>OASZ01000267.1_pt1 | contig 62408 bp, 52 predicted proteins | sample 1501241 | NCBI WGS metagenome assembly OASZ01 (sample SAMEA2579926, study PRJEB22360) | human gut metagenome | biome: human gut; feature: human-associated habitat; material: faeces | place: Denmark | collected 2008/2010 | reverse complement strand
CGAAAATCCCCGGCACATGGTGCATCAGCTCTTCATGTGTCAGTGGACGGTCACGGCGTATCTGGTTCGCAGCATAACCAAAACAACTGGCTAATCGCATACTTTGCTCCTTATCGGTGGTTAAGATTTACTGGTGTAATAAATGAAAAAGCCACGTCTCCCGGAGAAGACGCAGCCTGATGGGTGAAATGAATGACGTTTATTGTCTTAGAGGACCGTCACTGGCGAGCCGCGTATTAAGCACCTTTCCGGCATCGGGTTCAGAATTCCGGCAGCGCCAGCGTCGCTGACCTTCCGCGTTGCGGATAACCCAACGGAAATGCATTCCCGGGTCATCCTGGATAAACACATTGCGGTAAGCTGTTATGACAGCAACCTCCTGTTCGCGTAAGAAAGGGGCTTCGGAAAATAAGAGTAATGTACAGCCCCTCATGTGTTTTCACCTGAAAATAAAAAGCCCCAGCCATAATGGCAGGAGCGAATTTACTATTGATTTTAATAATGCGCAGATAAGACGCATAATTCCTTTAATAGTTTTGTTCGTTATGGATTATTCGAGTGGATAGTCGCGATAGTGCCAGTATTTACCATCAACATAAAAGGTCACCTTACCGCGACGTTTACCCTCCCTATAAAACGTATCGAAATTCCAGGTAACATTCTTGCCAGTTGAATAGCTGCCACCAACGACAACATCACCAACCATTATTGCATGAACAACCACGCCATAAGCGTTAAGTCTGCCTTTACCATTGGGGGAATTGAAAGGGATTCGGACAACGCTTGCTGCACCCCAGGGGTCAGTTTGTTCAACAAAGCAGAGACCTTTAAAGCGTAAACGTGCATTACATGGGAACTGGTTACGGTTTTGCGCGAACTCCACATATTCCGGGAACGGTGCACGACCTTTCTCAGGACGCTTTACTAATGCGGCGTCGCTATCAGGTACGATAGTCATGAACAGGAAAGCAACAAAGAACGTTAAAATGTGTCGGTGTTTCATGATAAAAATCCTTCTTAAATTATTCGATACCACGGCTTACGGAATACGACCGATTAATTCGGCGTTATGGCAGAAATCCATGGTCGTATAATTATCCGCGGCCAGTAGATGAATGCTGGCAGACATGACTTCTGGCGGTTCGCAAGCGATGTCCATTAAACGTGGACAGGCTTTGGCTTTTTATCGCTAATAACTAGCCCAGTGCAGGTATCCCCCTGCATCAGTTTATACACTTCGTGTTTACTGAAGCTATATATTAACACCGGTGACTCGTCCGGGTTAATAATTACAGATTCTTCAGTTGGTTCGCAGTGACGGATATCCGAACCACCGAGTGCATAAGTGTCGGTGATGCCAATTTCACAGAAAAGAATGATAGTATAAAGTATAGTTTTGATTTTCATTTCACTCACAGTTGCGAAAAGGTTGAATACTTACAGCTCCATTCTGGCAAGATATTGTTTGAAATCTTCTTGCGCTTTCATTAGATCACGACGTTCGGACTTATTCATTCTGCTGAGGATCGCATCATTCACACATTGCGCAGGCAGGCGGAGTAAGACATGAGTCTTATGTTTTTGTCTGATCTCTTTTACTTTACGATCCGATTCACCAACACCATGAGTATCGAGCACCCCGGTTCGAAAGAACTCGTCAAGTTCGTTACTTTGCGCAAGGTATTGAGTATCGACAAAGACGTAGTGACACGAGTTTTTGTTCTCAGCCCAATACCCGATCTGAATATCAGACCATAAGGCGTCCTTGTTGTTTAGCAAGTAGAAAGTCCTGGTTTCGTTGTCAGCGACGAAAATTATGCTGCTGTTTTTACTACGGTAAATCGTGTATCTGTTACCCGGATAATTCGCAATTTCTTCGGCCTTATAGAGGAGACTGTTTAAATATTCTTTTTTATACCCGGTTTCGTTTTTCCAGCCTGCTTTTTCTTTGTAAAACCATACTCCCTGCGGAAAACCGGTGATATCCTCTTCAAACTGACCCAGCGATTCGGCAGTCGCGGTGATGGAAATGAGTAAACCGATAACCAGAATTAAAAAATGTTTCATTTCATGCACTCCTTAAATAAATCGGGGGCCAGGAAGTCCCCCTCTCCTGTAATCGTTATTCGTACCAGGTATTCCAGCACGACTGGATAAAGTTATTATCCATCACTTTCTTAACGTTTTTGGCAGACGGGTTAAACGTCGCAACTTTCTTCTCGTTTATGTACAGTTCAAACCCGGTTGCAGTGCTTATTGCTTTTACAAAGCTAACCCAGGCGTTATCGTTCATACGGGTACCGTCAGGAACCACACCCCAGAATTCTTCACCGTCAATAACGAAACTAATATTTTTTTCTTCCGAGTTTGCGACCACCTTATCTCCTTTGTAAATATAGATTGTGTGCGCCAGCACATTGTTTTCGTTGGGGTTACCTGTGCAACTGATATTGATACCCCACTTACCGTTATCAATACTGAACTCAGTAACGCCCATCGTGAAGCCACTGCCCCACATATTTGGAATAGCGTGTGCTACAGATACGGTCACAGTTAAAACTACAGCCAGGAAAATATTTGACAGTCTCATAATTTTCTCCCCAAAATTAAATAAATCAATCTTAACCATCGTCCGGGTAATATATATCTGAAAATATTTTCAATAACACCAGCCAGGAAAAACACCACCACAGGCGGTGGCGTTTCTTTGGGGCGTCTTTATTTAATCCGGGCCATCGCGTTTCTCAGTGCCAAATCTGCCTCTTCCGTTTTCTCCAGACTTTTCTGCAACACCGCCTCTGACCGGGTCAGTGCCTGACGCGCCTCCAGTGGTTTCCGGATATGCTCCATCGCCAGCATCGTGTCTTCATAGCCCTGCTGACGCCAGGTGTCGATATGTGCCGATGTAAAACTGAGCAGACCGCCACTTTTGCCTTCTTCCCCTGTTTGTTTCAGCTTTTTCCGGGGACGGATTTCAAGGATTGTGGTGTCCGGAAAAGCCCGGCGATCCCATAAAGAACCGTCACTCAGATGCGACACAATCACCATATTGCATCCGGCATCCACCAGTGGCGTCACAGGGGTATTCCCCTGCATATTTTGCCATCCGCCCATACCACCATCACCGTACATTTTTCCCTGTACCTCACGGGGACGGAACAGCAGGGGCAGTGCTGCTGACGCCAGTAAGGCTTCTTTCTGCTGCCCGTGGGGCAGGCTCTGGATATGCTGAAAAACGGAGTTTTTTGTAGTTCCGGTACCCAGTTCAGCACGAATGCAGTCGATAATATCCTGCATTCCCCCTTCCGTGGGGTACAGCGACACATACAACGGTAGCCCGTCAGCCAGATCATCAGTATCAAGATAATGATCCATCAGCACTGTCAGGGGCCCATCTGACAACAACGGCTGAGTCATCAGATTGTCAAACCTGTTGATTGTCGATATATGGTGAAGAAGCGTCGTAAGCAGTGCGCCCGCACGTCCGGGGAGCTGGCAGAGGTTCATGGCCGGGAGCAGTTTTTTCAGCAATGAAAAGTAAACCAATCTGTTTACCGACAGCACCTGATTATTCCCCAGATGATCCCAGAGCGCCTCCAGGCGTACGGCAGCTTCTGACAGATCGGGAGAGGCCGCGATAATGGCACCATTGAATGCGCCAATGCTGGCCCCTGAAACCATGCTGATCTGTGTACCACACTCTGCCAGTGCCTTAACCACTCCCGCCTGATAAGCGCCCACCGCCCCGCCACCGGACAGCACCAGCCCCGTTTTCATTTCTGTACTCATGCAGCCCCCTTCTGAAATATTTCATCGACCATACTTTCAGAGAGGCGTTCTGCAGAGCAGAGGCGAGGCATGCGAACCGGTAAGTGTTCTGCAGCCTGCGTGGTTGACCAGATCACCGGATGCTGCTCTTCACTGCACCAGTCTCCCAGCCAGTTAATCGCGTCATGCCACTCGTTATCTGCCTGCTCCCGGCCCTGACCACCAAGCCAGTCCAGAGTGTTCAGACGCACGGTTGCACTACCGCCACTCTCCTGTGCCATCTGCGTTAATGCTTTATGTCTGAGAATATCCAGTAGCTGGTTAACCTGGCCTGTTTCGCCCTGACGTATCACATCACCAAACGCGCCCCAGCGAAGCTCTTCAAGTGCCACATAACAACGTCCGGCAGGGGAAAATGACGCGTATCGCCCGGCGCTCCACCATGAGAATATCTGCTCAAGATGTAACTGCGCCCGCTGAACCTGGTCAACACGGTGGAGTTTTTCTTCAAGATGATTCAGTTTATGGTGAACCTGATCGGCCAGGATGAGTAACTGCTCCCGTGTATCTGCGGAATAATGCGCCAGCCTGGCAGTATCACTGACCAGTGAACTGACCCTGTCGTTTACCCGGGTAATCGCGTAGTTTGTGGTGGCAAGTGACGTTGTCAGCTCCGTCAGCCAGCGCAGGGACGCCTCAACGCCCTGTGCAAGCGAAGCATTGATGGCATTCTGCCGTGCAGCGCCTTCGCCGGTCAGTCCCTCTTTTAAACGCCGGAAGAACGTGCGCTCTCTGGCCGTGCGGATATGCTCCTGTGCAACATCGATTCCGTTTGCGAAATCAACCACAAATTTTTCAGGAAGACAGGTGAGTACCTGACATACCCGGTTATCAGCAATTTGTTGAATAAATGGTGAAGTCACAGCATTGTCTCCAGCTCTTCCCTCAGCGCCTTACTGTCAGTAATGAGCTCAGGAACCCTTTCATTTAATGCCTGAAGTCTCCCGGTAAGCCGTTCCTGTGCCTGCTGATCGCGTTTATGATCTTCAGAGCTCTGAATCAGCGTGTTACGCAGTTGTTCAACTTTCTCCCTGAATGCGCAGAAAAAGGCATCGATTTCCTGGCGGACGGGCTGGTTAATATCCTGCTCAATGGATGCCTGCAGCTCCCCGAAATATGCCCGGGTCAGTGACATAACTTCCTCTCTGACCTTGTTGATATTGATCACGCTGCGACTCACATCCTCGTCATAGTTTTCCCAGCCCAGGTCACTGGTGCCAAACCATCGACAAACGGTTCCCCATACGCCACTCTGCCGACGGCGACGGGTGACGGTCTCCGTTCTTTCCTCCATAAGCGCACTCAGATTTGTTTTTACCGCGAGCCGGGTCTGTAACTGACTGACTGCCGGAAAACTGATTTTTACGGTAAAGCCCTCATCCTCCAGGCGGGCATTGATGCGACCGGCAATGTTTTCTGTGGCGTACAGGGCCGTGCCACGAAAACCTGTTTCAATCCCGCTGACGATTTTCTCCAGCTCAGGCCGGAACTGTGCTTCAGCCTCACGGTGCAGGCTGGTCACAGTTGACTCAATTTCCTCTATATATTCAATTGCTTCCCTGCGATTATTTAGTGTTATCTCGGGGTTTTCCGGGTCAAAGTCTCGTTTCCTGTAATCTTCCCAGCCCGGGTTGTTGATACCGGACCATTGAGAAATCTTTCCCCATAATCCGGACCGGGACCTTCGTTGTTCTGCGTCTTCTTCCTCCAACATTTGCTGTTCTTTGCGTTTACCAGTTCTGAAATAGTCATTCAGCTCCTCTTCCAGTGAGGTGCAGACCCCCGTCAGTAATTCCCGGGTTCTGGCATCGATCTCCTCCATGGCCATTCTGACATCAGCGGTCACCTGCTCCTGACAGTCCGCGATTTTCCGGATATCCGCAAGCAGGCTGGTGATATTCGCCTGCAGTGACTGAATGCTTTGCTGCAGCCCCTGATGGCGTAATGACAGATATTCGCTGACATTTTCTGCATTCTGCATCAGTTTTGCGGCAGCAGAATCAACCGCCAGTGCCGCCGCTCTGGAGTGTGAACTCAGTATGACTTCCGTTATCAGTTGATCGATAAGTGAGCCTTCCCACAGGTCTGTCGCCCCTTCAGTTGCCAGTTCGCTGTCTTTACAGACGTAATCTTTTTTCATGCGACCGAAGGCTTCCCTGACAAAATCATCGACCCAGGCTTCATCAACAGGAAGGGTTCCGTTTTTCCGTAACTCATGAAGCGCACGGTTAGCCAGGTATGCCTGGCGTGAGGATCCGGGATAAACGCGGGAGGCGGGCAGCACATCGCTGTTCAGCATTGCCGGAACTTTCTGGCGTACGGCATCTGCCCCATCGCCATTGCGGTCTTTCTCATCAAATTTATTGACCAGTACAAACAGGCGGCCGGCTGATACGTCAGCAATGGCATTAAGCTCTTTACGGACGTCTTCATCCGCTTTTGAGTTCATCTGGGTGTAATCCATCACAGCCAGAACCGCAGAGGCTTTCTGCAGTTGATCCCGCATCATCACTTCCATCTGCGGTTGTCCGGCCTCATTAGGGCCGGGGGTATCCAGCAGTGTGAGTGTTCCCTGGCATGCATCCATCCCCACCAGATGGCTGAATTCCACGTCGATCACCGGCAGTTTCTGCACTTCTGCGTATTCATCAAAAGGAAATTCAGTCCCCATTGCCGCAGCAAGACGAACCAGATCGTTTAACGATGCCAGTCCGGTAAAGATTTCCTCCTCCCCGTGGTATTCATTTTTGAGCCAGCCATCATCCGTCAGAATATCCAGCAGTTCGCGGGTATCCCCGGTTTGCTGCAGGGTCTGTGCGACCTGCTGTCCTGCCGGGGTGGCGAGTTTTTCCTGCAGTGTGATTAATAAATTGCGGACAGGCTGAATATGTTCCAGATGGAGAACCGGCTCAGTTTTTCCGGGAACGTGGCGGATGAGCGTCGGTACAGAGGTCATGGGGCGGTTACGGTTAGGCAGAATTTCCTGCCCCACAATGGCGTTGATGGTGGTTGATTTGCCTGCTTTCATCGTGCCGACAACAGCCAGCACCATCTCCCTGCGGGCGGTTTTGATTTGTTCGCCCTCCAGCTCCTCAATTCTTTTCAGTGCTTTCTGTTTATCAAAAAGCAGTCTGTTTTCGTTCTTACTGTCAGATAACACATCTGGCTCCTCAACCATTTGCCGGAGCAGATTAATGTTCAGTTGCAAAAGTCGGTCGGCTTCATCACAAAGCAGGGCGATGTTCTTTTCGTGCATTATTTAACCTTCCTGAGACGCATTTTCATGACAACCACGGAGGAGGTCATTTACTACAAACGATCGTTTATAACGATCGATATGATAGTAACGATCGATGTATTCTATTAACTTGGGAAGCACAACGCAAGGGGACACCCCGGGTATGGCTGCGTTTGCATAGTGTTTTCATGGAGTTAAAAATCTGTAACAACAGCCTGGTACATCACCACCGGGTTCAGAAGAAAATCCAGTTCCATACCGCGCGGGCAACAGAGACCACCGTGTCACGAACTGCGCGCAGGGCCGTACGGACAACAGAGGCAACACAGACACTCTCCGCCGTGTCAAATATCCGGTCCACCGCACCGGTAAACTGTTCACGGGTCTGAGTGCGGACAGACTCCGTGCGCAGTTCGTCCTGCAGGCGTGTCATCAGAGGGATGGCGGCATGTCCGGGAAGCGCTGTCATGAGTGCACTGACCGGGGTGACCTCCCCCTGAAACAGTGCATTACAGAGTGAGGATTTACCGGCCCCGCTTTTACCCATAATGCCAGGCACGGGTTCGTGGCTGGTGAGTTTGCGCAGATGTTCCAGGATGTGACGGGAAAGTGAGTAAGGCAGGGAGGAGAGCGGTTTTTCAATTGCCTCAATGGCATCAGACGGATTCATACATGTATTCCCGGTGAAAAAAGACAAAACCCCGCGCACCGGAAAGGTGGCGGGGGGATTCACGGAGATAATATCTGCCTGAAATTATTTGGAATGCAGGTATATGTGGCTGATTTGTATCAGCTAATGAGTACAGGTCTGAATCTAATCTGACAGTCCGCTCTGTGCCAGGAGCGGACTGTCCAACCCATCCCTGAAGAGCCTAGATTATGTATGGTAATTCAGTCATCAAAATAACGTTGGTCACCATCACAAAATTCACATCCTCGGATATGGCTCAGTTCAGGAACGCTATCGCTCAGGTGACCGCAACAACCACATACATGAAGCTCGGTGTAATAGATGAAACACTGAGTGCAAAGATAGCCGTCTCCAAATTTACATACGCTTTCAGGAGTCATGCAATTGGTACATCCAGCAGGAAATACGGAGAGTAGCTGTTCATCCACACTGTGGAACAACTCCTCATCCAGCAGTTTATACCTATCCGAAGTGTAGTCGCAGTGTTCGCATTCAAAATCACTATCTCCCTCAGGTAGCAATTGAGGTATTTCGCAGTCTGGACAAACTAGGGTAATTTGCCTTACAGCACTGGTGCAAACCTTACACCGCGTAACTTCAAGCTTACGGTTTTCATTACCGGTCGTTTCAGTCCCTGTTACCGTCGCATGCTGATGGCACTCATTGCAGTTACCGATTTGAATATTCTTTTCAGAGAGCTGCTCGAGTTCAGGCTTAACCTGTTTAAACCGCACCTCGGCATAAAATTTGTTTCCCCTAATCAGACGAGTTTCACCGAAAGCCAGCTTCCAATTATGTTTGACACCGAAGATAACTTTCCATTCATCCCTTAATAACCGGTTCAGGGCAAACCAGGCGTCAGCTTGTTCTTTGAGTATTTGACGTTGTTCAGCCTCGGTGAAAGTGGGGTGGTAGAAATGAACTACGCGGTTGCGGTGCTTTCTGACCTTATCAAAAGCACTGTCCGTTTCTCTGTCTAGGGGTCTTTCAAGTACGTCCTTAAGCCTTTCACGGGTTTCTTCGTAGGTCACCGACTGAAAATCACCGGCTAGGTAAGCCTGCTTTTTTATTGGCTTTTTCGGGCTGCAGACCAACGACCAGTGTTCGTGCGCCAGCGGAACTTTCAGTAAAATCTCGACCGCAGTCCAGAAACTGACGACGGAGAACTTCGGCTTCGAGGCCTCCAACTCTTCACGGGCTTTATCCAGAAAATCCAGACCATTGTTGATCAGCGCCTGCACATCCTGACTGAGTTCACGGGGGGCGGGAGTATCGGGTGCAGTATCGTCAACATCGAACATCATTATCTCCTTTAATCAGCTTCCACCACGCAGTTGCTACAGCGCGTTAGTTGTATCCAGTGTAAACTGGACTTGGTAGCTGGCAGCCACATCGAGCGCAAAAAACCGTAAATTAACTTCTGTAGACTCGTACTTTTCGTGACCCATGCGTACCCGCAGGATCTTCGGGTGCACGTGACCATAAAGCAGGTGCCTACCAAAGCTGTGGCGATTCAGATCCCTAAACTGATGGGGTCCCAAAAAGTATGCCATAGCAAGTGTAAGTATCCCTAAAATCTGCACTATTCTCTTTTTATAAATCCTCTGACATGTGAATTAGATTGCCCTAAAGTGAGCTTCCGCGCCTCGCTCATAAGGACAACCATACTCAAATCTCCCACATTGCAGGAGATTTGAGTATGAACACGTCACCGTGGAACAAAGACCGTATCATAGGCCAAAAAAGACCACTTCAGATATCTCATATCTGGGGTATCCGAATCCGACTTGAACTGGAAGGTAAAACACGCGATTTAGCTCTGTTCAACATGGCCTTGGACAGTAAGCTTCGAGGCTGTGATCTAGTCAAACTCAAAGTATCTGATGTTGCATATGGTAGCTCTGTTTCAAGCAGAGCTACGGTTCTACAACAGAAAACCGGCAGCCCTGTCCAATTTGAGATAACCAAAGGGACAAGAGAAGCTGTTTCTGCATTGATAAAGCTTGGCAATTTACGCAGTAAAGACTATTTGTTCCGATCTCGGGTCGGTACTAACCAACACATATCAACCCGGCAATACAACCGAATTTTTCATGGGTGGGTAGCAAAACTTGGTCTCGAAGATTCGCTTTACAGTACACATTCCTTGAGAAGAACAAAACCTTACCTGATTTACAAGAAAACTAAGAATCTCAGGGTGATCCAACTTCTGTTAGGCCATAAGAAACTGGAAAGCACAGTCCGTTATCTGGGCATTGAAGTCGATGATGCGTTAGAGATCTCTGAATCGATTGAAGTCTAAGGTTGCCAGGGCTGCAACAGCAGTCCTGTGCCAGATGCGGACGTTGCTCTATTCATGTAAGATTAATAGAATGTCTTTCGATAAATTTTTGACTTAATCTTAAATAAGAATGACTTTTTTGCATGTCAGCGTTTTACTTTGCATTCAGAAATAAATAGAATTTTGAAAAAATAAGAGAGAAATCATGATACACTCCAAAAAAATTAAAAAACAAAAAGAGAGGAACTATGTCACATCCCCCTAAAAAACTTAAAAAATCATTAATTACTGTTTTTTTGAGTGGTATTCTTGCTGTTCTTGGATATTTTGTTGCATTGAACGGAGTGTTTGATTTATATCAACATATCGCAGATAATTTTTTGCAAAAAAAAGCAGAGGATAATCTTCATGTGATTTACACCGGAGCGTCAATAAAGTACATCGAGTCAATTTTTGGCCCTCCCGTGAAGGAAGAACATTCTGAGGATGGGAGGGTTCATGAGTATATTTACTCTTTCAAAAAGTTCTATCTGCAAGTGGTTTATGATAATAATAACACAGTGATACTCTATTCCGTAACCAGCAAGGATGAGAATTTTCATCCTGAAGTACCATATCTGAGAAAAACCCTTGGACATAAGTTCAAAGATTTTGGAAGTGATATTGATTATTTACAGTCGAGCTATTCTTCGAAGTTCTATCAATATGAAGAAGGGCATTATTTAGGAAATCCTGGCAACTATAGAAATTTTTACCTTGCCTATAACCCTGCTGGAGTTGATTATTTTGAGTTAGATCCACTTCCAGATCTCTCTAATGACGACAAATCGCCTCCAAATAAAAATGATCTTGAAAAATTCAGAAATAATAATGCTCCAAATACATTTGGGGTTGGCGATATCCACGGAGGTCCTGAGGGGCTTGAGTTAAGCTTTGGACTTGGGATTGATTATTACGATGCGAGAGATATTCCAGATAAAGATTAGTGATCATGTATCATACCATTTTTATATCGTTTCAAATTAGGTAGTCACAATTAGACTAGTTAATCTAACCAGCACTGAGGTCCGCTCCTCGCTCAGAGCGGACGGCCTTCGTGAAAGTTAGTCTTGTTGTGGTGGCTCTTTCCAGCGCCATTGCAAGACATTCTCATCGCTGAGAATAAACAGTCCTGACCAAATTGCCGTCCAAAACTGGATATTCAGACACCATGGGCGTGTCATAAACCAGCGTAACGGTTTTGCTTCAAACAGATGAATACCTTTTCGCGATGGTGAATATAACGGGGGGCGTCCCACTAACGGCAGACAAAAGCCCCATTTCCAATATTCAGCAATACGCCTTCGGGCACATTCAATTGCATTACAGTTCCAGATGATACCCCAACGCCGTTTCCATGTATCATTGAGACACCAGTTTTGCATTAGCGAATATTTGGGCGAATTGTCAATAGATATACTTTCACCAGTCATTAATTTTATCGTGCAATATTTTAACTGGTACTGTTCAACCGTAAATGCGAATCCATCATCTAGAATAAGTACATCAAGTGTAGGAATATTTGAAAGCGTTAATATTATCGGTGAGTTATTTACATCATGAATGCATAGTGTTTCTTGGTAGCGTAAGCCACTGCCAATGGCTTCAAAAACAAGTTCAACTTGTTGCAGTCGTTCCTCTTTGCTTCTGAAAGCAATACGTGAACAACGAGGTTCTTTATCTGTCAACTGAGCAAATCGTAGACTGTACTCCAAATAATTCCCTAAGGAATGCCAGCTCGCCCCTAGCCTGTGTCTCACTGCCCAGCGCTCATGTGAGAGTTGATAAGTTTTTATCAGCATTATCTGGGTAAGAGTAGACCAGCATTTCTTCACTACTGTAACAATTGCACCAAAAGGAACAGGAAGTGACATTACTAAACCCCTACAAATATCAGATAATTAGGTTTTATATCATTTCAGTCAGTGTAATCAAATGATAATCAGGATTGGGGCTAATCTTGAACGCCACTAAAGATCGGCAACAATGGGGATCCAATGTTTCGTTAGTGATTTTTCGCATTAGCAGATACATGCTTACTTCCGCTCCTCGCTCTCAGCGGACCTTCAGCTCAGTGATATCGTCCGCTCTGTGCCAAAGGCGGACGCTCAAGTAGATACTGTCCTGACAGTATGCGGTAATCAGAGTTGTTATATATTACTTGCGTCCAAACCAGCTTTCTGACAACCCGGCCGCTCCTGCTTTCAACAACGCGCCGCCATACTTTTATGCTGCAAAGAGCGGAGACAGAAGGTTAGCGTAATTTGTAAATAACTTACATTCACGTGTGATCTGGATCATAATTTTGCCTATGCACCGATCGTAATATAAATATTTACATAACGATCAGTGATTCATGAAAACTCAAATAACTTTCGCTGCGCTTTTGCCAGCATTAGCGTCTTTCATACCGCTTCATGCTCATGCCTCGTCTACTTCTGAAGATGAAATGATTGTCACGGGCAACACCGCCGCCGACACCACCGATTCTGCCGCCGGTGCCGGTTTCAAAACGAACGATATAGATGTCGGCCCGCTGGGAACGAAATCCTGGATCGAAACACCATATTCCAGCACCACTGTAACTAAAGAGATGATTGAAAATCAGCAGGCGCAAAGCGTCAGCGAGATGCTGAAATACTCTCCCAGTACGCAAATGCAGGCGCGCGGTGGAATGGATGTCGGGCGTCCGCAAAGTCGGGGGATGCAGGGCAGCGTGGTGGCCAACAGCCGTCTGGACGGGCTGAATATCGTTTCAACAACCGCGTTTCCGGTGGAAATGCTTGAGCGCATGGATGTGCTTAACAGTTTGACCGGCGCGCTGTACGGCCCGGCGAGCCCAGCAGGGCAGTTTAATTTCGTGGCGAAGCGCCCAACCGAAGAGACGCTGCGTAAAGTGACGCTGGGCTATCAAAGCCGCAGTGCGTTTACCGGCCATGCCGATCTGGGTGGCCATTTTGATGAAAACAAACGGTTTGGCTATCGCGTGAACCTGCTTGATCAGGAAGGGGAAGGCAATGTGGATGACAGCACGCTGCGTCGCAAACTCGTTTCCGTTGCGCTCGACTGGAATATTCAGCCGGGCACTCAGCTACAGCTCGACGCCAGCCATTACGAATTTATCCAGAAAGGCTATGTCGGTAGCTTTAACTATGGGCCGAACGTCAAACTGCCGTCTGCGCCGAATCCGAAGGACAAAAATCTGGCGCTCAGCACTGCGGGCAACGACCTCACTACCGATACCATCAGCACTCGCCTGATCCACTACTTTAACGACGACTGGTCCATGAACGCTGGCGTGGGCTGGCAGCAGGCTGACCGCGCGATGCGTAGTGTTTCCAGTAAAATACTCAACAATCAGGGCGATATCTCTCGTTCGATGAAGGATTCCACCGCTGCCGGACGTTTTCGCGTCCTGAGCAACACCGCCGGGCTGAATGGTCATATTGATACCGGCTCTATCGGCCACGATCTGTCACTTTCTACCACGGGATATGTCTGGTCGCTTTATAGTGCCAAAGGAACAGGTTCCAGCTATAGCTGGGGTACAACAAATATGTATCACCCGGATGCGATAGATGAGCAGGGCGATGGCAAAATCCGCACCGGCGGGCCGCGATACCGCTCCAGCGTAAATACTCAGCAGAGCGTTACGCTCGGCGATACGGTGACATTTACGCCGCAGTGGTCGGCAATGTTCTATCTCAGCCAGAGCTGGCTGCAGACTAAAAACTACGATAAGCACGGTAATCAAACGAACCAGGTTGATGAAAATGGTTTAAGTCCGAACGCCGCGCTGATGTATAAAATTACCCCTAACACAATGGCCTACGTTAGCTATGCCGATTCGCTGGAGCAGGGCGGTACCGCACCGACGGATGAGAGCGTAAAAAATGCCGGTCAAACGCTAAACCCGTATCGCAGCAAGCAGTATGAAGTGGGGCTAAAATCGGACATCGGCGAGATGAATCTAGGCGCCGCGCTGTTCCGACTGGAACGTCCGTTTGCCTATCTTGATACGGATAACGTGTATAAAGAGCAGGGTAACCAGGTTAACAACGGCCTTGAGTTAACCGCTGCCGGGAATGTGTGGCAGGGGCTGAATATTTACAGCGGCGTGACCTTCCTCGACCCGAAACTGAAAGATACGGCGAATGCCTCAACCAGCAATAAACAGGTTGTCGGCGTGCCGAAAGTGCAGGCCAATCTGTTGGCGGAATACAGTTTGCCGTCCATACCGGAATGGGTTTACAGCGCTAACGTCCATTATACGGGCAAACGCGCGGCGAACGATACCAACACCTCTTACGCCAGCAGCTATACCACATGGGATTTGGGAACGCGTTACACCACGAAAGTGAGCAACGTCCCAACCACTTTCCGCGTGGTGGTAAACAACGTGTTTGATAAACATTACTGGGCTTCTATCTTCCCATCGGGTACCGATGGCGATAACGGTTCCCCAAGTGCGTTTATCGGCGGCGGCCGCGAAGTGCGTGCATCCGTCACCTTCGATTTCTGATGGATAAATGATGAAACTCTCCCGTTTATTTCCGCTGCTGGCGCTGCTGCTGGCGGCCAGCCTGCACGCAGAAAATACGCACAAGGAGGTGCGTATCGCGTCACCGTGGCCGGCGCAAAATACCATTATTGCCATGCTGGGGTACGGCGATAACATTGTCGGAACCTCGATGATTGCAAAAAGGATCCCCCTGTTTCGCCAGAGCCTGCCGCGCATAGAGAAAGTCGCAGCAGTTAGCGTAAACAGCGGGCATGAAATCAATCCCGAACAGATTATCGCGCTGGGGGTCGATATGCTTTTTGTACCGCAGAATATGGTAGTGCCTCAACAGGCGTTGCTGAAACAGGCTGGGGTGCAGGTGCTGGCGTTTGAGGCGAATTCACTGCGGGCGTTAACGCAGCGCGTACAGCAAACGGCAGCGGTGCTGGGGCCCGATGCGCAGCAAAAAGCGCTCGCCTATCAACGCTACTTCGATCGCAACGTGGCCCTGGTCACCGGGCGCCTGAAAGATCTTCCTGCGTCACAGCGCGTGTCGCTCTATCACAGTATGGGCAATCCGCTGACCACCACCGGTAGACCCTCGCTAAACCAGGACTGGATTGACCTGGCCGGCGGCAAAAATATCGCTGAAAATTGGTTTGGCGAGCATCAACAAAATCGTTCGGGTGAAGTCGCGCTGGAGAAAATTGTCACTGCCAATCCGGCGGTTATCATCGCGATGAACAAGCGCGACGCGGATGCCATTCTGAGTTCTCCGCAGTGGGCAAGCGTGGACGCGGTCATTCATCATCGCGTTTACGTTAATCCGAAAGGAATGTTCTGGTGGTGCCGTGAAACCAGCGAAGAGGCGCTGCAATTTTTGTGGCTGGCGAAAACGCTTTATCCTGCGCGATTTGCTGATGTGGATATACGCAAAGAGACGCGTGAGTTTTATCGGCAGTTCTTTGGCCTGACGTTAAGCGATGCGCAGATGAGCGATGTGCTCAATCCGCCGCGCTAACGGAGGCTGTGAAAAACCATGACTGTATTGGAAAGTACGCTGTCGGTCGAGAACCGCTATCGCCAGCTTTTTCGCCAGCGTCTGGTAATACTGGCGGTTATTTTTATCGCTATCATTGCTTCGCTGCTGCTCGATTTCACCCTCGGCCCCTCAGGGCTCCCTTTACATTCGCTGATAAAGACTTTGATGCATCCGTCCGGGGCGACTAACGGCATGCGGGTTATCGTTTGGGACATCCGTTTGCCCTATGCGCTGATGGCGCTCCTGGTAGGAATGGCGCTGGGTTTGGCCGGGGCAGAGATGCAAACTATTCTGAATAACTCCCTCGCCAGCCCGTTTACGCTTGGCGTTTCGTCGGCGGCGGCCTTTGGCGCAGCGCTGGCGATTGTTCTGGGCATCGGTATTCCCGGCGTTCCCGAAAGCGGGTTTATACCGGCAAACGCTTTTCTTTTTGCGCTCCTGTCCGCCCTGCTGCTCGATAGTCTGACCCGCTGGACGCGCGTGCCGACGTCGGGCGTTGTGCTGTTTGGGATTGCGCTGGTGTTTACCTTCAATGCGCTGGTGTCCATTATGCAGTTTGTCGCCGATGAAGATACTTTGCAGGGCCTGGTGTTCTGGACGATGGGCAGCCTGGCTCGCGCATCATGGGAGAAACTGGCGGTGCTGGCGGCGGCGATGGCGATTGTTTTACCCTGGTCGCTGCGTCGTGCCTGGCAGCTTACCGCGCTACGCCTCGGCGAAGAGCGGGCGATGAGTTTTGGCATTGATGTTCGCCGTTTGCGCCTGGGTTCCCTGCTGCGCATCAGCCTGCTGGCGGCCCTTTCGGTTGCGTTTGTGGGGCCAATTGGCTTTATTGGCCTGGTTGCACCGCATATTTCCCGCCTGTTGCTGGGAGAAGATCATCGCTTTTATTTGCCCGGAAGCATCCTTATCGGTGGGCTGGTGCTATCGCTGGCCTCGGTAGCGTCGAAGAACATCATTCCCGGTGTCATTTTACCGGTAGGAATTGTTACCTCGCTGGTAGGCGTTCCGTTCTTTCTGAGCATTGTAATGCGTCATCGAGGGAGTATGTCATGAGCGGGCTTACGATTAATGCGCTGTGCGCCGGTTACGGCAAACGGCGGATTATTGAGCATCTGTCGATTTCTACGCTGCCGCGCGGCGAAGTCACTGTACTGCTGGGGCCTAATGGCTGCGGTAAATCAACGCTACTGCGCGCCCTGGCCGGGCTAAATCGCGCCAGTGGCGAAGCCTGGCTGAATGAAGAGAATCTCTTATCGCTGCCGTTTGCTCGTCGGGCTGAAAAAGTTGTGTTCCTGCCGCAGTCCCTGCCGCAGGGCGTGCATTTACAGGTGCTGGAGTCGGTGGTTGTCGCCCAGCGCGCCTCCGGCGCCGGGCAAAATCAGGCGCAGGCTATAGCGCTGCTCGAAGAGCTAGGCATCGCACATCTGGCAATGAACTACCTCGATAGCCTGTCCGGCGGTCAGAAGCAGCTGGTGGGGCTTGCACAGTCGCTTATTCGCCGCCCCGCATTATTATTGCTGGATGAACCACTGAGCGCGCTGGATCTCAATTATCAGTTCCATGTGATGGATGTTGTATCGCGCGAAACGCGAAGACGCAATATGGTTACGCTGGTCGTCTTACACGATATCAATATCGCACTGCGGCATGCCGCCCAGGTCATCATGCTGAAAGAGGGGAAACTTATCGACAGCGGCGACCCGCAAACGGTGATCCATGCAGAGAGCCTTGCGCAGGTATACGGCGTACGCGGGAGAGTTGAACGTTGTGCTCAGGGAAGATCGATGGTGATAGTGGATGGTGCAATCGAAAAATAGTCGGATTAACGTGGTTGCTTCAGCCTCAGGTAAAGATCAATAGGAAGTCTGTAATGCAACATATAGACCGCCTTAATGTCATTAAAGCACTTGTGCTTCTAGAAGATGAGCAGATTGTTCGTTTTAACATCGCTGCGAACGATAACGCCTCGCAGATCCACATGCTCGTTGACGGTCTGGGCGTCGGGCTGACACATGAGCCTGTCGCTGCCGGAATGATTTCGCACCGGACAGCTTGTCACCGTTCTAGGCAACATGACAGACCTGCGCATTCCTATTTCTATTATCTATCCGCCTACCAAGTTGCTTAATGTCAGGCTAAGGCCCTTTAATGACTGGATTTCAGACCGATTTTCTGGACAACCGAGCGGGTAAATCGCAGTACACTGACAGCTAGACAATAAAGCTCCGGTTCATGTTTGAACCATGTGTAGTGAATGTCCGCTGTTCGCTCACAACGGACCTTCAGCTCAGCCGTTCCGGCCGCTTCATGCCATGAATGTACGCAGCCAGTCAGAATATTAAGGTGCGGATTTCAGTTCACTTGCCAGCCCAGTGATACAGGACAGTAATGACCAACAATTTGGTATTGATACAACAAGCTGCGGCCCCGGTTCGTGGGGGAGATGAAACGAAGGTAGCTGAAGTTACTGAAATGAAGAATTCAGAGAGACTGAATGATATGCCTCACCTTTAGTGAATAGTGTAAAACGGGAGACTCTCACCCGGGATTATCCACTCATGCTCAATGTATAATTTTCGTGCCCCTCACAGGTAAGAGCCGGATACATTCGTTGTGTATGCTGCAGAATTGGTAACCGGGGCCCTGCAGTCTTTAACTCCGAGTCTTGTGCTGCTCATTTGCCACAAAATCCTGGTACGCCAGCTCAATCATTTCATTCAACAGTTTTTTTGGGGGGCACCACGACTTCGGGCAATACTTTCAGGCTGTTTGTGGATTTTTCCGGACAGTTTCAGCGGAACGGAACCATCAGCACGTTCATCACGCCTTTTTTGTTGCTCCCGGGCACTTTTCAGTTCATCCACAATATAGCTGCTCTTCTCGCATTTTTGCCGATTTTAAAAATGCGAACAAAACATCCGTACATGATGTACAGATTAAACTGCCAGGGACTGGTGTCAGAAAGCCTCCGGTTAGCCTGCTCTTTCCGGAATGTGCCGGTTATGAAAAACCGGAAATTCAGTCTCTGTTGTAAGATGTACCCTCTGATACTACGTTTTCGTTTTCTCTGTGTATTTAACTCACTGTATTTATTGTCTTTTTAAGCCTGACTGATATTCTCCGGTCATAGTGTGCTGGATAGACATCCCGTAACCTTCTCATTTTTATATAAAAATACCTGCACTGTCTTCAGCGCATCTGTCTCCTTTAAGTAAAAAATGTTTTCACGTATTGCTGTAAATTCATTTTAAATCAGTATGTTATCCTGATATTGCTGTCTCCTGGTTTAATGCGTAATCGTTCTGCCTTTCTGGATGATTCTGGTGCTTCCGGGTGCATTCTCCTCTGCACATGCAACAGTTCGTCATCGCCACGTGCCCAAAAAGCATATAAAAACGAATCGAATCTGATCGTTTTTTCAATCGTTTTTCACAGGAATTTCGTAGGGTGTTCTCCGCTATAGCCTCCATATTTGCTGTCTTTTTCTTCATAAATCGTATGCAATATAACCAGTCTGTCAAGACATCTTCCCTGCTGTTGAGGTGACGATCTCATTTCTGGTCTTTTCCGGGAGAGAGACGGTCAGATGAGCGAGCCGGATTTACTGCCAGAGGTACTCCCCGCGGCAGAAAATAGTGCTCCTGTTTCCGCAATCCGGGATCGGCAACGTCCCATGGTTAATGCCACTTGCAGCGTCAGGCACTGCAGGTTTACGTCGTGATCTGATTTCTTCTGCACTTATCCCGATCACGGAAGTTCCCCCTGCGCAGACATCGGTTCCTGCCGACATTTCACAATACCGCCAGGCTGTCATGCAGTAACACCCGCAATGCGGTCTGCGGTTTTAAGCGCACTCTCCTGTTTTCAGTGCACCGATAAGCGTTATAGAAAGTCTGGGGTGAGTTACTGAATGTCTGTTAAGTGGTGCCGTGGGTGGAGACTGCTTACTTTTCCACAGCAACTGCAGTCATTCAGGATGCTCAGGAGAGAATATGTCAACGCCACGAGCCGGGCCATTTTCATGCCAGCCAGTATATTTTCTACACTGATGCAGTCTGATTTTCACCATTCCATCCTCACTGATTGTCGTGTTGTTTTGGGTCATCACCACAGCTTTCCGTTTCTCTTTTAATCGGTAACGCTCTCCTTTGATATTCAGCGTGGTTGAGTGATGCAGCAGTCAATCCAGGAGCGCTGTTGTCCGGCAACCACCATATCAACTTCTTCCCGGCGTGCCGGCGCTGGTATCCAGGCCGGGTTTCGAAGCGAAGCGTTCCTGACGGACTCATTGACATCCGGGCCGGATGTAGTCATGCAGCATGGAACGTCCGCCCGTATACACTGACGGCGTCCGGCCGTGTACAGAGATCGGTAAAATTCGTTACTACAACTGTTCCTGAATATCTGACGAAGAAACATTCAGCCATAACATCCGGCCGTGTACATCTCTTTTGCGGTGCAGGGAGTGCTGTCGCCATGTACTTATTGTCACCAGGGTGAGGCATGTACCGCAGCATGCCAGCTCAGCAATGACAGGATGCCCTTAAGACATCCGTCATGGCTCAGTATGATGACGACGAACACGCTCTGCAGGTGAGCATGCAGGGCCGGGGGTATCATCATTTCCGTATTTTGCCGCACCTTCCGGAAACAACCGGCATCAGTTACGGTTACCGTCAACCGTTGTGCGGTATGCCAGGAGCACGTACTGATCCATCAGATCCGTCAGTGCTGCGTTCTGCTTCTGACGGTCGATGATCCATTCCCCCAGCTCTTTTTCTGATTTCCGTTTCAGGTTCTCCGTCCAGTCGTCAAGGCTGTTTCCGGTCATTAAATCAAGCCAGCAAAGCCAGACCAGTTTGAGGCGCAACTCCGTGCCACCAAACTGACGGAAGAGGCTGATCAGTTTATTTGCCAGAGAACGCTGCCTCAGACGTTCACATTCAGACAGCAGAATCCCTTCCAGCATCGGATGATGAACCAGCAGATGTTCGCTGGTGCATAAGTTCACCACCAGATCATCATCCAGGGGCGGCGTGGCCCGTTTGTCAGAGCCATAAATCAGCCGGTGCAGACTCCGGGGTACGATGGCAATCTTCGGTTTTTCACCATTGAATGACACCCACCCGGGCGTCAGATTCTGGAAGTAGTGGATATTCGGATGACACACGCCCCAGGATACGGCGTGCCGGGTGAAGCCGGTCAGCCATTTCTGGTAGCTTTCGTGGAGCAGCTCGTAACGGGTCTGATACTGTGGTTTCATTTTCATATTCCTCACGGGGGATAACAGGCAGCAGAGTGCCGCCGGCAGGCCGGAGATTGCGTCTGCTGTGGGCGAAGGGCCAGTGGTTAAAAATTACGGACGGGACTGTGCAATACGCGCCTGCAGCCAGGCTTCCACTTCACTTTTCAGCCAGCGGGAGCTGCGGCCGAGTTTGATGGGTGCCGGAAAGGCCCCATCCTTGATGAGCTTGTAAAACCACTTATCGGTCAGGCCGGTCAGCTGAGTGATAAACGTCATATCGACCATCTGGTCATCCATCAGCGAAACTGGGGTGGTCATAAAAATCTCCTCCGGATGTTGTTAATCTCAGCCGGCGTTGATGATGAAAACAACGCACCACCTTCACCGGCATAACAACCGGGGAGAAACGTAAAAAATCAGTAGGGGAATATTCCTGCCAGGAGAGAAACTGTTGTGTACAGGCAATACAGGTTGTCTGTTTTGTCAGTGAAGCCGGTATAAACGGAAGATGATTTTGTGTTGCCGGAATATGGGATGGCGTTTTGCCGTGACGGGATCAGTATTTTCAGTGATGATTATTACTGTGCAGGGGAGTACCGGAGATAAACCACGCCCTGTACCTGCCAGAGCGGAGGTTTGTATTTACTGAACGGAAGATAAAGCGAGGTAAACACTGTTGCGGTGAGCGGAGAAGACTGAGATTATTCTCTGTAATTACAAACAACAGTGATCTGATCCGGTTTTTTTACCGTTACGGGTTTCCGGGGATCAATTTTATAGACCGGGGTAATGACCACGCCGGAATTTATGGAGAAAAGCGGGATCCAGCAATAAACGTCCGGATATTTCTGTGTCTCCGGAATACCTTTTGCGCCAGAGGCCATCAGATCTTTAACGCTCACGAAAAATGACTGCCGCAGATCAAAAAAGTACTCGTCATATATCACGTCTTTTGCCAGCAGGATGACTGCATTACCAACAGCCGCTTTTACAGGTGTCCCACCGGATGGATTATCGTGATTGTATATTGTTCTTTCAATATAAATAAAACAGGCATATTTTGCCTTCTCCCCGGACAGTTGCATCTGGTATTCGCAAATGTCTTTGATACGCCGGCTTTCAACCCGTCCAATCATCTTATCCCGGCGATAGTGTCTTTTATGTTTCAGCGCGTACAGAACACCATTTGAACTGTCAAACTCCAGGATTCTTTTGGTGAAAAGTTTGTTTTCCCAGATCTCCAGACAATACTTCTCTGCACTGACGACATTGCGTTTGTGAGGAAGATCCCGTTGATACACTCCATTTAATAAGCGTGACTGCAGTTTGCCTGCAAGTTGATAATAACAGTTAATATCGTTAAGGACAGGTGCTGTGGCGCTGAGTAATGCGTCGATTACCTTAGAGCGCGAAAGTTTGTGGGTATGACAGTACTCATCCACAATTCGCAGCGTCTCATCACTGGTCATATTGAAAGTTATACGTGTTGTCATGATGAAATTTTCTGTTAATCATACTGGTTGATATGCATAACATTTCATAAAAAATACTTTTAATTCATATAATTGATTTTTTGACTGGTTTTATCCTCGTGTGGTGGAAAGTAGTGTTACTGCCACTGTAGTCAGCATAACTCTATCACACAGAACCACCGAAAATGAAGCATTGCTCAGGGGGGAAGCTGCCACTCGTACGAGTTTTCTGAGCAATGATAACCAGTATTTTTCGTTTTGGGCGATTTGTTTATCGTTACAGCTAAAAACAGTTCATGTACCATTAAAAAATAATAAAGGTTAATTAGTATTATTTATAGAAGTATGTTTATGTAATTCTACCGTGTAAATGAACTCTGTCATTGTACCTTGTAATTCTATCCTGTAATTCTACCTCGTAAATACACCTTGTAACCAAGTCCTGCAGAAGTCTGTCTCATCGAACAATATTCCTGTGCAGCGATATTCTCTGTAGTAGTACTTGTAACTCTGCCCTTAACTCTCTCTTCAGTAATGTAGTCCCGCCACACCTGAATATAAATCTGTAATGTTCACACACTGACTGTAACGTGCTTTGTTAAGTAATGTCTGCTATTTTTTTCTGTTATTTTTCCTGTTGTTTTCTGTATTTTGTTGTATGGTGTAATAACTATTCTGAACCCGTCATCACCTTTATAGCTAAGAGTATGACTTCGCCAGTGTTGATACTGTGGATAACGGTGATTAAGGAATTACTGTTAATGATCTGTTCCTGCAGCTCACCTGATGAGTTTTGGTAGTAATACGTAAAAGAGTATGCCTCATGTCATTAAAAAGTCTTCCGGAGTGTTGTTTAACCCTGTACCTCTATTACTCATGTAGTACGTTGCGGAAAGCTACGTTAATTGTAATATCTGGTTATGGCGTTATGCCTTCAGTATTAAAAACATCTTTTACCGGAGAAACAGGGAAGTGGAAAGGCTTTCGGGATAACGTCAGGCCATTATGACGATATTACGTTAATCACAGTACAAGATAACGAGAGGGTAATGGAATTTTAAACCAGAGTAGTTCCACTGTTGTTCACTGGAAAAAGTGATTTCCCACGCGCGTTATAAGCTTACTCCAGAGGAGATGGAAGCCTTCAACTCTGCGGTCGATCACCGGCTGGCAGAACTGACCATGAACAAACTTTACGATCGTGTTCCCGCTTCAGTCTGGAAATATGTTACCTGATAAATGTTTCTGATGAAGTACAGTCGTCACAATGACATCACTTCAGATATTATCTGCGCTGTGATTGACTGTCACGTATGCCGTTCTCTGTATGGTTCTGATACCCGGGTGTGGTCCCACTTTCTCTGTGGCGCCCGGGGAGTTGTGAACCTGCACGTCTTCGTGTGATAACGTTTTCTTCAAAAATTACGCCAGCGCTTCTTCCTGTGTTACAGAACACGAGGAAGAAACATGAAGACTTACAACACCAATCCCGGTTACGAAATGGATCCCCAGCTCCTGACACACTTTAACCAGCATCTGGATTCATTATTCGGGGTATATTCGAAACTGTTACCGTTCAGAATGGATTTTGCTTACCGAAAAAACACCCTCAGCTACAGGTGTGCCTGCAGGTACGCCATGTGTGCGGAGATACTGCGACTGATTAACGAAGTGGGAGAGAAACTGGTCGGGTATGCCTGGGTAATGGAATATACGGAACGTAAAGGGCTTCACATTCATTTTGTGGGCTATCTGAACGGTCAGAGCCACAGGAGTTCGTATCTGGTATCCAGATTGATGGGAGATATCTGGAGGCGGGTTACCGGGGGGGATGGTTACTACCACTGGTGCCGGTTTAATAAAAATTATCCGGTAAACATTAACCACGTCATTCACTATTCAGATCACAAAGCGGTGAATGCCTTACGCTATGCCCTCAGCTACCTGGCCAAACGAGAACAGAAAGAATGTGGCATCATCCTGAAATGCAGCGGGCTTCCTGAAAAAAGTAACCGGGGTCGACCGCGACTGGGCAGCACCCTGCCGGAGACTTATTCTCTGGTGTAAGACCCTGAACGACAACTACGGGCTGGCGCTAATTGTTACGGTCGGTTCCGGAGGCCACTTCAGGGACTCTGCGCATTTTTTACGACATGGCTATTCCGTATGAACCATACGGAGATTTAACCATGGCACATTCTTTACCATTCCTTCCGGCAACCGATACAGCGCATCCCCCGATGTCCATCCCTGCCTACTGACAGTTTTTTACGCCGGTGGGCCATTGTGTGACAACCACAGTGCTGTAACAGCAACCAGCCTGCTTTACCCAAACTCCAGTCCAGATTTTAACTGAACCGCCATTCACCCCCTGACCACACTGCCCGTACCGGGACAGCTGTTGCCTGCGTGTCGTCTGGCGGCTGAGGAATATGACGATGTACGCAAAATCCTTTATTGCATTTGATGGCAATGGGCGTCTGACGGGTGCCCGTACCGCACAGACTGCACCTTACGATCGCTACACTTGCCACCTTTGCGGCAGTGCGCTCAGATACCACCCGCAATACGACACTGAGCGTCCCTGGTTTGAACACACTGACGACGGGCTGACGGAGCACGGTCAGCAGTGCCCTTATGTCAGACCGGAACGCAGGGAGATACAACTGATTAAGCGTCTGCAGCAATTCGTACCGGATGCCTTACCCGTGGTGCGTAAAGCCAGCCGGCACTGCAGACAATGTCATCACGATTATTATGGGGAGCGGTACTGCACGCACTGCCATACCGGGCACTTCAGTGAGGAGGGGGTGGCAGAATGAACGGTATAAAAACGGGGCTGGGGATCACGCCGGGTGAACACATAATCAGTGCTGATTCTGCACTCAGCAGAAATATCCGGCAGTGTTTCTGCCTTTCCTGTCATGGCCGGTTGATTTTGCAGACAGATGCTCAGGGGGCATGGTTTGAGCATGATTTATATGCCCTGAGCGAGCAACAGAAGGCAGCCTGCGTGGTGCTGAATCCGGAAAAGTCCCACCCTTACATTGAGGATATGGAGATGTTTTTATCGCCATTACCGGTCGTGCTGGAGTGGCATTGTATGATGTGTGAGCAGTTTTTTCATGGGAAGAAATTCTGTGAGGCCTGTGGTACGGGGATTTATTGCAGAGCGGTATGTACGAAGTCTGTTTACAGCTACCAGCCAGACTTGTTTCAGGACTGCGGAGGTGCGAGTACTTAATCCGAAATGCCCGACCTGCTCAGGGCGTTCAGAGGTATCGGAACCTGCATTTTATCTGGTGTTTCGCACCCACCCCGTTCGTGACACAAAGGCGCGACACCGGATATCCGCAGTCCTGCTTACCTGAATAAAACCCGGGGTATTGATTGTGTACTGTGGTGCGAAATCGCACCGTGATCGCGGATTCGCCGAATCCGCACTGTGGTGTCAACCAACCATACGCGAGAGTCCTCTCCGTATTTATCAGTGCCTCAGGACGATTTCTGCATAGTTAATCCAGGGGGCTGCATTGTTTATTTCCCTGCTAATGGACGTGACATCCAGGATATTCATGATCCTGATTTCCCTGAGCAGTATCAGCGCTTATTGGAGCGTCTGGATTATCAGACGATGCCCGGTACTAAAGCATCAGGCCAGCGTAACTCTGGCTACAGCGGTTTTTGACCTGTTGTAACTGTAAGGTGATTTATTATGTATACAGAATCAAATGTTAAGCTTTCCTGTAACGCCCTCTGGCAAAAGTGTGTCCTTGCAACTCTGTATCGGGCTGCAGCCACACATCCTGAAATTAAATTATTACAATTTAAATTAATACCAGGGCAGGGTATTAATAAGGCCATTCCCTCTCTGATGGCTGATTTTACTGGTGAACTGCATAGACTCATTTCTGAATATTTGCAGTGTAAGCGACGTAAAGATCAATCTGTTGAGCCCACCCCTTTATATTATCTCTGGAGTAGGGAAGCTGTGGCTAACGATACCACTCCTTATCTTATGGTGCTGCTACTTAATAACGATGTCTGGTGTAAGAGTCGTGAGGTGGTGGTTCTCAGAAATCTGATTGAGCAGGCGTGGGGAAAAGTATTGGGTGAAGATAACTCCATTACACATCTGGTTGTGTATCCTGAAGTGCTGTCGTTGGTATTTGATGCAGCTAACACATACAACGCTGAGCCTGGTGTACTGGAACAGACGGCCCGGGCTTACATTGAATCACATGGTACCATTGAACGTCATCTTGGGTGTAGTGACTTTTAACGTCAGGTGACGCATTGTCACTTCTGACCTGCTACCTGTACGCCGGAATATAATGGTCAGAGAGGCATATTTCGACGCCCCTAATCTGGGGCGTTTGATTCAGGATGTCTGGAATAATCCGGGCTTTGTGTCACCGGGCGCATCAAAGCAGTACCACCCGGGATGTGGCGCTGGATCGTCATTTACCGGACTGCGAAGACATACTTAAAGAGGTGATATGGGCGTTCAGTGATTTTGTCCGCGATCATCGAGGTGTGTATGATCCGGAAGCCCGTTACCTCGCCGGTAATCCCTGGTATCCCGTAACAGGCCAGTTCTGAAAGCACAGCTCAGCAGATTCCCCGCATTCGCACAATCTTCATAAATCTCACAGGGGACATTCTGACCGTGTTGACTACAACAAGCCACGACAGCGTATTTCTGCGTGCCGATAATTCCCTGATCGACATGAACTATATCACCAGTTTCACCGGTATGACTGACAAATGGTTTTACAAGTTGATCAGTGAAGGCCATTTCCCTAAACCCATCAAACTGGGGCGCAGCAGCCGCTGGTACAAAAGAGAAGTGGAGCAGTGGAAGTGAAGTAGAGCAGTGGATGTAGCAACGAATCGAGTGATCAAGGGGGGGGCTGCAGTATTGTTCAGGATTAGTATTATCAGTTGACGCTATAGAAATAATAGAAAAATAAAATAACTTGAGTGAATTTAATGAAGTCGTAGAGGTTCTAATTAGTATACCTCTGGTAAAACTATATTGTTTGGTAAAAGAAAGGTCTGCTGAAACGTTTAATTTCCATTACAACAGTAAACTTATACTCAGATTATGTAATATCGACATTTGAGATAAATTGTGAAGATAAAAGAGAAGCCATATTTATTATATATGGCTTCTCATAATAACTCATCTATCTAATAAATTTTTAACGTAATTAACCAATTCTTTATCTTTACTATTATTAAAGAAGCATTTCTGGAATTTTTCGCCACCAAGAGCTTGTTTAAGTAACTCCGGATCGATGGCCTGGAGAGCATCCATGAGTGGCTTACTAACTGCTTCTTTCATATTACTCAGTATAATGGCATTCGCATTTTGTGATTCACGACGTTCTGCCGGATAGCCTAATCCCTTTTCGCCATCAAATGCTTTTTCAAAAATATAGCGCATGTTTAATTCTGCCCCCCAGCCAAAACCCTTTGCAAATGGCAAGGACAGTGCATTCCCATTATTTACCTGTGCAAACAGGTAGGCATCTGTTGGTTCGATGCAATAACCACAAGTAACTCCCGGGAATGTGTTCAGTGCCATCAATGCCCCCTGTCCTGTACCACAGCCAGTAATAACGAAATCAACAGATCTGCTGTTTAACAAGATAGCCGAAATAATGCCGAGATGAACGTAAGTCAGACGATGATCATTGTCATCACACATTCCTACATTGAAAATAGTATGGCCTTGATGTGCGCTTGCTGCAACTAACTCATTAAAAATTATTGCGTTTTTAGATGCCTGGCTAAATTCATTCATCAATGCGATTTTCATACGAATTCCTCATTTAAAATCATACTGTTAAACTTCATAGCATAACAACATGAACGATATGATAATACATTACAAACATTACTTGCAACATTGTATTTGAAAATTCAAAACATCATTTCATTTTTATTGTTGTGTGCTCTCGATCACGGTTTGCTGCACTTTTGAACGCTATATTGGATGCTAACGAAACGATAGAAACGATAGAAACGATATGATGAAGTATTGTCATTCTTATAAAGGATAAGATTATATGGCTAAGGGTGATATTAAAAAGTTGAAGTTTGAATCTTTCTACGATAGTGAATCGAATAACGAAGTTATTCGATTAACGCCAACAGATATTCTTTGCCATCGCAATTATTTTTATCAAAAATGTTTTACAAATGATGGTAAAAAATTGATTTTCGCTGCTGAGTTTGATTGTAACCGGAATTATTATCTTATGGATTTGGTAACTCAGACAGCGAAACAACTCACTGAAGGAGCTGGAGATAACACCTTTGGTGGCTTCCTGTCCCCTGATGATAATTATCTTTTTTATGTGAAGAATGAAAAACATTTGCAGCGTGTTGATTTGACCACATTAGAAGAAGTTACCATATACACAGTACCGGATAATTGGGTGGGGTACGGAACATGGGTTGCTAATACTGATTGTACGGAAATCGTCGGAATCGAAATCAGTAAAACTGACTGGACCCCGCTTAGCGACTGGAAAATATTTCTGGAATTTTATCATAAGAATCCACGATGCCGTTTAATTACGATTGATCTGGAAACCGGAAACGCTGAAGTGATATTGGATCGTAATACTTGGTTAGGGCATCCAATTTTTCGTCCGAATAATAACGATACTATCGCCTTTTGCCACGAAGGGCCCCATGACCTGGTGGATGCAAGAATGTGGATGATTAACCGTGATGGGACAAATGAGCGTAAAGTGCATGAGCACCAACTTGGTGAAAGTTGTACACACGAGTTCTGGATCCCTGATGGATCTGCACTGGCTTATGTTTCCTATATGAAAGGACAGCAACAGCGTTATATTCGCAAATATAATCCTGATACTGATGAAGATTCATTAGTGATGGAAATGCCGGCATGTTCCCATTTAATGAGTAACCATAATGGTATTCTCTATGTTGGTGATGGTTCAGGTAGTCCGGTTGATGTTAAAGATACCTGCAGTTATAAAATTGAAAATGATCCCTGGATTTACATTCTTAGCAGTAAAAATAAAAAAATACATAAATTGGTGAAACATAATAGTTCCTGGAGGGTACAGAAAGGAGACCGGCAGGTAACGCACCCGCATCCATCATTTTCTCCAGATAATAAGTACGTTTTATATTCTTGCGATGCCGAAGGTGAACCAGCACTATATATGGCTAAAATTCCTGAGGAAATCTTAACCCAGCAATAACTGACAAATTTTTCACTATTGGAGTTTTTATGGATTTCATCAATATGTTCTCTCTTAAAGGTAAAAATGCTTTAGTCACTGGAGCATCATATGGTATTGGTTTTGAGATCGCTAAAGCACTAAGTAACGCTGGTGCAACGATCATTTTTAATGATGTAATAGAAGAAAACATTAAAAAAGGCCTGGCAGCATATAAAGAGAACAACATCAACGCACATGGTTATTTATTTGATATTACAGATGAACAGTCTGTGAAGGAAAATATCAAAAAAATAGAGAGTGACGTAGGCATTATTGATATTCTGGTAAATAATGCAGGGATTATTCAGCGTAAACCTATGCTAGAAACTACAGCAGCTGATTATCGCAAAATAATAGATATTGATCTGACAGGTCAGTTTATTATGGCTAAGGCGGTATTGCCTTCAATGATTAAAAAAGGACATGGCAAGATCATTAATATCTGTTCCATGATGAGCGAATTGGGTCGCGAAACCGTTGTAGGCTACGCTTCGGCAAAAGGCGGCTTAAAAATGCTGACTAAAAATATCTGTTCTGAGTTTGGTGAAAAAAATATTCAGTGTAATGGTATTGGTCCAGGCTACATTGCTACACCTCAAACAGCACCGTTACGTGAAATTCAACCAGATGGCAGCCGCCATCCATTTGATCAGTTTATTATATCAAAAACGCCAGCTGGACGCTGGGGTAAACCAGATGATCTTGCTGGTGCAGCTATATTTTTAGCATCGGATGCTTCAAACTTTATCAATGGTCATATTTTATATGTCGATGGTGGCATTCTGGCCTACATTGGCAAACAGCCTTAGTTATATTCAGTCATAACTGTATGTACTACTTTAAATATTTTCAGAGAGGTGGTGATGTTTGTATTTAATGAAGATACAGCAATAGAAGATTTAGGCAACGGGGTCAAAAGAAAAGTTTTGGCTCATGGTGGCAATATGATGGCAGTAGAGGTCCATTTCTCTAAGGGGGCTATCGGCTCTTTACATCACCACCAACATGAACAGTTGACGTATGTCTTATCAGGTATTTTTGAATTTACCATCGGCGATGAAGTGCGTACAGTAAAAACTGGTGATACTTTATATAAGCAGCCCAACATTGTGCACGGGTGCAAATGTCTAGAAAAAGGAGTTTTGCTTGATATATTTACACCTCAACGTCAGGATTTTTTAAAGTAAATACCCAGTATTAATATGAACTAAAATGGTAGCGCATAAAATGCGCTACATATTGATATAGTTAACTAATTATCTATTGTTTTTCTTTCTGCCATAGACAGCTTTAATCTGAAAAATATTATCTTTTAAATGGAAATTTTAGAAATAATAGAATCTGATTATCCGGATATTTAGTTGAATTCTATAAAGTCGAGTGAACATATTGTTGTATCAATATAGTTAATTTAAATAATTCAGGAAAAACACATATACAGTGAGACTCTATAAATTTACTTTATAAATAACAGTGTAATGTTACTTCAATAATATACTCCATCTTTTCCAGGAGATGGAAATGGACTTTTGTTGTGGAAGAGGTATCATAAATGACTGAAGAAAACAGAAGAATAAAAGCCATAACTCGTTTTTCATATGGTAGTGGAAATCTTATCGGCAGTGGAGCTCTGGCTATTAGTGGAGCATGGTTACTTTATTTCTACACTACATTTTGTGGATTGACAGTTTTTCAGGCCACTGTAATATTTTCCATTGCTACTTATCTGGATGTCATCCTGAATCCACTAATGGGGTTTATTACGGATAATTTTTATCAGACAAAACTCGGTCGTCGCTTTGGTCGTCGTCGCTTCTTCATATTAATTGCCATTCCATGTATGATTATCTATCCATTGCTTTGGGTAAATGGTATGAGTTTTTGGTATTATCTTTCTACTTATATCATTTTTGAAGTGGTATATACTATGATTATGATACCGTATAATACCTTACCTGTTGAAATGACAAAGGATTTCAATCAAAGGACCTATTTGACAGGTTCTAAAGCTATGTTTGGTAAAGTAGCTAATTTCTTAGCAGCCGCTATTCCTGGTATCTATTTTTACTTCTTCAATAAAGATTCAGCCACCCCATTTTTCCTGACCGGTTTAACTTATGCTATTATTATGATCACTTCATTAATAATGCTCTATTTCAACAGTTGGGAACGTCCAACTGATGATGTAGTTGATGAATCAACGCATGGTTTTATGGAGGGCTTTAATAAACTTTTTACCGATCTTTTCTCAACCTTTAAGCTAAAAACCTTCAGAACCCATCTTGGTATGTATCTATTTGGTTTCGGCGCTGAATGGCTATTTACAGCGACATTTACCTATTTCATTGTTTTCAACCTTGAACAACCGAGAACATTTGTTTCTGAGATGAACTCATTAAGCAGTATTTGTCAGTTCTTCTCTACAGCATTCTTTATGATGTGGTGTGCCAAACGAGGATTTAAACGCCCATTTATCATTGCTATCTTAATTGTTGTATCTTCAGTGATTGGTTATGTTGGTGTGTACTATCTTAATATTCCCCATCTGACCTGGCTCATTATTGGCATCACTATCTGGTTTGGTCTGGGGACGGGGGGGGTATATTACATTCCGTGGAGTGTATATGTATTCCTTGCCGATGTTGATGAGGTCTTAACTGGTCGTCGTCGTGAAGGTCTTTATGCTGGTGCAATGGTTATGGCCGGTAAGTTAATGAGAGCCACTGTAGTATTTTGTCTGGGGGTTGTCCTCAGTCTGTTTGGTTTTGAGTCAGGCATTCATCATCAATCAGCCAGTGCAGTAAATGCAATTAATGGCGTCATGATATTTGGTGTGGCTGGTATGGCGTTAATAGGTATCTATTTCTCTGTAAAAATGAAATTAGATAAAGCATCTCACGCCGAAATAACTAAAGAATTAGAGCGTCTGAAAAAAGGTGGCAGAAAAGAAGATGCTACACCGGAAATTCGTAAGCTTGTTAAGCAACTGACTGGTTATGAATATGACCAGTGCTTCGGTAATAACAATGTTGGCTTTAAATTTGAAAACAAAGCAGGGGCATTCTAGAATGAATAAGCACACACTATTACTGACTGTTCTTTTTCTGAATTTGATTTGTACTCCCGTTTTTGCTCAAAACTGGCAGGTGGCGACGTTTGGTCAGTCTACGGATCTCAACTTTTCATCGCTGATAGATTCGGCCAAGATCGGACGGAATAATGCCTGGCTTGCAGGAAACAATAATTTTCTTGAAGCTGGAAAATTTTACACTTTACCAACAGATTTTTTTATTGAAAGCCGTGGGGGAAAAATTGCTAACTCCCATGACGGTATGACCGTCTTTTATACTATTGTTCCGGTTACTCAGACATTCCGACTGGAGGCTGATTTGACATTAGAACAGATTGGTCCGGAGGTGAATGGAAAATCACCAGCGGGACAGGAGGGAGCTGGATTGTTTGTCAGAGATATTATCGGTCCTCAGCGACAGGAACCTCAGTCAGCTGGAACAGAAGAATATCCCCAGGCCTCTAATATATTGATGAATGCCTTTATTACACAGAATAAAAAGAATGATAACTTAGTACAGATTACTTCAATTGTTCGTGAAGGAGTAATAAAAACATGGGGTAATGAAGGTATTACAATTAAGAAACAGCCGATCATTGAGAATATAAACTTTACGCAAAAAAGAAATATTCATATGACGATCGAGCGACTACCAGAGAAGTTCATCCTGACCGCTTTTGATACCGATCGTAAAGAAAATCAGTCATGGCAATTTTCTGATTACTCAGGCTTTATGAATCAACTGGATAATAATAGTTTAGCTATTGGTTTTTTTGCCGCACGAAATGCGAAACTAAGGGTGAAAAATGCATCATTTAAACCGGGCAAGCCACTGGTTGATTACAAACAATTAACTTCACGTCAATTCAGTCGTGTCCGGCATAAAGCCCCTGAACTTTTTCTTGCTTCACCTCAATCCGTTGTAAGAAACTCAACAACTCTTCAATTTTTGGCCAATCAGGCTGGAATAGTCAGTATTGATAATGATAAGCAGACTAAGCAGGTGCAGGCGGGTGAACTGGTACAGTTTCCAGTTACTTTGCAAAAAAAACATAATGACTTCACCGTCAACTTTAACGTTGATGGGAATATATCAAAAAAAGCTATACGCATAGAGCAGGTTAAATCAAACCTGACTGATCCTTATGAGATTTACGTATGTAGTGATTGTCGACAGGGGGCCAGAGGCAGCAAAAATGACCCTGTAGATTTACAGACAGCCGTAAAATTTGTCGCACCCGGCGGTAATATATACCTTAACGATGGTCAATATCATGGAATTACCTTAGATCGGGAATTAAGTGGAATACCTGGCAAGTATAAAACAATTTCTGCCATTAATCCACATAAAGCCATTTTTATAAACAAGACATTCAATCTGGATGCAAGTTACTGGCATCTAAAATCCGTGGTCTTTGACGGCAATGTGGATAATGGAAATAATAAACCAGCATATTTGCGTATAGCTGGTAGCTATAATATTATTGAGCATGTGATAGCCAGAAATAATGATGATACGGGAATTTCTATTTCAGCGAAAGATAAAAACCGTTTTTTCTGGCCAGCTCATAACTTAGTTTTAAACTCAGATTCATATAATAATCTTGATTTATCCGGGATTAATGCCGATGGTTTTGCTGCAAAATTAGGTGTCGGACCGGGAAACATTTTTCGAGGATGCATTGCACATAATAATGCAGATGATGGTTGGGACCTATTTAACAAAATTGAAGATGGTCCAAATGCATCTGTTACTATTGAGAATTCTGTAGCCTATGAAAATGGCCTGCCATACAATAAAGCGGATATCCTAAAAGGGAGTATTGGCAATGGCTTTAAATTAGGTGGTGAAGGTCAACCAGTAAATCACAAAGTTATTAATTCCATTGCTATTAATAATAATATGGATGGATTCACTGATAATTTTAATACTGGGTCATTGATAGTTAGAAATAATATAGCAATGAACAATGCACGCTATAATTATATTTTAAGAACTAACCCATATAAATTCCCATCATCTATCCTTTTTGATAATAATTATTCAATCAGAGATGATTGGGAAAATAAAATAAAAGACTTCTTAGGTGATACAGTTAACAGTGTGAATTATAAATTGCTTGTTTCACATGAAACAGGACCGGTACAAAAAGATTTATTTTTCACACGAGATGATAGTGGAAATATTATCTATCCTGATTTTTTTCTTAATATCATTAATAAATTTAATTAGACAATGCCCATTAACCTGCTGCCTACCGGAAGCAGGTTATTCCAGAATGGACACTGGCAGTAATATATCTTTGTTGACAAAAATATAAAATTTTGTTATGGGATTTTATGATGTTGAAGAAAACGATATTTATATTAACGTTATTCTCTGGCAACGTAATTGCTGCAACTGTAGAATTAGGTTTTGAAAATGAGCAATATAATTATGCTTATCGTTCTGCAGATGTCTTCATGCCGTATATTAAGAGTAATTTCAACCCTGTTACTGATTCTGCTTTGAATGTGTCACTCACCTATATGTATCAGGATCAATATGGGAAAAAACATAAAAAAACATCTGAGGACAGATTTAAAACCAATCGCGATCGCATAGAGCTCTATCTTAAAGGTTATACTTTAAATAGGGGAGCATATTCTTTTTCTCCTTCCGCAGGTTTCCGTTATGAGTCATGGGATGTAAACTACGATAATCCGAAAAAGCAGGATAAGTGGAAACTGGAACTACGCTTTTATCCTAATATGACTTATAAACTCAATGACCAGTTAAGCCTATATATGAATGGTTTTGTTGCCCCTGTATTTTTTAAAACACAACAAGAGTCGAGAAAAGATAACAATTATGTAAAGGGTAAGTTAGGGGCGAAACGTTATAACAACGATTATTATCAGGAACTCCAGATTCTGGGTGTCAGATATAAATTTAATAATGATAATACGCTCTGGGCATCAGTCTATAATGAAAGAAAATATAATCAACATTCCTCAAAATATGATCGCTGGCAATTGCGTGGAGGCTATGATTTTAAAGTTACAGAGGAGTTTGTTTTGAGTCCATTCATAAGATATGACCTCTCTTATAGAGAAAAAAACCTCGAAAGCACAAGTAATAATGGTTTATCAAAAAATAATAAAGAAATTCGAACTGGAGCCAGCTTTTCCTATAAAATTATCCCTTCTGTAAAACTGGTAGGAGAAATATACAGGCAAACAACCAACATTGAAAACTATTATGGAGAGCATTCTGAAGACAAAAACCGCATGTTCTACAAACTTGGTATAAACAAAACATTTTAAAGCCATATAAAGATATTTTAATATAAATATATTATATAAGTCTTATCATAATTATAATGTGTTTATGGGAGATATTGCAGTAACAAACCTTCATATATTACTATTAGTATAGATTTTTCATGTCAGTCTGGTTCAGTCAGTGTAATATCAGGCACATATTTTGAGAGAGTTAAATATTATATTAATGAAGCGCCTATAGCAGGTGCTTCATTATATCATAAGAGATGATGGCTACCTTGTGTTGATAAGATACAGCATAATAACGATTCCATTTCATTTTTGTTGTAGGGTTGTTTAACAAAAAATCTTGCTAACGGGCTTAATTGATATAAGCCAGATATTGTATTCCTGCTATGGCTACATTCATCGCCATGTGAAGTAATATAGGCATTAATAGGCCATTCGACTTTATTTTTGCACTAATAAGAACTAACGATACCAGAAATAACATCAAAAATGTACGAAAGTATGTATATTGTAGATGCAATGCAGAGATTATAACTGATGTTACAATTGCAGGGATATAAATATTATCATGGAACCAGAGTTTAAAAGAGTTAAAAAGACACCCTCGAAATACAATCTCTTCATATACAGGAACAAGAAATACAGAAGAAAATATTTTAATCCATAAAATTGCCCCAGAAAAAGACATTTGCGAAACTATCCACTCTTCCGTTTTCCTTACTCCCAGAAGATAAGGGACAAATAATTGAATAATTATTAAAGAGAGGAGTGTAAAAAACATACAGTCGAAAAGAACCTCTTCCTAATTCTTCTCTTTTTCGGAAGAAAATAAAATGCAGTGAAACAAGAATTAGAAATTCAGCAAGAAATAATGCTGGAACAAGAAGCCCCCTGGATATAAGTTCCTGTTTGTTTGTAATGAATGCAGAAATAAGAGTAATAGCGAATAATAAAGTAAACATTGAAAAACAGCTGGTTGATGACTGTTTTTTATAGTTGCATTTTTAATTTTTGTTGTTTTTATTTATATTCCCTTACTTGTCTTCTTAAATTCTTTTATATAACAGGAAGAGGAGACCATAGCATGAACGTTTCTTCTCCGGTATCAGAACAGCTATAACTTTTATTTTATAGTTGTTATCAGTGAATGAATGCAAACTAATAGAACAATGAGAAAAAGAATGGAGAAAAAGCGACGGACCGGACGCCATAGTTCATATTCTCGTGTATCAGCCTCACGTATCAACCTTTCTGAAATGGTTTCGGTTTCCTTTCCTCGCACCAGAATATGCCTGTAATATTTCCTCATGACATATACCGAAAACTGAAACCAGATTAATATGGATGGACACACAACACATAAACTTCTGATGATATCACCCGGGAAAGTATCTTGGGCGGGTAAAAGAAAGTCATATACTCTGAATAAAATCATCATCGAGATAAATGAGACGCCAGCACCTATCCAGTATTCGATATGAGAAGATGCAGCATTATATGTGTCAGTAAAATTTTTCTTTCTTAATGAAGGTGGAAGTGCTGAAAGTTCAGGAATGCTTTTTCTTGTCCAGTATATTTTCATATAGCAACTCATATAAAAAGTGTTCTACTATGACGATTTATAAAAGGCTTATAATGACTACTTCCCCTTTCATTCTCGAATATCACGATAATGATAGAGATAATCATTATCAATTGATTTCGTCAGTAATTTTGACTTATATCACACTTTTATAATTTAATCAGGTGATTTATTTAATAAAAAGAGAGTGTTTGTGGGTGTCTTGTGTATATGTCTTACTGGGCATCTGTTCTTACATTAACTAATGTATTTTCTGATATCATACTCAGTCTGAATTTATAATATTAACAAATATATTACTATTTAAGTTTTGGTTGTATTGCCAGTAACATTCTTTTGGTTAATTTAGTTATTATTCCTCACTGATTAATTGTCCTTCCGTTATTATTGTTTGTAACTTGTGTTTGTATCGTACCTTTCAGGTGTTGATGCGCGCTTTACTGTGTCTGCACCGGCTTAACAAAATTCAACAGGGTTTGAAAAGGAACATTTCGTGCAAATAACCGAAGCATTAATTTCAGAACCGGGAGACATCCAGCGTTTTATTCAACAGGCTGTAGATCACTGACTGCGTCTGTTGGCCGTCCACTTCACGCGTCATTCGACCAGAGTAAATATTGATGATTACTAGATTCGTGTATTTTATCAGGCATTTTACTTGCGAATAAATCCCCTTGTTATCCAGCGAAACCACACAGGTAGCTATTACCATATGTCGTAATGCACTAGTTACAGGAAAAACATGCAGGTTCCGCAATACGTTGTGTGTTGCTGCTTAGTCAGGATCTTTTCTTCCATGCGAGATACGACAACACTTTTGAAGAAGGATGTTCGTAACTGGTAGAGTTACTACAACAGGCATGGGAGGCTCCGGCTCTGACAGACATTGTACTGTGGAATGTTGTTACAGGTTGGGGCGGCAACCGTGCCAGGAGACCATGAGCCGTTCACGGCATTAAAGGCCACACTTCAGTCGTTTACATTCCCTGTGGTGGCAGGCATCTTCCGTTAAGGCGTCAGAGCGTTACCAACGTTATGTTGTCATGGCTCACCTTTCATAGTCGATGCTTATCTGGTGACTGAAACTAGCCGCAGATAAAGAGTGTGAAGTTTATACCATGGAGTGGAGTGACGTGCAGGCAGGAGATTCGCTCTATGCAGGGTTGTGAGATGAATTCAAACCGGCTGTCAGCGCCAGTGATATTTGAAGATTCGTCCGGTTGTTATCCAGTGTGCATTAAAAACCCAGACATTATGGACAATACAACGGCTTCCATAACAGGGAGGAGCCTGTTTATTATCCGGGCGTAATGACTCACCCTTGTGGGCTTTTTCCCGTCGCGCTTTTAACGTTGAAGGCATTTTCTGCCTGCCGATTCAGGACAGCGACAAAAGCCATATCAGACTATTGGTCAATGATGACCAGCGTCTGGAGTAGATGATAAGCCAAATTGATAAGCTGGAATATGTGATGAAAGTGCAACGTAATCAGTCCAATCCGACGATGTTTAACAAGAGTACGGTGTTTTTTCAGTAAGTCATTCGTCTTCTGAATCAGGTGTAATGACCTTTACAGAAGCATTCCGGCAGTGCGTAACATAATCTGCCGGTAACGGACGATCGCTAATCAGAACATCAAATGCAGAGAGCGGTGCGAGGCTGGCAGAGGCTACTTCATCGAACAAGGCGTGGCGGGCGAGCAAAATTTTCCTTAGTCCACGGGCCATCGCTTTACGCTTAGTGGCAAGATCTTCGGGATTAAACCAGCTGACGCCAAAGTGATCATGTACACCGCTGGCGGAAATAAATATTTTTCGCGGATTGAGAGAGTCTAATGGCGAAGAGTTACTGGCATCGTAAAAAGCATCACTTCTGGCACGATACGTACCACCACAAAGTATTGCTGTCACATTAGGTTTTTCATTCAACGCAACAAAGACACGATGTGAGTAACAGATGCCAGTGAAGGTGATTGCATCCGGGATCATGCTTATAACGAGCGGTATCTCCTGGCCATTATCAAAGAAGATCAGATCATTTTCATTAACCATTCCGGCGGCCAGAATTGCAATAGGTAAGTCATCACGATGATTTCTCGGAACGTCCTGGATTACTGGCATGGATGGTGCGGGTTTATGCACCATTACAATATAGCCACCCAGTAGGGTCAGTGGCAGAGGTTCATCTTCCTGATGGAGATCGCGACGAATAGTCATTACAGAAACTTCCAGCATTCGTGCCGCGTCTTTCAAATGGATTCTGTCGGTTTTCTTAAGTATTTCAATCAAACGTCGGATACGCTCTTTTTGCTTCGTTTCCATCAACTCTCTCTCCGTAAAAATGTTATAAAAATAACATTATGGCATTAGTAAACATTGTTTTAGTTACCATACTATACGACCGACCCTTTGAAATGAAAAGGGTATAGACTGCTGAATTTTCGGTATTAATCCTGTTAGGTTGCTTATGATTAGATAGTGTTGGCCTGAGTGATAAGACTGGAAGTCTATTAAATAAACATCGGGTTGATGTGCTAATCGCGATCTCAGTCACAAATGATGCAAAAGTAACATGCTAATGTTATTTAAATACCATTGTTATGCGAAAGTTTATAAGAGGTAGTGAAATGGACATTGCAGTTATTGGTTCCAATATGGTGGATCTCATTACTTACACGAATCAGATGCCTAAAGAAGGAGAAACTCTGGAAGCACCTGCCTTCAAAATCGGATGTGGTGGGAAAGGTGCTAATCAAGCGGTGGCGGCGGCTAAATTGAATTCAAAAGTCCTGATGCTGACTAAAGTAGGTGATGATATTTTTGCGGATAATACTATTCGTAATCTCGAATCATGGGGAATTAATACCACTTATGTTGAGAAGGTCCCCTGTACCAGCAGTGGTGTTGCACCGATCTTTGTTAATGCCAACTCGAGCAATAGTATATTAATAATTAAGGGAGCGAATAAATTTCTTTCCCCGGAAGATATCGATCGAGCTGCAGAAGATCTGAAAAAATGCAAATTGATCGTTTTACAACTGGAAGTTCAACTGGAAACAGTTTACCACGCGATTGAGTTTGGTAAGAAAAATGGTATTGAAGTGTTATTAAATCCGGCTCCGGCATTGCGTGAGTTAGATATGTCTTATGCCTGCAAATGTGATTTCTTTATCCCGAATGAAACAGAACTGGAAATATTAACCGGTATGTCGGTTGATACTTATGATCATATTCGTTTGGCCGCACGTTCGTTAGTTGATAAAGGGCTGAACAATATTATTGTTACCATGAGCGAAAAAGGCGCATTATGGATGACCCGTGATCAGGAAGTCCATGTTCCTGCATTCAAAGTAAATGCTGTTGATACTAGTGGCGCTGGTGACGCATTTATTGGTTGCTTTTCCCATTATTATGTTCAAAGCGGTGATGTTGAAGCCGCTTTGAAAAAAGCCGCTCTCTTTGCCGCTTTCAGCGTCACAGGGAAAGGTACGCAATCATCTTATCCGAGTATTGAACAATTTAATGAATTTTTAACCTTAAACGAATAATCATCCTGCACAGTTAAAGGTAGCACTATGAACGATAAAAACATCATTCAGATGCCTGATGGGTATCTGAATAAGACTCCCTTGTTCCAGTTTATTTTGTTATCGTGTTTATTCCCGCTATGGGGATGCGCAGCTGCATTAAATGACATATTAATCACTCAATTCAAAAGTGTATTTTCGCTAAGTAACTTTGCTTCAGCATTGGTGCAGAGCGCATTTTATGGAGGTTATTTTTTAATTGCAATACCAGCATCCCTTGTGATTAAAAAGACCAGTTATAAGGTGGCAATTTTAATTGGCCTGACGCTGTATATTGGTGGTTGTACACTTTTTTTCCCTGCCTCACATATGGCAACCTACACTATGTTCCTTGCAGCTATTTTTGCGATTGCGATTGGCCTGAGTTTCCTTGAAACTGCAGCGAACACATACAGTTCAATGATCGGTCCAAAAGCCTATGCCACATTGCGGCTCAATATCAGCCAGACCTTTTATCCGATTGGTGCTGCGTCTGGTATTTTATTGGGCAAATATCTGGTTTTCTCCGAGGGGGAAAGCCTTGAAAAGCAGATGTCAGGAATGAACGCCGGGCAAATTCACAACTTTAAGGTGCTGATGTTAGAGAACACCCTTGAACCGTATAAGTATATGATTATGATTCTGGTTGTGGTCATGGTGTTGTTCCTTTTAACCCGCTTCCCAACCTGTAAAGTGGCACAGACAAGTCACCATAAACGCCCGTCAGCAATGGATACGCTGCGCTATCTGGCTAGAAATCCGCGCTTTCGTCGCGGTATTGTGGCGCAGTTCCTTTATGTGGGTATGCAGGTCGCAGTATGGTCATTTACCATTCGTCTGGCGCTGGAGTTGGGCGATATCAACGAACGTGATGCTTCAAACTTCATGGTCTATAGCTTTGCCTGCTTCTTTATTGGCAAGTTTATAGCCAACATCCTTATGACGCGTTTTAATCCGGAAAAAGTATTGATTCTCTATTCCGTTATAGGGGCGCTGTTCCTGGCATATGTTGCACTGGCTCCAAGTTTCAGCGCGGTCTATGTCGCCGTCCTGGTAAGTGTTTTGTTTGGCCCTTGCTGGGCGACGATCTATGCAGGAACACTGGATACAGTTGATAACGAACATACAGAAATGGCAGGAGCAGTCATTGTTATGGCTATTGTCGGTGCCGCGGTGGTTCCAGCAATTCAGGGATATATTGCAGATATGTTCCACTCACTACAGCTTTCATTCCTGGTTTCTATGCTCTGCTTTGTCTATGTCGGAGTCTACTTCTGGCGTGAAAGCAAAGTACGTACCGCACTGGCTGAAGTCACAGCGTCCTGAGGAGAACCGTTATGAGTACGCGTATTAATTTGTGGCGGGCGCTTTTTGGCGAGAAACCTCGTATCTTGCTGGAAAATAGTGATTTTACTGTCACGTCTTTTCGCTATGACAGCGGTGTCGAGGGGCTTAAAATTGCAAACAGTCGTGGACATTTGATTATTCTTCCCTGGATGGGGCAGATGATTTGGGATGCGCAATTTGATGGACACGGCCTCACCATGTGCAATATGTTTCGCCAGCCTAAACCGGCGACAGAGGTGATAGAGACCTATGGCTGTTTTGCTTTTCATTCAGGTTTGCTGGCTAATGGCTGCCCATCTGCGGAAGATACTCATCTGCTACACGGTGAAATGGCCTGTGCCGCGATGGATGAAGCATGGCTGGAATTAGACGGAGATATGTTACGCCTTAACGGGCGTTACGAGTATGTAATGGGTTTCGGTCATCATTATCTGGCTCAACCAACAGTGGTCCTTCACAAATCCTCTACACTGTTCGATATTAAGATGGCCGTAACCAATCTGGCTTCTGTAGATATGCCACTACAATATATGTGCCACATGAATTATGCATATATACCAAATGCTACATTCAGCCAGAATATCCCGGACGAAATATTAAGATTGCGTGAATCAGTGCCTTCGCATGTTAATCCCACCGCTCAGTGGCTGGCGTTTAATCAACGGATTATGCAGGGAGAAGCCTCTCTGTCGACGCTGAGTCAACCGGAATTTTATGATCCAGAAATTGTCTTCTTTGCAGACAAACTGGACGCTTATACAGATCAGCCAGAGTTTCGCATGATCTCTCCCGATGGCACTACGTTTGTTACTCGTTTCTACAGTGCTGAACTAAATTATGTGACACGCTGGATCCTTTATAACGGAGAGCAACAGGTAGCCGCCTTTGCATTACCTGCAACCTGTCGGCCTGAGGGGTATCTTGCCGCGCAACGTAATGGCACGCTGATTCAGGTTGCACCGCAGCAAACGCGCACTTTTACAGTCACCACAGGAATTGAATAACCACTCAAGGCCTGAACAGCGGCGCGCTTATCGTTAAGGTAAGCGCGCTTTTTTACCCGCCAGGACAAGACTATGATAGCGTTGCCCTTATAGACGATCACATTATCGTCCACTCCAAATTTGCGCAACTACTGTAGAGTGGTGTACTCCACAGCTTCTTTGAGGATCTCAACTTCCATTGTTTTCTTACCGAGCAAGCACTGCAACTCTTTTATTTATTTGTAGTGGTCAACAAAAACTGGTCACAATTTCAGTTTTTTTCCAGTATCTATTTTCCGATTCGTTCGGCGGTAATCCACCGTTATATTCATGAGGCCGGAGTGCACTATAAAAGTGTATGCGTAAACCGACTGCTGTATGTAGCCATTAAGCCAGTATTGGTAACATAGGTACCCACCTTTTCAACTAGTGGACACCTGTTATGGAACAAAAAACATTATCAGCTGAACCCCGCAGGTCATTTTCAAATGAGTTTAAACTTCAAATGGTTACACTGGCTTTACAACCAAGGGGTTCTGTTGCCCGTATTGCCCGGGAGCATGATATCAATGATAATCTTCTGTTCAAATGGCTCAGGCTCTCGCTGATCAAAGGGCGTATATCACGGCGTCTTCCGTTAACGAACTCTTCTGGCATTGGCGTTGAATTATTACCTGTGGAGATGACGCTGGGATGAGCGGCCTTACCCCGTTTTTTACGCGAGGTAATTATGAAGATCAATGACTAGCCGTCGAACCGTGTGCATGAACTGCTGCACTGAAACTTCTCAGCTGTAAAATAATCCTTACGCTACGTACTTCTCGGAGCGCTTACAATTAATCGGATGCAGTCCTGACTGGAAGAAAGAAAAATGGAGAAAACAAGAGGAATTAATATCCTCCACGTTCCTGAAATCCTGGAGGATATTAATGTCATCAAAATATTAGCGAACGATAATCCCTAACAAAATACCCAGTGCGCCAAAGTCAGCATCACTGAAGGTGGTGTTAGCAAAACCAATATCACCCAGCACCGGCAATAAGAATACTGGCAGGAAGGTAATAAGCAAGCCTTGAGCGAAGGCACCCAAAATCGCACCACGACGTCCACCCGTTGCATTACCGAATACCCCTGCAGCTGCACCTACGAAGAAGTGCGGCACCACACCAGGAATAATCACGATCATGTTCAGCAGATACAACGTGAACATACCGATTAAACCTGCAGCAAAGCTACTCAGGAAACCAACCAGTACAGCGTTAGGTGCGTAAGGGAAGACGACCGGGCAATCGAGAGCAGGTCTGGCATTCGGAACCAGCTTGTCTGAAATACCTTTGAATGCCGGGACAATCTCCGCAATCACCATGCGCACACCCTGCAGAATGATGTACACGCCAGCTGCGAAGGTAATGGATTGCATGATAGAGAACATGAACCAGTTTTTACCACCGCTAAGCTCTTTCACCGCATCTGCACCCGCAAACAGGCACGTCACCAGGAAAATTATGCTCATGGTAAAAGAGATAGCAACCGGCGTGTCGCGCAAGAACAGCAGACTTTTCGGCACATTCATGTCTTCAGTCGAGTGCTCTTTATTACCAAACTTGCTGCCGATGAAACCGGCCAATACATAAGATAATGTTGAGAAGTGGCCGATGGCAACGTCATCAGAACCGGTCACTTTCTTCATGTACGGATGCGCAATAGCCGGGAAAAAGACCATTGCCACGCCAACAACCAAAGAGCCAACGGCTATAAGCGTAACGCCGGTCATGCCTGCTGTTGCCAGAATTACCGCTACCATCATCGACATAAACAACGTGTGATGACCGGTCAGGAAGATAAATTTCCACGGTGTGAAACGGGCAATCATAATGTTGATAACCATCGCAAAGAACATAATCATCGCCATTTCTTTCCCGAAGCTTTTCTGCGCTACGGAAACAATGGCTTCATTGTTCGGCACGACACCCTGAATACCAAAGGCATGCTGGAAAATGTTTGCGAAGTCACCCAGTGACGACACAACTAAACCCGCCCCTGCGCCTAAAATCACAAACCCCATAATGGTCTTGACGGTACCTTTAATGCATTCGGTTACCGGTTTTTTCTGTGCAATCAGGCCAATCAGGGCGATTAAACCGACCAGCACCGCGGGTTCGGAAAGTACATCGCTCATCAAAAAACGAAAGAAATCCATATCGCCCCCAGCTTACAGTGCGCCTAATTCGGTTAATGCCACGGACAAACGTTCTCTCATGGCTTTCTTATCAATCATATTTTCCAGGGCGACGATTTTGCCTGCGACAGACTGCGCGACTAACTGCTCGGCAATATCTTTGGTGCCGACATAGATATCACTCGGCGTCCCTTTCGCGGAGCCCAGGTCGACATGATCAACATCAGCGCTGATGGACAAATCCTTCAAAATGCTTTTAATGCTCATTTCCATCATCAGGCTGGTGCCTAAGCCGTTACCGCAAACCACTGTAATTTTCATAAATGTTCCTCAGAATTAATAGCGCGCAATAACAGACAAAATGTCCTGCGTCGTTTTGGCCGTCAAAATAGCCTGTATGTCTTTTTCGTTATCGAATAACTTGGCGAGTTGAGAAATCGCTTCAATGTGGCTGGTACTGTCGGTTGCAGCCAGCACAATCAGTAATTTCACTGGATCGTTTTCATCGGCATCAAAATTCACACCTGAAGGGATCAGGGTCAGTGCTAATGACAGCTTGTTAGCCCCCTCTTCCGGGCGCGCATGAGGCATCGCAATACCAGGGCCAACCACATAGTACGGACCGATAGTGTCGTGCGAGTGATAGATCGCATCAACATAACGCGGTTCGATAGAACCGTTTTCAATCAACGGTCGGCATGAAATCGCCACGGCTTCCCGCCAGTCTTTGACCTGTTCCACGACCTGAACGACCTCTGTATTTAATAGATTTTTTAACATACGACTGATAACTCCCGATGATAATTAACAGGAGAGTAGATATTTTACGCATTAATTAATGTGATGATTGTCGCATTTGATAGCGCTATCTGATAACGCTACCAATCTTTGTGATAGCGCTATCATTTCTCTGCCGCCATGCTTTGGCTATATTCGGTTCCTGCATATACAATGCAACAGGATATTTGCTACCGTGGGCAAAAACTGGAAAGAGTAATGGTAAAATAAAAGTAATGAAAACAGCTGGTTGTAATTATCCATGGAGTCGAAATGGAAAAAACACGTAAGCGCCGTGGTACCGGACGGGTGACGCTGCAGGAGGTCGCTAACTTTGCAGGTGTCGGAACCATGACCGTCTCCCGCGCGCTGAGAACACCGGAACAGGTTTCTGACAAGCTGAGGGAAAAGATAGAACAGGCCGTAGAAGAGTTGGGTTATATTCCCAACAGAACTGCTGGCGCCCTTGCATCTGGTCACAGTCATACAGTCGCCGTACTGGTTCCTTCCCTGACAGATAAAGCCAGCTCCCGCTTTATGCAGTCGTTGCAGCAGGTGCTTAATAAAAATGAATTCCAGCTACTGCTTGGGTGTCATGAGTATAATCAGCTCAAAGAAGCTGAAATTCTGATGACGCTTCTTCAAGGCAACCCGGCGGCGTTAGTTATTTTTGGTTCTCAGTTGGCTGATAAAACTCACCAGATACTCGAGAAAACAAATATACCTACCGTTAACGTTGTCGGTTCCCCTTTCAGTCCGGCTCAAATTACCATCGAAACAGCATTTTTTGAAGCATCACATAAACTGACCGAACATCTGCTGGAGCAGGGTTATAAGAATATCGGATTTATCGGTGCGCATATGGAAAACCGCCTGCAACGTCAGCAACTGAACGGCTGGCATAAAGCAATGCTGAGCCATTACCAGAACACTGATCTTGTTATCACAATGCCGGATGCCGCAAGTCTGCAATTGGGGCGTTACGCATTAAACGAGATATTACTGCGACAACCAGAGCTGGATGCTGTGATTTGCAGCCACGAAGAGATTGCGCTGGGTATCATGTTTGAGTGTCAGCGGCGTTTGTTAAAAATCCCTGGAAATATCGCTGTAGCTTGTCTTGACGGTTCAGACAGTTGCGATCAAACACACCCAACCTTGACATCCATCCGTATTGACTACAAAAAAATGGGGATAGAGACGGGTAAGTTACTGATTGGACTATTGAATAATAATCATGATGAATCAGAAGAGTCGCGTATCGTGCAATTCAACTACCAGATAGAATTACGTCAGAGTACATGAGCCTAAAAGGGCACTATTGCAAAGTTAGCTATTGTGGTAGGGATAGCCGTTTCCGGCTATTCCCCGCGCAGATCCGGATGTGTGCTGCTAACGCATCCATTCCTACTTCAGGTATTTGGCGTAGAAGCGGATGCTAAAAACTTGCCGTAAAACCGCAATATCAGCCCGCAGTGTCGCTCTCCAGATTATCCATTCCTATATTGATGACAACGACACGTAAGACTGTGACTCACCAAACTTGGATGTTTTTCTGAGCTTAAAGCTCGTTGCGTGAATAAGGCGAGAGTCAGCGAATCTCATCGAGGCCCGCAGCACCGGCTGCAATAGGGATATAGAGCAGCAATCTACCGTCAACGTCAAAAACACGGAAGCCTTGCAAACGGGATGCGTTCATATAAACAACATGGAGCAGCAACAATACGATGCCTGTTGTTGCTCAGTCAGGACCTTTTCTGCCATGCGCGAGCCAGCGTCACGATTGATGAAGAATGTTCTCAACTGATTAATTTACTGCAACAGACGTGGCTGGTAATAAGCGCTGGCGGACAATGCAGGGTGAAAGGCTGTTTTCGGGTTGTCCGGCCTGATACATCAGAGCAATACGTTGCGTTAAAAACGGCTGTTCAGTCTCTGATGCCACGGGGTATTGCAACAATCATCCGGTGATGGACGGGAGAAATATCGACTCTTCCGTTAGTTTTTACAGACTGATAAAGTTTTGCCAGCTGAATCTTTATACGGAATGCTCTTCAGTATGCATATACGAATTGACTATCTGGCGGATAAAAACTGCTTTACAGAACTGAATGAATCTCCACGCCTTCGCCGGCAGTGGCAGGATGTTCTGGAGGAGTGCCGGCAGACAGAGGCCGGGCCAGAAGAACGGCTGCGTATTGCTCTGCTGAATGTGGATTACGTCACCAGTTTTGAACTGCCTTTTCGCTTGTTGCTTACTCGTACACCACAACTGATTGCCGCGCTGCGTGAAGAATGGGACATCAGCCAGAAAAATGTGGTGTTCAACGATAAACGCTTTGGCTGCGTGTACAACCTGAAGGCCAGCCTTTCGGGTGGGCCGGATACATTCCGGTATCATCTGTCTCACCGTATTCGGCGGGTGGTTGCGAATGAAAACACATCATCGCCATACCAACTGATTGCCCGGGAAGTGAAAGCGCCCCGTCAACGGCTGAAGTATGCGCTGGAGACAGGATTGCAGGTGAGCGCACTGGACGGCCTGTTCTGGTTCGGCAGCCAGCGCATTGCGGCAGATATCCTGAGGCTGAGAAAGTACGGGATGCGGATTGCGACGGCTTCTGTGGACGTGTATGACAACATAACCGGAACAACTCGTCATATCCCTGTATATTACTCCTGACGCAAAATAGTCTGTGGGGGCCGGAGCATGACCGGTAACCGGAACAGGGTTTTGCCCTCGTCACAGCCAAAAATACGTCCTTTATCACATTTCTTCGATTTTTCCTGATATTTTACCGGGTTACTGTTCAAAAATGCTTCTCTTCTGATGTAAATTTCTTTACTGACACTTTTTGACATGAATTTACACTGGCATCACACAGGCCAGAATACGGGGAGAACATGCAGCACCGGCAGAAAAACATTCTGACGAAAACGTCCCTTTTATCCCGTGCGTTGTCTGTCCCCTGTTGTGATATGTTCCGGCGCGGCTCTCCGTGGATATGCTATCTCTCCCTCTCCGTTTTTTCTGGTTGTTTCATCCCCGCATTTTCGTCTCCGGCAGCCATGCTGTCTCCGGGTGACCGCAGTGCAATTCAGCAGCAACAGCAGCAGTTGCTGGATGAAAACCAGCGTCAGCGTGATGCGCTGGAGCGCAGTGCGCCGCTGACCATCACGCCGTCTCCGGAAACGTCTGCCGGTACTGAAGGTCCCTGCTTTACGGTGTCAAGCATTGTTGTCAGTGGGGCCACCCGACTGACGTCTGCAGAAACCGACAGACTGGTGGCACCGTGGGTGAATCAGTGTCTGAATATCACGGGGCTGACCGCGGTCACGGATGCCGTGACGGACGGCTATATACGCCGGGGATATATCACCAGCCGGGCCTTTCTGACAGAGCAGGACCTTTCAGGGGGCGTACTGCACATAACGGTCATGGAAGGCAGGCTGCAGCAAATCCGGGCGGAAGGCGCTGACCTTCCTGCCCGCACCCTGAAGATGGTTTTCCCGGGAATGGAGGGGAAGGTTCTGAACCTGCGGGATATTGAGCAGGGGATGGAGCAGATTAATCGTCTGCGTACGGAGCCGGTACAGATTGAAATATCGCCCGGTGACCGTGAGGGATGGTCGGTGGTGACACTGACGGCATTGCCGGAATGGCCTGTCACAGGGAGCGTGGGCATCGACAACAGCGGGCAGAAGAGTACCGGTACGGGGCAGTTAAATGGTGTCCTTTCCTTTAATAATCCTCTGGGGCTGGCTGACAACTGGTTTGTCAGCGGGGGACGGAGCAGTGACTTTTCGGTGTCACATGATGCGAGGAATTTTGCCGCCGGTGTCAGTCTGCCGTATGGCTATACCCTGGTGGATTACACGTATTCATGGAGTGACTACCTCAGCACCATTGATAACCGGGGCTGGCGGTGGCGTTCCACGGGAGACCTGCAGACTCACCGGCTGGGACTGTCGCATGTCCTGTTCCGTAACGGGGACATGAAGACAGCACTGACCGGAGGTCTGCAGCACCGCATTATTCACAATTATCTGGATGATGTTCTGCTTCAGGGCAGCAGCCGTAAACTCACTTCATTTTCTGTCGGGCTGAATCACACCCACAAGTTTCTGGGGGGGGTCGGAACACTGAATCCGGTATTCACACGGGGGATGCCCTGGTTCGGCGCAGAAAGCGACCACGGGAAAAGGGGAGACCTGCCCGTAAATCAGTTCCGGAAATGGTCGGTGAGTGCCAGTTTTCAGCGCCCCGTCACGGACAGGGTGTGGTGGCTGACCAGCGCTTATGCCCAGTGGTCACCGGACCGTCTTCATGGTGTGGAACAACTGAGCCTCGGGGGTGAGAGTTCAGTGCGTGGCTTTAAGGATCAGTATATCTCCGGTAATAACGGCGGTTATCTGCGGAATGAGCTGTCCTGGTCTCTGTTCTCCCTGCCATATGTGGGAACTGTCCGTGCAGTGGCTGCACTGGACGGCGGCTGGCTGCACTCTGACAGCGATGACCCGTACTCGTCCGGCACGCTGTGGGGTGCTGCTGCCGGGCTCAGCACCACCAGTGGCCATGTTTCCGGTTCGTTCACTGCCGGACTGCCTCTGGTTTACCCGGACTGGCTTGCCCCTGACCATCTCACGGTTTACTGGCGCGTTGCCGTCGCGTTTTAAGGGATTATTACCATGCATCAGCCTCCCGTTCGCTTCACTTACCGCCTGCTGAGTTACCTGGTCAGTGCGATTATCGCCGGGCAGCCGTTGTTACCGGCTGTGGGGGCCGTCATCACCCCACAAAACGGGGCCGGAATGGATAAAGCGGCAAATGGTGTGCCGGTCGTGAACATTGCCACGCCGAACGGGGCCGGGATTTCGCATAACCGGTTTACGGATTACAACGTCGGGAAGGAAGGGCTGATTCTCAATAATGCCACCGGTAAGCTTAATCCGACGCAGCTTGGTGGACTGATACAGAATAACCCGAACCTGAAAGCGGGCGGGGAAGCGAAGGGTATCATCAACGAAGTGACCGGCGGTAAGCGTTCACTGCTGCAGGGCTATACGGAAGTGGCCGGCAAAGCGGCGAATGTGATGGTTGCCAACCCGTATGGTATCACCTGTGACGGCTGTGGCTTTATCAACACGCCGCACGCGACGCTCACCACGGGCAAACCTGTGATGAATGCCGACGGCAGCCTGCAGGCGCTGGAGGTGACTGAAGGCAGTATCACCATCAATGGCGCGGGCCTGGACGGCACCCGGAGCGATGCCGTATCCATTATTGCCCGTGCAACGGAAGTGAATGCCGCGCTTCATGCGAAGGATTTAACTGTCACTGCAGGCGCTAACCGTGTAACTGCAGATGGTCGTGTCAGAGCCCTGAAGGGCGAAGGTGATGTGCCGAAAGTTGCCGTTGATACCGGCGCTCTCGGTGGAATGTACGCCAGGCGTATTCATCTGACCTCCACTGAAAGTGGTGTCGGGGTTAATCTTGGTAACCTTTATGCCCGCGATGGCGATATCACCCTGGATGCCAGCGGCAGACTGACTGTCAACAACAGTCTCGCCACGGGGGCCGTCACTGCAAAAGGTCAGGGCGTCACCTTAACCGGCGACCATAAAGCGGGAGGTAACCTGAGCGTCAGCAGCCGGAGAGATATCGTTCTCAGCAATGGAACGCTTAACAGCGACAAGGACCTCAGCCTGACCGCCGGCGGCAGAATCACTCAACAGAATGAAAAACTGACTGCCGGCCGGGATGTAACGCTTGCCGCGAAAAACATCACACAGGATACCGCCAGCCAGATTAACGCGGCCCGCGATATCGTGACTGTCGCCAGTGACACGCTGACAACACAGGGACAGATAACCGCCGGGCAGAATCTCACGGCCAGCGCCACCACGCTGACGCAGGACGGAATATTGCTGGCGAAAAGTCATGCGGGACTCAATGCCGGTACGCTGAATAACAGTGGCGCCGTTCAGGGAGCTACCCTGACGCTCGGCAGTACAACGCTCAGCAACAGTGGCTCCCTGCTCAGTGGCGGTCCCCTGACCATGAATACCCGCGACTTTACCCAGAGCGGCCGCACTGGCGCGAAGGGCAAAGTGGATATCATGGCCAGTGGGAAACTGACCAGTACAGGTTTGCTGGTGAGCGATGATGCACTGGTGCTGAAGGCGCAGGATGTGACACAGAACGGTGTGCTGTCCGGCGGCAAAGGGCTGACGGTCAGTGCGCAGACGCTGAGCTCCGGTAAAAAATCGGTCACCCACAGCGATGCTGCGATGACGCTGAATGTGACAACAGTGGCGCTGGACGGGGAAACCAGTGCCGGTGACACCCTCCGGGTTCAGGCAGACAAACTGAGTACCGCAGCGGGCGCACAACTTCAGAGCGGCAAAAATCTCAGCATCAACGCCAGAGATGCACGTCTTGCAGGTACGCAGGCAGCACAACAGACCATGGTGGTGAACGCCAGTGAAAAGCTCACCCACAGCGGGAAAAGCAGTGCCCCGTCGCTCAGCCTCAGTGCGCCGGAACTGACCAGCAGCGGCGTACTTGTTGGTTCCGCCCTGAATACACAGTCACAGACCCTGACCAACAGCGGTCTGTTGCAGGGGGAGGCCTCACTCACCGTTAACACACAGAGGCTTGATAATCAGCAGAACGGCACGCTGTACAGTGCTGCAGACCTGACGCTGGATATACCGGACATCCGCAACAGCGGGCTTATCACCGGTGATAATGGTTTAATGTTAAATGCTGTCTCCCTCAGCAATCCGGGAAAAATCATCGCTGACACGCTGAGCGTCAGGGCGACCACGCTGGATGGTGACGGCCTGTTGCAGGGCGCCGGTGCACTGGCGCTTGCTGGCGACACCCTCTCACAGGGTAGTCACGGACGCTGGCTGACGGCGGACGACCTCTCCCTCCGGGGCAAAACACTGAATACCGCAGGGACCACGCAGGGACAGAATATCACCGTGCAGGCGGACAGATGGGCGAACAGTGGTTCCGTGCTGGCAACCGGTAACCTTACTGCTTCGGCAACCGGTCAGTTGACCAGTACCGGCGATATCATGAGCCAGGGTGACACCACGCTGAAAGCAGCCACCACGGACAACCGGGGCAGTCTGCTTTCGGCCGGCACGCTCTCCCTTGATGGAAATTCACTGGATAACCGCGGCACTGTCCAGGGTAACCATGTCACGATTCGCCAGAACAGTGTCACCAACAGTGGCACGCTCACCGGGATCGCCGCACTGACGCTTGCCGCCCGTATGGCATCCCCTCAACCTGCGCTGATGAATAACGGAGGTTCATTGCTGACCAGCGGCGATCTGACAATCACCGCAGGCAGTATTACCAGTTCCGGACACTGGCAGGGCAAACGGGTGCTGATCACCGCAGACAGTCTGGCAAACAGCGGGGCGATCCAGGCGGCTGACAGCCTGACTGCACGTCTGACGGGTGAGCTCGTCAGCACAGCGGGCAGCAAAGTCACCTCGAACGGTGAAATGGCGCTCAGTGCACTGAATTTAAGCAACAGCGGACAATGGATTGCAAAAAATCTGACCCTGAAGGCGAACTCACTGACCAGTGCGGGTGACATCACCGGTGTGGATACTCTCACGCTCACGGTGAATCAGACGCTGAACAATCAGGCGAACGGAAAACTGCTCAGTGCAGGTGTGCTGACGCTGAAGGCAGACAGTGTCACAAACGACGGGCAATTACAGGGAAATGTCACCACCATCACGGCAGGACAACTCACAAACGGCGGGCATCTGCAGGGCGAAACGCTGACGCTGACAGCCTCCGGTGGCGTGAACAACCGTTCCGGTGGTGTTCTGATGAGCCGGAATGCACTGAATGTCAGTACTGCGACCCTGAGTAACCAGAGCACGATACAGGGTGGAGGCGGGGTTTCCCTGAACGCCACAGACCGTCTGCAGAACGACGGCAAAATCCTCTCCGGCAGTAACCTCACGCTGACGGCGCAGGTGCTGGCGAACACCGGCAGCGGACTGGTACAGGCTGCCACCCTGCTGCTGGATGTGGTGAATACTGTCAACGGCGGACGCGTACTTGCCACCGGCAGTGCCGACGTTAAAGGAACCACGCTGAATAATACCGGTACGCTTCAGGGTGCGGACCTGCTGGTGAATTACCACACATTCAGCAACAGCGGTACCCTGCTGGGAACCTCCGGGCTTGGCGTCAAGGGCAGTTCACTGCTGCAAAATGGTACAGGGCGGCTGTACAGTGCAGGCAACCTGCTGCTTGACGCTCAGGACTTCAGTGGTCAGGGGCAGGTGGTGGCCACCGGTGATGTCACACTGAAACTGATTGCTGCCCTCACGAATCATGGTACCCTGGCCGCAGGGAAAACCCTTTCCGTCACGTCGCAAAATGCCATCACCAACGGCGGTGTCATGCAGGGTGATGCCATGGTGCTCGGTGCCGGAGAGGCATTCACCAACAATGGAACGCTGACTGCCGGTAAAGGCAACAGTGTTTTCAGCGCACAGCGTCTTTTCCTTAACGCACCGGGTTCACTTCAGGGCGGTGGCGATGTGAGTCTGAACAGCCGGAGTGATATCACCATCAGTGGTTTTACCGGCACGGCAGGCAGTCTGACAATGAATGTGGCCGGTACCCTGCTGAACAGTGCGCTGATTTATGCGGGGAATAACCTGAAGCTGTTTACAGACCGTCTGCATAACCAGCATGGTGATATCCTGGCCGGCAACAGTCTGTGGGTACAGAAGGATGCTTCCGGCGGTGCAAACACAGAGATTATCAATAATTCCGGGAATATTGAGACGCATCAGGGCGATATTGTTGTAAGAACCGGGCATCTTCTGAACCAGCGGGAGGGATTTTCTGCCACAACAACAACCCGGACTAACCCCTCATCCATTCAGGGAATGGGAAATGCTCTGGTTGATATTCCCCTTTCCCTTCTTCCTGACGGCAGCTATGGCTATTTCACCCGTGAAGTTGAAAATCAGCACGGTACGCCCTGCAACGGGCACGGGGCATGCAATATCACAATGGATACGCTTTATTATTACGCGCCGTTTGCTGACAGTGCCACACAGCGCTTTCTCAGCAGCCAGAACATCACAACAGTAACCGGTGCTGATAATCCGGCAGGCCGCATTGCGTCAGGGCGTAATCTTTCTGCTGAGGCTGAACGACTGGAAAACCGGGCGTCATTTATCCTGGCGAATGGGGATATCGCACTCTCGGGCAGAGAGTTAAGCAATCAGAGCTGGCAGACGGGGACAGAGAATGAATATCTGGTATACCGCTACGACCCGAAAACGTTTTACGGTAGCTATGCAACAGGCTCTCTGGATAAACTGCCCCTGCTGTCACCGGAATTTGAAAACAATACCATCAGATTTTCACTGGATGGCCGGGAAAAAGATTACACGCCCGGTAAGACGTATTATTCCGTTATTCAGGCGGGCGGGGATGTTAAGACCCGTTTTACCAGCAGTATCAATAACGGAACAACCACTGCACATGCAGGTAGTGTCAGTCCGGTGGTCTCTGCACCTGTACTGAATACGTTAAGTCAGCAGACCGGCGGAGACAGTCTGACACAGACAGCGCTGCAGCAGTATGAGCCGGTGGTGGTTGGCTCTCCGCAATGGCACGATGAACTGGCAGGTGCCCTGAAAAATATTGCCGGAGGTTCGCCACTGACCGGTCAGACCGGTATCAGTGATGACTGGCCACTGCCTTCCGGCAACAATGGATACCTGGTTCCGTCCACGGACCCGGACAGTCCGTATCTGATTACGGTGAACCCGAAACTGGATGGTCTCGGACAGGTGGACAGCCATTTGTTTGCCGGACTGTATGAGCTTCTTGGAGCGAAGCCGGGTCAGGCGCCACGTGAAACGGCTCCGTCGTATACCGATGAAAAACAGTTTCTGGGCTCATCGTATTTTCTTGACCGCCTCGGGCTGAAACCGGAAAAAGATTATCGTTTCCTGGGGGATGCGGTCTTTGATACCCGGTATGTCAGTAACGCGGTGCTGAGCCGGACGGGTTCACGTTATCTCAACGGACTGGGTTCAGACACGGAACAGATGCGGTATCTGATGGATAACGCGGCCAGACAACAGAAAGGACTGGGATTAGAGTTTGGTGTGGCGCTGACAGCTGAACAGATTGCTCAGCTTGACGGCAGCATACTGTGGTGGGAGTCAGTCACCATCAACGGACAAACAGTCATGGTCCCGAAACTGTATCTGTCGCCGGAAGATATCACCCTGCATAACGGCAGCGTTATCAGCGGGAACAACGTGCAACTTGCGGGCGGCAATATCACCAACAGCGGCGGCAGCATCAACGCACAGAACGACCTCTCGCTCGACAGTTCCGGCTATATCGACAACCTGAATGCGGGGCTGATAAGCGCGGGCGGTAGCCTGGACCTGAGCGCCATCGGGGATATCAGCAATATCAGCTCAGTCATCAGCGGTAAAACCGTACAACTGGAAAGCGTGAGTGGCAACATCAGCAATATCACCCGGCGTCAGCAATGGAATGCGGGCAGTGACAGCCAATATGGTGGTGTGCATCTCAGCGGTACGGACACCGGTCCGGTTGCGACCATTAAAGGCACTGATTCACTTTCGCTGGATGCAGGGAAAAACATTGATATTACCGGGGCAACGGTCTCGTCCGGTGGAGACCTTGGAATGTCTGCGGGTAATGATATCAACATTGCCGCAAACCTGATAAGTGGGAGCAAAAGTCAGTCCGGTTTCTGGCACACTGATGACAACAGTTCATCATCCACCACCTCACAGGGCAGCAGCATCAGCGCCGGCGGTAACCTGGCGATGGCTGCAGGCCATAATCTGGATGTCACGGCATCCTCTGTTTCTGCCGGGCACAGCGCCCTGCTTTCTGCAGGTAACGACCTGAGTCTGAATGCAGTCAGGGAAAGCAAAAACAGTCGCAACGGCAGGTCAGAAAGTCATGAAAGCCACGCAGCTGTGTCCACGGTGACAGCGGGCGATAACTTCCTCCTTGTTGCCGGTCGTGATATTGCCAGTCAGGCTGCCGGTATGGCTGCGGAAAATAACGTGGTCATCCGGGGCGGACGTGATGTGAACCTGGTGGCAGAGTCTGCCGGCGCAGGCGACAGCTATACGTCGAAGAAAAAGAAAGAGATTAACGAGACAGTCCGTCAGCAGGGAACGGAAATCGCCAGCGGTGGTGACACCACCGTCAACGCAGGACGGGATATCACCGCTGTTGCGTCATCCGTTACCGCAACCGGCAATATCAGCGTGAATGCCGGTCGTGATGTTGCCCTGACCACGGCGACAGAAAGTGACTATCACTATCTGGAAACGAAGAAAAAAAGCGGAGGTTTTCTCAGTAAGAAAACCACCCGCACCATCAGTGAGGACAGTGCCACCCGTGAAGCAGGCTCCCTGCTGTCGGGGAACCGCGTGACCGTTAACGCCGGTGATAACCTGACGGTAGAGGGTTCGGATGTGGTGGCTGACCGGGATGTGTCACTGGCGGCGGGTAACCATGTTGATGTTCTTGCTGCCACCAGTACAGATACGTCCTGGCGCTTTAAGGAAACGAAGAAATCCGGTCTGATGGGTACCGGCGGTATTGGTTTCACCATTGGCAGCAGTAAGACAACGCACGACCGGCGCGAGGCCGGGACAACGCAGAGTCAGAGTGCCAGCACCATCGGCTCCACTGCCGGTAATGTCAGTATTACCGCGGGCAAACAGGCTCATATCAGCGGTTCGGATGTGATTGCGAACCGGGATATCAGCATTACCGGTGACAGTGTGGTGGTTGACCCGGGGCATGACCGTCGTACTGTGGACGAAAAATTTGAGCAGAAGAAAAGCGGGCTGACGGTTGCCCTTTCCGGCACGGTGGGCAGTGCCATCAATAATGCGGTTACCAGTGCACAGGAGACGAAGGAGAGCAGTGACAGCCGTCTGAAAGCCCTGCAGGCCACAAAGACAGCGCTGTCTGGTGTGCAGGCCGGACAGGCTGCGACAATGGCCTCCGCAACCGGTGACCCGAATGCGATGGGAGTCAGCCTGTCGCTCACCACCCAGAAATCGAAATCACAACAACATTCTGAAAGTGACACAGTATCCGGCAGTACGCTGAATGCCGGGAATAATCTGTCTGTTGTCGCAACCGGCAAAAACAGGGGCGATAACCGCGGAGATATTGTGATTGCAGGAAGCCAGCTTAAGGCCGGTGGTAACACAAGCCTGGATGCCGCGAATGATATTCTGTTGAGTGGCGCCGCAAACACACAAAAAACAACGGGCAGGAACAGCAGCAGTGGCGGTGGCGTGGGTGTCAGTATCGGTGCCGGTGGTAACGGTGCCGGTATCAGCGTCTTTGCCGGCGTTAATGCGGCAAAAGGCAGCGAGAAAGGTAACGGTACTGAGTGGACTGAAACCACAACAGACAGCGGTAAAACCGTCACCATCAACAGTGGTCGGGATACGGTACTGAACGGTGCTCAGGTCAACGGCAACAGGATTATCGCCGATGTGGGCCACGACCTGCTGATAAGCAGCCAGCAGGACACCAGTAAGTACGACAGTAAACAGACCAGCGTGGCTGCCGGCGGCAGTTTTACCTTTGGCTCCATGACCGGCTCAGGTTACATCGCTGCCTCCCGGGATAAGATGAAGAGCCGCTTTGACTCCGTTGCTGAACAAACCGGAATGTTTGCCGGTGATGGTGGCTTCGACATTACAGTGGGCAGACATACCCAACTGGATGGTGCGGTGATTGCCTCCACTGCCACACCGGATAAAAACCACCTGGATACCGGAACGCTGGGGTTCAGTGACCTTCACAACGAAGCGGATTATAAAGTCAGTCACAGTGGAATCAGTCTGAGCGGTGGTGGCAGCTTCGGGGATAAATTTCAGGGTAACATGCCGGGTGGCATGATATCCGCCGGAGGTCACAGCGGACATGCGGAAGGAACGACTCAGGCCGCAGTGGCAGAAGGCACTATCACCATCCGGGACAGGGACAATCAGAAGCAGAATCTGGCGAACCTGAGCCGTGACCCTGCGCACGCTAATGACAGTATCAGCCCGATATTTGACAAGGAGAAAGAGCAGAGGCGTCTGCAGACAGTGGGGCTTATCAGTGACATAGGCAGTCAGGTGGCGGATATTGCGCGTACACAGGGAGAACTGAATGCGTTGAAGGCCGCGAAGGAAGCAACCGGCGAAACACTTCCTGCTAATGCAACAGAGAAACAACGTCAGGAATATCTTGCGAAACTGCGTGACACGCAGGCTTACAGGAATGAAATGGCGAAGTATGGTACCGGCAGTGAAATTCAGCGGGGTATCCAGGCCGCGACAGCGGCGCTTCAGGGGCTGGCGGGGGGTAATTTAGCAGGTGCTCTGGCCGGAGCTTCAGCACCGGAACTGGCACATCTGCTGAAATCAACAGAAAAAGACCCGGCAGTAAACGCCATTGCTCACGCCATTCTGGGCGGCGCAGTGGCGGCAATGCAGGGTAATAATGTCGCTGCCGGTGCAGCAGGCGCAGCAACGGGAGAGCTGGCAGCCAGAGCGATTACCGGAATGCTGTATCCTGGCGTGAAGCAGTCAGACCTCAGTGAAGAGCAGAAGCAGACGATAAGTACGCTGGCAACTGTGTCAGCAGGGCTGGCCTGCGGTCTTACCGGAAACAGCACCGCATCAGCAGCAGTGGGAGCACAAAGCGGGAAGAATGCTGTTGAGAATAACTCACTCAGTGATGGCTGGAACAATATCCTGCCATCAGGAACACAGGATTACGGACAGGCCGTAGCCTCGTGGAATCAGTATGCTCAGGACAATAATCTGACACCGGAGCAGGTTCAAGAAGGGATGAATCGTATAGCTATTGGTGAAGGGCCTTCTTGGGGGACAACATATAAAGTACACCCGGTAGTTCAGGCTGGCGGTGATGTTAGCTTTATCCGGGGTTATACTTTAAGCGGAACTATAGATGACAATCATATTTCAGTTAATCAAGGGGATATTTATAGTATAGGTGCTCATGGCGGAGCCTCGATCGGATTATCCTTTGGCCCGTATTTCCCGGGATTAATAAATTCAAATGATAACGATTATTCGATAAATGGTGGTTTTGGCGTTGGTGCAGTGGGGCTTTCTACGGGTAAAGATGGTGTTAGTTTCACTTTTGGTTTTGGCCCAAGTTGGGGTTGGAGTGCAACTGAAATTAAAGGCGTTGACGTTAATGGCACTTCAACAAGTGAGGTTTATCGATATGATTTTAAATAATTTTTATAGTTTACTATTTTTATTGATGCTTGCGCTGTCAATATTTTCCTTCACAGTGCTATTTGCTTTGTTTATATATAAAGATCTCGGTGGTGTAAAATTTGCCCGGGACTCTTTTTTGTTTTTTGATTATATATTTTTTAGTTCTGACATGAGAGCAAATGCCTCTGCACTATCGGTTATCTGTGTTTTTATATTTGGATTGGCTTTTGATCATAATCGTAATCCACTTGTTAAGAATTACTTGGTCGATATAGTATGGTTTTTAGGTGTTGTTTTATTTTTTATACACTGTCGTTTTTTTTCTAATCTGGAATATGGTAAGACAAAAATTATTTTTGTAAGAGAGCTTTTTTTCAACCTAAAAATAAAACTAAGGTTAATATTTTTATGGTTGTCACGATTATTATTCATCATATTGATATTAAATCGTTTTTATCGTTGATTTGTTGTTGAGAATAATTTACTTGGCGGTAGTGAATATGCTCATGCTGCGTGGATACGCCAGCATGGTATCGACATGGCGACATGTACAGAAAACTCTTCCGGTGCCGCCTGCCAGAAAGCAATGAATGAGAGGGATGCTGTAGGGCTGGCTTTGGCAACAGGTACTGTGGCACTACTCCCCGGTAGTGCTCAGGTAATGTGGGGACTTGGAGCAAGTGCGAATGCTGGTATCAGTTATCTGGCTGATGGTACTGTAGATCCGGCAAACGCAGCCATTGCAGGCTGGGGGAATGTGTTCAGCATGGGTAATGGCCTGGCGGGGACTGTGGGCTGGAATGCTGCAGGTGGTGCGCTGGGTAACTGGATCGGCAACAAAGATCCTCTGTCTGGTGCAATTTCAAATGGTATCGGTTCTGCTGCCGGGTATGGTATCGGTAAAGGTATTACTTAGGGGACAGATAAGATTACGAATGCTGTAGGAAAATGGGTGACAAATGGCTGGGATCCTAAGTACGATCCAACATGGATAAAATATGCTGAAGTAAATCGTAACGATATCATTCGAGAAGGCATGAAACCGAGCAATATTCCTGGAACTGCTGGAGATATTGGCGGTTCTATAGGATCCGAGCTAGGTGGAAAAGTAACAGATAAAGTATCTGAGGAACTCAAGAAATGAAATATTCTTTTCGAGTGGTAATAGGTAAGTTTATTATATGCAGTTCAATTCTCTTATTGTGTTTTATTGGCATGATCTTAGCGGCCATAATAACTAAACTAACGTTTGTAGCGTTAGCATGGTTTCAAAGCGGGATTTTTGAAGTTTTGTAGAGCGATATTGTTTATGCTGCTCAGTTGGGTGGTCTGGGGGGGGGGCATATTAGGTTTTTGTTGGGTTTTGTTATATCTTTTTAGGGCAAAGGGCTTTAGTTGAGAATAACTACCTGAGCGTGTCTGAAAAGACAGAACTTGAGATAGCAAAACAGACGCTTAAAAACAGTAAAGATCCGGCAGAACGTGAAAAGGTACAGCAGAAATATGATGCATTGCTTGAAAAAGATATTGCCAGTGATAAGGAGGTTATTGCTGCCTGCAGTAATGGTAATGCGGGGAGTTCAGCGTGTGCTAGCGCAAGGCTGAAAGTTATTGCGTCGAAAGAAGGGTACGAAGATGGCCCTTATAAGAGACTGTAATTAAAATTGTGTAATTGCCTGTTTTTGATATGTTCACTCCAACA
>OASZ01000257.1_pt1 | contig 64720 bp, 53 predicted proteins | sample 1501241 | NCBI WGS metagenome assembly OASZ01 (sample SAMEA2579926, study PRJEB22360) | human gut metagenome | biome: human gut; feature: human-associated habitat; material: faeces | place: Denmark | collected 2008/2010 | reverse complement strand
CTGACGATACAAAAATTTATTATTTTTTATTGTCCTCTTGACGGGGAGCATACCAGGTGGTGTTTCCGGGCTTAAAATTTATTATGAAGCGCATCTAACACAGCAAACAACTCATTACCTTCTAGTGACTGCAAATATTCATACTGTGATTTTAAATTTTCAAAGTTTGTTAACCCAATCAAATAATCAGTACTGACATTATACAATTCTGCCAATTTTATCAGCGTGTCTACTGATGGATTACTCGCACCAGCTTCCATGTTATAAATAGCCTGTTTGCTAACACCGATTTTTTCGCTGACTTCCTTGGCGGTCATACGCTTATTTTCTCTGCAAATTTTAAGATTATTTTTCATACCTGTCCCTATTTATTTTCTCAGCAGAATTTCCTGTCCTCTTGTTATACCATTTTTTACGTCCTGAAAGCAAGGATGCTGTGGATATGATTGTCTAAGCTCTTGATTCCTTCTTATTCCAGCTTCTCTTGTCCCTGGGGCTCCGATGTAATGATATGCCTCATCAACCACGCCAAAAACACAGCGCTGATGATTCAGCAATTGCTCTTTTTGCAGTATATATTCTGCGATACGTTCTCGCGCCTCATCTTTCGTCTTACATTTTGCTGTTATGGAATCCAGTTTTTCAAAATCTGCAGATTTCAGAGAAATTGATAAATCCAATATATGACCATCAAGCACAACAAAACTGTGATGCACAGGGAGTTCGTCTCCCATAAACAACCATCCTACATACTGCTCTGCCGGGTATCCCTCTTTCTGTAACGCAGTGCAAAGGCTTTCTGCATTTGTAAAACATCTTCCAACTTCTGGATTGATTGAATCAAAGATTGCTATAATCCTCTCATCCACAATTTCGCTTGTATTATCTGCATCAAAGCATTGAAACGAATCAGATTCCAGTGGATACATTCTGGAAGGAATACTGATTGTTTCGCCGCTTACCTTATATATTACTCTATTTGCTTTTTTGATAATTTCCATGTATTTTTCCTCTTATCTTTTCGTATACATTTAATTATATCTAAGCACATGTGAAAAATCAACGCTTATAAGGAAGCTAACACCGCTTCATATGTAATATCTCCCTTTAACAATCCATTGTATGTATACAGACCACATAAAGAACCGTCACGATTAATCTCTTCTCGAACATCCGACCTACCATATGGAAAAAACCAAGCTCCTTCAGTTCCATATCTATCACTGTCTTCTTCTGCAAGTTTCAGCAAAAAATCTTTTGCTTCGTCAACAGTTCCATTATATTTAAGACTTCTCTTCTCTCCTGTCCATTCGTTGACAGTGTTGATTTCCCAATTGTGTTTTTGCATATTTTTTCTCCTTATGCTTTATCTCCTCTAATGAGGGGCAGACAGGAATCATTTTTCTGTGAGGTCATCCAGATACGAAACATCCCCTCCTATGAGAGGCCGATGCGTCAGAGACCCGGGGCAACCTGCTATGCATCGAAACATCCCCTCCCGCGAGGGGCAAACGCTTCGTTCTCGGTACCAAACTGCTGAACGTCTGGTTCATCCCATCCTGCGAGGGACAGACGAAGCGAAATTCGCTAATGCGGCGCGTCACTGCGAAACATCCATTCCCACGAATGGCAAACGATGTGGTATCGGATGCAGTGATTGTGCGGTGTGAGGTATCCCCTCCAAAGAGGGGCAAACTTTGTTGTATCAAATGAAACTGCAACAAAATATGATTAATCCCCTCCTGCGAGGGGCAGACCGTGTGATATGTTGAAATTGCGGTCGTTGTGTCGATTCATCCCCTCCTGCGAGGGGCAGACAGCTGAATGATTATATTGATGATACGAGCAAGCGATTCATCCCCTCCTGCGAGGGGCAGACATCATTAACGTCATTAACATCATTGAACGGCACGATTCATCCCCTCCTGCGAGGGGCAGACGCCTGCGCAATTGGGTGATTATATGGATTCGGCTGATTCATCCCCTCCTGCGAGGGGCAGACGCCTGTAGAGTGTCACTGTTATATGGATTTTGCGATTCATCCCCTCCTGCGAGGGGCAGACGTCATTAAATGCCTGGACAACTTCGTCCTTAACGATTCATCCCCTCCTGCGAGGGGCAGACGCTCAGTGTTTATGCGGCTTTCAGCCGCCTTAAACACCTCGTTGTGCAATTTGCACAAATTTTGCTTTCAACTCGTCACACATCATTTCCTCTACATGATGTAATATGTCGAAAAAATATTTTTTTTGCCATTTTTCCAAACATTTTTTTTATATTTTTTCAATCCTCATTCCATATTCATCATCCACGACAATTTCTTTGTCTTCACTTACACAGTTATCTTTTGTGTATATTTGTACATCTTTAAAGATTCCTGTTTCAGGCTTGCAGAAATTCTTAAAATTTTTAACTTTTGACTCCCTGACAGCTACCACACGACATTTAAACAACTCTATGTCTGCCTCACTGCTCTGTCCTAACGCGTGAATTTCCTCATCATCCAATATCGCAATTTGAACCGTCGTCTCGTCAACATTTGATAAACGTACATTCAGGTTTTTATCCGTCAGGGCATTTCTTTTCGTGTATATTTCAAATCCGTTTTCAATCTTAATGTTTCCGGCGTCTGAATTTGCTTCATCTATAATCTGCCGAACCTGTACATCAACTGACGCATGATTATATACATAATTAATCATGTCAGGCATGCCTGACGGTATTAATAGATGATTATTATGTTCCTGAATTGTGTCAACTGTCGCATCCAGATAACATTTTTCATAAACATACTCAGTCCCGCCATAGTTGGATAAATCTGCCGGAATCAATACCTGCACAGTATTTCCAACATCTACACGCTTCCTGATAGTCCCCTCATCACCATGTCTGTGATACCGCCCAATTCTCTGGAATAACAAATCAATCGGACAGATTGCAATTATCATATAATCAACATCAATATCAAGAGATTGCTCCAGAACTTGTGTTCCAACAATAATCGCCCTTTCTGGTCTTTCACTGCGGTCTTTACCGCACATTTTTAAAATTTCCCTACTCTTTTTATCTCGTGCATTTATGGTCATTCTGGAATGATATAAAATTATTTTACAATTATCGCTTTTCTTTTCTTTGATTTTATCATACACACAAATTGCATCCGCAACTGTATTCATAATTACACATTCGCATCCGCCATCTTTAACTGCATCAACTGCATATCGTGCAATTTCGTCATTGTTATTTAATATCGGCAGCAGTTTGCATGAGATTTTTTTGTCAGGCATGTATTGATTGGATACCTGCTCGTACACATCTCCGTCTTTTGTAACATATGATATCATTGGATATCCATTATGCAATTCCATATCTCTATTGCCGACAACGCCCAGCAAACCTTTTTTCGTAGATATCGGTAATGTAGCTGACAGCATAATGACAGGAACCCCAAGCTCTCCGCATATCATTAATAAACCACGTATCACGGCAAGCATATATGTATCGTACGCATGGATTTCATCAATAATCAACACCTTTGATGCCAAACCATTCATCCGGACACTCTCAAATCTCGCCAGCCTGGCAACAGTCATTACCTGGTCAACCGTACCAACAGCAGATGACGTCAATAATCTCTGGCGAGATATATCCGTCCATATCGGCTTTTTATCTGGCTCCCTTAACAGCATTGATTTTGACGTATACAGCTTTGTATTTCGCATACCATGTGAGGTTAAAAATTCATCCACACGGTTTTGAATCGCCTCTGCAGAAACGCCAGTCGGTAGCCCCATATATATTCCAGACAATCCAGAACGATTCCCCAGAACGGCGGCTGCATACAACGCCGCTTCGGTTTTTCCAGAACCGCAATCGGATTCAATCAGCATGCATTTGATGTCATTTTTATGTACAATTTTTTCAACGTCATTTTGCACCGGTCTTCCATTGAATCCAAACGCGCTCTTGAAATCCTGCATCACTGGAATTTGCTGCCGTATCATCCCCTCATTGTTCAGAAATTTTAATGCCTGAAGCTTTCTTGATTTCAAAAATTCGTCTATATTTTTATACGGTTGATTGTCGAACACGTAGTTGTTTGATGCTATCCAATCCGAGGTAATCATTATACCTAAGATTGCATTTTGTACTACAAACAGTTCTGACTTGCTGATATTTTTGTTTATCAAATTTAGATTGTCAAAGTGGAAAACATTCTTTATATAATCATAAATCTCCTTCTGGATATGCCTCCATTTTTTCGCCTTTTCTTTATCATCAATTTTTATAATATCAATATCAGAATTTTTCTTCTGCTCTTTTTGATGATGCATCCTGATAATCTGAGATATAATATCTGAATTTTTTATATCAACATCTTCAGCACTCAATCTATCAAAGATATTCGCACCATACTGCTCATGCCTAAACCGGGTGTCAAATGATGCCTGGTTTAGATTTTTACGTCTCAATATCTCTAACGTTTCTGCATCACGCCCCTGAAATATCGGATGCGCTTTTCCTATGTCGTGAATGGCGCAGATAAACACAATTTTTGCTGATAATTTATTGTTATCGCAGCCGGTTATTTCAGACAGTCTGCTTAGTACCGGACGGTACATACCATCCGCATCAATCAGACATTCTGTAACTATTCCTGTCTCCAGCATGTGGTCTATTAAAGATTTTTTTGGGGCTGTTTTTGCCCATATTTTTGTTATGTCCATATGTTCCTCCAAAAAAGTAATGTAAAAAATCCCCTCTTACGAGGGGCAGACGCTATTCACGACATATGAAAGATACATCCGACCGATTCATCCCCTCTTACGAGGGGCAGACACTCTGTAGATGCTGCCGTTTGTCGTATAGTCCGATTCATCCCCTCATACGAGGGGCAGACGAGAGCATCATGATTTTTTTGTTAAATGCGTCCGATTAATCCCCTCCCACGAGGGGCAGACTTACAAAAGCAAAAAGACGGTCTGGCTGACCCCGAGCAATCCCCTCCTGCGAAGGGCAGACACCTGCTGCGTGTACGCATAGACTACATGGCGGGATTTATCCCCTCCGAAGAGGGGCAGACCAGCTCTCATACTCTAACCAGTCATAGACCCACGATTCATCCCTTCTTGCGAAGGGCAGACTTCTGCCATAAACCCATTGACGCATCCCACATCGATTCATCCCTTCCTACGAAAGGCAGCCCTCAGAATTTGTCAAGACATATAACGGCGTTTCGATTCATCCCTTCTTGCGAAAGGCAGACGTACAGACACAGCGCAACCCTGATTGCTATGATGATTCATCCCTTCTTGCGAAGGGCAGACTCATTCGGCTTATAAACACCGCCTTGTACGTAGTGATTCATCCCTTCTTGCGAAGGGCAGACGCCCGAATCTGTTAAATATGGCAGATAACAAACGATTCATCCCTTCTTGCGAAGGGCAGACGCCCGAATCTGTTAAATATGGCAGATAACAAACGATTCATCCCTTCTTGCGAAGGGCAGACGACTTGCCGGGGCGATGAATTTCACTACAAATCGATTCATCCCTTCTTGCGAAGGGCAGACGGTCAGATATGCTGAATGGTCTGCAATGCTGTCGATTCATCCCTTCTTGCGAAGGGCAGACACTCAGTGTTTATGCGGCTTTCAGCCGCCTTAAATACCTCGTTGTGCAATTTTCACAAGCGCCATTTTCGTCTCATTCACATATTTAATATGCCGAAAAATCCGCCGCATTTTCATTTTTTTTCAAATTATTTTTTTGTTTTTTCAACCCCCATCACCAGAGACATTCCGGCTCCGTATGATTTAGACCGGCCCACTCCATTTTTAATCAGGTTCCGTAATGCGTTTGCATCGCTGACACGCAGCAGGAATTCATATCCGAATACGCTTACCGGATGAGAATCACCGCAGCTTTTGGTGACCTGGCGCCTGTTTTTTGACAATTCATTAATAGCAATCACATTGCCGGCATTTATAAATTTTCTTTTTACCCATTCTTTTCTGTCGTTTTCATCTGCAATCAGGATATTTGATGACCGTTTTCCAACTCTGGTCTGTTTTTTTGTTGGTTCATACATCGCAAACAGCTTAACGACATCCCCGGCATTAATTTTAGCGACCATTTCATCACAGTTCCTTGAATTCATTAATCGTAATGAATCCGGGATTTCATACGGTTCAATATCGGACTGTATTATCAGATTTTTTCCGATTACCATATACAGGACATTATGGTATGCACGGTTACAGTGAAACATTGACTGAATAATTTTATGTGTGGTATCTGAATTTTGTACAAAGCTTTTACACTCGAATGTGCTGATAATCATTAATTTCGCCCTCCTTAATCTCTGAAATTCCCTGACTGACAGGTTCTGCCGGAATGCAGCATTTGCTTCCGAGGTAATACTGCCATACAGGAGCTTTTAATGCCGCCTGGATTTTATTTAATGTTTCCTCATCAGAAATCAGATATAACACAAATCTACGGCCGACCAGATATTCTTTATCAATCAGCGTCGCTGAATATAAACGACCGCCATTTGCCGTTGGCATTCCCTTTTCTTTATCCATTACCGTCTGGTAATCAATCAGCGTATCAATTGAATTAATGGTCGCCGATTCCAGCATTGACCCAGAGTTTTTAACATCAAGATATAGTTCGGTTGAATTTACCAAAGTCTCAATCCTTTTATCGTCCCTCTCATATCCTAATGCACAGGCAATCATTCCTATGATACCGCTTTTTGTGGGAGCCAGCTCAGTGTATCTCTGAGATGGCCCCAGGCTTCTGATTCGCCATGACTGGAGCATGGCGGAGCAGACCAGCTTTAATTTTTTAGAATTTTTCATCAATGACATCCCCTACTTTTTTAACAGCTTCTTTCCATGACATATGCTCAGCACCATTCAGCATTTCCGGAGACTCTCCGGTGTAAATTCTTGCCAGGTAATCTGAATCATCTGCAAAATCTCCGCTTGTAAATTCGTTCATGGCATTCAGGAATTTATCAGCTTCAGTCTTAGCAGCTGCACTTCCCTTTTTGACCATTTCTTTAATGCAATATGTATCAGCTGTACGTCCCTCTCCGTCTTCTTTGATTGTGATATATACGCCAACCGGGTCGGGACGTGATGCAAACGAATTCTGGCCACCGCTCGGGGCAGATGTGGCAATATCATTAATCACACACTTGACAGCCTCAATAATTACAGTCTTAATACGCTGCACATTCTTTTCATCTGACATGTCTACCCCTTTAGTCAGGTTGTCATAAAATTTCCCTACATCAATGCTTGCGTATTCATAGTACACATGGCTGGAAAATTCTTTTTCGTCCAGATATCCGGCACCGCTCTGTCCGCTTTCGGTCTCGCTTGCCATTGCTGACAGATAGTTATCAACAACGATATAGTAATCGCTGTCCAGAGTGGCTTTTCCTAATGAGTAGCTATGATTAACACACATCGCGCTTTCAACAGTCTCCATTACACCGGATGTCGCCATTCTGCCAAACAATGAACATTCAACACCATATTTTCTTAATGGCAATTTTGCTTTCAATGCTGAAATGATTCTCTGTGAGGCTGAGCTCTTCGCACTGCTTTTTGCTTTACCGCCTTTTTTCTTATCATTTTCTTTTTCTTTCTCTTTTTCTGCTGCCTCTTTCTTGGCCTGCTCCCAGTCCTCGGATGTTTTGATAACATCACAGAACACCTCGACAATATCTTCAACGTCATACTTTGTTACAATCAAAACCTGATTTGTAACATCAAATCCATTTTTTGTCTCCAGAGCGCAGGATAAAACGCTTTTGACAATATACTCAGCCATAGCGTCAGCATTTTCAGCGTACAGCTCTGCTTCCTTTTTTAAAAATTCTTTTTTAAAGATGTCTTTCATTGCTCTTGTTCTGTACACATGCTCCATGCTGTCACCGTTTAATCGTTCCAGGCGTTTCTCTAAATTCTCACGCCATACTTTTTTCTTTGACTGTGACGAAATTCTGTTGTATCTTTCATTGTCAATAATAACGTCTTTCACCTGCCCTGCTCCATCACAGTTTAAGCGTGAAATTCCATATCTTTTTCCTACGTGTACCTCAACTAACATTCTTTTGCTCATTATTTTTTCTCCTTTTTCTTATCAATTTTTTTAACGCCGGCAATTACATCAACCCACTCATTTCTTGTGTTGTAATATGGCCAGCACAGAATATCCGTCATTAGTTTTGCTGTGTCAATCTTAGTGCCTTTTTTGCACATTTTTATATATCTTTTTATATATCTTATTAAGACTGCTTTCTCATCTTCATCAACGAGATAACCGATTTTTTGCTGTACTGCCGCAGAGCCCTCATCATATATTTCATGCAGACAATATTCAAACGGGTCTTCTTCTTTGCATTCCTGCTGTACATATATACCGCACATATCAACGATAAAATCCCTCATATATCCGGCATAACACCATGGAGTATCTTTCAGAATATTTTTAATCGTTATCTGCTGGAATCCTCGCAATTCATCAAAGCTGACATTATACGCTCGGCGCAGCTGTATCTTTTTTGCATTATCCAATGCCTTTACGCGTTCCAGAATCATATCAACCTGTTCACGGGTTTCTTCGTAATTCATTTTTTACCTCCGTTCTTTGCTAATGCTTTTCTTACGGCAATACTCTTGCCTTTCGGAATCGGAATACTGTATATTAACCTGTTTGCATACCCTGACGCATCATCAACATATTTATCTACTATGCTTCTCAGCGCTTCCATGTATTCCTCTTGATTACAGTATGCTGACTTTTTTATGTTATCGATATCCGGAATGAAGAAATTTTTAAATAAATTTTCGCAATATCTCCAATACCTGTTCATCGTAGTATTCCGGACGGTCACCAGATTAAATTTGTTCTTCGTAAAGAGCTGTTCTCCAATTGAAGACAAAGCAGTTTCAATATCTCCGATTCTTTGCTGCATGCGTTTTGCAATGCCTGCTTTATTCTTATTGCTTCCATATGGTACATACTCCATACCAATCATATCTATAAACATATCAGTAGCCTGTTTTTTTAACTGGTCATCCAGGATACACTCTGGCAGCATACACGGATATTTCCCCTGTGATAGAAACGAACCCCTGTCCTTAGAAACATAGTATGCCGTCATTTCAGTCTTTACAGTCTCATCTCCATCGGCTTCTCCACTTCTAACTTTCAGCCTTAAGTCTGCTGCAAATAATGCATTATACAATGAATTCCTCAGTACTCGCGGAGCAGAATGGTTACCGAAGATATTTGCATACGACTTAATCCCCATCCATACTTCATTTGAATTTGTAAACTCCATACCGGTCATCATATCTTTATTTTTTGGCTTAGGAATAACCGTAACCGATGGCTCTTTATTTATCAGCCAGAACTGTCTTGCCGTCTTCATCATATCGGAACCATCTGGTGCTTTGAACAGCATTATTGATTTATAAATTCTTTTGATAGTCTTCTTTTCAATATCAATAGAGCTGTAATCTGGACGCAAATAAGTTACCGGGAAAAACATACCTTCAAGCAGTGGAACCTGATACTTTTTTTGAAACATTGAATTTACCGCATAGTTGTATGAATCCCATTTCCAAACCGGGATACCGTCATCACATTCTGAATCGTCGTTAGCGATGTTTAATAAAATACTTGAAAATAAACTTTTGTCTTCCGCTGCATCAAAATGATACATGGCAGGAGGGCTTGGAATACAGATAAGTCCCGTAACATATGACTGACCTCTCATACCAGCAATGCAGCTATCCATTAAAATTAAATTCATATATTCGTCAAATTTTACACTATTTGCAAATTCAATATGTCGCCCGTCAATTTGTGCTTCATCATAATATGAGTCCCTGTTATCTATTCCTCCAAAATTTTCAATGTAATCATTAACATCCACATGCTGAAAAAATACCTTATTATTTCCCCCACATTGCTTTGCATTAATTGAAGAGACTGATGTAATACTATTTTCCTTAAATACACTTTCTGCAGTTTTTGCATCAACCTGCATGAATGGCTTTTCTTCATCAAACAGGTCAAATGACGTTCCATTTTTTATGCACTCATCAAAATATGCATCAATTTTGTCAGCATCAAACCGACCATTATTGAAAACAGACATCAACTCATCGTTTACTCTTCTTCCATAAATGTCAATAATAACTGCTTCAGCTAATCTCTGCTGTAATCTTCTGACAATGGCAAAATCTTTGCTTTCAGCACTACATTTATACATATGGGCGTTGACGATATAATTTCTCAATCCAACTTTAAGCACCTCTCCGGTTTCTTTATCAACCACTCCCATCCAGGGTTCTGTCAGTACATCAAATATCATCTTTTTTTTCTCCTTTCTGATGTTCTATATTCAATATGCTGGAATTTTTGAGTGCAAATATTTTTTTTGCGGATTTTTTCTCCTCTATTTCTACACACAAAAACCCGCCACGCTACGCCTGACGGGTTTAACTTTAAGCACTTTTTTCTTGTATTTTTTTCTCCTGAGAAAACAACTTTACAAATTGCTGTACTCATTTATATTCTGCAGAATTTCATTCCAACTTTTTGTTTCCTCTTTTATTACATTTTCTTCTTTTCCGTTGATTTTTTCAAACACAAATTTAACTTTTGCACATGAAATTTCATTAAAATCAATTTCATTTGTACAAACATTTTTTTCTTCTATATTCCAACCTGGAAGTATTCCTTCAGCAAACCGAAGTTTAACTTTATTATCCAGCAAGTCTGCTTCCGTTATTTTCCACCATGATGATACACCTTTAAGTCCAGCGTCAAAAAATATATAAAATTCAATCATATAAATATCGCTCAAATCTTTTTCATCAACTGGATTATAATACATATCATTTTCTTTTAGAAATGAGCCGTCTGTTTTTTGCACGCATCGAGTAATTATTCCTTTACGTCTTTTATTTGATACAAATTTGTACTTATTGCCTTTATATACAGCTACCAACATTATTTACATCATTCTCCTGCATGAATTAGACCTTCTCAGACCTCCTCTTCAACACCCATATAATGACCATCTGCACCTGCGGCAGCATCGTCAGAATCATAACACTAAACGCCGACATCCACGCGGCAAACACCATCACCAACGCAGAACCAATTTCATCAATCCCTCCGCCGTCAGTCATATTTATCAGCGCCGCGCCGCCAGCCAATACAGCAGTGGCAGCCAACACAGCAATAATCAAATTTGCTATAAACATCCCGGCATACCAGAACATCTTCCTCAAGCCAATTTTTGTCTCGCCGTTTTTTAAGATTTTTTTACTGATTGGCATCAACAGCCAGCCGCAAATTGGAACCAGAATCAGCAACGGGAATGAGAAAACGCCAACAATCAGCCTGTCCGGTCCGGCCGACGCAACAGCAATCAGCCAAACGGCAGCAGCCAGGATTTCCGTAATCAGGTTTGTTTTTCCTGAAATTGTTAGATTTTTAAACATATTTTTAACACCTCCTTATTTGCAAAAAGCCGGCAGAACAAAGCCGGCAGTAAAGTATTTATCTTACATATTTCTTATCCAGTATATCGTCATACCCACGCAGCATGATATAGCATTCATCTTCATGGAGCGCTAGAAATTCTTCGTATGTTACTGGACGCTTTACTGAAACCGGGTCTATTAAAACTCCCCGTTGACGAGAATGAACATGCCTGAGCCCTACCCCAATTTTTCGGTATATATACCTGGCTGTCATTTCGTCGTCTGTATTACAATATATGGCAGCATCTGCCTTTGCAAAAATATATTCAATATCTCCGCCATATATTTTCTTTACAGAACTAAGCCCCCGGCAGGCAATCGTATATGCGATATTATACTTTCTTACATTCCGAAAACAGTCACCCTTATCCATATATAAGAAAAACGGATTTCCACCATATCTTTCAATGTTATTGAAACACAATCTCGTCAGATACGGCAGCCGCTCACCGTTATATTTTTCTTTCGCTGTTTTTACCAGTACCCGATGCAGCTGCATCATCATTATATTTGCAAGCACATCAGCGTCTGACTTTTCTTCCGGACATACAATAAAGATGCCCGTCAGCCTCTCTCCTGCTGTATCCAAAATCATATCATTTTGCGATGTTAGATTTGTAATCTCTGGACGCAGAAATATATCAATACCACACAGCCCCGGCTTGCTGCCGGCAACGAGTTTTACGACACTCTCCATCGTCTGCTTCTCCTCTGCATTATCAGACAGAACCTGCAAAATCATATCAGAAAGAGCTCCACAATTGTCTCCGGCAATACATCTTGCCAGCATCTCGGCATCTTCTTTGTCATCGACAAACCGTAAAGGATTATATTTCGCTGACATCTCCGGGCGGCTGACATCAAGAACCTGGATATCATATCCGGCATCAAGAAGCTCTGCCCGCGTCTCAGCCAACATCTTCCCTCCAACATCAGCAACAGCAAACGACGAATTGCACTGTAAAATATTTGCCATTATAAGCTTATTGGCATACGAATCATCAGCGATGATGAACATATTATTGTTTAGGTGAGTCTTTTCATCATGTATTGACAGCCTCATATTTTCCGACAAAATTGTAGTTTCGCCAGCAGCAACAGGAACGGCAGTATTCTTGCCGTAAATACCGCAATTAAATTTTTTAGTGTCAAACTCCCCGGCCATCTTATCGGCATACCGCGGGAATACGTTATTTTTGTATGTATTTTTCCTGCTTTTCTTCTTTTTCCAAAATAACATCACTTTTCAATCTCAACATATTCCAGATTTTCATCTTCATCTTCATCCAGCAGGTCACTTAAATCTTCTTTGCTTACCGGCAGCCACTCATTTCCATTTACCCCAACAACAGCAAAGACCTCAGTGCAGTCTTCGGCTTTGGTACATACAATCGCAAGTCCTGATTCAAGAATCATTTCCGCGCATGAATAATACAGATTTTCTTTCGTTTTCTTTAAGTCTTCCGGCTTAACTACCGCATCCAGCCCGACAGAGAAGACATCGTTTCCAATTACTATGCTGATAACTTTTTCCTTCTGGATGCTCAGGATTCTGTCAACCAATGCTGCAGTTTCAATCTTTGCCTTCGCAGACATTCTTTCATCCAAATCGCTGCGGTAAACTTCGTTATCCTGGTCATACAGATTCTGAATAGCCTGAATTATAAACGGCTCTTCACCATTCCATCTCTCCATTCTCGCCAGCTTTGTCTTATCATCATAATTTTCAAGGAAATAATCGTAGAAGTCATACATTTCCTGTCTCTCATCAGCATCAAACTCATGGTCTTTATCAACCAGACCACTTAAAATCGCACTTCTGATGTTTAAGTAATCAAGCACACGGTCAATGGAATCCGGCTCGTCAAGCATATACTTTTTAAATGACACCAGCATTGTTCCGGGCGGCAGCATATCACCTGCCAGTCCTGCCTCAAGTTTTTTTCTTTTTTCTTTTCCTCTTCTTTTTAAAATATTACTCATTTTTATCCTCCTTGATTTTGAATTTTCTTTTTAGGTATTTTTTCTTTTTTTGATAAATCCCGCCGAAATCTTCTTCATATATCGTGAATGATTTGACAAATTTGTTTGCTTCTTTCAGAGAAAGCTTAGTCACATCCCCACCAAACATTTCTGATTTGATGTCATGCCAATCCAGAACCATCTGGGCGATTTTCTGGTCTGTTGTATTATTCACAACACCGGGAACATGCCGGAAGTCTTTTACTGTGCTTTCCATCATAAACTCCGGAATGTAGTCATTGGTGTCTGAATCATCTACTCCGGAAATATCATACGGAATGCCGTCATCATCCACCCAGACCATATGGCCATAAGGCGCCGCCCAGCATACCTCGCCGCGCTTGAACGCAAGCTTTAGCATATGCGCGAAGTAATAGCAATAACCGCTTTCAAATTGTGTATATATCGCTTCTTCTGCCGCTTCGGATTTCTGCATCGTCCTGAAATCATATATAAACTGCAGCACCTGTTCGTCAGATTTTGGGTGCACTGATTTGACTTTTTTTATCCAATCTTTTTTAATCATTTTTTTAGTCCTTTCTAAAATATCGCCGCGTATCTTACCGACACATATCTAATATGCAGAAAAAACCAAAATCAGAATATTTTTTACGGATTTTTTTGCAGGCAGGCGAATGCGGGCAGCCAGCACAAGCCGGCAAACGCAAGCAGCACAATTGCGGACAAACAGGCAAACAAAATGCAGGCAGAAAGATACCGACGGCAAGACCGCAATCCGGCATATATCAGCCGCCAATAACTACCCGCTCCGTCAACACACTTTCGCCCGCATCTTTTCTTATACAGAGAACAAAATCTCCGGTATGCAGCCGCTTTACTCCCGGCGCCTCCGGCGCCGGCCATTATCTCATGGTAGCTATCTTATGATGGCGCATTACAAGCAGCTACTTACTTACAATCACATTGTCGGCATCTGTATTACTTTTCCGGCACTTCTCCGCTCCGGAAGTTCCTCAGCTTCCGTCTTCTGCATTCCGCAATCCAAAAATGCATCCGCATCAGCAAGCTTTTCATCAGTATCAGGCTCCTCGCCATTAAACATAGTCACCATCTCTTTTAACTTTTCTTTCGGTACGCCGACATATGTCTCACCATCATTGCACTCAATCGCAAACATAGTGAATGTGCCGTCAATAGCATCCACCTGACTCACAATCATAATCCCATGGTCGTGAAACATCTTACCGCAGGCATACAGTAAATTGGCTTCGCTGTCAGGCATATCACCGGAACGGCAATCAGCAGTCCTGCACGCACTGAAATTCGGGTCATCCTTGTCAACATAAAAGCTGAATACACATTCATCGCCAAAAACAAGGTTCACTGACAAATCCCCATCTATTTTTAACAGCTTTTCAACCAGGTCATCAGCCCTTGCCCTCTCATCATCCGGCATAAAGTCAATATATGCATCACGCTCAATCAGGAGCGCATCGTCAAACATTTCTTCCATTAGCTGAAGCACCGGCGGCTCCTCGTCGTAATGGCTGTACAGGTCAAGTTCAAAGCAGCTATTGTCATTCAGGTATGTTTTTGTAAAATAATCATAAAATTCAGAAAGTTCTTTTTTATCTTCTTTTGTTAATACCTTTCCTGTATCTATACCTTCTTTGATTTCTCTCTCAATATCGTCCAGAAATTCAATTGACGCATCAAGAAACTCTGACTCGCCTTTCTTTGTTTCTACATTTTTCCTGAATCTTTCAAGCAGTGTTGTACTCATATTTTTGTCTCCTTTTTTTGTTATTTTTTTGTATACATTCAGTATGCGGGAATTTTGGAAAGGAGAGTATATTTTTGTAGATTTTTTTACGGCCTATTTGAATTTATCCAAAACCTGCATATTCCGGCCACTCTTCGGGACAAACCTTAAAGAATATCCAGCCATCAAAAAAAAGGAGCAAAAGAAAAATCTCTTGCTCCTGATTTAAACAAATCAGCACAGAGCCGCGACTGCAACTCTAATATCAGATGCCCGCATTGAACGAGGGCTGACTTCATATACAGCCTCGTACCTTGCAACCAGCCCTTCGGATGAACCTATCATCCTAAGGCTTTCTTTTGCTGGCATCGTTTTGAGGCCACTGCACCTGTATGCTAACGGTGAACGGCTAAGGTCAGCGTCTCGACCTTTAACCGTTCTTATGATATGAAGCTGCAGCTCTTTATCATCCACGTCAACGCTGATGTCAGTCTTAAAACTACATTTTGCTCTCCACATTTCCGGCATTACATCTAATGCCTTCAATGCTTGCAACAACGCTTCTTTTGCTGCTTCATCTTTATTTTTTAAATTAATCATGTTTTCCTTCCTTTCTTGCCGTACAAAACGACAAATAAAATCATTGATAGTCGTAAGAAATATGATGAATTTTTAATGGAACAAAAACCTTCATATGTCTGCATTCTTTTTTTGTATTTTCTCGTATTGGCCTCAGCCAAAAATGCAATAAGCATATCTTCGCTTCAGACATTAAAGCCAATCAAAAAAACACAAAAAAAGCGCAAAAAAATTGGCATTCTAGTTCACACGCCCGGAAGGATAAACCTTCCGGGCGTGGTTCCGTTTCAATGCTTTCAATTCTCAGCATATTAAATATGAAAAAACAAAAAAGGACGGTGAAAAAAATGATTAAAGAGAAATTCTTAAATCTCGTGAATGCATGCAAAAACGACCGCGACATGCTTGACATAATAGAAAGCGACATGAGAGCTCTTGGCGAATATGTGTATGCAGTGCACATCATGGAAACCTCTCTCCCGATTATTCGCGTCAACTACGAAGGCCAGGAACTGCGTGACCGGGTTGAAAAACTTGACCACAACCGCAGGACGCACCACGAACGCGCGATAATGGGCGTTAAACGGATGAACCGTTTTGCAGAAATGGAAGGTATTGAGAAAATCTTTACCGGAGATGTTAACAACCGATATGCGATTGCTGACTTTTGCAGGGATACTACAGTTGAAATGTTTGACGACCGGACAGGACGCAGCCTTTCACTCGTACACCCCGAGCAAATCGTTGACGACGAACCTGAAAGGAACTAAAATAAAGACAGAAAGAGAGAGAATAATAGCATGCCAAACAACATTAAATTTGTTACAGAAAATAAAAGTAAATTTCTGGCAACAAAAGAATACCATGGATACGGCCAAATCCTTAAAATTTCAGACGACGGGATTGAAAAACACATTGTAGTAAAGCCAAAAGACCCGGTCTTTGGAATTACCATTAAGTTTTTGGAAACCGGGCATCCGCAATTTTCAATTCCTGATGTTTCTATTGAGGACACGGTAATCATGCTGAAAAATCTTGAAGAGGCAAAGGCATTTTGCAGGGAATTTTATAACAGACAAGATGAATTTATCTAGGATGAGGACGCAATTTGATTGCGTCCTTTTTTTGCTTTCTTACTTCTTCCTGCATATTGTATTTGTAAATATTCAACACAACAAGAAAGGAAGAAATTAATATGGAAAAAACAGTTAACAAGCATGGGAAATCAGAGTTTTTGTATGGTGTTTTTGCATTACTGCTTATGTTGTTGTTCATTTTTTGCTTTGTCTCTGCCATCTTATTCGGAATCAAAAAATTTATGCAGCCAATTGAAAAAGAGGTTGTAGTTGACGGATTTCACTGGGAGCGGGCAATCAAAACCGATACAACCATCGCCTCAGGGAATGACCAAAATCCATACTGGCCAGAAGCAAACATCAGCAAAAATCAGAACGAAGATGGTACAGAGTATTACAGCATTACAGTCCAAGAGAAGAACAGCCGAGGAAAAACCGTTCAAAGAAGATATCAAATGACAAATCCTTCTGAGTGGAAAAGCTTAAAGAAGGGTGAAAAAGTGACTCTCATGGTTGACAGATTTAATTTTGCAACGCTTACTTAAAACCTTGAGGCTTACACAACTGCCATATGAGCAAGAAAGAACATGCCAATTAGACATGTTCTTTCTTTTGCCATCAAAACCACTCATCCCCCCAATATCCATACCCACGATTTCTCATAGAATAGCAGCTCTCACAAATGCCATACTGATAATTATACGGCAACGCCCTTCCACAGTCAGGACACTGTCTTCTCTTCAGCTGCTTTGTTTTCAGTACCTCTGTTAGCGTATCTGAAACTTCCTTTTTCTTTTTTCTTATCAGTTCTTTTTGTTCTTCTCTTGTATCCGGCATACCAAAAAGTCTTACAAAGTTGTGGATAAGGTCATATTTCTGATACAATCCTTCCAGCTCCTGGATTCTTTTGTTGACATCTGAAATACTTACAGTTCGACGTTTTTCTATGTCAAGAGTTTCAATTTCACATGTTAGGTCAACCGTATGCTCTTCTGCCACCCGTTCGGCAAGAGTCTGCCACAAAAACACCATATCATCGTTCTTTTCATTGAATGGTATATTAATAAGACGGTAAATCAGGTCTTTGTTATCTGTATAGTTCTCAATCCACTCACACAGTTTAAGCTGTTGTTCAATATCTGCCTTCAGGAACAGGCTTTCTGTTTCCACCTCATCCCATTTATTCATAACATCAGACAGTTTTCCTTCCACCGCCGTCAGGAATCTCGGGAACCGAATACGGGCAAAATTGATATCTTCAGGCTTCATACTCATTGACCTGCGGATGAATTTTCTTCCTTTTCCGGCGGTAAATTTTCCTTCGTCATAGATACCTTTTCTTCCCGCTCTTCCTGCAATCTGCTGTACCTCTTCCGGCTTCAGAAGCCTGACTTCGTAACCATCAAACTTTTCCGTTTCCAGAAATACAACCCTTTTTACCGGCAGGTTCAGCCCCATTCCAATTGCGTCTGTCGCAACAACAACCTGCGTCTCACCGCTCAAAAATCTCTCCGTTTCTGCTTTTCTGGTTTCATACGGCAAAGCACCGTAAATCATACTGCACGCAATTTTTCTTGCCTGCAGCTCTGCGGCAACATTGATAACACTACGTTTTGAAAACACAATCAGGGCATCGCCAGGCTTCACACCATCCGGGAACCGGAACCCATCTTCGTCCAGCGTTAAAGGTGTCATACGTTCTTTTCGGTCAATTTCTATTATTTCGTCACCACAATACTCAACCAGGCGTCTTACGATATCTTCAGCATTTGGCGCCATACAGATATGTATTTCTTCAGCACAAAGTCCAAGAATGGCAGCAGTCCAGGCACCGCCCCTGCTCTCATCTGCAATCATCTGGCACTCATCAATTACCGCAACGTCATAATGCTTACCCAAATCAGCCATCTCTATTGTTTCCGAAACGTGAGAAGCGCCGCTTACAATAGCTTCCTCTTCCCCAGTCAGCAGAGAACATTCAACACCCGCCGCATTCGTATTTTCGTATACTTCAAGAGCCAGAAGTCTTAACGGTGCCAGATATGCCGCTTCACGCGCCTCCCTGAATTTCTGCAATGCTGTAAATGTTTTACCTGAATTAGTCGGCCCAATGTGAAGTATAAACTTTCTTTTCATCATCCGTGCTTTCGGATACGCATCTTTAATATGCTCTGGAATCGCAGTCACAACCGCTTCACTCATCCTCTCGTATTCATTAAGAGTCTCCACCTCTTCGCAATAATGGTTGTAATGTACCATCATTTTATTTTTAATTTTCTCAGCCGGCAACTTTTCCACCAGCTTTTCAAAATCCTGTGATTTCCTGAACGCCTCAACCGCGCTTACCGTCATCTTATTCAGTTGATTCTTTTTTAAATCCGGATTTTTCTTTCTTGCTTCTTCCTTATATTTTCTTCTGTATTCACCCTCAACATATTGCTTTGCATATATTTTTGCTGTTTTTTCGTTTTCTTTTAGAAATTCCTCAAAACTCATTAATTCAGTCATTTAATAATTCTCTCCTGTACAAATTATTTTAAATTTCTTTTTGTATTTTTTCTATACTTAATATGCCGAAATTTCTGCATAAGAGAGAATTTTTGCGGGTATTTTTTATGGCATTTTTCATATTTTGCAAGAAAAAGCAGCCAGCGAAAGCTGGCTGCTATGTAAAATAAAATTTTATATATTTTTCCATTCTTCGTCTGAAATTTTTTTAATTTCACTTACTTTATACGGCAAGCCGTATACTTTGCACCACTTTCTTATGGCATTATCTGTAACACCGTATTGGTTCCCAATGCTTAAAAAACTATTATTTCTGATAAGATTTTTTAATACTTCCCGGCTCGGACGATTTGGTCGTTTCTGAAAGGCTTTATATATTTGAGCACATCGTATGCATCTTGTCGCATTTTGAGATATTGGTTTGCCACAGTCTATACATTTATTTTCTTTTAACTTATGAATATCTTTCTTTTTAGGTTTAAGTTTATTATTGTTTTTGGATGCAGATGTAAATGATGAAATTTCAACCTTCATAAAATAACATTTTATTATATCATTTGCAATTTTCATTTTTCGAGAAAGATGTATTGGAGAACAATAAATATATCTTAAAAGTATTTCTTTTACATCTTCTTTTTTTGAATAATCTATTGAATATGTAATATTTCCAATTTTTATTTTTCTGCTGTAATTTATATGTAATTTATTATATATAAATTCTATTATACTATTTATAGTTTTATTATTACTTACAATATTTACTCCATATGCCGTTTTTCTTATCGAACCATCGCCATCAATATAACCAACTAACCATGCCCATTTAAACACATCTGGAATTAAACCAAACATATCGTTATCAATATGAGATTTGTTATTTACTATATTATATTTTTCCAAATCTCGCGCTATTGATTTTGAAAATATCCACAATCTGCATGCTGGAAATTCATGACGTAATCCATGCTTATCTGTATAATAAGATTCATAGTCATTAATATGTGTATCATCATACCCAATTGCTTTACAAAAAGCTATTAATATTTCTTTATCTTTTCTGTTTATATTAAATTTTAAAGCATTACGTTTGCCTTTTGTGATATATCCATCTGCAGCTATAAAACCTAAAAAATAAGCTTTTTCATATGTGTCAAGAACTTTGAAATAATCATCGTTAAACTCGTATCCAGGCCTATGCACTGTTTTTTTATCCATCCCTTTACCGCTCTGATTAGTTTTAAAGCAATTAAGTCTTATTGCATGGGTTTTGTATGTTTTGTAGTTTATTCCAAGCTTTTTTGATGCCTCAAATGCTGACATAGTCATTTCTGATGCTTCAATAATCTCCTCATCTGTACATTTTATCCTTTTTCTTGCCAATATTTTTTCTCCATATTACAATAAAATTTTTGTTTAAAGTAATATGCTGGATTTTGTAAGAAAAAGTTATTTTAAGACATAAAAAAACAGCCAATAAATATTGGCTATTTGTAATAATTTCTTAATTAGTTTTATTTATATTCCCTGCTCCTCGCAGGCTACTTAATCGTTTCATTATTTTTTGCAAACTTAATATGCAAAAATCAAAAACCATGTCAGAATTTCAGCTCCAGCTGCTCGCCGAATCCATCATCTGCCTTTGCAAGCATAGTTTTCTGCATTCCCTGCTGTACAATATCCGTTTCCTTCAGATGCCCCAGCAATAGCGGAGAATCCGGGTCATGAAATTTATAATTCTCAAAAGCCTGTTGTGGATTCGTATTTGCGTAACAATATTTACATCCATTCATGCATGTATCATAATCTCCGATTCCACGTGATTCCATACATTGGCATCCAGGCCTGTTTCCGGCATGCTTAACATCTTTGAATATAATCCCATTAGCGTCACCAAGAATTTTCGCTGTCATACATCCGGAGTCGTGAATACCAAATTCTTCATACTTTTCTTTCGCTGCACAGGTCTGCAGATACAAACCATATTTCTTTGCTATTTTCCCCATTCCTTTTGCTAATTCTTGTTTATCTTCTTCTGTCATTGGAATCAACTCTGGCATATTGGTTTGAAGTTTTTTGTACACCTCCACAAAGCTAAAGATACATCGGTCTACGTAAGGCGTGATTTCTTTTGCCATTGCGTCAAAAATCTCTAAATGTTTCGTGATTGTATATTTTTCAGTCAGCAGCACCGGGTCATATCGCCAGGGCAGGCGATGTTTTCCAACAATTCGGGACAGTTCTTTCAATGTTTTAATGCTTTCTTCTATGGACGGAACTCCAGGCTCCACATCTTTTCCATATGCGGTAATCGTATAATGAAAATATGTATTAAATTTATCTGTTATTTTTGTAATATCTTTCAATATTGGTTTATAGTTTTTTGAACAGAATACTACACAGTCCACTTTTTCCGGTGTTAATTCATATCTGGTTACCTTTTGTGGAAACATTGGATTCCTCGATAAAACATAGCCTTCTTCAAACCTTTTTAACAGCCATGGTGTAAAATACTGCACTGTATCTGTTCTTCCACCTGTATTTAAAATCATTTTTATTCCTCTTTTTTATATTTTTAACAGCCAATACAGGAATCGGACCTATATCTCCAGAGTCAGAATCTGGCGTGCTACCACTACACCAATCGGCTAAAATTCGGACGGAGCGGCTCGAACGCTCGACAATGTGCATATCAGGCACATACTCTACCATCTGAGATACATCCGAGAGCCGACAACTGGGCTTGAACCAGTGACCTACTGATTACGAATCAGTTGCGCTACCAACTGCGCCATGCCGGCATTAAGATGACGGTAAGATTCGGACTTACGATAGCAGAGTTGCAGTCTGCGGCCTTAAACCACTTGGCGACGTCATCAAAAATACGGAGTGTAAAGGATTTGAACCTTTGTGCCGCGATACGCGACGCTGGATTAGCAATCCAGTGCAATTAACCTGCTCTGCCAACACTCCAAAGAACAGATGTAAAAATTTTCGCAGGAGCTACCCACTGACGGAATTGAACCGACCGCCAAAGCTATACTGACTAGAACACTGTTTTGCATCTGTAGCACCGCATCCAGGACTTGAACCCGGGACCTAAAGATTAGAAATCTCTTGTTCTATCCAACTGAACTAATGCGGTAAAAACATTCGCAGAGAGATTCGAACTACCATAAACCACGGTCCGTAGCCGTGTGCTCTATCCCTTGATAACTCGCTTACGCTCGTTACCAGACTACGGGCGAAAACTTCGCCCTTCGATAGGCTATGCGAATTTAAACGCCGTCTGAGGGATTCGAACCCCCATGCCCTTACGGACGCCAGTTTTCAAGACTGGGGCAATACCATTTCTGCTACAAGACGGCAAAAATAAAATTTATCAAAAAAAACATTAAAGAAACTGGGCTGGTCAGATTCGAACTGACGTGATACAGCAGTCAAAGTGCTGGGCCTTACCGCTTGGCGACAGCCCAATATTTTTTTTCGGCAATGCCCTTTTTCGCCCTGTGTCCTCACAGATTTGCAGGTTGAAACGCTATCCCATGCTCTCGCGTACATTGCCAAACAGACACGGAGTGAGTCGAACACCCATCTTCGGTTTTGGAGACCGACATGCTACCATTAACACCACGCGCCTACATATTTTCAACTATCTTTTCCAATACCTTAATCAACACCTTCAGCTGGTCTTGATTATACACAACCGGCCGTCTATCGTCTTCAGAAGTTGTAAGCTCCCATTTTCCAGGGCTGTCATATTTGTTTTCAATCGTGAACCAGGCAGGCTTCCCCTGCAAAGTTGCGCCAATCACCATTTGATTCATTTTCTTATCCTTTCTTTCTTCTTACTTTACATATTTTTTCAGCTCTTTAATCAGCTCACTTATCTGTGATTTAGTATATACCACAGGTTCACCCTCTTCTGACGACAGGACTTCAACCTTATCTGTATCTTTATGCTGACTGACCATAAGCCAGGCTTCTCTGCCATACTCATCACAACCGCAAACTTTTGCATATTTTTTGTTAGATTTTTTTATCACTATTTTTCTCCTTTCTTTCAACATTCAAAAATATTAAAATAATTGCCCACCCCTATACCCATAATTTTCCAATTTTTAAGCATCCTGCCGGAGTTGAACCGGCGCCGCCGATTTGGAAGACCGGGGTCATATCCGTTAGACCAAGGATGCATATATATCAGCACTGCCATACCGGCAGCCGCCACACAGACGACTTATGCTTAAAAGTTCGCATACCGATATAGTCTTACATGCCTCCGCTTTCCGCGCCCACATCCAACAACGTCAGATGCGTCACATACTTGCATTTTCGCAGGTAACCTTCGCAGAAACCTGCTGCCTCGCCGGTAACTGTATTGGTCTCGTATATCCTTACGCTGAACCAATTTCTCCCCGCTCGGACTACCGTAGAATCCCACAGGATTCATAGTGGATATTTTTGACGAAGGTTTTATGTATTCTTTTTGCTTTTCAGCAAGAGCTGGCAATCGGAGTCGAACCGATAACCTCATCATTACAAGTGATGCGCACTGCCAATTGTGCTATGCCAGCGAAGTGACTCCGGCGGGACTTGAACCCTGATGCATTACTGCCTTGATACCTCACCGGCTTTGCCGGATTCGGTATCAGATTTCAATGCGACAGTATAGTCACATTGAAAATGAAAGAGCAATGTTATTACCTTTAGGCCAATCCACAAAAATGTCAGATGCGGAATTTGAACCAACAACACCAGTGGTATGAACCCTCTGACTGCTCCGCACAGATAAATCTGGCGGGCCCCAAAAGAGAACCAGCTAGACGCTCCATACGCCACCGTTTTTCATCCTCCGCACCCGACGGAAATGACCGTGTTGCAGGGTTATAAGACGATTATATTTGACGATGGACTTTACCTCTTAAGTTTTCCATAAGATAAGCAGATGAAGTTTATCCATGTACTTACACTGTATATGCAGGACACATACAAAGGCGGGCTCGCAGCTGAGCCTGTTCTGTATAATATGCTGGATTTATTTCAGCAAAAGTGACTCCGGCGGGATTCGAACCCTGCATTATCGCCGTGAAAGGGCAATGTCGCTAACCGTTAGACCACGGAGCCAAAATGTCAGATGCAGGGCTTGAACCTGCGACTTCCGATTTGTAAGAACGGCACTCTCCCAGCTGAGTTAATCTGACAAAGAATTGCGGGAGACGGACTTGAACCGACGACTTCAGGGGTATGAACCCTGCGAGCTATCCAACTGCTCTATCCCGCAGTACCGGATGCGAGAATCGAACTCACGGCCTCCTGGTCCCAAACCAGGCGCTCTACCAAACTGAGCCAATCCGGTATATGCAGCAGACACGCTGCCGCAATATTGCAGGTGACGAACCTGCAAGAAAAGCGAATGCTGTCATCATACGCTGCGACCTTATCGGTCAAGCGACCCCACCGGGATTTGAACCCGGAAATCTCCTGATAGACAGTCAGGCGGAATAACCAATTATCCTATGAGGCCATTTATGTATGCCGGCTTGCGCTTCAAGTATATATCCGCAAATATATACCCGCATTCTTCTTGCAATAAAGCGTAAGCCGAATGGGCAGGGTGAGATTCGAACTCACAATGTTTCTAGTGTGACGGTTTTACAGACCGCTTGCTTCAGCCATTTTGCATACCTACCCTAGATATGTATCAACTTTGCATTGCAATAATGATAATCAACTTCCATTATTACTTCATCTCCTTTTTTCTTTCACATATTTAATATGCTAGATTTTTTCTCAATCGGACGAAAAATCCAAAATATTTTTTAAAATATTTTTCCAATCCCTTTTCAGCTAATCGTTTCCCAGACCAGCCTCATCAAATTTTTGTTGTACCCTCTCGAACAAGAATCTTCGGTTACTTTTGCATGTCTGACTTTTCTATTGTATTCCTTCCGTCTTGACCGCATATTCACTTTGCATTCTCTTCTATACCAAGACCGGTTATACACTTTTTCTCTGTTTTTTGTCATCATATGTTTCACCTCATTTTTGTCCTAATGTACACTGCCTGCACAGAGATTTGAACTCTGGACCTTGAAATTAAGAGTTTCCTGCTCTACCAAACTAAGCTATACAGGCGATTTTCAGGATTTATCCTGCAATGCGCCTGACGTGATTCGAACACGCGATATACGGGTTAAAAGCCCGCTGCCATACCGCTTGGCTACAGACGCAAATCAATATTCTGTTTTCGGCATTTCGCCTTCTGTTTTCGTTTTGTTTTTCTCATTACTTTTAATTCTCCTGTTTATTTTTTTTTGCATTTTTCTTGTTTTTTGTATGTTCCCGACATTTATGTCGGGGACATCAGCTGATGCGGCGGGACTTGAACCCGCAAACCCTTCGGTTAACGGCCGAACGCGCTACCTATTGCGCCACACATCAATATTTCTTTACGGGTAAAAAACTCACCCGCCAATCACATACAGCCATAACTATATGCTAAATGGAGCATACGGGAATCGAACCCGCCGCCTCCTGCTTGCAAAACAGGCGTCGCCCCATTGCGACTAATACCCCATATTCGCCGGCAGCCTTCCTGCCGGCATATTTAACTTACCTGCTATACATCTTTTCAACCCCGTCTTCAAACTTAACGGTAATCTTATCCGGATATCCGGACTGGTCAGATGTATACGGAAGATGTCTCATTTTAACAATCTTTCCTTCTTTTTTGTGATTACTTTCGCATTTCTAACACTGTTTTTTGTCTCTGTATTCTGTTCCGCAAATATCGCATTTCCAAAGTGTAATGTCTTTCATTTTTTCTTCTCCTTTTCGCTTTTTTTAGGAAAAATATTCCAAAATATCTTCACACCGAATGACCTTTTCTTTTCTGCCAAACGCCTCATTCCAAGGTGCCTGATTCTGAGTCAGAATCGTCAAATCGGTTGCAGAAAAATCAGCAAATCTGTCAACTACTTCTTCAATTCTTTTTCTGTCTTCTTTTTCAAATCCTTTTTGTACTTCTTCCAGTCTCCGGAATCTGATTTGAATATCAGTGCTGCCGAACTGTTTATATTTTCTGTACACTTCCGGAATCACCGGCCCAAAATCCCACGCCTCAATATCTTCTGAAAAGCATGGCTTTTTGGTATGTATCAGAGAATATGCCTGAATCAGATAAAGGATTTTCTGAAGTTTCAGATTAGAAATGCCGTAATCTTTCGCTTCGCTGTATGTAATTACATATTCTGCCACATCTTGAACGTCGTACATTTTTTCTGCTCCTTTTTCGTGTATTTTTTCTTTACACTTACAGTATACCAGAATTTTCAAAAATGCGAATTTTTTTTGCGGATTATTTTTTGGTCTCTGCGTTCAGCCAAGAACCAGACAAAACCAAGTGGACGGTAGAGGAATCGAACCTCTGACGCGCAGGGCTTCAACCTACCGCTCTTCCGCCTGAGCTAACCGTCCAAATTAGACGGTATAAAATCGTGTTTTCATAGTTTTCTCCTTTTTTCAGCATCCGGGTGCCTGTTCCGTCAGCATCAGTAAGAAAAATTCTTACCAGGCTGCGGCTTAAACATCACCCCGGGTGCCTGTTCCGGAATAAAAGAAAAACCGCCTGCCTGGATATATTTCCAGCAAACGGTCTAAGTATTGTAAAATCCATCATATATAACGCAATCCCTGCGTATAATCAAAATTTCAACACTTCAACCGTCGCTTATTCCACGCGTATTTTTGTTCTCCACAATCATTAAAACTATAGACTAACCCTGTAAAATCGCATACTGACCAAGGCATACCTGTTGTGGCATACTGCTTAGATTCATTATTTGATTTCGCATTATAAAGTCTCTGTTTTAACATAGCGGTTATTCTCTCCTTATTTTTTAGATTTTTTTGTTATTTTTAATATGCAGAATTTTTCAAAAAATGTAACATTTTTTAAAAAACAAAGTGCCCATCGCTTATTTGACGAAAGCGCATGCTCGCGATATTCAACATATCGTCTGATAGCACGCGTACACAGCTTGGTTTTCGCTGTTACTTCATCAAATAAGAGACAGGCACTTCTCTTAATTGCATATCGTTATTATATCATATTATTGACACAATGTCAACTACTATTTTTTCTGTTTTGTAATTTGTTGTAAACATCTTTGTCTCTCACAGCTTAATCATTATATCATATTGAAAATGATTTGTCAATATACATTTTTACTTTTTGGATTTACAAAAGATGTAATACCCCGGAATAACCATTAAAACCATTGCCCAACTAAGCTGTTTTAAGATATCCCATATTGTAATTGAAAACCATTTTTTCTTTGTTTCTTTTTTTTCTGGCTTTGGAGTTGCTGTAGGCTGCGATTCATCTTCTGGTTCTTCATCTGTTGTATCTTCATCTGATGTTTCGGCTTCGGCAGCACCATCAGATACTACACCAGCTTCGCCAGCCTCTGTCTCACTGATTTCATCTGTTTCTCTGGTTTCACTGACTTCATTAGCAACACCATCGTCAGCTGTATCAGCATTATCTCCAGACACATTTTCTGATGAACTTGAAGCTTCTCTTTCTGCTTCATTTTCTTCTTCGGTTTTATTTGCATCAAAATCATCGTCAATGTCATTCACTGCGTCAGCGAATGTTGAAGCTGAACATGTAATGGCAGTTGTTGCCATCGCGCCAGACATTGCCGCAATAATAGCCATTGTTACAATTTTTTTTCTCAATTTTTTCCCTCCTTTTTTTAGAAGTATCCCGCCCGGAAATCCGGGCAGGATATAACATTATACTCTGTTGTCCGGAACGTTTTCCTCATTCTCATCAGTCTCTCTGACACCTTTGATTCTTGCATCGTTAGCACTTCCAATCTTAGTTGCCTTTCTGGACTCAACTTTATCTGTCTCATTACCGAATGACGTTCTGACTCCGCTAACCTGGCGTTCTCTTCTATCAGCATCAGTTCTAAATCCAAATTCAGGTGTGAAGACATTCTTCATTTCTTCATTGTTTTCGTCATAAATCTCCTGAGCTGCTTCTTCCGCTTCTTTAGTTACTGATGTAGCCTCAAGCTCCTGAATTTCTCTTTCAATATCAGCGTCAATCTTAGTGTAATCAATATCAGAAACTGTAAAGCCAACGTTATCTGTTGCGAATATCATCTGGACGAGGGTAGAGCTTTTACCTTCTGATGAAAAACCCCTGACGCAAGTTAAAGGGTTTGCAAGAGACATGATATGTGTTGCATCTTTATCAAGTGACGTTATGGTAGACAACATCAGCAGGTTATCGTAATTAATATCCGTATGGAATTTATTGATAACATTCATTACCTGATTTAATATTTCAGAACCAATATTTCTGAAATCAATTTCAAGCATTGTAAATGGCCCCATAAATGATATGTTTGTTACAATTGCTTCATTAGCAACTAAGTAATATTGAGGGTCTCCAACTGTTTTATCTTCATTGATTGTATATACAGCAAAATCAATAACCGATTTCGCCATATCCATATCATCAGTTCCAACCAAAAACGATAAAACTTCACTGAGAGACATCTCTTTTCCGTCTTTATCTGTAATCATTTTTTTTCTCCTTATTGTTTGTATTTTTTTTGCGGCAAAAATAATATGCCATATTTTCATATATTTAATATGCAAAAAAAGTTTTATTTTAGTTGTCTTTTTGCAAAAAAAATAGATTTGCCGGCATATTGCCCACAAACCTATTCTTAAATCAGTTACGCAAACAGTTTCGTGCTAATTTCTCTGCTCCTAAATATCAGGAATAACGCAGATAGCATAATGCCAGTACTGATGAAAAACGTAGATGGGTCTACAATATGGTTAACAAAATATTTAAAATCATCTTTCGCATATGCTTCTGATGTTCCACCATTTTCATCATCATCCTCATGGTCATTATCTGTGACTTCTTTTTTTACAGTTCTTTTTTCTGCTTTTTTCCACTCTCTGCTTGTTTCTACTGATGTGTATTCTATTTTTTTATCCTCAGCTACGCTTTGTTTTTTTGTTGTCTGCATATTTCTTATTTCAATTTCTGGATAATCAGCAGTATAACTGCCTTTTAACTTGACTGCCGGGTCAACAACGGTATTTACTGATTTATGTGCATTTTCATCTGTTACTACTAATGCGTTATGTACGAATGTTATAGATGCACAAATAATCAATATTACTATTATCTGAAAGAATAATCCAAGTGTTCTTTTCACAAACCTTACAAAATCCATATCAGCACCATTTCCAAAGAACGATAAGCCTGCAACTACGGGTGCAACAGATACTCTGACCGTCATCTCTATCATTCTCGATATAGCAAAAAAGTTTAGTATAATAGTAAATAATACAGATATCGCATAAGGAACTATCAGCATTATAAACATTCCCAGCCTTGCTCCAAATCCCATATATTTATGAACGCTATTTGCCAGAAAAACATGGTTAAATTCAACCGCTGCACTATTTGCAGTTATTTCATCCGTAGATGTTTTTAATGCGTCAAACGTCCCGGTTGTAATATCCAGCAAATCAGTTAATATCGTATTCGCATTTATTAGTAGAATGTACAAAATGAAATATTTTAATAAATGTCTGAAAAAGTTATTTATTGAAAAATCGCCAGCGGATGTTTTGTCCATTAATGACACCAGAAATGATGTTACAAGCAAAGCAATTCCAACCAGCTTTAAGACGTCAAATACATTTGAGATAAAATTTTTTTTCTCTAATATGTTATTTATAATATCGTTATATTGAGAAAATATATCTATCATTCCGTCTGGTTTATATAAAAAATTATATATTGACACCAGCAATGTAGCCAGAATGTTATCGAGCACTCCGGCAATTGAACTTGTCATTTCACATCACCTCCGTTTTTTTATACGCCTACAATAACATTGCATATTGAATTTGATTTCTTTATCAAACCTGCCTTAGCAACTAAAATAAAGACCATTGTCAACCAATTTGTTCCACCTAACAGCATATTCATAAACGTTGTCATCTTTTCCTCATTGAATATCTTGTATTTATCATCCAGTTTGGCATATCCCTTTTTTGTATATTTATAATGCCCGTTTTTGTCTCTTACAAAAACTTGAATACCAAGTGTATCTTCATATTTTTTATACTCTTCTTCCTTATCTTCTTTTATCTTTGCGATTTTGGTCTGAGTAAGTTTATACGCTGCATTAATATATGTATTACTTGTTGTTGGGGTAGCAGTAGCTGAATGCTTATGCAAATCAGGGTCATCATATGCTACATATCCAATATTTTGACGTGCCTGCTCAGTAGCATCACGTAACGCATTTATATTTACGGATTGAGATTTAACCATTGAATTTTTTGCTTTAATTACATTTTCATGTGATTCCGCAGAACCTCTGAATATAGAAGACCTGCTGGCATCCGTTGTAATATATGAATATAAACTTGTAGAAGCCGCACATATAATCATAATTGCGGAGCATTGCAAGCACATTGCTAAAGTCTTTTTAATAAATCTCATTCCATCTGAATGTCTTGAACCATCAAAGAAATTACATATTGCAATTGGGGACAGCACAGCATTTGCACAAACCCTTAGCACTCGCGTTACAACTACATATATAATAACAATATCTGTTCCGAAACATATTAAAAACGGAACCAACGCTTTACACACATATATTACCTGAGCTACAAACCCAAGTGAACTTAGGCTTTGTTCAAATGCTCCTGAGTAAGCCGAAAGCCCTTTTGTATCAGCTGCTGTCTCTAAAATTGTAGCGGCCAATGCGTCTCCTAGTTTAAAAAAGTTAACTACTATATCAAAAGATTCAAGGGCAAGAGCAAATCCAACAAAATACTCTAACAAAGTTTTAAATACGATTGACGGTGAGGTTTCTCTTCCTTGCATTTTTGTTCCAAAAGCTATGATAAAATATACAATCAATATACCAAACGCAATAGTCCTGATTCCAAGATATGCGCTGTGCAGTACTCCGGACTTGCTGAATGAACCCATAATGGCATTACTATATAATGTCAGGGTGTTATATATGCCAGCATTAGAATACATTCCATCGTATATAGTAATATACATATTTGCTAAAAATTTTTCCATACACTTCTCCCTCCCCTTATATAGATGTACCAAGTAACGAATTACACATTTGAGCTGATGTACTAATCAACAAGACTTTTGCTACAAGTAGTATTAATAATAACATTTCCTTTGAACCATCAGAGCCGGTGCACCAGTCAAAGAATCTTTCAGTTGACTGGATAGTCATTCTGTAATCTGAATTCTCAATGATTTCTTTCTCTCTGTCATGATTAACTATAGTACCAACATTGCTAATTACCGCATTATCTTTTTTGTCATCTTTCGCGTCAAATATTAACGGGTAAATTTCATCGTCTTTTATTGCAGATTCATCTGTTTGGCTTGTATCTTCATTAGAGTCTTCTTTATCGTCTTCGTCTCCGCTTAGCATATCGTGCAATTTAGACATGCTTTCTTTGATATCGTTTACTCCATTTACTATAATTTCTCGTATTGATGCCTGATGGTCTGTATATTCAAATTTTTTCAATGGATAAAAAGCGGCCGTACTTTCAAGTTTCTCTACTTCGTCTTCTTCCATATCATCAGAACCTTCAGTTTTATTCTTATCAGCTGAATCTTTCTTAGAATTTGATTTTTTCTCTTCCTGCTGCTTTTGTAATTCATCATCACCGGCATCTGCGAAATATCCAGCATTTACGGCAATTGTAATATTTGGATAAACTTGGCATATCACCGTAATAACCATTATCTGCATCATTAAAGCAATTATCGTCTTTAAATATTTAAAACCACTGCTTCTTGTATTAATCGTACCACCGGGACCATTTTCAAAAATATCGGCCAATCCAATTGGCGCAAACATATAATATATGAACATCTGAAGAACTCTTGTTGTCGCAAAATATAAAATATACATTCTTACAGCCAAGCTTACCAACATCAATAATAACGCTGTTAGCGTATACCCTAAAATAGCCCATACGCTAAAATGTTCGGCAACACAACGACTCAATAGCAATTGAGTAATATCATTAGTCAAAATGTTTGAGACTATCATATGTCCCCTTGCCCCAATCGTTAAGCTGTCATTTAGGCTTTCCACCATATTCATCAAGAAAATAAATATATTTTTCGAATGGAACATAATGAATATGGTGCCAAGCGCGGCACAGAACGATTTACCGAGCTGTAATGTTGACAATTGGTTCATAGCTGCTTTTTCTGTCAGGTCTGTAAAAAAGTAAAACAGCATCAGAACAACGCCAATCGTCAGGATTGTATTTGTAAAAGCAGTAAATTGTAAAGAGTTGACCATTTCTTTTAAGTAAGTATTAAACTGGCTTAACACTTGTTTATACAAATTATCGTAGCCATACACATTTGTATATATATCAGTATACCAGTCAACAAGATGTGGCGATAATATACTTTTAGCAGCTCCGAATATAGCCATTTTAGTTCACCTCCCTTTAAAAAGGGGGCATGCACGGTATGCCGTTACAAGCCCCCTTTTTATGCTTATTCTCGAGTTTCGCCTTCGCCAACTTTTGTTGTCATTGCGTTATAAAGTTTTGTGTCTGTAGGGAAGTCGTCTTCAAATGGTATAATGTCTGTACCATTATATATAAGTCCATGACCAGAGCCAGAGGAAGTAATAAACTCCATTTCTGCATCTGTAAGATTATACATCTGCTGCATCTGAGCACGTCCGTATGCATTCATTGAAAGCATCATAACAAATTCTGAGTTTCCAATAATTGCACGGCCATCCTCTGTCTTCATCATATCTTCAACCTGCTGTGTGATTCCTGTTGGAATGCCATTCCATTTACGGGCACGTCTCCAAATCTGCTGTGTATATTTTGCAGATACTTCGGTCTGAGCCAGAAGATGGAACTCATCACAGTATAACCATGTACGTTTTCCCTTCTTATAGTTATCAATCATTTTATTCCAGATATTATCAAGGCAAACCTGAAGGCCAATAGCTTTCATACCTTCACCAATATCCTTAATGTTGTAAATTGTAAATCTGTTGTTAACATTTACGTTTGTTCTAAATGCAAATGAATTTTGAGTACCTTTTACAAACTTTTCAAGGGCAAGAGCCAGGTTATGAGCTTCAGGCTCTGGCTGCATGTCAATTTCTTTGTATAAATCAAACAATGTAGGAACAATCGCTTCATCTTTTGACTTTCCTTCTGCCCTTAATGTGTCCAGATAATCTTTGTATACATTCTTTACGCATCTATCAATAACAGATTTCTGGATTGGAGTTAACGGGTATCTTGTACCTGTTGCTGCTTCACAAATAGATGCAATAAAGTCTGATTTCATAACAATCGGGTCATCTCCGTCTTCCGGAGAATAGTCAAGACTCATATCCATCGGATTGATATGTACTCCAGAACCAGGTGCAATTCGGATTGAACTACCATAAAACATCTTTGCGAGTCCTGCATATTCGTTTTCCGGGTCAATTACAAAAACCTCATCGTCCGTATTTAAAAGCACATTTACAATCTCTCGTTTTGCAGAGAATGATTTACCTGAACCAGGAACACCAAAAATACATCCGTTTCCATTCTTTGCATGTGTTCTGTTGTACAGAATCATCTGCTTAGATATTCCGTTCAATCCATAGTACATTCCATCATCCTGCCATAATTCTTTTACAGAGAATGGAAGGAAAATCGCTGCAGCTCTTGTATTTAACAGTCTTTCAGTCTTTAACTTATTGACCCCAAGAGGCATACATGTTGATAAACCTGCTTCCTGTTGAGTTGCAAGAATTCTTGCCTGACAAACAAAACGTTCAGCTGTAGATTGAAACAGCTTTGTATTTTCATCAAGCTGCTCTTTATCTTTTGCAAAAATAACTGCTGTAACAGTTGTATAGAATAGTTTCTGGTTATCCTGTGTTAAGTCTCCCATCAGGTTTTCTACTTCCTGTGACGCCTGTTTGATTTCCGGCGAAATAACATCAACTGAATATCCATTTTTTGAAGCTTTTTTCTGTAATGTTACAACGTTTGCATTTACATCAATTAACTTATTTTTCAATAATTTAATTGATTTATTCTGTGGCAACGCGCGGTAATGAACACTTACCAACATATTGAATGGCATATTTGCCAATTCTGTCAAGATATCTCCCCTTAAGAATGTTGGTAAATCAACAATCATTAAGGCTCTGGCATATGTATTACCAACAATCATATGGTCTCTTTCAAATGTAAGAGCAGTTGGGCCGATTACATCTTTTGATGTCAATCCCATTTTCTGTATGTGTCTCATATTGAAAGATTCCATCGCTGAATCTCCTTTCATTCTTACCCTTCTGTAGAATGGAACGTTTGAGTCAATATTGTAAATTTCATATAACACAGAAAGTCTCTTAATTAAAGACACTGGCTGCGCCTCAATTTGCGTTACACGTTTAAATCCTTTGGATATTTCATCGTCAAGTCTTGAAAAACTTGCTTTTGCAGCAACGATATCGTCTGCCTCAACTGAAACAATAAAATATTTTTCGTGGATAATATTATTTCGTACTTTTGATAACTTATCAATAAGCATCTCATTCATTTCTTCTCGGTACTCATTTAACTTATCGTTCTGCGATTTCATTAAAACCTTCTTTTCAAGTTCTGCTGGTTTAATGCTTTTGTTGTAAATAACCTGCTGAATATGAACCTCCGGACCAAATGAACTTAATAACTCCATGAAGTTACCGAATATTTCTTTTTGTTTATCAGTATTCTCAATTGTAAAATTGATATCTGGGATTACATACATTTTTGAAAATAAGTTTTCATTAATCTGTATGATGCCATTCTCATAAACACCCTGATAAGGAATGCTGTCCTGCGCAGTTTTTGGAACATTTAAAGGATTTTCTTTTTTATTTTCCTTTGCATTTTTACCAGTTTTTTTAGAACCAAATAAACCCATTTAAATTAAACCCTCCTTTTTATTACGCGTACATTGTATCCTGTTTACTTCTTGGTCTCCTTGGAGACTTCTTCTTTGCGTTTTTATTTTTTTTGTCATTTTTCTTATTTCCTTTTATTTTACCAGACTGCTCTGCTGCAAGTTCCTCTTGTTCATCGATTAGTTCAAGCATCGTGTCGTATGTTAATTTTGTTTCATACGGACGATTCTTATTTCCAACTAGAGACGGTAATAAGTAATAATAGATATACGTTTCCGGTTTCATGCCGTAAGGCTTACCTACCGCAAGATACAAGACTGGTACAGCAAATAACATTCCAACGCATATCAATGTATTCATATCAATATTCGGGGCTACAGTCTGTACTATGTTATAATACACATACTCAATTGCAGCCGCCACAGCAACACAAACAGTCTGTCTTGCCGTTAATGGCCCAACCAATGGCGACTCATAAACAGAGACGTCCTTTGGAACCTGTACTTCAATCATTTTTATTCCTCCTTATTTAGCACCAGTAATTTCTTCACATAAAGACATTGAATTCCAAATCAATCCAATTCTTGCTAACGTGACACCAAATGTTTTCAATGAACTTGTTCCAGCAGTCACTATATCAAGAAATGCTTCAATACTTTCTTTAGTATAGACAAGCTTTCCTTGAGATATCGCTGTGCCTTCGTTCATACCGACATCAAGCTGAGATTTTTCCAGATGATTCGTTATCGATATTCCGTACCCAGAGCCTACAAGCTGAGTTATAATAGCTTGGGTTGCTGTATTAATAACGAGAATAACCGCCACCTGAAGTCCCAAAGCAAACATTTTTTTCATAAATTGAACTCCATTGCTTGATGTTCCCTCTCTATATATATCGCTGATTGCGATTGGGGATAAAACGGTCATTGTTATGATTTCAAGAATACGGCTAATCAATACAACCTGAATTATTACCTCAGCAATCATTGATATTAACCATGGCAATATCGAACAGACTATATAAGATAAAATTTCAGTTATTTTCATTTTAGCGATACCGTTAATAAGCATTGACTTTTCATTTCCACCAAAAAAGTCAAGCCCCGCCTGGTCACTCACTTCTTTTGCGGCTGCTCCGCCAAGGTCTAATAAATATCCTACAATTGTGCTTGAATTCATAATAAACATATATGTTACAACGCATCTTAAAGTCGCTTTAAAAAACTGTTCAATACTAAAGTTCTTTTCAGTTACTTTTCCAGATAAATCAATCAGATATAATATTATTGTGAATCCAACAGCCAGACCTTTAATCGTCGCAATCATTGAAGAAAATGCCGTGTTTTTCATCGCATCACCCATAATCTTATCGTATCTATTCATAATATTCAGGACGCCTGTGCTTCCATACGACTGGTTATAGATTGTGATTGCCATAATTCCAAGCAAATAACTAAACATTAATCATTAACTCCTCCTTTTCCGGCTGACGAAAGGACTGGCCTTGTTCAGAGTTAACTTTTTTAAAAAGATATTTTTTCTGTTTATATTCACCATACCCTTTCTGTCACTCCCATTTTTTTAGTTATTTTGCATATTCTTTTGCGGTTTGTTCCGCACAGAAATGCAATATCTTTTTGTCATTTTTTAATATGACAAATCAGAAAAAAAATTAACATTTTTTTGAAAGATTTTTTAAGTAGAAATTTATAGCTGCTTTTGCTGTCTCCTCATCCTGGATGTACGACATAACTGTTTTCAAAAATACTTTATATATATTTTCATTCGTGACCGGAAATATTTTCATACCTTCCATATCATCAACAGCCATCAACACGGCAGCCATATCTTCAGGTGTCAATTTCTTTTCTTCATCATCTTCAAGCATTTCATCTATACTCTGCGACAGTTCACTTTTTTTTACGTCTGTTTTTTTGACTCCTTCTGTGACTTTTTGTGGAAAACCAATTTTTTCAGCTTTCATCACTTCGTCTTCACTATGATATTTTTTAATGAATTTCCATTTCAGGTCTCGTGGTTTTAAATTGTTTTCAACCATATCACAAAACTTGTCACTGCCGATAATATAGCATCGACACATTCCAACCTTTCCATCCTTTACCTCTTTTATATGAGTTAAATCCAGAGTTGTCCTTACGGTGTACATTTTTATGCCTGTTCCCTGCATTTTTGTTTCAGGATAGTGAGCTTTATCTTTTTCTATAATGATGATGATATTTTTAAACCTCACTCCGCCAGATTGAGACCGCATCATTTTTTAATCTCCTCCAGATACTTTGCATCGTTTTCATCATCGATATCATCCATATAATTATCCAGGTCAGGATTATCTGCCGGCGGTACTGTCATAAATCCATTTGCTACATTTACATGATGACGGATATGGTCTACGTTAAGGCGTATTCCATTTGAAGTGCTGCCATAAATATAGTTTTTGTATTCTGTTTCATTGTCGCAATCTTTCACTGCAAATGACATAAATGAAACAACTCCGAGCTGCTTACACAGCTCGTTTAATTCTTCTGCTTTTTTCTGTATATGTTTTTTAAATACATCTTGTCTGTTATACATAATCTTCTCCTCTATCAAAATTTAATTTCACTGACATGTCACTAAGCTGCAACGTCAATACTGCTCTGTAATATCATCCAGAAAATCGTCAAAGTCTTCTGCTTCTTCATCATCAGTATTATTAACAGGTTCGGTTTTTGCTTCATTAGACGTAACTGAGCTGTCAGTATTATTATCATTATCTCTTGCAAGCAACCGCTGCAGAGCGTCTGACATTTTCGCACGCGGTGCGACATCCTGAATTTGGTTGTCACTTGACGGAATACTTCCTTCTGCGTTATCTGTTTCAGCATCAATTGTGGCGTTTGAGATACCTGTTGCACCTGTTATGCCTGTGGCACCAGGGATATCTGCAGCCTTCGGTTCTAGCTTATCAGTTGATTCTGCGATTCTATCTGCATCACCTATAACATGCTGATTTTTTGGTTCAGTAGCATCAGAATCTCCAAAATTGCCTAGACTTACTTCGGTATTCATATTTACATGCTCATCTTTGTCTGCTGCCTCACCACTTATTCTTTTCTCTGCGGACAGCTGCGTTTCATCAGGCATCTTCTCGCTTTCTTTATACACAGCTTCTTTGCGGCTGGTATTTTTTTGATATTTTTTATTCCCCTTATTTCTTTTTACCTGTTTTATATCCTTTTCATCACGGTCACCCTGAATCCGTCTTGACATTTCGTTGAAAAACCTGGCATCGCCATTTTTGCTGTACTCTTCGGTAAAGATTCCGCACAAATACTGTCTCAACACAGATTTTATAAAATTATTACGATATCCATCAGTTATTGTCCTCATAAGTCTGATGGCATCCGCATCTTCCTTACTGTCAAGGTCAACATGGTAATGATAGAACTTACGGTACATTTTTTGTGGATATTTCGCTGCACGGTTTTCATTCAAAGGAAGGGGTCTGACTTTATAGACCTCTTTCCTTGCATATGAGTTCAAAACCTGCCTGGTCGTTTCAGGAAATGCTATACGCCCTGTTTTATACAGGGATACCAAATCCAAATCGTGATAAGAATAAAGTTTGATTTCTATTCTCATTAAGCATTACCCGCCTTTTTTAATTTTCTATATGCTGTCATATAATATCCTCTGACATTGGCAAGATAGATTGGAAGGTTGTTTCCATGATTACCAGGAATGATTTCCAGCCCTTCCATACCTGATAGAATCTCTTCAAAATATTTAATCCATGCAGCGCCAGTTCCACCGGTTACAACAAGCAGGTCATAATCTGCAAAATATCCGGAAACTTCATACAGCTTCTTGATTGACATTTCAGCAACTTCTTTGCACGCTTTTTCAATATATCCATCAAGAGGCACCTTTTTGCTTGACATGTTCTGAATATCAATCACCTTAAAGAATCCCTCTTTCATATATTTTCGCATCTGCGGGATTCTGATATCCATATGATAATCTTTATAGATGTAGCCGGATGCGACTTCCAGAACCCTCTTCATGCCGAGATTATTAATGGACTCTTCAAGCGCCTTCTTTCTGTTGATAATTCCATACGGGTCAAATGTTCCAAACCCAATATCCGCAACAATAATGTTTTTTGACATCAGGTCTTTCGCATCATCTACGCGTTCACCGTCATCGTTAAACATAATTGAATTTAATGTCCCGGCCGGCTGTGACATTACATTCACATCACCATTTTTTAAGGTATTCTCAAATCTCATCCACTTGCCGCTTCCAAGCCTGACTTCATAAATTCCAGGCTGGGTAAAGGCTGCTTTGATTTTAGGAGCATCTTCCTTTAAATATGCTGCCGGGAGTCCTGTCTGAACAGCTGGTTTAAACTGCGGCTCAAATTTTCTTTCTTCATTATCCATCAACCCGATAGCGACCGCTGTTCTGGCCATAATTGCAAATTCTTTTGTATAATAACGGTTCCTGTCAAATGAAGAGTCTGTATCGTTAGTATCATCTGTTCTTACTAAGTCCTGGGCTTTTGTACCGATAAGGTAGACTCCGCTTTCATCTCTGTAATAGATGTCATCTTCATCAACAGACATTAAGTTATTATCCATTTTCTTTACATAGGACGGAAAGCAGAATCTCTTATTCGGAGACATTCCCTTTACGCTTGAGAAACCGATATCAACAGCTACAATCCAATTTGATTTGATTGGATTTTTGCATGCAATAATTTCCTGTGGTGTATTAAAATCTTGTAAGTTCATAAAAAACCTCCTTATATTTGTTATGCATTTTTTAATATGTTTTTTGAGCATCATATGCTGTATATTTTTGCTACACTTTTAATATGCAGAAAAAATATGGAGATTGAATATTTTTTCGAAAAAAAATTGGAGCAAATAATTTGCTCCAATTTCCGTTAGAATTGACGTCTATATATCGAATAAGAAACAATAGCAATTCCGCATATCAGGATAGCCATAATAATCTTTCCAAACAAACTTCCTTTTTTTTGCTGAGCAGGTTCTTCAACGCTGTCGTCTTCTTCATCAGCATCCATATCAGACTCATCTTCATAATCGCTGCTGATTGTATCAGATTCTGAATCGTCCGAACTGTCTGCGTCCTCATTATCCAAAAGACTATCATTATCTTTTGTTCCGGTACCGTCACTTTGCTGAGTGGCTTCTTTTGCTTCTTCCTTTTCCATTTTTTGCTTTTCTTCAGAAGTCAAATAAGGACTATCTTCGAAACTCATTTCACCCTTTTCTATTCGCTGCTCTACTACTTCTTTCGCATTGTCATCAAGCGCTTTCATATTTTCGCTTGTTTGATTGTTGATAAAGTTTTTTGCAGAAGGAGTCCAGTTTCCGTTTTTGTCCATGTATCCATAATTATACATATTTTTACAATAGTCTTTATAATCGTCATCTGATTGAAAAGCAGCTTTTTCTCTATAAAATCCCTGCGTAAATGGCTCATCTTTTGTATAGTCATAACTTGCACTTGTAGCACTATCGTCAATCTCTTCAGAATTCTCGTTTTTAGTATTTTTATTATTATCACCATTGCTGGAAGCATATATATATGTTGGCGCCAATATTACTAAACATAAAAATAATGCCAAAAATATTATTATCTTCTTACACTTATTCATACTCTCACCTCTCTAAATTATAATCCGGGGTATCGTCCATAATGCTGAAAACCAGTGTATGCATTGATTTTAATACCCTTTCCAGGAGCATGATAAACCCCATCTGTTGTTCCTCCAGTACAGTGAAGCCAATATTTTACTCCATCTACGGTTCCAATATAAATGCCTACATGGTCAGCACCATAAGCCACTCCAGGCCAGTGCTTTTGCCCAACATCTCCTGGTATTAACTCTGATTCACTGATTTCATTAAAAACGCCGGAAATACTTGGGGTTGCCCAATCAGCCGCGGCTCTACCTTGTGTCGCAACTTTAGACCGCCAATAACATTGTCCAACAAAAGACGAACAATCCAAATATTTAGGATTTTCATATGATGGTGAATTTCTTGCATCCATTGAATATGTAACGCCATAAAGCAGAACACCTTGTTGTATGATTTCTCGCCTCTCCTTTGTTACCCTGCTATCCCATGTTCTCATGCATTTTCTTAAAATTTCTTTCATTTCCTCTGGCAATTCTCCATAATCCATTGAACCACCACCAGTGCACGTATAGTTTTCAAATACTTTCTGATAAAAGAACTGGTCAGAATATTTATATTCTCCATACTTATCATCTTTCTTTTCTTTACCTTCGTCTGTTCTTTTTACACCATCAGCAATTACTTTCGCATATCTCTTAATGATAGAATCATAATCCACTTCTTCATCACTGCTACTCTCTCCTTCCTGCTTTTTGCTGGCCATTGATTGCTGGTCACAGTAATTCGTAAATGTAACAAAATTTGTAAATCCGCTAAGTTTTGTCGAGGTTGTACTGAACCGGTTCTTTATCGCCTCAGAATCTCCGCCAAATTCAAAACCCTGTACTGCACTCATAAGTGTTTCTGTTGAGTATGGTGAAGGATAGCATGCATCCTCTATGATTCTGCTAAACGCCTGCGCTGCAATATCAATAGAATCAGCTACTGTATAGCAGCTGCCATTATCTCTATGCCATTTTTTCTGTGCTTCTGATTCATCATCAGCGTCTGGCCACGGAGTTGCAGGAGGAGGAACTGGTGTTCCAGAAATATCACCCCATGGAAGAGGTGTTGGCATCGGAGAAGCAGTCGGAGCAACTAAAGACCCCACTGGTGTTTTATCACCATTTTCTGCTCTTGCCAGCCATGAACCGTTTATATGAAACAAATCAAATTTAAAGTCAGGGTTTCCGGTCTTTTTTGTTGTTGTCTTACCTTTCTTATCGGTAGCTGTAACTTCTTTTTCGACCTCATTCCCTTTTATAGCCTTGGCTGTTGCATAGTCATCTTTATATTCATTAAATCTGGCCTGAGCAATCGCTTTAAATATTTCCTTATAAGGCTTAAAACCATATTTTTCAGCTGCAGCATCCATTAAATCTTCGAACTGTTTAACTTCGTCTGATAAAATCGCCTGACAAAAATTACTTATCTCTATCGTTTCATACATTCCTTCAAAGTTGTTCCAGTTTGTTGATGAATAAAAATTCTTCATATCTTGCGTTACATCATCGTCATTATTCCATAATAATGGTTTTTTTGTTTCACTGTTACGCATCGTGTAAAGACTTTCGGCCATAGAATACGCCAATGTGCCAACACTGACTGACCCCGGCCATTTATAAGCCTGAAAATCAAATTTTGATAATCCAGGCATAATACTTTCCATTGCCTTCTTTTCCTTAGCTGTTGGAGTTGGCGTTGGGGATTCTACTGCCCCCAATGTTGGGGTTGGTTCAGTACCTGTATTGCCTGTATTACCAGTATTTTTGTCTGAATCTGTATTTCCTGAGCCTGTATTATTTTTATCGTCTTTTTTATCATCTTTATCATCTTTATTCCAACCGTCAGGAAATGTAGTCTGTATGTTTTCAGCATATACGTTTTGAGTCATAAAAGCCATAGACAGAGCAACATCAGAAGCAGGTGTCACAACCGTACACGCAATTGCCATTACGACTGATAAAATTTGATTTTTTTTATATTTTTTTTGCCGCTTACGCGGAGACATGTTTGTCTCCGCATTGTGGCATGTTTTTTTGTTATACATAATCGCCCTCCTTATAACATACTTTCAATAGTTGCAATATCTTGATTTAAGGAAACTTCTCTCTGCGCTTCGTACTTAGCTGCCGGGCGTTCAAAGTATTTAAGGAAATACCGTCCTGCATCATAAGCGCTTGAGCACTGCAGAAATCCATTAACGCCTGAATTTGTCCATACCGCGCTCGATGAAAATTCATATTCAAGGAATTTACATTGACCTTCCAATGTATTGTATTTTACGCCATTGTTATTGCACCATGTGACAAGGTTAGTCCTTCTTCCGCCTGTCCACTGTACAAGGCCATATCCTCCGCTTCCATCAGAATGCTCTGTTGCCGTATAATTAAAATCACTCTCATGCATAATATTTACTAATACGCCAACTGCCTGTTCTTTTGTAAGCTTAGGGGTCATGTCTTTTGTCAAGAACTTATAAACATGTCGGCAGACTTCTTTCTGTGATTCAGTCATTACCCCAGGGCTAAATGAGCCTGAGCTTGTCTCACCACTATCTGAACATGTTCCGGGAATTCCCATCTTAAATTCAGGTTTTTTAATTCGCTGAGTTCCATATTTAAGAACTGATTCTTTTGCCTTATAGTTTATGTCTTTTATCTTATCGCTTGAATAATTTGGATTTTCTTTATCAAAATCGTCAACTCCGTAAATGTTTTTATCATACCATCCCTTGATATCAAGCAAACTGTCAAAATGTAATGTAATAACCGCAGTACTTGTCTTTTTATGTCCTGGACATGCTTTATATTTAGTTTCAAACACCAGGTCTCCATTTGCATCAGTTTTTTGATGTACGTCCGGAATCCTTGTTGTTGTTCCGTCTTTATATGAAACAAGTCTTGTGTCATAAACCATTACCGGAACCTGATATGTCATACCATCAGTATTTGTTTCGTCAATTGCCTTTCCATTTTTGTCGTATGTAGGCAATCCATCAGGACCCTGATGATACTGAGTTACCGGAGTCCATGTGATAATATGTGACGCGTTAAACAATGCTACTAATGTTGAATATCTTAAATCATCATATCCACCAATAGTATAGTTGGTCATGTCTAAGCCATACTTATCAAAATATGCAATCAATTTCCATGTATCGTCATCAATCTTATTTGTAACATCAAGTTCATGAGCTTCATCTGCAGCTTCCTCGTTAATTCCTGACTTATCTGCCTTTGCAAGAATTGTTTTCTTTACCGATGTTACATCATTTATATCAAAGTCATACATTGCAAGAACCATAGAAATAAGTTCCTGGTTGTTATTGTAAAAACCATAAACAGCGCCCTTTGCAGTAGTTTTATCATATCCTTCCGGGGTCGGGGTCGGAGAAATTCCATCAGGGGTTTCCTGGTCTTCCGGAAATGTATAATAAATATTATTTTTCTGGTCAATGATATCTCTGTATACATCCTGGTCAATTTCCTGTCTGTAGAAAACGTCTGCACTGACGCTTGTTGATAAGCCTCCACCTATTGTTGCAAGGTCACACGTTCCATCTAAAACACTTCCAAGATTTGTCGCTTGTACTGGAAGATACCCCTTTCCATTCATATTTTCAGGTTCTCCATCTTTTCCCATAAACTCAGCAAAATCTCTTGTGTGTGCTCCGTCTGGCATATGATGACCATAAACCCCTTCAGGCTCTGCAGGGTAGTTGGTATGTTCATGCGCTTTTGTATCAAACATCATCATATAGATTTCTTTTGATGCAGGTTCTCCACCTAATGATATTGGCTGATTGAACTCAACTTTAAGCACATCACCTACCTTTCCCCAAAACGTGCCAAATGCTACTAAAAATACAGTCTTGTCTCCATATTTAGCAACAGCATAACCGTTACGGCTTTCAAGTACTCCATCTGTTTCGAGCTTCTTTTTTAATGTGTCGCAGTCAGAACCGGCGCTCCAACTGATATCAATTGAATTTTTTCCTTCTGTATTCCACCATGTACCCTGTGTAACATCGTATAGACTGTTACTTGGATTGTCTGGGTCTCCAATCTTAGAAGAATCTCCCTTTTGCATCTGCGGACCTCCATCAGGGTCTGTTCCTGATGCTGCAGTTCCACCGCCGCCACCGCCGGATAATGCATTCCTAAATGACGCATGGCACAATGTAAGCAAATCAACCATTTCCTGTGCTGCTTCTGTAGTATCTTCATCACCGGCATCATAATAAACTTCATCGCCTTCATTACTTATAAAGGACAATATTGAAAAGATTAATATAAGTACAAACAGTAATATCAGTAATATCGGAGCCATTGCACTAAGTATTGCAGTACCAAGCATTGTCAATAATCTGATAATGATTTGTACCATGGTTTTTAACGATTTGATTGAAAGGTTTTTTATGCCATTTCCAAGCATCTTAAATTTTCTGATTGCACGCTTACCTCTTTTTTTAACTGTAAACTTGACACCTTTTCTTTTTACAAGCCTTCCGGTACTCATTGTAAATCGGGCTCCATATGTAAGCGCTTTTTGGCTGGCACGAAACGCGGAGGTTGATACTTTAGCAACAGAAATCGCGGCTTTTCGCGTGGCATCAACTGCTCTCGCGAACTTCATAGGTACACTTCTTACAAATTTTATTGTCCTGTAAGCCTTCATCGCTATAGACCGAACCTTTCCGGCTCCTCCAAGCATTATCATAAGACCTCTGAATGTATAATCTGACCCCATATACTTATTTAAAAAGTTCTTTGATTTACGGTAAGCATTTACACCCGCTCTTTGAAGCTTATGAGCCTGTCTTGCAACAAAATTTCGTATTCCATTGATTCGGTTTATCTTAAGCATATTTTTTATAATTGCTTTCTGTTCTTCTGTTACATTGCCAGTCTTTAAAAGCTTTTTTAATGCTCTTCTGTTGGATGGAAGATTGTTTGCCTCTACCAGCATTGCCATTGAGGCAGCAAAAAAACCGTCTTCAATTACACCTCTTTTAATCTTTCCATTTGATGCGTCTATGTATGATTGCACAAGCTTCATGCTTTCTTCTGGAATTGCATTTTTATCCATCATTGTCTGAAGCATTTTGACATTCGTCGGGAGGCCGGCTACCTCAAGCTGAAACTTCAAATAAGCACTGTCATCATAAGCGAATATTCCATTTTTTATGATAGTTTTTCTTGTGTTTTCAAATACATTTATATAATCCTGAGCCAGTCGTGCACTTTCTTCATCAAGGTGCCCTGCTTTCAGCTGTCTTTTTAACTTATCAACATTGCAAGACATTTTTTTGTCAGCAAGCTGTGTACGCAAATCAAATAAACATTCCTTTTCAATGTCACTTAAGTGCCTGTCTTCAAGAATACTGTTGATTTTTGCAATCTTTGAAGCCGTGTCTGCATTTACTGAGATAATCTTATTGTAATTTTGTGCGATAAAATCAATACTTTCTTTACTGAAAGTGATTTTTCTCATTTCATTTGATGCATAACGTGTCATCATAACATGCATGATGCGTCCTTGACGGTCTATCGTTCCAGATATCTGATGTCTTCTCAACAGATTTGATAAGTTTCTATCTCCAAAGCGTTCAGTTAACTTATTAGTCGCAAATGAATCTCCATCTTTCACAAAATCATCAGCAGAAATTGTTTTGTTAACTATCGCAGGAGCAAACGATGCTGCAATTCCAGGTTCAACAAGTTTTTCGCCAATTTTATTTATGTCAGTTGCGTTTAATTCTTTATTAGAGAGTGACAAATTGAGTTTTGTTCCAGTTATAATTGAGTTTCCGTCTGACCCAATCTGAAATCTAACATTATTAGATGTTATAATTTCATTGCCATTAACGAAAGCATCCTTCCATCCAACAAAAACCAAATTGCTTCTCTCTGTCTTATAGACATTTAGCAATACACCATCAACATTAATAGTGCCATCAGACCTAATCGTGAAAAACTTCATTCGGCCATCAATTTTAAGGCCAACTTCATTATTTTTAATAGCACCAACAAGACCTACATTTTTAACTCTTGATGACGCATTATATATATCAGCTCCGATTTTGGCTGCTGCAATACTGTTACCGATTGAACTTTTTGTAGCGTTTTTTATAGCTTCTGCTGTGCCATTAGTTGAAAATCCAGCACCACTTGCCGGCGAAAACCCAAAGCTAGGGTTATTATTAAATTCAGCAATCATTTTCGCCGTCTCAGCATCAATCTGACCAGCCATAGCGTATGAATCAGCAATCAATTTATTACTTTTAGAGGTTAAGTCTTGGGTGTTGTTAATTGCCTGATTCCACAGCTGTGATTTATTTTTTTGCTTTATTACGGCTTCGCTTACATCCTTTACTGTATCTTGTGATATAGAAGTATTAGCGCTCGCCGCTATACTTTTATTTTTATTTGTTACTCCACCAACAGCAGCAGCGGCAGCGACCTGGCCGGCAACAGCTTTTGAAACATCTAATTTTGAGCTGCCAGGAGTTTTAATTACGTTATCAGCCGGACCACTTATCTCTTTTGATACATGCCCGTCAACAACCTGCGCTCCAGCTTTGTTTATTTGTACATGGTTATTTTTATTTCCATCTTTTGCAGTATAGATATGTTCTTTATTTTCAGAATCAATTATTCTTGAGCCTTCTTTTGCCAGTTGTTTTTTGCTATCTTTTATATTTTTTTCTAAAGCAGATTGATTCAAATCTGGCTTGCCGAAGTTTTCGCTTGTCTTCTGTCCTGCCATTTCATACGAATCTCTTTCGTATACATGTTTCTTAGAATGAGAATCAAGACCAATATTCTGAGTTGAAGCCGAAGAACCAGGCTCTCGAGCGATGTTATCAATCTTGGATTCGCCGTTCTTTTTTAACTCCACACTATCTTTATTTGTAAATATCGGCTGAACTGGTGTTGTTGTGGATTTATTACCGCTTGAATAATCTTTTGCCTTAATAGCATTCAAAGATTCTTTTGCAGTAGAACTTCCACCGTGGACACTGTCAATCTTTTCCGGCTGTGAAGCATTTTTCCCTGCTTCTGATACCGTTCCTGTTTTAAATGTTCCGTCAATCTGGTGTCCCGGCTGTGTATTGTAATTATTATCAACACGATGTTCCTGCGGCCGCGATTCTGACGGTCTTTTCTGTTCAGTCACCACTTTTTCTGCAGCTGATGCTTTATGAGTGTCATTAACAATGGTCGCAGTACCCGCAACGGCTGCATTCATTCCGGCTGAGGCATACGAATCTCTTCTGTATCCTGAAGCCTGATTATTCGGGATATCTTTTTTCCCTTGTACCATCGACTGAACCGGTGTCGCCTCAGACTTGTTATCTCCTGAATAGTCTTTTGCCTTAATAGCATTCAAAGACTCTTTTGCCGTAGAACTTCCACCGTGAACACTGTCAATCTTTTCCGGCTGAGAAGCATTTTTTCCTGCCTCTGATATCGTTCCTGTTTTAAATGTTCCGTCAATCTGGCGTCCCGGCTGCGTATTGTAATTATTATCAATACGATGCTCTGCCGGTCTTTCCTGATTCTTTTCTGGACTTGTTATTCTGTCATCACGACGGATATCCGCTTCACGCTGGCGCCTGTCCATTTCCATGCGGATTTCTTCACGCATTGCATCTTCAGTCCGCCGTTCCGGTTCATACTTTCCGGAAGTGCGGTATTGGTCAGCTTCAGCTCCTCTCTGTTCTTTTGCAGCCGCTTCTCTTCTTGTCATTTCTGCCGCTGCTGCAGTCGCTGTTACTGTCGCTGCTGTAGCTGCTGCCGCATCAGATGCGTGCGTCCTTCCACCGATTACATTTGTAACATCACCGGCATTTGTACTTCCATTATGCAGATTTCCAACCTGTTCAGACTGCATGCTGTTTCGTGTTCCGGCATTACCGGCATCATGTACTGAACCTGTCCTTGAGCTGCTGTCAACCTGTCTGTCACGGTTTGAGTTATAGCTGTTATCAACTCTGTTTCCGGTTCCGTTTTCGCCACGCTTTGCATCGGTCTCACTTCTGCCTGTCTCAGAATTACGGTATCTGTCAGCTTCCTGCTGGCGTCTGTCCATCTCTCTGCGGGTTTCTTCACGCATTGCATCTTCAGTCCGCCGCTCTGGTTCATACTTGCTTGAACCATTATACTGGTCATTCTTATCAGTCTCAGCATTACGATAGTCGTTGTATCTGTTCGCTTCTGCCTCTCGCTGATGTTTTTCCATTTCGCGTCCTGCATCGTAATCTCTTGCGGCAGTATCAGAATTATAAATATTCGACCTTCTATCTTCTTCATTGTAGCTATTGCTGCCATTTCTGTTTTCTCGGTCAGCCTCTCTCTGCTCTTTTGCAGCCGACTCTCTTCTTGACATTTCGTCTGCCGCTGCCGTAGCAGCAGCTGCCGCTTCAGAAGCATATGTTTTACCACCAACTACATTTGTCACGTCACCGACATTTGTGTTTCCATTATGCAGATTCTCAACCCGTTCAGACTGCATGCTGCTCCGTGTTCCGGCATCACCGGCATCATTTACAGAGCCTGTTCTTGAACTGCTGTCAATCTGGCTTTCCCGATTTGAGTTATAATCATTATTAACTCTGTTTCCGCTTTCGCGTTCACTCTTTGTGTCAGTTTCATTTTTGCCCGCTTCAGCATTGCGGTATTTATCTGCTTCATGCTGACGTCTTTCTATTTCACGCTTTGTATCTTCATCTCTTAAAGCAGTATCAGAGCCATAAGAATCGGTTCTTCTTTCAGCGCGTTCCTGACGTTCCCTTCTTTCTTCCTGCTCCCTTCTGCTTCTACGGTCACCTTCAGCTTCTTTCTGTTCTCTTGCAGCAGTATCTCTTCTCACCGCCTCATCGACTTCTCTTCTTGCATCTGCGGTTTCCTTTGATGTTTCATACTCCCTGCTTTTTACCACATGAGTAACATCACCGGCATTGGAATCACCGTAATGAGTGCTGCCAATCTTCTCTGACTGCTGATAGCCTCGTTTTCCGGCATCGCCAGCATCATTTACAGAACCGGTTCTTGAATTTCCGTCAATCTGGCTTTCAGCTTTTGAACTGTAGTTGTTATCAAGTCTTGAGGACTCTTCCTGGCTTTTACTGGTTTCTCTCTTATCAGAGTCATACTTTTCAGCGTTACGTTTTTCTGTTTCCGCTTTTGAAGCAGTCTCTTTATTCCCGGTATTGCCATATCCAACCTGTGCTTTTGCTGCAGCTTCCCTTCTAGCCATTTCCATAGCTGCGGTTGTTGCTGCTGTTTCAGCAGCAGTTTCAGTTCCGTATGTTTTACTATGGATTGCATTGCTTACATCACCAGCATCATTAGCTCCGCCGTGCATGTTATTGACCTGTTCTGACTGCTGGTAGCCTCGTTTTCCGGCATCACCGGCATTATCCACCACATCGCTTCTAAAAGAAGAGTCAACCTGTTTATCAGCATTTGTTGAATAGTCTTTATATATCTTTGCTTCATCTTTTCTATCTTCAAAAGACTTGCTGCGGTCGGTATCTTTTTCTGTATATCTTTCCGCCTCTTTTTCACGTCTTGCTTTTTCGTCAAAATCAGTTTCTTCTGCTTTTCTTTTATCAAAGAACTCCTGCTCTCTAAGCCTTGCTGCAGCATCCTCTCTGGCTGCAAGTTCACGCTCTTTGTTCAATGCCTCATCTGCTTCAAGGGCTCTTCTGATAGATTCTTCCCTTTCAGCATCAAGCTTCGCTCTATATTCGTCTTTTTCTACATATTTTCTGGAGTCGCTCTCCTTGCCTGTATGCTCACCTTCAATAATGTTTTTTACTACAGTATCTCTTGTTGAAAGTGGTTCCGGTATGCCCTCTTCAAGTTCTTCCTCTATTTCTTCCTCGGCTTCGCCAGCCTCATCTTCACGGACACGTTCAGGTTCATCGTTCTCCCTGTCACGCTGCAGGCTCTGCAGATAATCAAAGAATTCCGGATATTTATCCTGAAGCTCAAAGTCTCCGGCATTTTCATACAGTTTATCTAAATCTACTCTGTCAAGAGCGGCATCGGCCATATCATAGATATGTCTTTCGTCTTCCGGAAGGTCTATGTTGTCTCTGGCTCTCGTCACATCAACAAGGTCAAGAGCCATACCATTCTGAAACAGATTGGCAAGCAGCTCTATTCCATCTGTTGAAGATAATATGTAGTCAACATTTTTCTTATTCACTTTTTACACCTCCTTTACTCATGCTCTGTTGTTGTCGCTGCCATAATTAACTCAGACGGCCGTACTACATGTACAGACCTTGCTTCAAACACAGCTGCTTTTCTCGGGTCATCAATAAAAACATCCATCTTATTCATCATAGCCGCAATCACAGCAAATCCTTCATCCTTGAGCATCATCTGGTTTTGTTCAAGAATGCTTCTGATGGCAATATCACTGGCATTATACTCAATTTCTTTCGCAAATTCGTTAAAGCGTTTCAGTGCTTTTATATCAAGATTTTTTACGAAAAGCTGGTAGATGTCCGGCGTTAAATACACGTCTTCATATAATCCAGTAATCAGATTTTCATGTCCTGTTAATAAAAATGTTTCAAATGCACCTTTATCGGCTATAAGAACGGATTTTGAATGTGGTAATTCTCTGTATTTCTTTATTTCCATCAAAAAATCCTCCTACGTATAGTTATCAATTTAAGGCAGAATCCTGCCGCATATTTAATATGCTAAATTTTTCCCCGAATAATACATTTTTTACAAAAAAAAGAAGGATTTGGTTTTAAGCCAAATCCTGCTTTCTTTTATCGAATAAATCTTTATTTTTTGCAAGCGAACTATCCACGATTATTGACAGTAATTCTCCCAAAATCAGCATTGTCGCCATAAATATCACTGCACCAAAATTTCCAAACGCACATAATCCGGCACATACAAGTACCAGGATTCCATGCAGCTTTTTACCCTTCAGCAGCAATATGACACCAAGCACTATAATCAAAGCAATCGGAATCAGCATTGCCGCACCCTGATATACAACGCCAAGCGTCAGATGGGTATCACCAACTTTTAAAATTTCATCAACAGCCTTTTTAATTTTGGCGAAATACCACTGAGAGCCACCTGCATTATCGTATACCTTCTGCCACTGATTGTTGTTTAGATACATTGCAATCTGAAACAATCCATTATTATTTGTGGTATTGTCAGGCAGCGACAGGGCGTTCAAAAACAGCTTTCTGTTAGCCTTGAATGACAATACATAATGGAAGTTAGACATAACTCTGTGAAGCTTACTGTCCCACGTATAAGATAATGCTATCAAACGGTTCATCATATAAGAGCATACAACCGTAAAACCGACGTACACCGGAAACAGGCTCAGGCTATTTTTACATTTACCGCATTCGTTATCACCAGTATTGTCAGCACTAGCCACGCTGGCAGCCTCATCACCATCAGTTATGCCGTTTTTACTATCGCCTTTTTTTGTTTTTTTTGTACTTTTACAGCAAGATATAATTTCAGCAGTTTTCATAATAACGACCCCGACAATCGCACAGCATCCGGCCATAAACAATATAGACCATAATATAGAAGTAATGCCGAAATGCTTCTCAATAAAATATGAAAACTCTGCAAGCATACTTTTTAAGATTTTGTACATAATCCCGCCTCCTGTATGTCACGGTATATTTTCTTTATGGAGTCGAGACATTTGCCGGAAGGATGAATGTTTTTGAGGTTGTCAAAATAAAAATTTGACATTTCAATCAGCATAAGCTCTACATATCTCAATTCGTCATCTGAAATTTCGCCTCTTTCACTAATATCGTGAAACCAGACGGCAGCAGCCATATACTGGTCTAATTGAGACTCATTACGGATTCGTTCCGGCTGTTTTGTAACCTTGTCATCTTCCGGCTCGGTGGCAGCAGTTTCATCACCCCACAAATCTTCATCCGTCACTTCGTCTTCATCAACAATCTCTTCATCTCCAGGATTCTTATACATCCATGTTCTATCAGTCTCATCCTCACATTCATCATCACGCTTCTGTGTTGCATGAGCATCAATAATTTCAAGGCTATCATCGCTGTCGTATTCAATATCTGAAAAATCAGCGATATGCTCTACTAATGGATTAACTTTCTTTTTTATTCCACGTGTTCTTGACATTCCTTTTGGCATTCTTCTTCCCCCATATTCTTTAATTTTTCTTCTAATCTTGTTATTCTGTTTCGTTTACATTTATTGCTTGCCGCTATAGCAAGAGCATCATTTATTGTAATCAGTGTTACACATTTTCTTGCTCTTGAAATGGCGGTGTTTACCATGTTACGCGTAAGCAGGGATAAAGGCTTATCCGGAAGCATGATATAAACATTGTCATATTCACTGCCCTGACTTTTATGGATTGTAATAGCATCTGCATGCTCCATATCCATAGCCGTATCACGGTTTATTTCTATTGTTTTATCTTCACCCTGTTTCTTAATCTGTATCGGAGCTTCTATTGTTTCAACAAATCCGATATCACCATTGCAATAACCGGCATCATAGTTGTTTTTGGTAAAAACAACCTTATCGCCGAGTTTGAAATGGCTGTTATGAAACCAGATTCCGGGCTGTTCAATATCTTCAAAATCATGGTTTAACGACATTGTTCCGACTGTACCTTTTTTTGTTGTTGACAATATCTGTGTGCGATGCGGGTCTCCGGTATAGCACGACTTTAAATATGCCTTAGCCTCGTCTTCAGATTTACAATTTCGAATTTTAAAGGCATCGTTTTCAATAAAGTCATACCTGCCAGCCAGAATTTTCCCGCAGTTATCTATAACCGCAGAGCCTTCACTTTGTCTCATGATTTTTTTTAGCTTTATTTTTGGTATCTTGTTTGAGTTTATCAGGTCACGCAGAACTGCACCACAGCCAACGCTTTCAAGCTGGTCAGGGTCACCGCTTAAAATCAGTTTCGCCCCGGACTTTATGGCTTTCAAAAGGTGGTACATAAGCTCCGTGTCGACCATCGACATTTCATCAACAACAATAAAATCAGCATCAAGCGGGTTCTCCTCATTCCTGCCGGCATCATCTGGCATATATGGATTCAGTTCAAGCATAATATGCATTGTTGACGATTCATGCCCTGAATGTTCTTTCAATACACCTGCTGCTCTCGCCGTCGGAGCGCAAAGTCTGATTTCCTCCTTCGGTTTCTTACTCTTAAAAAGATTGATAGCACCGCAGATGGTATGTGTTTTGCCGGTACCTCCGCGTCCAAGCAGAATCACCACGCTGTTCTGGTCAAATGTTTTTAAGAATTCAAGCTGCTCTTTATTGTACTTATCATTGATGGAGTCGTATACATCATCTGAAATACCCAGCTTCGTATCAGCAGACATTAAACGGTTTAATTGAAATGCAATATCAGCCTCCATATTCAGAGTATCTATATATCCTATAAGCCCGTTTTCATAATACACTTTCCGCATTGCTGTCAATGTGGAAAGCAGAAAATAAGGAGATACTACATAATCTTTCCAGGCAGACATACGATGAAGCCTTGCACAGTTGATATAAAAGTCCTTCAATCGCATTGCGGTGTTCCCGCTGGCTTCATTGTTATTCAATACCTGATAGATAATAGCCCTTACCCTTTCCGGGGCAAGATAATCAAAATTCAAATCTTTTGCCAGGTTATCAGCCACCTGAAAATCAAGTTCAAGACGATACAGCACCGCATACGGATTATGACAGAGCTTTTCTTCTGCCTCAAGTCCATAAATTGCAGCCAGCATATCAATCTGCGGGTATCCAATTCCATATTTCTGGTATTTTTTTACGAGGTAATCCTTTTCAAGCATTGAGCCGACAGTGTCTTTCAACTCTGTAAGATACCTCTTTGACCCCCTGAAACCTTTCCAGAAGTCCTTATCATCCCACATGCCTGACAGCCTGCTTATGTCACCGTCAACAGCTTCAAGAATCCTGTTTGCAATCTTCGCAGAGATTCCCTTCACCTTTGTCAGTAATGTTTTTGCATATTCTTCATCATTAAAATTGATACAGGTATATGCGGTTTCATTCATGTATTTTGTTTTCACAAATTTTGTGATTTGTTCTATCTTTAACGCCTTAAAATCTATTTTGGTGATGTCGTTTACAGTCTCAACACGAAACTCTACTTTTATCGGCACGCCAGGCACCACATCAGGAATCTTACCCGAGCATATAGCTTCAAACCGCGGGCAGTCTTTATCATAGTCACTTTTAAAGAGAAATTCAGCATATCCGTCTTCGCATCTGTCTATCAGAAAATCAACGATTCTGCCATTTACAACAACCATTACAATTTCCCCCTTTCTTTGCAGATATACAAGACCGGAATATTCCGGTCTATATTAGAATGCTGAATTTTTCTTTAATTCGTTTTTTTATCGGATTTTTTATTTTTTTTCAGGAAATTCAAGCCCGGTTGTGAAATCATCCTTCATAACAACATACGCATCAAATGAATTCCCGGCTTTGCTTTGCAGATTCTTTTTAAGTCCTGTTTTCTTTTTTGTCAAAAGGTCTTTTACATCCTTTGCCGACAGGTCTTTTCCGCATACATTTTTCCAGATGATAAAATCACATGTACTGTCAGCCTTATCGCGTCCTTTATTTCCACTGCATGCGAAAGCTTTGCTGCTTTCAACAATAGGCTTTCCACATTTTGGACACTTGAGGCCAGTATCTTTTGCTGCTCCCATCGCCCATGTCAGCTTGCCATCCTTAATCTGTAATGCCGCATCAAATTTACTGCCATCCTTTTTCTTGAATCCTTTGATAACATCTGTCGTCTCACCCGCCAGCAGCTTTTTTACCTGCTCTTCAGTAAGTGTCTTTCCACAGATACTGTTCCATAAAATAAACCCGCAGCCATCATCTTCACATTTATATGACATAGGCGTTTTTACAAGTGGCTTGCCGCATTTCGGGCATTTAAGGTCTGTCTTTGACTCAAATGGCGCCCATGTTACCTTACCGTCTTCCTGAAGCGTCAGAGCTGCCGAAAATGTCTTTCCGGATTTACTCTTAAATCCGGAAATTACTTCTGTTGTCTGACCTGCCAGAAGTGTCATTACCTGCTTCTCTGTCAGGTCAACCCCCGCAATTGTTTTATAGATAGAGAAATGGCATTCCGGATATCCGCTGCAGCCCCAGCCTTTTGGCAGTTCCACAACCGGCTTGCCGCATATCGGACATACCCCAACCTCTTTTCTATCTGTTGTCTTTTCTATTTGCATATTGTTTAGTTCCTCCAGTGCATCATACACGTAATTTATAATTTCTTCGTAAACATCATCATAAGCCTCGCTGCCTTCCCTGATATGAGTCATATGGACTTCCCATTCAGCCGACAGTTCAGGGCTGACGATAGAACTATTTCCAAGGTTTTCAATATATTTTTTACCGCTGTCTGTTATGTACAGGCCTTTGTTCTTACCTGATGTCACATCTTTGATATATGCTGTATTTACCAGGTCAGATATGATTGCCGCTCTTGAAGAAGGCTGGCCGATTCCTCCGGCTTTCTTCATTGCGTTCTTCAAATCAACCTCATCTGCAGCCATATATTTCTGGACATTTTCCATCGCACTGATAAGCGTCGCCTGTGTAAATCTTGCTGGCGGTTTGCTTACAATCTCGTGCAGAATTTTATCTTTCTCAGATAGCACCTGCCCGTTTTTCAATACCGGCAGCGGGTTATTTTTCGGTACCGAATAAAGTGTTGTATAACCAGGTTTTACTACCGCAGAACCTGTGCAAACGAATTTGTTTCCGTTGTCACTTAACACAGCTTTTGTCTTTTCTTCCTCTAGCGGCGGCATAAAGATAGATAGGAAACGTCTGAAAATCATGGTACAGATATTTTTTTCATCAGCAGATAAATTCTTCAAACCAGCTGTATCGCCAGTTGGAATCAAGGCATCATGGGATGTCTTTTTTACTTCAACATCATTCACAAACCTTTTATTACCCTGCGCTGCTGCAATGTCTTCCGGCGTAATATTCTTTACAATATCCGTAAACTCCGGCATAGCCTTGACAGCATTTAAGAGCATCGGGAAATCCTTTGATTTTTCTGATGATACATACCGGCCATCAGTTCTCGGATATGAAATCAGCTTATGCTTTTCATAAAGGGACTGAATCAGTTCCAATGTCCTTTCCGGCGTATAGCCATACTTTTTGCCGGCTTCAACCTGCATATCTGTCAATTTATATAACTGGTCAGGCTGTGTCTTTTTTGTTGTCTTTGTAAAACTTTCAACGACTGCCTGTCCGGACAGAGTATCAAGAACCTTATTCGCATCATCCTTTGACGCAAATGAAACGGCTTTGCCATCATCATCAATCATCAGTGCCGTCACCTCAGGATTATCAGTCACAATCCCCGGCTGATACGCTGTTTTGGAACTGAAGCCGTCAATCGCCTTACAGTTATCGTACACAAGCTTTAAGGTAGGCGCCTTTACACGTCCAACCTTCATCAGGAATCCTGATTTGACCGTATACGCAACAGTCATGTTAAAGCCAATCAGCCAGTCAAAACGGCTTCTGATTCTGAATGCCTGTGTCATTCCAACATCTCGCGGATTTGTATGATAATCAGTAAGATTATTCATGGAATCCATAATCCCCTTCGGTGTCAGGTCAGTCTCAAAGAAACGGTAAGTTTTATAATTCTGCAGGCCAAGATACGTCTCTATCAGGTCATAAATGCCATTTCCCTCAACGTCACTATCGGTGCCGACGATAATGGCATCATATTTTGCCTGCTTTAACTGCTTCTGCAACTCTTTTACCTTATCTGGTCTCAGAACTCCAACCTTGAACGGACTTGGCATCATTGGAAGCTCAAGCTCTTCCCATTTACTGTCCCAGTCGTCATACTGTTTTGGCTCGCATAATTTACATATATGACCTGACAGAGCAAAAAAATCGATATCACCAAGAGGCTTATTGCTCGCTTCATAAGCAGCCTTAACGGACTTCATCGCTGATGGTTTCTCGGCTAAATATAAATATTTCAACTTTTTTACCTCCTGTTTTTAAATGATTTTTATTGTATTGTTTATGATTTTTGTTATCTTTTTTAAGTTCTTTTTTTCTTCTTCTGACTGCGGCTTTGGCTTATGTTCGCTGTACCACAACAGATACAGATAATATTTTTCAGGATGCTTTTCTATGTAATCAAAGACGTCCTCTTCTGACGGGATATACCCGTCTTTTTCCATTTCTACCTTATCAAGACGGTTCATGAGTTTATCAAACTCAGCCTCCGTAAGTTCTATAATCTGCATATTTTAACTTCTCCTTTTTTTCACAAAAAAATGTTCTATTTTCAATATGCTTGATTTTTTCTTTTTTTAACGCTTTTTTGACAAAAAAATATTGCCCGCAAAATTGCGGGCAATATAATCAAGCATAATCATCAAAATCAATGTCTTCTGCTTCTACAGCTTTCGCACTTGCAACCGTTCCGGCTCCAAGCTGGCATCCTTTTTTGAATTTATCAAATTTGTCTTCTGAAAGTTCTTCTTTAATCTTATAAACTTTAAAATCCGTTATGCTGTCTTTTGTCTTGTTTTCTGACTGGAGATTCATATTCTTCATTACTTTTACAACATTACAATCATCATCTTTTGCTGCCGTACAACACAAATGACCGCTTCCGCTTAATCCGTCACAGGCAATCGCAACATCGTTTATAAATTCACCATATGACCTCATGGCTTTTACTGTCATACCTCTCAGCATTGATACATCTATTTCTTTACCGTCAAAAAATGCTGTTTTTTCTTTCTTTTCAATTGACTCTTCAATTTTTTCTTCAAATTTTGCCTTGATACTTCTGAACATTGATTTTTTAATTTCTGACTGGCTTCTGTCAGCATCCTTAATAAGGTAATAACCATCTTCTTCAGGAATATTTAAAAGCAGGTCTCCGAGCACCTCTTCAAGAGTTTTAGGTTTAAGTTTTTCCGGTGAATCATCTATGTTGTCAGCTACAGCATCATCAGTATACTCTTCTGTCTTATCAACACATAAAAATTCCGGGTCTTTGTCAAGGTCATAAAACATATTTTTATCTCCGTCACCAGTCTTTTTAAACTGTGGATGATTTTCAAGCGGATATTTATTGTCATAAAACGGGTCAATACCTCGCATCATAACAATGCATTTATTGAAAGGCATTGTCATAATTTCATCAGGAAGCATAAGTTCTCGTTTTGTTTGCTGTCTGCTGGTTGTTCCACCCTGTTTTCCAACCTGAAAACTTGAGCTCTTTGTTGTAATAGTACCAACACCAAGTTTTTTGCTGAAATATTCTGCTGTCGTCTGCTCGTTAGTACCAAGGCAGATTGACGTATCACAGTTACCGATAATAGTCTCGTAATCGTCTTTATACAGCATTTTTATCTGAGCAATAGACTGCAGAACAATTGTGGTCGAAATGTTATATTTACGACATGTAGAAATCTTCTGCGGGAATTCCGGAATTTTTCCGATGTTAGCAAACTCATCGAGCAGGAATCTTACATGATAATTCAAACGGCTGTTCGGGATTTTTGCGCCTTTGTAATACAAAGATTCAAACATCTGGGAGAACAGCATGGATATCAGGAAGTTGAATGTGCTGTTAGTTTGCGGGATAATTGCAAAGAAGCATGTTAATCTGTCGCCTACGCTTTCAAGCTCTACATTATCATCATCCGTCAGGTTTTTGATTGCCGGGATGCTAAATGGATTCAATCTAACGGCTGCAGAAATAAGAATTGACTTCAGTGTCTTTGTACCACCAAGTTTGAACGTCTTGTAATTGGTAAGGCAAAGGGATGTCTCTATCTTATCCTGCAGTTTTTCAATTTCTTTCGGGTCAGAAACGTCAGTGGCCTCCAGCACCAGCTGTTTTTTCCCATATTTGTCTTTAATATATTTACTTGTTATCTTTTTTGTTCCATTAAATAGCTCATCCAGTGGCATATCCATAGAAAATCCAAACTTGGAAGTCTGTCTCTGTGTAGGTCGTGCATTTTCATCCATCTGTGCCAGCTGAACCATCCACAAAATCGTAGAGAATTTTCTGAACTCTTCATCTGCGATATCCACCAGATAGAAAATCAGGGATGAAAGCAGAGCCTTCTCTGACTTATCCCAAAACGGGTCGCCACTCTTCTGGTCAGGTGCTGTCGTATTTGAAATAAAACAGTCAACCATAATGCTGACATCAGTTTCACTTCTTACATATTTAAATGGGTTATACTTACATGAATGGCTCATATTCACAAGATTAAATACTTTAATGGTATACCCATTTTTAACAAGAACATTATGCATTGATTTTAGCAGCTCGCCTGACGGGTCAGTCACGACGTAGGAACAGTTCATCTGAAGCACGTTTGGTTTTATGAAGAAACGTGATTTACCGGTACCGGCACCACCGACGATAAACACGTTATTATTCAGATGAGTCTTCATATCTGCCGTTGAAAGCCTTACCATTTCTGACTCAATCATATTCGGGTCTCCTGGTACCGGTTTTGCCTCAGGACATCCGGGGTTATTTAAGTTTTCTTTGGCTTCACCACTTTTGGTGTAAAACATTTTATCCCCGAAAGGCTCGTTGTGTCCTTCGTTGAACTCCTCAACCGTATCATTCCATTTTGCAGAACCACTTTCCTTGCCGGCCATATCGTGCTTAAATTTCTGCTCATATATCAGGAACATCGCAATCCCAACCCAATAGACGAACGTCCATTTTAAACAAGTCCCCCAGGCCGGTGGATATAACCAGTAAAAAATTCCGAAATGTGTTACCGTATCCATTGCAGTGAAGATTGTAGCGTCACCATTTACATGCTTGTTATATCCCAACGCTCCGGCTATAACCAGGCCGAGAAACCACAGCATTCCATATAGTATAAAATACGTTTTTAGTTTCTCTTTTTCTTTATCTTTATCTGTCATCTCTCCTTTCCTCCTCTTTACTAGCATCACCTATCAGAATCTCTTTTTCTCCAAATTTTTCAGCAAATGCGTTTACATTTTCTTCGTGCATTTCCATATATTTTTGTTTATCTGCTTTAGAAACCTTGTATTCTTTTATATCTTCCAGTGTCTGCTCACGGCAGATTACCATACGAGCTATGGAATACAAGGCTTCCTTCTTCTGCTCGCTGTATCCGTCAATATCCTCAAGCATTTTGCCAATCTCTAAAAAATCAGGCAGGGATTCAAGCTCAAGCTCACTTAATGCCTGTTTTTTTGTCATTATTTTTACATTTTCTTTTGCTGCCCGTCTTGTCATATCACCGGCAATATCATTTACAATATCGCCATAAAATACCTTGACCGGTGCAGATGCCCCGTCAATATCGTTCAAGATTGCATTAACCACCTTCCGGTCAAAGTCCTTTGAATTTCTTGAAATAAAACGGCTGCCTTTTGTTGTCATAACAACAGCGCCATATTCGTCAAGCTTGATGCCTCCGGTACCACCCTCGCGTCCAATAAATGCCGGGCCCCCATCGTAATTGATTACATTTGAAGCCTGTTCTATCGCATGTCCCCAGCATATATTTTTTGAAATGAAATAATCTTCATTTCCTGGAATTTCATTCTGCACATTTCTTAAAGCTTCAGCTATAACATCTTCATCTTTTTCGGACACCATAAATTTAATTTTTCCATCGCTGTCGGAAGACGCAAGATATCTGATGTCTGCAGCTTTAAGGAAATCTTTCATTGCTACAGATTCGCTATATGAGAAACCTTCATATTTAACGATACGGCCTCCAAAGCTTAATTCATCCTGCAGCCCAAAAAATATCTCCCTCTCTTCATTTGGATAGATGAGAACAAGATTATTTGTTTTTTCGCCGTCAACGCGGCTTTCTATATTCAGCAGATAATATGACAGCTCTGATGACTCAAGTATTGTTTTTATTGAGCCAAGGTTGTCTATATCCAGAACTACGGCATCAATATCATCTCTCTGATACTCCAAGCATTGATACAATGCTTTTGCGTTTTCATCGATATTCTGCCGAGCGGCCAAAAAACGTTTCATTATATCTATATTTGACATTCTTTTTTCCTCCTTTTTTTTGGTATTTGCTATTTGCAAAAAATTTGTCATATATAATATGAAAAATGTGAAAAATTTTTGTCTTTTTCTTCATATTAATTATGTAAGCGTTCAAGGCGCTAAATACTTATGTTTTAAAAGGAGACTAAAATGGGAATTATAAACGAATACGAAGAAATTCTTATCGGAAACCGTAAGAAGATTTCTTCAAATTATTTTTTATTTGATAAAAAGGGAAATGAAAGGGTCGCGCTATCTGTTATCAGATACGCCATAGAAAATCTGCTCGGATGGGATGTACATAACGCCATCAAGCTTTTTAATTCAAACTATATATCATTTATGAAGCTTGACCAGATGGTAAAATACATTGTATTTCCAAGTGACGTCACAAAAGATGATACTGAGTATATCCTGTATCTCTTATACCCGAAATATGTAGATTATGACATCAAAAGATACACGCTCAGGATATATGAAAAAGTAATGAACAATGAAGGACGATACCCTAAAGACTACATGTATGGGTATCTTGGAATGTTAAGGGCAAAGATATGCCTTCAGTATGCAATCAACCAGAACCTGTTATTTAAGTCAGCTGATGACCTCTATAACTTTTTTGCATCAAAAGACTGTATCAAATACTTAAAGCAGAATAAGCTGTATCAGTTATATGTCAGTTTTTATTCCACACCGCTTGAGTATATGCATGACAGCATGCCATCATCGGTAAAAAATGAATTCCTGTTCCATAATTATATGTTTTTAAATAAATACCAGCAGGTCGTAACAGAAGAAGAGAAATCAGAAAAAAACAAGGCACGTACTTAATGTGCCTTGTTTTTTTTACCAAAAAATTCAAATCATTCTCTTAATCTGCATGGCATCGCGCAATACAGGTATTCGTTATGCTCACCGCAGCAAAGCCAGAATGGATTCTTTTCCGTAGTACCTCCAATAACAACATTGTTGTTTGGATACAGTGCTACAATCTCCTTGATTAAGGAAGTTTTAAATAACACATTCTGCTCCGGCAGTTCACCGGTCGTAACGGAGTCAAGGACTTCTGCATACTGTGACATACCAGTGAAGCCTACGGTAACGGCATTTTCTTTAAACATAAAGCTTACGAAGCCTTCTGTTCCGGAAGATGCCTTCTGTTCCTGCTGAAGGTATGACGCACAGTTTAATGCCTCAATCAGCTCATCTTTCTTGATGGAAGCTGTAAAGGAGCATTTCTTTGCGTTAAGAATTCTGTTTAAGTCAGGATAGTTTTTATCCAGGACTGGGAAACAGGTTCTTGCATTCTCTGTCTCCATAAACAGCTTTCCATTTCCAATGGAAATCTTGACGTTCTCATCTTCAGTTTCAAGAATTTCCAGAGAAATCTTAAGAACGTCCGGCAAAATCAGGATTTCACCAGTATAAGCGCCCTCTTTTACTGCATATGCGGTTCTGACAGCGATAGATTTTCCGTCACATGCCGCCAGTGTAAACTTCAGCAGCCCATCAGTGTCATCCATGATGTTTACCTTAATGGCATGCAGGTCAGATGCAACGTTATCATCAGCAGCAAAGACTGTGTCCTTACACATACTCTTAAGTGAAGCATATGGCAGAGACACATTCGCGCAGTCATCAGTCGGGTTTGCAACTGAGTTAAATACCTTATCAACAGCAGCAAGCTCCGTCTTTGCTTTACCTCCACGGTATTTCAGCACCAGCGTATTTTCATTCACTTCATTGCTGGCATTAATATCACCATCACATTTTCTGACGCTCAGGATATTGATGCTTGAAAAAGATGTCACGAAAGAGCCAGCCTCTTCTACGACAGCCTGAATTTTGACGCAGGCGCCGATTGAACCGTTTGTTGACAGCTCTACATAGCCCTCGCCTGCTTCAATTTTGACAAGTGAAATTTCAATCGGTGACATATTCTTCTTTACCGCCTTTCCGATTGTCACAACTGCCTCTCTCATGTCTTTAAAATTTGTTTTGAATTTCATAAATAAATTCCTCTCTTTCTTTTGATGTTTGTAATAAATTTACATATCTAATATGCAGAAAGGAATTATGCTTAAAAAATGCCAAAAAAAATAAAGCATACGTAATATGCTTCTCATTTGTATCCTTCATTCATCAATTCTGCAGGCTTTTCTTAGCAGTATCACATCTCTCGTTCTTTCCTATTTTCTTGCTGTTCTTTTACTCATCTCTCCCTGTTCTTCCACTCCTCCGTGTCTTTCAGGGAAAGACACACCACGCGCCTTCGGCGCGTCCTTTCGGCGCCATGCGGCGCCTCGAACTCTGGTACTGACTTTTTTCTCGCTGGCTTCCATCCCTCTACT
>OASZ01000242.1_pt1 | contig 68789 bp, 73 predicted proteins | sample 1501241 | NCBI WGS metagenome assembly OASZ01 (sample SAMEA2579926, study PRJEB22360) | human gut metagenome | biome: human gut; feature: human-associated habitat; material: faeces | place: Denmark | collected 2008/2010 | reverse complement strand
AAGAACGCAACTTTCACTCCAAGGAACAGACAAATGAGCTGCGGTCATGGACATTCTATGACTTCGGAGAAAAATTAAAATACAAGGCAGCTTTAAGAGGTCAGCAAGTAATTGAAGTTGATGCATACAAAACATCACAGAGATGCCCTCACTGTGGAAGATACGATAAAGCAGCCAGACATCGTGATACACATGAATATATATGCCCGGCATGCGGACATGTAGAAAATGACGATGAAGTCGGAGCTTTAAATTTAATGTTTCTTGGCGCTGAGTATCTGAAAGGCGATAAGAAGCCATCTTTTACCAAGATGGAGCCAAAGAGTGAAAAAAGTAAGTCTAATGCAGCAAAGAAGAATACTGAGAACACGATAGCAGAAAATGCTTTCGTGCTAATTTAATAAAACATAGATTAACTTAAATCTTACAATGGGGGCATGGTATGGTGTACCTTAAGGCTTAACAGCCTGACCGTAAGCTGTACCTGTCAAGTGTCCCGAAGCCGCGGCGACCCTGAAGGATTTCCAGGTACTGTTGTGGGAGCAGAGATGGCATCTGGCCTGAATGCGGACGAACCACAATGCCAGCGGTAAGCCCAGCCTTGAGAGCTGTGTTGGTTTGAGATATCAACTCCGGTTGGTATTACAAGCCACATACCCTTGGGTGTGTGGTATTTTGACATAGAACCTCCTTTTTCTTTAATATGCAAAATAATTTTTGTATACCGTTTTTTTTCAGCATATTGTATATGAAAGAAATTGTAAAAAACACATGCAAAGAGAGGAGAAAAGATAATGGCTAAAAAATTAAGCAAGAAAGAACTTCAGAAACTGGAGATTCAGATGGGGATTTCCAAAGTCCAGCATAACCGCCCGCCGGTTGGAAGACCGACCGTATTCTATGGCAAGACAAACAAACAGAAACGGAGAGAAGGTAAGATGGCGGCGAAGGAGTGGTGAAAAACGTAGAGACTGCCAACTGACGGTCTCTTCTTTTTTTTGCAAAAAAAACAAAAAGACATCGCGGAAGCGATGTCTTAGGCTTCTTTAATCTGAGCCATTTCCATATCCGCTGCGTGGCGGTATGCATCCAGCATGTCAAGTACGTCTGGTGTTAACTCTATCACCTGCTTGTATTGCGCCAGGTGTTCAAGGCTTGCCCAGCAGTCCATGATGGAAGTTCTCAGCTGAAACTCAACCTTCATTTCAGGAAAGTCCGGGTCTCCGGATGTAAATCCCATAATAACGTGAAGGCTTCGATATCCGCTTTCTTTTGGATGCTTAATGTAATCCTTCACGTGCAAAATCCGGCAGCTTGTCTCATTGTCAACTGATTTGATGCGTTTAAGGTTTTCATAAATCGCATACACATCAGATACAGATTCAACGATAATCCTGACGCCGATTGCGTCGGACTCAACTGCAAGAGCTGAGTGATGATTGACCGGCAGGTTGTCGTTCTGAATCTTTTTAGCCATACTTTCAGGAGTCTTAATCCTGGACACAATGTGTGCTGCGGATTTTATTCCTGAAAATGTTGACATTAAGTTTGCCATGTTGACAGCTTTTGATTTTACAGTTTCCATATGGCTCAGATGTTCGCCATAAAATTTTTTATTTACGTTCATTTTTTTCTCCCTTTCGTAAAACATAATATTGCAATATTAATATGCAGAATAATTTAAAAAACAGAACACTTTTTGCAAAATAAAAAATTCTGCATATTGGAAATATAAAAAAATAAGCCAAAAATAGGCTGTAAAAGAGGAGAGAAATATATGAGTTATAAATTAGACATACAGGATGACTTGATGAGCATCCAGGGATTATACGGAACGTATGAAGCATCAAATAATGAAAAAGGAGGTTTTATGATATCTGTCGTGTTAGGGTCATACGTGTATGAACTTGATGCAGAGGGAGAAGACTATATTGTAGAGAACGGTCAGGAATGGGCAGTGCCGGCAAAGAATCTGACTGAGCTTAATGAATTCATCAGAATGTGTGAAGATGAAAAGCTGTGGAATTACATGAGCGGCCCGGTGTTCAGGATGAAGCCAGATACGGAAAATGGCATTCTGTACATCAAAGGACAGACAAAGAACTTTGTGATTGGAGAGCACGAAAAGAAATTATACGTTGATGAAGTGCAATCTTCAAAAACACATCACTACGTTGAAGATTTGTTTGATGCGGCAAAGAAGATGACAACAGAAGATAAGTGGTGGAGCCGGAAGGGCGAAGAAACCGTTGACATCGTAAGAAATATGAGATGCGCGATTATGGTAACTTCAGGCGGCAATCTGCAGATTGAATACAGAAATAAGAGTCTGCTGATAGGTCAGAAAGATGATGGAACATATTGGGTTAACATGATTGGCGGGCAGGAAAAACATATCTTTTATAAAGATTCATTTAAGGAAGTAATCGCGCTGCTTGCGGCGTAAAAAAAAGAGTCAGGAAAAAGTTTCCTGGCTCTTTAACTTTCTTAGTGTTTATTTTCTTTGTCGTCAAATGACAGCCCGAACCACATGTGGCTGATTGCTTGCAGTACGACAATTGTGGTTGCTGCGATTAAACATACAACCTCTTCAATTGGTGGTGCTGTTGCGATATGCGCGATTGTTAATCCGACCAGTAATACTGCTGAAAACAGTATCGGCAGAGAAAGTAACCCTAAAATTTTTGCTTTTGTCATTATAAATTCCTCCTGTTTCTTTGTTAGTTTTTACTTATTTAATATGCTTAAAAATTTTTTTCGCAAAAATGATATGATTTGTGTTTTTTTTAGCATATTGAATATAGACAAAAATGAAAGGGGGAAAAGACTTTCAAAAAATGCAGAAAAAAAATAAATTTCCGCCAGGTTTTGCTGTTGCGGCAGTTGGTTTATCCGGCATACTGTTTATGACAGGATGCGCAGGTGAGTATGACGTACTGGATAAAGTTGCTGACAGTACAACAGTTGGCGAAAGTATTACGGATAAAATAAACGATATGGTCAGTGACCAGTCCCAGAACGTTACATATATATGTAAGAGAATGAAGACATTATCGGGAGAAGTTGAATCAGAAGAGGATTCCGAAAGGCCGGAGTATAACCCTGAAACATATGCTGATACCAGTAAAGCAGATATCAGTAAATTTAAAGCCAAAAAGGTTTCGGTCTCTGATGATGAGGTTGACGACTATATCAAATCATTGATGCGTGAAGCCCGTATATATGGGGATGAGACCGATGCCATTGATGATGAATGCATTGCCCATGTGGCATATGTAAAAACTGATACTGATACAAAAGAAGAAATCCAAAATCTGTCAAATATGGAATGGAGTTTTGATTCGAGCTTCTTCCCGGAAGAAGTAAGCAAAAAACTTATCGGATGCAAAGTCGGAGATAACATAAAAGTGAAGTGCTCTGGTTGTGAATACGATATTACTGTAAATGACATTAACTCCGTAAGCATAACAAATATGACAGTATTTACACTGACAAGCGGGCAGTATATGAAGGCGTCAAATTACAGAACGTTTGTCAAAAACTACCTGTACAATCAGAAGGTGTTGAATGCAAATGAAGATTCCATTGATAAGCTTTGCAAATCGGTTTCCGTAACCGGATATCCTGAAGATGTCTTGTCATACGATATTCAGCAGAAATTCATGTATTACTATCAGATTACCGGAGCCAGCAGCCCGGATGATGAAACTTTTAAATCTTACATCAAGGAGAATCTTGGATGTAAGACTACAAAAGAATTTACAACAAAGATTCAAAAAGAAGCAGAACAGAGCCTTGATGATGAGATAAAGATTCTGGCTCTTGCGAAAAAGTACAATTTATGGCTGGATGACGATAAACTGGCAGCAGAAGTTATGCAGAATACTACAGAATATTCCAGCGCAGAGGACTATTATGCGGCATGTTCAAAATCATATGCCAGATATTTTATATCAAAATTAAATCTTGCAAAGGAAATTCAGAAAAATGAAGAACGAATTGAGGGCGCCGGATAAGCCATATTATCCTAAAAACACATTAAGGACATTACGAAAAACGTGTGTCCTAATTGATGAGCTTGAAGCAAGACGTGAGCATGAAGAACAGTTTAAACTCACGCCTTATGAAAAAGCAATGCATGACCAGCTAAGCGAGACCTTCAAAGTATCGCGCCCGGCAGAGGGAATAAAAAGCGCCCTTGAAGATGAGAGGGAGCTAAAATCAATCAGAAAAGAATATGTTACAGCATCAAAGATACAGCGAGACAGAACAGAGCTGAAAGAGAACGCAGATAATGACAGCCTTGGAATGGTACTCATTGCGGCGGGAACCCCGATGATGCTTGTTGGCGTTACACTGCTTGAAACATTTATGACTGCCGGAATTGGTGTTATCGCAGCAGGTGCGGCGATGTATATGCCAATGTTTATAAGAGAAATAACCAAGAAAAGGAAAGCGAGAAAAAAATTAAAAAACATAACAGAAAATGTTGACGATTTGTCAGAGATTATTGACCGGAAAATGGCTAATATAGATAAAATCTGTTCTATGTATAGAATCCCTGTCAATTGTACTGACCGCGAGCAGTATCTCAGTTCTTTGTTTGATGCGGCAACCACATATGAAGCCCTGGAGAAAAAAGAAACTGATTATGAGCTGCTCTGTCAGCTGAATAACAGCGATAAGATAAAAAATCAGATTACTGAAAATATCAAGGCTATGTCAGGGCTGACGGTCGTAGACGAAAATAACTTTGAAGATGTTTTGGACAAGCTGGCTTCACAGTTAAAATAGAATATAGAAAAAAGGAGATAAAAAAATGATTAATACAATCAAACAGGCATTGACAACACGCGAAATCAGACGAAAGCTGGAGCTGATGGTGTTTGTCATCTTTATTACCCGAGTAATCTCAATGATTCCGGTTCCCGGAATAGATGCTTCCGTATTTAAACAGTGGATGGCAGTAAATTCCAATGATGCACTAAACTTGTTCTCAGCATTCACCGGAGGCTCATTTGAGAATTTCTCGATGTTTGCTCTTGGTATCACCCCACTTATTACAGCGCAGATTGTAGTTCAGCTGCTCGGCAGCGTTATCCCGTCACTTGGCAAGCTTCAGAAAAAAGGCGAGCATGGACAGAAAGTGACAAAAAAAATTACAAATATTGTTGGTATCGTCCTTGCAATCGTTCAGAGCTGCTGCATGGCAATCGGCTTTAACAAAGGAGGCTTAATCAACGGAAACGGCGTTTTATGTGTTATCTTAATCACAACATTTATGACAGCCGGAACAGGTATTATGATGTGGCTTGCGCATATCCTTGATGAAAAAGCAATCGGAAACGGTGTGTCAATCCTGCTGATGGCAAATATCTTATCAAGAATGCCTGGACAGTTTGCATCACTTTTTAAATCACTTGCAAAGGATAAAAGCACTCCAATTGCAGTACTGTCAATTACAGCAGCTATACTGATTTTTGCGGCTATCATTATTGTAATCATTTATATGACAGAAGGATATCACCCGCTGCATGTACAGTATTCACAGAAGATGAGCCAGTCTGGCGAAGACGCAGAAACTGGTCTTATTCCGGTAAAGGTTGGTATTTCTGGTGTTATGCCGGTAATCTTTGCTTCCTCTCTTATGGCAATTCCACAGCTGATTGCAGCTATAGCTGGAAAGGGATATGGAAGCGGGCTCAGTAAAGTCGTTTTAAATATGATGTCCCAGAAGAACTGGTTTGATAACGACAACCCGGTCTACGGCTTAGGACTTCTAATTTACCTGGCGTTGATTGTGTTCTTTGCATACTTCTACCTCCCGATTACATTCAATGCGGCAGAGGTATCTGATAACATCAGAAGAAGCGGAGGTTTCGTTCCGGGAATAAGAGCGGGCGAGGATACAGAACAGTACATCCAGTATATCTCAAGAAGACTTACTTCAATTGGTGTTGTGATGCTGATTTGTGTGACCGTAATCCCGATTATCATCTGCGGTGCACTTGGCCTTAATTCAACAATCGGTGGTACTTCACTGATTATCGTTATCGGTGTTATTACAGAAACAGTACAGCAGATTCAGCTTGAACTTGCAGGAAGAAATTACTGCGGTATCTTATGCAGAGATTAAGGAGGGGTAGAAATGGAAATAACAAAAGCTAAGAACTTTGACACGAATGGTGTTGCAGAATTTGAAAGTGTTGACGAGGAGACACATGAAGTAACACCTGATATGAAGTATATTAAATGGCCAAGCAAGAAAAAGGTCTTTTCTGAATTGGTCTCTGTTGCGGTGGCATCCATCATTATTGCAATGGTTATTGCAGCCGGTGACAGTATCGGTATGACGATTGTAAATTTTGTTTTGAAATTTTTCTAATGAAGAAAATTATAGCATCACGCGGTTCGCGTGATGCTTTTTTATTGCCATTTTTTGTTATTACGGCTGCTCCAGCATATTAATTTATGTCAAAGAAATACTAACTATAACAACAGAAAGGAACAGAAAGGAACTGGTGATAATGGGAGAGAAACAACAGCCAAAATCTTGTATTTATCCAAAGCCTGAGCATTATAACGACCTGGCAGATAAGCCGATAACAAAAGATGGAATAAGGGATAATGCCCTTGAAATCATTTATATCTGTGCTTATAAAGCTGAAAGATTTGTCAATAAGCAATATGTGGGGGTGTCGGTTGAAAGCCGTGAAGACATCATCCAATATGTCGCTGGTAAGATTAAAGTTTTGATTGAAAACTATCTTAAAAAAGATGACAAAGAGGTTGATTTTTGGGCTTATATGAATAAAAGCATTCAGCATACCGCAAGCGAAGCTTATCAGACTGAAGTTAAAGATGGTGCATCTGAATATATTCGGCACCGATACGACATGATGTCCAAATATCTCGATGAAGGGTTAACACTGGCAGAGATTGCAGAGAAATGTAACTGCAGGGTATCTACGGTAAGGAAAACCCTTAGGGATGGAAAGGTAACACATGTGAGTATCGATGCAGAGGACGATATCGGGCATGCCATTCTTGATAAAGTAGGTAAAAATGATGTGTATAAGATTGAAGAAGATGAAAAAGTATCAATCAAAGACAACATCTTAATCCGAAAGGTTCTTAAAGGTATGACAAGGGAAGAAAAGTTCATTATAGAAACTTACCTTAATATCAAAAAGGACTGTGAAAAAGAATGGAAAGACAGAACGTTTGCGGCTTGTAAGGAGTATGGCATTACTCATAAAAAAGTGAATGATGCAATCAGGAACTTTAAAAATGAGGCCAGAAAAATGCGTAATGAGTCTTCTGAATAATACAAGATTTTGGCTTGTATAAAAACCTATAATAACAACATGAGCAGCGGGGAAACCTGCTGTTTTTTTTATTTTTTGCCTGATTTTGCATATTGAAAACAAATATAAAAACAGGAGGGAAAATAATGAAAAATTTAAAAAAATCTGTTTTATGCATGCTGATGGCAGTTATCATGGTGATGACTGTAACAGCTGCAAGCGTCATTCCGGTTCAGGATGTGTATGCGGCTTCTGTGAAGCTAAATAAAACTTCACTCAACCTGTACACGAGAACTATGGTTCGGCTTACGGTATTAAATACAGGAGCAAAAACCAAATGGTCATCAAGCAAGCCGAAGGTTGCAAGCGTGACAAGCGAAGGCTATGTCACTGCCCGCTCTGCAGGAAAAGCAAAGATTACCGCAGTTATCGGCAAAAAGAAGCTGTACTGCAATGTTACCGTCAAGGTTAAACCTGGCGAAGAAGTGAAGATGGAGTTTAAAGACTGTAAAGTTCAGGTTGGAAAAACTACACGTCTCCGTCTGATGAACATTGTCGGCCTCGCTTCATGGAAAAGTAGCAATACAAAAATTGCTACTGTAGACGCGAATGGAGATGTAACCGGAAGAAAGACCGGTTCTGCGACAATCACTGCTACATATCACTGCAAAAGATATACTGCAAAAGTGACTGTTATATCCGGTACAACGTCTGGAATGTCAGTCATCAGAAGGAAAGCACCTTTGGCTGACAGCGGAGTGCTGAATGCGTTTGACAAGCTTGGCTTTAGATATGCTTATGACCCGAATATTACTGGGTTCACAGGCAAATTTTCAGCAAAAGAGCATCGCATCATTGTAAGACGCGAAGAAGATGACTGTATCTATCATGAGCTTGGTCATTTTGTAGCATGGGTAGCTGGCGATGTTGACTACAAGGAAGAATGGAAAGCGATTTATGACAAAGAGAAAAGCAAAGTTACATATTTCAATAAAGGTTATGCAACACAAAATCCTAAGGAATATTTCGCAGATGCATATAAAGATTACATCCTGCATCGTTCTTCATTGTCTTCAACAAGACCTTTGACATACAAGTATGTTAAGGCTGCAGTCTCAAAAGTCAATGCAATGACAAGTGCTAACTTTGAAAGAATGCATAAGTTGTATGACTCTATGTGGAATAAATATGGCGCTTAAATTTTTTCAGCAGGCTTCGGCCTGCTTTTTTCGTTTTTGGAAAATTCAGCATATGAAGAAGATAAGTGGGGATTCTCGGTAATTTAATTGCCGAGATGAAAACGCTTAGATATACAAACAAATAAAGATATCGTTTACGACTGTTTAATTTCTCTACGCTTCGGCGTAGAGAAATTTTTATTTTCATTAAAATTTTTTCGCAAAAAAATCGTCCCCTCCTGGATTTTTTCAGCATATTAACTATGTAAGAAAAAAGCAGGAGGTTTTTGATATGGCAAAGAAAAAGTCCATACTGGTTGATTTTGTGAAATCTTGTATTACATATCACAAACTGAATAAAATTGCCATGTCAGGCATTGAAAATATCTGTAAGCGATTGAACCTTGACAGCATCTATGATGTCATTAATGGCAGGTTTGCAATCCCTTCTAAGAGACCATCAGGTAGGAAGTCTTCTTCAAAGCGTGTTGTAAAATGCGATACCGTATTTGTGGCTTACAGATTCTGCGGTCACCCGACAGAAGAACAGGCGTCAGACTTAAACCAGAATATTGGCGCTTCACGTTTTATGTGGAACCGCATGCTCTCAGATTATAAATTGATGTGGAAAATGTACGGCATTTCAATGCCTATGACTCCGGCTGATTACAAAGATGTATCCGGTCTGGAATGGCTTAATGACAGGGATTCCCTGGCACTGGCAAATGTTCAGTTAAATCTTGAAAAGGCAAGAAGTGACTATTTTGCCGGTGAAAAAGGTGCTCCTAAGCGTAAGAAGAAACATCAGTGTAAGGATTCTTATACAACAAACCGCGTCGGAAAGAATATTCGCATTGAGGATGGCGGACTCCGTCTTCCAAAGATTAACGGTCTGATAGAGCTTTCCATGCACAGACCGATTAAACCAGACGGTACACTGAAAAGTGTCACGGTTACACACGAACCTGACGGCAAATGGTATTTTTCAATCCTGATTGAGTATCAAGCCGAAGAAGTTGAATTATCAGACGGGTTGCAGAAGTTTTTCCCTTCCGGTGATATCAATGCAATTTCCAAAATAGGGCTTGATATGTCAGTACCTTTCTTATATATAGATTCATCAGGAAATAAACCGTCTTATGAGTTAAACGGAAAAGAGATAAAATTCGTTAAGCAGTATCGGAAGCTTGAGAAGCGCATTGCCAAAGAACAGCGCAGACGTTCTCACATGGTTAAAAATTCTAACAATTACAACAAGCAGAGCGAGAAAATCGCCAGGCTGCATGCGAAAGCCAAGCATCGCAGGGAAGATTTTCTTCATCAGATTGCAGTAAGACTGGTTAGAACTTACGACGTGATTGCGATTGAAGACCTCGATATTGCAGCAATGAAGAAGGCTCTCAGCCTTGGAAAATCCGTGTCCGATGTCGGATGGGGAAGATTCACGGCAATCCTGGAGGAACTCTGCCTGAAATACGGAAAGATTCTTGTACGTGTCAGCAGGTGGTATCCTTCCTCTAAGACATGCCATCATTGCGGTTACAAAAACGATGATTTGCAGTTATCTGAGAGGATTTATGTTTGCCCGGTATGCGGGAATATTATGCCCCGTGACAAAAACGCAGCCATCAATATCCTTGAAGAAGGACTAAGAATCTTGAAAGAGAATATATTTAGACCATCAGTAGAGGGATATTCTAAGCCCGCTCTGATTACTACGATTGCATAAAATGCAGTCTTTTGGCAACACGACAACCTTACCGGTGGAACATCGGAGTAGCCTGCCGAGCTACGGGGTCACGCTTACAGACGTGGCATAATATGTCACCCGGATAGACAGGAAAAGAGAGAGCCTGCGGGCTCGAAGCCTGTGTCTTTAGACTGGCTTCTTCGGAAGCCTGCTTCTTTAGATGCGGGTAGTTCACATACGTAAATGTTAAAACCAAGAAAGGAGATTTTAAAGTCAAAATACCACACACCCAAGAGTATGTGGCTTGTAATACTCACCAGAGTGGATATCTCAAACCAACACGGCCCTCAAGGCTGGGCTTACCGCTGACATTGTGGTTCGTCCGCATTTAGGCCAGATGCCATCTCTACTCCCACAACAGTACCTGGAAATCCTTCATGGGTCTCCGCGGCTTCGGGACACTTGACAGGTACAGCTTACGGTCAGGCTGTTAAGCCTTAAGGTACACCATACCATGCCCCCGTTGTAAAATTATATATTACTTTATTATGAAAAAGCAAGAGCGGCCTGGGAAAGAATACAATTTTCTTTTTCAGCAAAATCCGGCATATTGTATGTGTAAATACAGCCAGGATACTGGCAAAAAAAATAAAGAAAGGAATAAAAAATATGAAGATTAAAGAAATCAAAACAAACGGAATTGGAACTGTTGAGGGTATTGTTATTGCTTTGGAAGAAAAGGCAAATAAAAATAACAGCAGCTTTATCAACATGACTGTCAGTGATGGCGAAACTCAGGTTGTCGCCAAGGTCTGGAACGCAGACCTTGAAACATTTAAGTTTAAAACAGGACAGGCGGTTCTTGTGGAATTAAAAATGGAGGAGTATAAAGGACAGAAAAGTTATGTCGCCCGTGAAATTACTGCATCTTCTGCTGACCCGGCACTGTTTATTTGCGGCGCTCCGGTAAAATCAGAAGAGATGTATAACTTCCTCTATAAAACCGCTGGAAGATGCGGCGTGTATGCGTCAACGGTCAAGAAGATTCTTGATGACAATAAAGACCATCTGATGTTCTGGGGCGCTGGCAAAGCAGTACATCACAATATCAGAGGCGGGCTTTTATATCATACATACCGTATGACAAAAACGGCTGCGTATATTACATCTGTATATAACAAAGAGCCGTCAATGCTGAAAGGCTGTCGTGACATCAATACAGAACTTCTTGTTGCCGGCTGTATCCTGCATGACATCGGAAAACTGTGGGAACTTGATACAAATGAATTTGGTGCTTCAGATTATACTGTGAAAGGAAACCTGATGGGGCATTCATTTATTGGCGCCGAGCTTGCGGGCAAGACCGCCAGAGAGCTTGGTGTAGATGAGGAAAATGTGATGCTTCTTCAGCATGTAATCCTGTCTCATCATGGAAAATATGAATGGGGTGCTGTCACCCTTCCGGCAATCCCGGAGGCTATGATTCTGCATCATATTGATATGATTGATGCCGATATGTATCAGTTTGAATCACAGGCAGAAGCCTTAAAGCCAGGTGAAGCGACAAGCAATCTGATTTTTGGCTTAGACCAGAAAGTTTATAGACCGACATGGAGGGTTCCGGTGGAAGAAAAGAAGTAAAGTGTTTATTAAGTTTTAGATTTTTGGATTTTATTTTCATATTGCCCGCAGCGAATGCTGCGGGTTTTATAATAACAATCAAAAAGAGAAAAATGATTAATAAAATTTTTGCAATAAATGTCAATAAAAAAAAAGAAGCCTATTGAGGCTTCTTCGGTATGTATTCTATCTGATTCGTGATGTCGTCGACGACAAAGTTGTTTTTTCGATAAAACGCAGCAAGCTTTGCATAACCTTCAGGAGTTTTTTCATCAGGACACATATGCCCGTAAATTTTTGTATATCCATCAACAACAAAGCTAAGAAACTCTTTTAAGTATGAAAGCCCGGCAGACCCAATACCTATATGCTGTCTTTCTTCGTCAACAGTTATATCTACTAATTCGACTCTACCATCCTTAGAAACTGAGACGTCTATAGATATTGATGAGGAATTATTGCATCTTGGTAGTGCGCCTTCCATGCTCCATACACCGAGAATTTTGTAAAATGTCGTAGTGCCTATTGCGCTAGATGAAACATTTGCAACATAGAAACCAACATATTCGCCATTTGGAATTTGAATAATTTTTGAAAATTTTTTATATCCATTTACGCCACGACCATTAAGCCATTTGGCAAAATTTTGAATACTATACATGTTTATCACCTCTCTTTATGTTTTTTGTCATAATTAAAATGCTGAGTGGTGATAAACTTAAAAAATACTTATAAGTGCTTATTTATATAAACGCAAATTAAATTTAAAACAACTATCATACAAATCGTTAAGCTCTTTTTCACGATTTTTGTAAATGTTATTGTTGATTTCACCGCACTTTATAATATCCTGAGCCATTTGATTTGCAATATGCCAAAATGCATCATGCCGAAGGATAGAGTCTGAAATATGTCTGGCAAACACATGTGCAGAACAATATTCTGCGTATCCGCGAAATTCAAAAGGAACATCCTCAATTGTAATTTTGCCGTCTCTCAAATCTTGAATACATTGTGTTTTCATACCATTATCTACATCGTATTTTGAATAATAATCTTGGCTTTTCATTAATTCTTACCTCCATTTTTTTTGTATACATATAATATGCAGAAAAACATATAAAAAGTTCATATGAAGCATATTTTTTTTTGAAAAATTGTGTAGATATGAATTCTTAAACTTAAAATAAAAAGGTAATGCCTGCCGGCAGGATTGCCGGGAATAAAGAAGAAAAGGCAAAAATAGCAGGAAAAGGATTTCCTGCTCTGTGTTTTTTGTCTTGCGATTTTCGATATTCAGTTTTTAGTTTGATTCTTTTTTGGAATCGATTTCGGATTTGATTTCTTTAACGTACGCCTCGTCAAGCTCAAAATCTTTTGCAATTTTTTCAACTGATAATCCGTAATTAAGTAATATACCAATATATTTTAAGTCTGCTTCATGTAAAACTTCTTCGAATACTGAATACATCTTGTTTGTTCCTCCTTGGATTGAATTTGTAATAGTTAATATGCTTAATTATTGTGTTTTTGGAATTAACGAAGAACGGGAAATCCCCGGTCGACAAAAAGTCGTCCGTGGGTCAGATGTTCCGGTTTTAACTTTGCACGCGGGTTTGAATCCCCGTTCGTGCATTGCACTCAGCCTGGCGGATTCGTTTGCTAGCCTCTGCGAGGCTTGGTAACGACTACGGCAAATCCGTGGAGTTATCAAAAATTAAACTATTTTGCATATTATATTTAACAAATACAAAACGACAGGAGGCAAAAATATGTACAAAGGAAGAGAGAATTATGAAACCGTTAAACACCTGATGACAGGTGAAGAATGTATTGTAACCGGATATGGCCAGTCCATGACGCCAATTCTGAAATCCGGGCAGTCTGTAAGATGTATTCCGGTGACTGAAGAAACCGTGCTGAAGAAAAACGATATAGTGCTGTGCAAGGTTGCGGGGCATTTTTACCTGCATAAGGTTTCTGCAATTAAGGGCGGAAAGACATTTCAGATTTCTAATAATCATGGGCACGTAAACGGATGGATTGGAAAGAAGTGTATATACGGTTTGGTAGTTGAAAAATTTTGAGATTTTGTAGGGGCGAAGGCTCCTTTTTTTTGTGGGGTTTTTAAATATTTTTTTATTTTTTTTATCGCAAAATTGTTTTGGCATATTAAAAATGCTAATTAAAATTAAAAATTTGTTTTGCCGGCTAGGACCGGTAAGAAAGGATGGAGAACTATGATGAAATTCAGAACAGAAGCAGAGGCACGTGAGGCATTCGCAGCTTTCAGAGAGCTGCGTGCTAATAACTTGGTAATCAACCATGTACTCTATAGCGGATGCGTAGAGTACGGTTATCCATGCCAGTATAGCAACGGCCCATGCTGTTGCGAACCTGGCTGCTGCCCATTTGGGCAGGAGGAGGTGCGCCTTGACGAGGAATTCGTTAAGACGCAGTTTGCCAAGCTGCACCTCGCTAGCGATATTGCGCGTGCGGAGGAGCATATCCGCCGTGCGCGTGAAATAATTCAGAGTTGGGAGTAATTCTCCCTCTCTCTGGATAACATGTCCCAAAGGAGCCAGCAAAAAGCTGGCTGTGTCCAAACAGTGTACCATCACCAGGAAGCTTCGGCTTCCTTTTTTTTGTGTCTTTTTGTATCTTTGTATTTTGTTGTGTAAGGTTTAGCCGTCGCATTCCAGTGACTTTAGACGATGATTCGGTGAACTTACGTTCACCTTCACCAGACGTGGACGGGGTTTCAGACTTTCCGTACACGTCCAGCAACCTTCAAACCGACGGACAACCAGAGGTTGGCCGCGGTCTCCCGTCCATCGATGAGTTGGACGGTTTTTTTAATGCTTTTTTTGATGCTTTTTTTGCTTTTTGTCGTTTTCTATCGCGAAATTTTTTTGGCATATTGAAAGTAACAATTAAAACAATTTGTATATGCCGGCTAGGACCGGCAAGGAAGGACGGTAATTATGATGAAATTAAGAAAAGGTTTTGACCTTGAAGCAATGATGAAAGAGAGAAGGCTCTGCTTCGATATGGAGCAGTTGCTTGAGGTTCAAAATCCAGGTGAGAGCTTTGCTCTCACCAACAAACTCACTAAGGACAACCCGCAGATAATGGACGACGAATACGTCGAGTCCATTATCGCCCAGCTCTATGAGCTGGGTTCTGGGCAACTTTTTGTGGATTACGCCTTGTGTGACCTTGACTACGCACGTAGTCAAGTCACCGGACGTCCAATGCTGAAGACGCTCAGCTCACTCGACTGATAGTCTTCATCAGAGAGAGGCAAAAGCTTCTCTCTTTTTTTGTGGTTTTTTTGATATTTTTTTTGAATTTTTTTATTTCAGAAGTCTTTCGGCATATTGAAAGTGTTAATTAAATTAAAATTTTGCATGCCGGCTTACCGGTAAGAAAGGATGGATAACATGAAAAAAATTACAAACAAGAAATACGAAGCAATCATTCAGGCAAAGAACATCATTTCACAGTTATGCGAGGATGGAGCAATGGATTATGTTGAGAGTGGTGTTGACGTTGTTCGTAATACCTGTCTGATGAAGGCTCCGGCCTTATTGAAGGAAGCTCTGTTAACAGTGCTGACATCTGGAACCATTAGTGATAACGGTTTTCAGATGCCTGCAACCGCGTGCTGCTGTGAAAATTTCGCAGTGACACGGAAGCAAATGAAGAGGCATTCCCTGAGCCTCTTTGTATGTGACCCGCTGGATAGAAGAGCCGATGAAGACGGGTGTTTCACGATGCCAGTCTTCGGCAGAGTCTTCGTAGAAAAGTAATTTTTTGGCCTTCAGAGCAATCTGGAGGCTTTTTTATCGTGATTTATTTTTTGCATACTATAAATAACAAAACTTATATCTGATAAAGAACGGAAAAAACATGGTTGAAATTTTCGTTCTATCCCCTTGCAGCGAAAACTGGGGCGCTGATTTTTTAATAGATTAAATTCCTTTTTCGCAGTTCTGCAAAGCAGAACGATGACATAATTTCCTCCTATTTAAAAAACAGACATCTTTGATGTCTGTTTTTTTGCTCTAATTTTTCAAACTGTTCTGAACCCTTTTAACATAAGCTGCTATATGCGGTGCTGTCTGCTCCAGACCATCCGGGTCTTCCAGGCTTAACCTGAAAGCTTCTGCAAAATATTCTGCATTGTTGCATATATTCTCATCTTCCAAATCGTATTTCTGCTGTAAGGCTGCTGCCTCCGATTCGTGTGATTGGGTGACTACGTTAGAGTCAGAACGCCCGGTAGCTGATACCTGGAAATCTACCGCATGCCCGAGCTCGTGATAGATGGTATCTTTAAGGCTTACGGCATCACATCTGAGATACATTTTCCTCTCATCAATTCCGCCTCCAGATTGTATGTATGTCAGGCCGTTGACAACCATTCCTTCATCCATGTCGGCGGTCGATTCGCATTCAAGGTATGCGGCGGGATTGTTGCACATACAGATTTCATAACTCTGTAAAATCTGGATGTATTGGTCATCAAGCGTATTGAAGATATCTGTGGCAAGTCCGATATACAGATTGCATGCATCGGTTTCACCAAAGATGTTGAAATTGTATTTCTGCGTTTTGCACAAATACCCATTGTATACGTATCCGAGATTCGTGTAAGACCATTCATCTCCCTCATTTCCAAGTATGCTTATAGATTCTCCTTTTTTGTATGTTCCGACAATCTGGCTGTTCGCATCGGCTGCCTGATGGATGTTGAGGTCAGTAACCGTGTAACAGATACCCTCCGGCGGGTCTGGCTTTGTGTTGTAAGGCGATAGGTCTTCAACCGGTGCGGGCGTTTGTTCGGTTGTCTGTTCTGGTGTTGCCGGCTGCTCCTCGACTATCTGCTGCCCGGAGTCTGAAATTCTCAGGTCTGGCAGGTCTGCCGTTGCAAATGCCGGTATATTAGTTGTTAAGATTGCTGCTGTTAAGGCAGCAAGTGTAAGTATCTTTTTCATTTCTTTCCTCCTTTTGCTGCATATACAATATGCAAAAAATCCGCAAAAATTTGACAATTTCAAAAACGGCTGTTAAATTAAAAGAAAAAGGAGGTAAGAATATGTGTCGTGCCGTTTCGTATAATGCAGATGCCTGCTGCAGAAAGTTATATTCCTCTTACAGCTCCGCAAATACACCGAGAAGAGCGAAAATAAGCCTTAAAGAAAGCCATGTGATGATTCGCGCCCTGCAGGTAAAAATAGCAAGAAAAGAAGACAAAAAATATTCCCTTGATGAAAAGGTCGTGCCGTTCATCGGGTTTGAGGAAGCAGAGTTTGTGAAATCCATGAAAAGGTCAAAGATAGATAAAAAAATAGTTTTGGAGGCAAGAAAAAAAAGTACAAAAAATGAAGAGATAAAAAGGTTATGCTCCGCCTTGACAAAACTGCAGAATCAGCCTGATTGCAGTTATGAATTATGTACGGCATTGTATGATGCCCGGCTGATGATGGGGTCGCTGCAGAGAAGACTGAAAGATGATGAAGATAAAGATGAAGATATACCGTTTAACTAGGCGCCGGATTTTCCGGCGTTATTTTTTTTGCAAAAATCCGGCATATTGGAAGTGTAAAAATTTTTTGAGAAATTTGCCGTCGCATCCTTGTGACTTTGATAACTCATCGGCTACGCCGAATTCGTTACCAGATTTCAATAGTCATGAGTTAGACGGCTCTGCTTTTTAAATACATAAAAATATCGTTTATGCTTGCTCTGGTAACGAGCCGGCAACGGCGAGTTATCACGACGTTTTATTTCTCTACATTTCGGTGTAGAGAAATTTTTTATTTTCACAAATTTTTTTTTGCAAAAAACCGTCCCATTCCTAATTTTTTCAGCATATTAAATATGCAAGAAATTTAAATACAAATTTTTACAAAAGGAGGTGTCTTGTATGAAAATCACTTCAAGTTATCAAATAGAAATCTTATCAAATACGGATATGAAAAACACAGTGCAGATTTACCGCAAGGCACTTGCTTTTGTTATCGATGTATGTGATAAAGAATGGGGAAACATTTCTGTTCTCGGTGGCACAAAAGAAAAAGACCACTATGTGGAGAAATTAATCCATCCAACCAAAAGCAATCCAAACCCTAAATATCCATTTGATATCAAGGGGTCAGAGTTTTATAAATTTCCATCATATCTCAAAAGAGCGGTTATTGCTGAAGCAATCGGTGCTGTAAGCAGCTACCACAGTAATTATAAGAACTGGGAAGATAATGGAAAGAAGGGAAAGGCTCCAGCGTTACAGGTAGACAGGCATGCAATGCCGGTGTTCTACAACCAGAACATGTACAAGGAAGACGCACCTAAAAATGCCAAATATCCAAAAGACATGAATCCAGGCGACAGCAATATCAGATGGTTAAAGTTATATCAGAATAACGACTGGGTGTGGATTCCTGTCAGATTAAGAAAAACTGATATTAATTATATAAATAAATACTGGGGAGCCTGTGAAGACAAAAGCGCCCCTACTTTAGAAAAAATACATAACAAATACTATCTGAGATTTTCTTTTACGGAAACCGTAATTTTAAGCGATACACCTATTGCAGAACAGATTATTTGTGCAGTAGACCTTGGAATCAATACGGACGCAGTATGCAGCATAATGAAAGCAGATGGAACTATCCTTGCAAGAAAATTTATCGATTTTACAAGTGACAAAGACCGGATGATTCATGCCATGAACAGAACACGCCGTAAGCAGTCCAAGTATGGCCCCAAAAGCGTCAAAAGCCTTTGGGCTTACGTAAAGCGCTTAAATGAAGACCGCGCGAAGAAAATATCAGCGGCAATCGTAGAATTTGCATCCCAGCATTCCGTAGATGCTATCGTAATGGAGCATCTGGACTTCAAGGGATGCAAGAAACGGGGCAGTAAGGCGCAGAGATTGTCTATGTGGAATCACGGAATCATCCGTGAGAAGGTAGAGCAAAAAGCGCACCTCCTCGGTATAAGGATTGCGACAATCTGTGCATGGAAAACAAGCGCTCTTGCTTTTGATGGAAGTGGAAGCGTTGCCAGAGATGATAATAACCATGCACTTGCAGCGTTCACGACAGGTAAACAGTATAACTGCGACCTGAGCGCCAGCTACAATATCGGCGTCAGATATTTTATCCGTGAACTCCTTAAATCTCTTCCGGCGACGGAGGAGTCCCGCGTAAAGGCAAAAGTTCCTGACGCTGGGCGTAGAACCTCCTGTACATTATCAACACTGCGGGCGCTTGTAAAAGAGCTTTCCGCAGCATAGAGATGTATTTGCCCACCTGTCTATGTTTTAGTTTTCGTGTGGGTTTTTGTTTCGTCAGATTCAGAGATTCTGTATCCTCCGGGATGCTCTAACTAAGCTTAAACCGTATTCAGAGATAGGGCGCTTTACCAATTAAAAAGGTAGAGGGGTGGCATGACACATTACTTGAAGCACGTGACTTAAGTCATGTGAGGTTCACAGAGGAAAAAGAAAATGCAAAAATTTGATGAAGTTGCAGTAATTCGCGGGATAAAGAATTGGGAAGAGGCAGAATTTTTGCTGTGATTCTTGAGGTTTTCCGGGATTTCGACTGTGGAATATGTGTACAACGATTTGTTTGATGGATTCAATAAATATATTAAAAAGAGCAAAAACAAGTTTGACGCTGTTCTATATATAAACGATTCTGGCAGCAGATATCTTCGCTGGTTTGAAAATCTTGGTGTGGCTAATATACAGCTTGATTTTTCTGGAGCCGGGGAGTTGGCAGGAATGTTAAAAGATATCTTTTCGGAAGTGTATCTCGTGGAGCAGGCAGAACATGAAGGGGAGCTTCGGCCGATTCAGGTTGATGCCGGAGAAGAAAAGGCTGAAAAAAATAAAGAAAGTAGTATGTTCGCTGACGCGCTTGTCGTTTTTGGCGTGCTGGCTGATGTGTATTGCAAAAATGGATTGGCGGATGAAATTGGAAACGGCAAAAAATATTCGCCGCGGGAAAAGTTTAACCGCTGGCTGACCCCTGATGAGGTTGATGAGATTACAAGGAGGATTGAGATATGGAAGCATGCATTGTCTGGCCTGGAAGATGCTGGAGAGCTGAAATGCTTTGGGGCTGAACATATTTCTTATGCGAAGCTTTTCTGCAAAAAAGAAATTTTCTGTCTGGAACGTATGGTTGGTAAACAATCTTATACCATTTCAGATATAACCGGAAAAGCCGAAACCCTGGCGGTAAAATCCACGATGCCGGCGGCAAAAGAGATTCAGGCTGAACTATATGAGTGGTCTGATGTGGACTCGCTGTCGGTTGTAATACAACACGAAGCTGTGGAGAAATACAGGGTTGATGCGTGTAAGAGCGAAGCGCTGTTCAGACTTGGAGTCTTATATAAAAAACAGGGAAAAAGCGAGCAGGCAGAATGTATGTTTGAACGGGCGTTTAAGTGTAATTCTGTAAATTTTAAAGCTATTTTTTCAATCGCCATGCATGCACTGCAGAATGGAAGGTATGATGAGGCGGAGACGTGGCTGAAAAATATGTTATGCATTCTGCAATTAGACGTTAACAACAATGCGGTATGCGAAGGGAATCTGAAGCTTTTAACGCCGAAAGAACTGGCGTATGCCAAAAAATGCTATGCCAATCTGTATAAGATTGCCTGCCGCAAAAATGATGACAATAATTTGTACTACAAAGCAATGAAAGAAAAAGCTGAAGGCGCGTTTCCGTATTCTTAAAAATTCAGCATATTAAATATAGCAAAAGGCACCAGGGTTTTTCGTCGAGGGTGTCTTTTTTTTACCACAAGTACAAAAAAAATCAAAAAGGAGATGCAAAAATGCGAAATATTATGCAGCCGGATTTCCGGCATATTGAAGATGTAAACAAAGTTTCAAAAGAAACTACAAAAATAAGAAAGGAAAACAGGAGGTAACAATATGGATATTAGAACAGAAGAAAGATATGAAGACGATTTTAATCAGGGCAATTTATTCATCATGAAACGTTCAGGAGAAAGAGTCCCGTTTGATGAAAGTAAAATCGTGAGGGCTATTGAAAAGGCAAATGCCGAGGTAACAATCCCTCTTGAAAAGATGAGTGAGGAAAAGATTGAAGAAATTGCAGCTCAGATTAAGCGTGATGCAGAAAATGCAGGCAGAGACCTGTCAGTGGAGGAAATCCAGGATAAAGTGGAAGACTCACTGATGATTGCCGGATACTGCACGCTGGCAAGATTATATATCACTTACAGATATAAACATAACCTTGACAGAAAGAAATCTACACTTGATAAGAAGATTGAAAGCCTTATCAATGTGAAAGTTAACAAAGACGGCAGCGTAAGCGGCAGCAATGAGGAGGTAAACCAGGAAAACAGCAATAAGGACACAAAAGTACTTTCAGTACAGCGTGACTATATGGCTGGTGAGTGGTCAAGGGAGTATACAAGTAGAAACCTGCTTCCGGAAGATGTGGTGAATGCACACCGAAGCGGTCTGATTCATGTACATGATACGGATTATATGGCCCAGCCGGAAGGAAACTGCTGTCTCATTAATCTTGAAGACATGCTGCAGAATGAAACCTGTATTTCTGGTACTAAGATTGAAAGGCCGAAGTCATTCATGACCGCTTCAACCGTTTCAAGCCAGATTATCGCTCAGGTTGCCAGCAGCCAGTATGGCGGTCAGACAATAAGCCTGGCGCATCTCGCCCCATTCGTTGACGTATCAAGACAGAAGATTTTAAAGCGTCTGTCAAAAGAAATGTACGATATTGGTATTGAAGTAACCGAAGAAAAATTAAAAGAACTCGCTGAAAAAGAAGTGAGAAAAGAAGTTGAGAACGGCTGCCAGACATTGCAGTATCAGCTTATCACTTTACAGACAACAAATGGACAGGCTCCTTTTGTAACTGTGTTCATGTATCTGAATGAGGCAAAGAATGAGAGGGAAAAAGAAGACCTGGCGCTTCTGATTGAAGTAATGCTTAAGCAGAGAATGCTTGGTGTTAAGGATAGCAGTGGTTATTATATCACTCCGGCTTTCCCGAAACTGATTTACTGCCTGCAGGAAGATAATATTAATGAAGATGGCAAATACTGGTATCTGACAGAGCTTGCGGCAAAATGTACTGCCAAGAGAATGGTTCCGGATTATATTTCTGAAAAGAAGATGCTGGAACTTAAAGGGGATGTGTACCCCAGCATGGGCTGCAGAAGCTTCCTTACCCCTGACAGGTGCAGCGAAAAAGTTGGAAATATTGCTCATGCCCTTAATTATGAAGAGGGTAAGCCTAAATATTACGGCCGATTCAATCAAGGCGTTGTAACAATCAATCTTGTTGATGTTGCATGTTCATCAGAAGGCGATGAGGACAAGTTCTGGGAGATTCTTGAAGAAAGGCTTAACTTATGCCATAAGGCTCTGAGAGCAAAACATGAAAGACTGCTTGGCACGCCATCAGATGTGGCACCGATTCAGTGGCAGTACGGAGCACTTGCAAGGTTAAAACCTGGCGAAGTAATTGACCCGCTGCTGTTCAACGGATATTCAACAATTTCTCTTGGATATGCCGGTTTGGCTGAATGCGTGTACTTCATGAAGCATGAATCTCATACTTCTGAAAACGGAAAAGAGTTTGGCTTGAAAGTTATGCAGGCGCTGAATGATGCCTGTGGTAAATGGAAAGCAGAAGAAAATATTGATTATTCTGTATATGGTACCCCGTTGGAATCGACAACGTATAAATTTGCAAAATGTCTGCAGAAACGTTTTGGTAAAATCCCGGGCGTGACAGACAAGAATTATATTACAAATTCCTATCATATCAGAGTAACAGAAAATATCAATGCTTTTGACAAGTTGACAAAAGAAGCAGAGTTCCAGAAACTGTCTCCTGGCGGGGCAATCTCATATGTTGAGGTGCCTAACATGCAGGGAAACATTCCAGCGGTTCTTGCAATCATCAAACATATCTACAATACAATTCTTTATGCTGAGCTGAATACTAAATTAGACCTGTGCGAGGTTTGTGGATATAATGGAGAAATCCAGATTGTGAACAAAAACGGCAAACTGATTTGGCGCTGCCCGCAGTGCGGATGCACAGACCAAAATAAGATGCACGTTACCAGAAGGACTTGTGGATATCTCGGAACGCAGTATTGGAATCAGGGAAGAACTCAGGAAATCGCAGAGCGTGTATTGCACGTATCTATTGACGAGGACGAAGCTGAAAAGAAACCAGTAAAAATACTGCCCAAAAGTGTTGTTGCTTAGATAAAGTGGTGCAGGCGTAAGCCTGCATCATTTTTGTATGCGGAAAATTTCTGCATATTAAAAATACAAAAAAATCAAGAAAGGAAGAAAAATTATGAACTACGGTAAAATTATATATTGTGATACAGCAAACGGAATCGGCTGCAGAACTGTTCTTTTTGTTTCAGGTTGCACGCATCATTGCAAGGGATGCTTCAATGATATGGCCTGGCCATTTAACTATGGAAAAGAATACACAAAAGAGACAGAAAATAAGATTCTTGAGTCTTTAAAACCTGATTATATAAGAGGGCTGTCTATTCTTGGCGGTGAACCAATGGAGCCGGAAAACCAGGCGGAGGTTTGGAACCTGATAAAAAGAGTCAGAAAAGAATTACCAAAAAAAGATATCTGGGTGTATTCCGGGTATCTGTGGGAAGAGCTGACCGGAAAGGAAAAAGCGAGATGCAGACAGGGAATGGCTGACAGAATCAGGCTGGATAATATTTTACAGAATATTGATGTTCTGGTTGATGGTGAGTTTCAGGAAGACAAAAAGAATATAATGCTTGAGTTTCGTGGAAGTGAAAACCAGAGAATAATTGATGTAAAGAAGACACTTGAAACCGGAGAAGTTGTATTGCTGGAAGTGTAAGATTGGCCGCGCGGAGAAATCCGGCAATGTCATTAAGTTAAGGGGGTTTGGCAACTTCGGTTGTCAAATTCCATTAATTTGAAAAACATTGACACGATTTTTTTCAAAGGAATTTCGTAACATTTGTTACGAATGAACCGAGAAGATACTAACACCCCATGCACCAAGCGCTCTTGTACAGGTGCTTGCTCTGCTTCAAGTGTTAGTGATACTTCGAGTACAAGTACAACTTATTAGGTTGTACAGCGACATCTCTTCGGAGATGATTTACAATCTGGTTTCCACCAGAGAAAGGAGCTTTATGAAACAAAAGAAACAAAAAGTAATGGTTTACATTCTTAATAAGAAAGGCAAACCACTTATGCCAACAACTCGTTGCGGGCATGTCAGAAAATTATTGGATAGCAAGAAAGCTGTTGTTGTTAACAGTAATCCCTTTACTATCAGACTGAAATATGATACACCAAACGGTGTCCAGGATGTATTTGCTGGTATTGACTCTGGCAGAGAAAATATTGGTTCTGGTGTATCCAATGAAGATGGTGATTGTCTGTATCTTGGAGAATTAAGAACATCCAACAAGTCAATCAAAATGAAGATGACTGAACGTGTTGGTTTTCGTAGAGAAAGACGCAAACACGACAGACAAAACAAACAACGTAAGGCAAGGAAAGACCATACTGAAATTCAAAATGGTAAGGATGATATCTGTAGAGCAACTATTTCTTGTAAATCAGTACAAATTTCTTATCCTACCGCAGAAGAATCTGTAACACATAAAATCATTCGCGGCAAAGAAGGCAAATTTGCTAATCGTCATCGAGATGGAGATTGGATTACACCTTCTGCCAGACAGCTTGTTCAAATGCATATGAATGATTTAAAGTCCATATGTAAAATTTTACCTATAAGCCATGTTACTCTTGAAAGGGTTGCTTTTGATTTCCAGAAGCTTGAAAATGAAAATATCAAAGCTTGGGAATATGGCAAAGGTAAACTTTATGGGTATGATTCACCTGAAGAATATATTCACGATGTTCAAGATGGTAAATGTCTTGTGTGTGGAAAACCACATATAGATTATTTACACCATATCATTCCACGTAGCAAGGGCGGTTCTGATAAAGTAAGTAATATTGCTGGTCTTTGTTATGATTGCCATTATGGGCCAATAGGTGTTCACAATTGTCAGGATACACAGGACAGACTGCCTGAATTAAAGAATGAAGTAAATAAACAGTATAAAGTAAGTCTTCTTAATTCTGTTATGCCTGTTCTTATTGAAGAAATAGATAAGTTCTGTAAAGCGAATTCTATTATGTTTTCTATCTGTGAAGGCCATGACACTGCTAAAGTAAGAGATATGTATGATTTACAAAAAGACCATTGTCTTGATGGATTTGCCATCTCTTTAGTTGGTAGAAATGTTAAATCTGTTGACGTTATGCCTGATAGGATTCATCAGAAACAACGCTATAAGAAAAAGTCTAAGAATATTATTCAAAAGCGTAATTATAGAGAATATTATGATGACAAGAAGCTGGTTGCAATTAACAGACATAAAGGAACAGACCAAAAGGCTGATTCTTTAGAAGAGTATATGAATACATATGCAGAGACACATACAACCGATGAATGCAAAAAGCATTTTGATTCATTAGTTGTAAAGCCTGCTAGAAGAACCTATACATTTCATAAGGAATGGCGTATTTGCCCGTTCCATATTGGTGATAAAGTCCGATATGAGAAAAAGAACAAAATCAAAGGCAATACAAAAGTTGATACCTTTATTTGCGAAGGCATTTATTTTTCTAAAGATGAAAATAAAGCAAAGGTTGAACACAACAAAACGAAATCTAAAAAAATGAAGTTTTGTAGAGCCATTGAATCTGGTTGCATACCTTACATAGATTATATAAAATTGGCTTTAATATAAAGATATAGGCTATTCGAATCATATCGGGTAGCCTATTTTTGTTTTGCATCATATCTATTAATTATTACAAGCAAAACAGACTATACGTGAAAAGTATATGGCCTGTTTTTTTGTAATAATTAATAGATACAATTCTTCATTTTATTGACATAAAGCACTTATCTTAATGACATTGAGAAATTCTGGCGTTTTTTTTGCGTCCTAAAATAAAATTTTTCTGCATATTGCAAGAAAGCGGTACATCTCCACCGAAGAAAGCGAGAACCTAAAAAAGCGGTGCTCCTCTACCAAGACAGGTAACGAGTTCAGCTTTGCTGGCGAGTTATCAAAAAAACGAGGCTGAAAAAAGATAACACAAGATAAACAGAACCCCGCAGGAAACCTGCTGGCTTCTGTTTTTTTTCGTATGGAAAATATAGCATATTAAGATTGCAAACGATAAAATAAGAAACAAGAAAGGAGCAAAAAATATGCTTGAGTTAAAAGGAAAATACAATATCGCAAAAGTTTTTACTGACAATGTAGACAATGAGACCATCAGTCAGGTGATAGAACTGCTGAATCAGGACTATATCAAAGACGCGAAAATCAGAATCATGCCTGACTGCCATGCGGGCGCCGGATGCGTCATCGGAACAACAATGACAATTTCTGATAAAGTATGCCCGAATCTGGTTGGTGTAGATATTGGCTGCGGCATGTTGGCTGTCAGGATTGCAGAGAAAGACATTGACCTTCCAAAACTGGATGATGTAATTAACGCATACGTTCCGGCTGGATTCAACGTTAATGAAGAACCGCTTGGCAATTTCAGCCATTTGAAGGACTTGGTCGCTCCGGCTGATATATCGCTGGCTTATCGCAGCATTGGAAGACTCGGAGGTGGTAATCACTTTATTGAGCTTGATAAGGATGATGACGGAAACTTATGGCTTGTAATCCATACTGGTTCCAGACATCTCGGGCTGGAAGTCGCGAAACACTACCAAGAGCTCGCATACAAACAGCTGAAGGATATCAACGCGTTAAAGATGCATGAGCCGCATATTCCGAAATCCTTATGCTATGTTTCCGGCCAGGCATTCAAAGACTACATCCACGATATGGAAATTGTCCAGAAGTATGCAGAGTTAAACAGGAAATATATTGCCGATACGGTAATTGAAAAAATGGGCTGGCATATTTGCGAAGAATTTCAGACAATACACAATTACATTGATACAAAAAATTTGATTCTTCGCAAAGGTTCCGTGTCTGCACGAGATGGCGAAAAACTGATAATCCCGATAAATATGCGTGATGGGTCTTTGATTTGTGTTGGAAAAGGCAATCCTGATTGGAATTATTCTGCACCGCATGGTGCCGGAAGGATTTTGTCAAGAAGCGAGGCGAAAGATGCTGTCGGGATTGATGAGTTTCGTAAATCTATGAAGGGGATATATTCTTCTTCTGTAATGGAATCTACGATAGACGAGTCGCCGATGGTGTATAAGCCGATGGAAGAGATAATGGAAAACATTAAAGACACTGTAGACATTGTGAAAGTAATTAAACCGGTATACAATTTTAAAGCACATTAGAAAACACCGCCTGGAGAAATCCAGGCGGTGTTTTATCAAACATAAATTCTCACATATTAAAAATGTAATTAAAAGTTTTTAGAAAAAATAAAGATAGGAGAGCAAAACTATGAGAACAGCAGATTTGGATTTCATAAAAGTAACAGAAGTTGGAGGAATAGTTCGTTACAGCAGTAAGCCACCGGAAGGTCTTTGCTATATACCAGGTGTCCGCATGGAGACAAAACAGGAAGCAATAAATCGTCTTGTAGATATTGCGGTGAACGGATGCGGAGGTGCAGTAAAGTACACGGTTAATGGTTGGGAGGAAGTCCCAACCGATAGTTCTTTGACAGCCAAAAAGTCCAGAATAGAACAGGCTTTAGAAGACTTGCGAAATTTAAAATGCGAAGAATATGTGGTCGTGAAAGCAACAGTAACAAAACTAAAAAAAATATACTCTGACCTAGAAAGAGAAGAAGCAATCGCAGAAGAAAAGAAAAAAGCAGAGCATATTGCTGATTTAAAAGCAAAACGCAAAGCAATGGAAGAAGAGGCTATTGCTGCCGGCTTTAGCTCTTTGAATGATTACATACTTTACAAATCTGTCAATGTGTAATGTTTGCGCTGGCATCGCCAGTGCTCTTTTATTTTTTCGGCATACTGAAAGAAAACGAAAAGGAGACTTAAAAAATGATAAAGCGAGCAAGGCTAAACTATAAGCCGGTAGCAAAGAGCATAAGCAAAGAAGTAGCATTTGTAGTGTCAGCGGAGCATGTGGCTGCGGTGAATAAAAGCATAGAAAAGAAATTGAAAAAAAATAAGAGAGAACGAAGAGAGAGCGAAAAAGAGGCGGTAAAATATATTGTAAAATGAGTTGGTGCCTGTGTTTGTAGGTGTTTTTTTGCCTCCAAAAATCTCGCATATTAAATATACAACAAAAATCAAGAAAAGGAGTGAAAACAATGATTGAAAATCCAAAAATCGGCCAGGAAGTCTGGTTTGCAGAAGCTTGTAATCAGCGCATCCATAGCGCAAAACTTATCGCGCTTGACGAAGTTGAGGTTTCAACCCGAAAATATCTATATGCAAAAATCGAAATGGATGATGGCTGTAGGCTGGGATGGCCGCTGAAAAATTTGTATGCTTCGCGAGAAGAACTTCAAAAAGAATTAGAAAAAAAAGAAGAAAGGAAGTAATAACAATGATTAATAATCCAAAAATCGGTCAGAAAGTTTGGTTCTTGGAACCTTGGGGACAATGTATCCATAGTGCAAAAATTACGGCACTTGGCGAAACAGAAGTTTCAGTCCGAAATCCTGAGAAATATCCGTATGCAGACATAGAGTGGGATGATGGCGGAAACAGCGGATGCCTTCTGAAAAACTTGTATGCTTCGTGTGAAGAACTTCAAAAAGAATTGAAAAAAGAAGAAGAAAAGAAAATTGCCGAAATCAAGGCTAAAATCAAGGATGCGAGTGACCTGGTAGCATTCATGTATGACCACTGCGTGGCCTGTGCGGAAGAATATACTGATTGGACGGCGAGAAAAGCAGTGAAAGAGATTGCGAAGGAGATGCTTGGACTAGATTTGGACTAAATTTGGGATTGCAAGAAAAAGAGATGGAAATCGGCTTTGCCGGTTTCCTTTTTTTTGTGCAGAGTGAAATGAAAAAAAAGAAAGAAAAAAATGAAAAAAGAATGAGAGAGTGAATGCGTTTGCCGGTCAAGTCGGAATGAAGGTTGCTGACTGGCGTGAGGCTGTGAGGGTTGGTATGAAAAGATATGCGGCGAAAGGCTGTTACCGGCTGGCGCCGGGAGAGAAGTAGTAAACGACCGGAAAGTGTGGTGCTCTGTAAAGAATCAAGCCGGAAAGGTGTTGGCCGGCTGTGACCGGAAAGGAGTTTGCCGGCTGGCGCGGATGCCTGGCGTGACCGTCTTACCTGCAGGTGCTGGCTGAAAAGCAAAGCGTAGTTTTGCAATGCAGTTCAGGCTGCAAGCCTGGCTGTGGTGTTTGCGGGGCGCGAAGCCCCGCATATTTGTTTACCCGCTGCGTTTTGCTGCCGGCGAAATTCGGCATATTGGATATATAAAAAAATAAGAAAGGAGACAAAAATATGTCTTGTACGATTTGTGGGTATGGTTTTCCAATTGCTGATGGGGATGCGGTAACGCTGGACTTTGAAAAAGCAAAAGAATTTTTAAAAAAGCATGTCGGGTCATTCGGGCAGACGGATGAGGAAATGCAGATTCTGGATGCATTAGAACATGCTGAAAGCGAGGATGCCGAAGAGGATGAACTGGAAGATGTCATGTATGACATTGAAGAATCGTTTGAAGATGAAGAAACTGGTGATACTGGCTTTGGCGCTGTCTTGGCTGTAATAATGCGGCGCGAGACAGGGATTAACTTTAAGTTTTATGCTGCCGAGAATGACCTTGGAACGCCGCCGGCGATTTTGTGGATTCCGATGTATCCGTGGATGCTGAATGAAAAAGAAAAAGGCATTACGGAAAGCGATTTGTATGATTTCTGCAGGAAGTATATGGACGAGCTGGAAATCTACTGTGACCCGGAAGAGATGGAGTTGGAATATTATTCTTAAGACAAAGCATTGCGCCCGAGAAATTCTCGGGCGTTTTTTCTTTGCTGGCATAAATTTGGCATATTGGATATATAAAAATCAACAAGAAAGGGAGTAAAAAAAATGAAAAAAAGAATTGAAGAAGATGATGTGATTTATACCATTGATAAAAACAGCGGTGACTGTATTGATATTGATGTGAAACCAGGTGTTGAAGAAGTAAGCTTCAATGCTTCGTTTGGTCGTGAATATCTGCTTGGTGACTGTAAAAAGGTATTTCCTGACGTTAGGAAAATCGTGATTGATTACAGTGTATATGATATTGATATTCCCAATACATTATTTCCAAATGTGAAAGAGGTGGAATGTAACAGCTGGTACGGAAAATACATAAAAAGCGGAAATTTGCTTCTAAGAAATGACAACGGCCAGATTTTGACAAACGTTTTTGGTAAAAAGGAAGGCGAGACCATAGACCTGAAATATGTAACCAAGATTGATGATGACGCTTTCTCTGGATGTATGGCTACAAAAATCATTAATTCAGGAAGTGTTACATCATGTGCAGAATATGCATTTAGAAATTCAGCAATTGGAGATTTAGAACCTGAGCCGGCTGGAGCAGTTATTGCCGGGTCTATTCTTGTTAATATCGATGAAACTTCTGAAAATATTATTCTTCCTGACAAAAGAGTTTCACTGACGGCAATGCGAGACGGAATTAATTTTGATAATGTTAAAAGCATTACAGCGAACCGAGCTCAGACTGTGATTAATCTGCGGTATAAGCTGCCAGTTGGCGTAAAGATTATTCTAAAAGATAAATCTTATATTACAGACGAGCAGCTGTCAGGGTGGAGTCCTTTTCCAATTTTGGAATTAACTGAAGAAAATTCGTATTATTCTACAAAGGATGGATGCCTTCTATCAAAAGATGGGTTGGTTTTAGTTAAATATCCATCGGCTATTTCTGGAACAGTACATATTCCTGATGGAATTGAAACTATTACATCGTATGCATTCATCCTCAGCGAGGCTGAGGAGATATATTTTCCTGATTCGCTGAGGGTCTTGATGCCGAAGTGTTTCTGGCTGTGTAATAAATTACAAAAAGTAGATTTTGGACATGGCATTGAGGAAATAGGCATTGGACATGATTGCAGTTTGTTTATGCAATGCAGCATGCTTCATGAGATTGAAATTCCGCCGCAGGTTAGAATAATTGGAGAAAGTGCATTTCTTGGAACAGCAATCAGCAAAGTAACTTTTCATGAAGGGCTGACGCAAATTATGGATTATGCGTTTAAGCAGAGTTGTATTAAGGAGGTTACATTGCCAGCATCGTTAAAATATATCGGAAGACAAAGCTTTCCTGGTATGGATAGCGTCACACTGTCATCGGATAACATGCCTTATGGTATCGCAGAAGCAATAACGTCAAATACGACACCAGATAACAGCTCTATATATATTAAAATCAAAAAGCCAGCTGCAACGGTTTTCATGCCAAGATATATTGTTACGGCAGATGCTGTCACATTAGACACACGGCTTGCAATCCCGTCATTCAGAAAAAAATGCGAAGAATTACTGTATGATTATGGAATGCAGCCGGAAATCAAGTGGAAGACTGCGATAAAAACAATGGAAGAATGCCCGAATGATGCAGTTAAAACATATCTCAGAAGAGTCAGCAAGAACATTGTTGTAATGTATATAAATCTGAATGATGAGACTGGACTGATTGATTTTATTAAACTTGGTGTCATGACGCCAAAAGCATTAGATGATACTTACAAAAAAGCAAAAGAAAAAGGCCTCACAACTGTGATGGCGTACATCTGCGAAGCACAGAAAGATACGAAAGGAAGCAACTCATCATTTTCACTTTAATTTTTAAATCAGGCCGGAATTTTTCCGGCCGTTTTTTTTGTCTTGAAATTTCCAGCATACTGAAAATATAGAAAAGAAAAAGAAAGGAGAAGACAAAAATGAGTCTTAAGAATGAAAAATATAAAAATAAATTGGAAACTGAACCAGAAAGAAAAAAGAAATTCGGAAAAGAATTTGATGAGATTCCGAAAGGTAAGCACTACGTGGAAGAACTGGAACCGCTGCTTGGCGCAGTGGTAGAGCTGGAATCTGAGGACTGGGTGTTTATCCCCGGCAAATTGGAAGGTGTGCCGTGCGAGAAGCTGCTGTTAAAATCTTCAAGATTAGTTAAGTGTCCGAAAAGCAGAGATATTAAATATCCTGTAGATATTTCAAAGAAAATCTGGACTGCAGTTGATGCTGATTTCAGAGAGCGCCTTGAACTGAAAGGAAAAATAGACAAATATAAGTCAGGTATTCATGGAATAACGCCAATCCGTATGCGTGGGATGGTATACGAACACAAGGTCTTTATCGATGGAATCAATGGCAAGTTCATCAAAAAGAATATCGGTTTTCAATGTTTTTCCATGTGGAAAGTTGGGGACAGATAGGAGCAGACGCCGGCGAAGCCGGCGGCTGCCTTTTTTTGTAAAAAGAAAAAAATGGCTCTAAAAAACGACAAAAAAGAAAAATATTCGGCATATTAGATATGTGAGCGTGAAGGCGCTTAAATACTAAAAGCAGGAGGCAAAAAAAGATGAAAATAAACTGGGAACTGATTGATTTTGTCGTAAAAACCATCGCAGAAAGCGATAAGGATATTTTTGGAGTAAATGATTTCAAATCTGCTGAGACCAGCGAAAAAGAAATCAAATATACTCTGAAACTGATGCTGGATAGAGGTCTTGTTTTTGATGAAACAACCAGATATGGTGTTGTGCAGGTTGGGCAGCTGACATGGGAGGGGCAGAATTACTACGAAAGCGAAGTATCGCCAGACCGCCAGAATGTACGGAAAAGACCACATCGTTAAGTATATGCCTGCAGCTTTTGCTGCAGGCTTTTTTAGTGTGCCACTTTCCTCCGCGTTTTGCATATTAGCCTTGAGCGAAAAAATCCGCAAAAAAATAAGGGTTTTTGAAATTTGCGGCATATTACGTGCAGAAGAAATAAGAGGTGTAGTCAATATGCAGGAGAGAAAATTTATATCATTGGCAGAATCAAGGCCAGATTTGGCAGCAGAATGGAATCATAAAAAAAACGGAATCTTAAAACCAGAAGATATAGCGCATAAAAGTGGTAAGAAAGTATGGTGGATTCAATATGACAAAAATCCTGTTAATGATAAATTAATAAAATTTGAATGGGAGGATACGGTTATTCATAGAAGCGTAGATGGTAGAGGAAATCCTTTCAAATCTGGGCATAAAATATTAAAAGGGTATAATGATTTACAAACAGTAAATCCAGAACTGGCAAAGCAGTGGCATCCAACAAAAAATGGAAATTTAAAACCAGCCGATGTAACCGCGTATTCTAGGAAAAAAGTATGGTGGTTATTATCATATGATGATGCAAAAACAGGAAAACATTTTGATTTTGAATGGAAGGCAGCAATTTATGGTCGTCATGACGGAAATGGTTGTCCGTACTTAAATGGTAGAGCAGTGTGGAAAGGATTTAATGACTTACAAACAGTAAATCCTGAGTTTGCAAAATTATGGCATCCTACAAAAAACGGAAATTTAAAGCCAACAGATATAACCATTTGCCCTGGCCAAAAAATATGGTTGTTGCTGCCGTACGATGATGAAAAGACAGGAAAGCATTTTGATTTTGAATGGGAAACATCAATTAGTAGCCGTAACATAAATAATTATAGATGTCCATATTTAAGTGGACAAGCAATATGGCCTGGATTTAATGACCTTGAAACAACAAATCCAGAGCTTGCAAAACAATGGCATCCAACTAAAAATGGTGATTTAAAGCCAACTGATGTAACTGCCGGTTCTGGCAAAAGAGTATGGTGGTTATTACCATATGACGATATAAAAACAGGAAGACATTTTAATTTTGAATGGCAGGCCATAATTTGTAATCGTAATAAGAATACAGAAGGGTGCCCATATTTATCTGGCAAAATGATATATCAAGGATTTAATGATTTACAAACAGTAAATCCAGAGCTGGCAAAGCAATGGCATCCAACAAAAAATGGGAACTTAAAGCCAACAAATGTAATGGCGAATTCAAATAAAATTGTATGGTGGATGTATCAATATAACAATTTAGATGGAACTCATTTTAACTTTGAATGGAAAGCTAGTATTAACAGTCGGAATAGAGGTAACGGATGCCCGTATTTAAGTGGTCATGCAGTATATAGGGGATTTAACGATTTGCAAACAGTAAATCCAGAGTTAGCGAAGCAATGGCATCCGACTAAAAATGGGAATTTAAAGCCAACAGATGTAACAGCTAATTCAGAAAAGAAAGTTTGGTGGTTTTTATCGTACAATGATGAAAAGACTGGAAAGAATTTCAATTTTGAATGGAAGGCTATGATATGTAATCGAAATAACGGGAATGGCTGCCCATACTTAATGATATATAAGGGAGAAAAATATGTTCATCAGTATTTAAAGAGTAATAATATAAGTTTTATACAGCAACAAAAGTTTTCTGACCTTATTGGTACTGGGGGTGGTTATTTATCTTACGATTTTTCAATACCGTCAAAAAAATATGGGTTAATATTAATAGAATACAACGGCATCCAGCATTACGAATCATCTGAATTTTTCGGCGGAGATGAACAGTTGAAAAAGCAAAAAGAGCATGATAGATTAAAAAAAGAATATGCAAAAAAGCATGGATATAAATTAATTATTATTAAATATACATATGATTCTTATGAGAGTATATCTGAATACATGGCAAAAGAATTAAAAAAAATAGAAATATGATAAAAAGAAGGAATCTTAATGGGAATAAGAAAAATATTGGAAAAAGAACTAAGCAAAAGCGGCGGCCGGGCGAAGCTGGTAAAGGTTCCGCCGGAGAGAAGACCGAGCAAAAAGTCGCTGGACAGACTAAACCGGGATGTGGAAGGGCTGGTGAGAATGACGGGGAATCAGGTTGCGAAGTAATGAGGTAAGAACGAAGAAAAAGTGAAAAAAGATATGAAAGACAAAAACCCGCGCTTGACTTTGATAGCGCGTGGGAGTATAATATATATAAATATAGGAAGCCGTGCAAACGGTTTATCCCTAAAACTTAATGTTTAGTTTTATGTTCAGTCGTCGTCTAGGTCCAATAGTCGGCGGCTTCTTTTTGTTTTTGTCTTGCTTATCCTGCTCTACTTTCCAGATGAATTTCAAGCATTTCAGTACGAAAGCGAAAGCGCTTATCGTGACCGCAAGTTCTAACATATGGCATCCCCCTCCTTAATAAAGACTAGAGAAGGAACCTGAATCCCTTCTCAGTGTATTGTAAAAAACAGAAGGGGATAAACCGCCTGCCGTAATTCCGGCTTCCTATGCATAACAGTATAGCAAGAAATTCCTGTATAAGCAAATGTTTTTCAGGAATCTTTAAACTGGCTTATGCCCGCCGTCTATTACGAGTAGACGGCAGATTTTTTTCCTGCAGCAAAAGCTGCAGGCTTTTTGTTGTATTTGTAATAGATAAGAAATTTTACATCATGAAAATTCCAGCATATTACTTTTGAATTTTTTAAATAAGAAAGGAATATGCACAAAATGGAAACAGAAACGCAAACACAGGTAACAAAAAAATTTGTATCTCTTGCAGAAAAGAGACCGGATTTAGCGAAGGAATGGAATTATGAGAAAAATGGCAATTTGAGACCGGAAGATGTAACAGTTAATAGCCATAAAAAAGTATGGTGGAAGTTGCCGTATGACGTGCCGATGGATTATGAAGTGAAAAAGTTGAGAGGGAAGCATTTTGAATTTGAGTGGATGGCTATAATACATTCTCGCCAAAAATGCTCCTGCCCTTTTTTAAGTGGACGGGCGGTATTTAGTGGGTTTAATGATTTACAAACAATGAATCCAATGCTCGCAAAACAATGGAATTATGTTAAAAATAAAAATTTGAAACCAACTCAGGTAACTGCAAACTCAGGGTTAAAAGTGTGGTGGTGCTTACCATATGATGACCCGATTACCGGAAAACATTTTGATTTTGAATGGACAGACAGCATAGCCCATCGTAATAGTGGACGAGGCTGTCCGTATTTAAGTGGACAGGCGGTATGGGAAGGTTTTAATGATTTAAAAACAATTAATCCAAAACTGGCGGCTCAGTGGCATCCGACTAAAAATGGAAATTTAAAACCAACTCAAGTGACAGTAAGCACAGACAAGAAAGCGTGGTGGTTACTCCCATATAACGACCCTGTTACCGGAAAACATTTTGATTTTGAGTGGAAATCCAACATTAAAGACCGCAATCGAAATCATGATTGCCCTTATTTAAGCGGGAATGCAGTATGGGAAGGCTTTAATGACTTAAAAACAATTAATCCAGAGCTTGCAGCTCAATGGCATCCGACTAAAAATGGAAATTTAAAACCAACTCAAGTGACAGCAAATACGGAAAGAAAAGTGTGGTGGTTATTTTCATATGATGACCCGATTACTAGAAAGCATTTTGATTTTGAATGGCAAGCCTCAATATTAAATCGCAATAGTGGAAGGAGCAATTGCCCATACTTAAGCGGTAAATTAGTGCTAGAGGGATTTAACGACCTGCAAACAATCAACCCAGAACTTGCAGCTCAGTGGCACCCGAATAAAAATGGAGACTTAAAACCAACCCAGGTAAGCGTAAGCACAATGAAAAAAGTCTGGTGGTTGTTTCCATATGATGACCCAGTAACTGGAAATCATTATAATTTTGAATGGCAAGCTTCAATTTCATCACGCAATAATAGAGGAACTTGCTGCCCATATTTAAGTGGAAAAAAAGTATTTACTGGATTCAATGACCTTTCGACAATCAATCCAAAAGTTGCTTCACAGTGGCATCCAACTAAAAACGGAAACTTAAAGCCTACGCAAGTACCAGCAAATTCTAATAAAAAAGTCTGGTGGTTGTTAATACATACCGATTTAAAAACTGGACAACATTTTGAATTTGAATGGAAAGACACCATTAATCATCGAAATAACGGCAGAGGTTGTCCATATTTAAATGTGTATAATGGAGAAGAATATATTAAACAATACCTTCAAGAAAATGAAATCCCATTTATTCAACAACAAAAATTTTTAGATTTATTTGGTGTTGGCAATGGGAAATTATCTTATGATTTTGCTATACCTTCCAAACAACATGGATTAATATTAATAGAGTATAATGGTATTCAACATTATGAGGCAACCAAGTTTTTCGGAGGCGATAAGCAGTTCAAAATTCAACAAGAACATGACCATCGCAAGCGAGAATATGCTAAAAATCACGGATACAAGCTTATTAGTATAAAATATACATACGATACTTATGACAAAATCGCCGAATATCTAAATAAACATTTATCAAAAGAGATAGGTAACGATATTCTGCAAAAATCTGCATAAGTATATTCAGTTGTTTTCAGCAAATGTCATCTGACTTTTTAGATGGCATTTTTTTCTTGCTTCATTTTTCATCATATTAAATGTATCTAACAATGAGTATTCAAGAAAGGAAGAAAAAATATGCTGAACAATACATTTGAAAAATCACGCCGCCACCTTGATAAAATGCCGTTTGATAAGCGCTTTGACGTTGATGGCAACTCTGAACTTTGCCATGCGACTGGATATGAGGTGTTTGATGGTGAAGATTGGTGGAATGAGTTCATTGATTCAAATGGAGACTTCCAATACGGAAGATAACTCCGGGAAATATTTTTGCCTGCAGAACATCTGCAGGCAAAATTTAAGCAGGGCTTGATTTTTTACCCTACTGATGTATACTATAAGAAGAAGGAAATCGAGTAAACGGTTTATCTCCAATAAAATGTTAGTTTAATTTATTTGTTCCGTCGTCTATTGGCAGTAGTCGACGGTTTTTGTATATAGAAATTTTGCTTGCGAAATTCAAGTTTGACTTGATTTTTATAATGAAATGATGTAATCTATATATAGAAATAGGGAAGCCAAAGAAGATTTGGCCTACCCAATTAGTGAAATATAATGAATATCAAAAACCGAGCCGTTCACTATTGCAGTAGTGGGCGGCTCATTTCTTTTTGCCCTTAAATATGGTATAGCACAATCCAATAAGAGCAACGATAAATATACCTGTCTGAACCAAGTCAGAATACGAAATATACATATCAACCTCCTCCTTTTTATAAAAACTAGGAGAAGGTTATGAAACCTCCTCCCGTAAAGTAAAATAAGTAATGTAATAATGGAGGTAGGCCGCCTTTTCTATCTTTAGTTTCCCATATTAAAAAGTATAACATGATTACATCTAAGATGCAAACAAAAATCCACACAATACCGCCTGCTTAAATTTTGCAGGCAATTTTTTTGTAAAAAAATAATCTGCCAGTCAAAAAATCCGGCATATTAAATATAAAGAAAAAGGAGGCAAAAAAATGCCTGAAAAAATATTAACAATCGATAATTCAACATTTTTTGTAACCTGCCGCATCGGCGAAGAACCGCAAGATGTGCAGGATATGCAGTGGTTTTTGGTCGGAGATAGTCAGAACCTTCTTGCAGACCAAACCTGCCAGTCTGTAATCCTGGATGCCACCTGGATTACAAAACAGGCGGAAGGAAAATGGCTTGGCTGCCGGTATATTCTGAACGGAATTCAATACGAAAAAATGCTATGTTTCCTGTCTGGCGACCTGGTAACACTGCTGAACCGGAATTCCTTCGACCGGCTGGATGTATGCAACATATACGGAAATGAGAAAGATGTGTACACAAAAAAGGAGTGAAAAATAATGCAGAAAAATAGATATAAGACAAAGCATAAAGCAACACGCCCCTCTGCAAAGCAGCGCCGCAATAAAAAGATGCTGGAAGATGTCAGTCTGCTGAATGTATGGCGGGGAAATGGCTTTGCGATGTGTGGTTTTGGTGAGAAGTCAAAAACGCTCGCAAAAATAAAGCACGCGATGCGATGCTTGAAGTGGTCAAAACAGCGTGCGACGCGAGGCTTTGCAGATTGCGATGTTTGGAATATGTACGGATATCTTGAAGAGCTGATGCCGGCGATGCTGCAGTATCTGAAAGATAACCGGATGGGAAGCCCGGCGATGCTCGGTGAAAATTATACTGACAAAAACGGGTTCATGCAGAACGACACCTGCCATAAAGAATGGGATAAAATCCTTGACCGGATGATTTTTCTCTGGGGAGAATTGGATGAAGAAAAATGTACAAAAAAGAATCCTTACGACGAAGCTTACACAAAGGCGATGAAAGAGTTTACGGAAAAGTACGGCTTTTTCGGGGAGAAACTGGAAACAGAAGAGGAGAAAGAAAAAAGAAAAAAATCCGGCGGGCGTCTGGTGCATTTCATGAGCGAGATTCCGGAGTATGCGGCGATTGATAAGCTGTATCACGATGAGGAAAAGAGGATTAATGAATATAGAGAAAAGTGCAAGGACGAGGTATTTGATTTAATGAAGAAGTATTTCTTCTCGTTGTGGGATTGAGGGGAGAGACAAGCCAGCGCTGCCTTCGGCGGCGCTTGTTTTTGTAAAAATAGAAAGCCTGCATATTAAGAATATATGATATAATAAAAAAAGAAAGGAGAAAAAGAAATGGTAAAATATATTCTAATGCCGGAAGAAACTATCCAGAGAATAAGAAAAGGAGATAAATTTTTCGTGAATGGAGAGTTTAATCCGAATGCGGCCAGACTTATAACTGCAGCACATGACGCATACTTTTGGGTTGATGACAGTGGTATGCCACATTGGACTGTGGATGCGGAAGAAGGCGGATGTTATGGATATGGAGAAATCTGCCAGCAGGTTTAAGTTTTTCGATACAGCCAGAAATTTTGGCTGTATTTTTTTTTGTGAAAATGAGGAATTGGCATATTGGAAGAGACAAAGAAAAACTTGTTTTCACAAAGAAAGGAAGAAAAATAATGAGAAAAATCAAAAGAAAAAAAGGATACGCAGGAAAAATGCAGGAAAAGATATTTGGGCAGATTAGAATGAACGAGATAATAGAGAAAAAAAAGAAGTCAGATATCAAACTGCAAAGCCTTATGTCTAAAGCTGAAAAGATGGACAAAATCATTGTTGACAAAGAGCGTGTAGAGTTAGAGATAAACCGTCTTGATTTGGCGAATAAGCAACTACAATATTTGCCTATATTGGATAATGGAGTATATGTTGAATATCAAGAAGATTCAATATTTTCTATGGTATTCAATGTTACAAATGCTGGAGAAAACAGTTACGATATCACAGTACAATCTTTTATCGATATCGGAAAGGAAAATAATCCTACATATTATTATGATGCTTTTTTCACTATCTATCCAAACAGTTCTCATCCTGGAACGTATCCCAAAATTGCAATCCGTGATATGGATATGCCATGTTCCTTAATGCTGAACGAAAATGGAATAGGGTATCGAGATTTTGTTCCGTCAGATTGTAATAATTTGATGAATGATACTTTGGATGAATTTCGTATGTTCTTAAGGACAATAGGAATGCTAAACTACATTAGCAAAAACCCTGAAATCAAACAGGTAGAACCTTCAAGCCAAATGAAACGGGAACAAACCATATTGCATCCCGAAAATGTAAAAGAAGATACGGAAATAAATTATGAACAAAAGGCAATTATATTAAACGGAACGAAAATCGTTTCGCTTAACGAGGAGACAATACGTCATCTTGCCTGCAAGCCGCATCAGAGACTGACCGAATCCTGGACAGTACGCGGTCATTACCGCCATTACGCATCCGGAAAAGTTGGGTTTGTAAAACCGTATACAAAAGGAACAGGCAAAAAGACCGCAAAGACATATAAACTTGCAGAAACTATTTGATTTAATTCTTTTACAAGCTGCCGCTTCGCGGCAGCTTTTTTTGTGTTTATATGCAATTCGGCATATTGCATTTAAATAAATAAAGAAAGGAAGATGCAATATGGCATATTTGTACCACGTAACAACAGAAGAAAATGCGAAAAGTATACTTAAAAATGGCCTGATTCCGAAAATCGGAGAGAGAAGCCAGCTTGTCGGCGAAACAGAAAAATACGTGTACCTTTGCGGAAGAAAAGATGTTCCGTTCTGGTCTCTGATTCTGGATAAGCCGGTTGTTTTGCGGGTGGAAATGAAAGACGGAGAAGTTGATGAAAATAATGTATACCAATACAGCTATTATTCGGAAACTTTGACAGAAACTGCAATCCCTGCTGAAAGGATACGAAAAAGCCGGGTCTCAAGAAGCCTGACTGATGAGCAGATGAAAGACTTGGCGCTGTCGTACGTAGATATGATTTCGCTTATATGTGTTAAGTTTGCGGAATACATTACATATATTGACGATGAGCCTGAAGAAGAGGCGACGGAAGACAGACAGGCAATAGAGCTGACGATTGAAGCGTTGAAGTTCACGTTGCCGCACTTAAATTTCTCAGGCGTAAACGCAAAAATGCTGCGTGACCATCTGCACGAAAGAGGAGATGGCGGGTGCACCTTGTGTGACAGGTATGAACCAAACTGGAAGGAAGGAGAAAAATATATCAGATTGTATGACCTTCTGAACAGTCATCCTCTGGCGACAAACAATACAAAATGGCTGTACAAATGGCTGAAAAAAACGTTCCCGAGACGCCTTCGTGTTGATACTGGCGGCTGGACGGGCTGAAATTATGCACTGCTGAAAAGCGGTGCTTTTTTTGCGTGAATAGTGAATTCAGCATATTAAATTTGACAAGGAAAATCTTATTTTCACAAAGAAAGGAAGAAAAAACATGAAAACAATATTATATCATGTAACAAAAGCAAATCTTGTTGACTCAATTTTCAAAAACGGATTAGTTCCATTCATCGGACCAAGAAGCTATGTTTCAGGAGAGCAAGAAGCTCATGTTTACTTATGCGATAAAGAAAGCGTTCCAATGTGGAAAGCTCTTCTTAATGCCGATACTGTTCTCAGAGTCGTAATAGATGACAGTATCTTAAGAAATGACAAAATATGCCATTTCTGTCAATATACAGGCTATTCTGAATATTTCTTAGTTAAGCCAATTGCTCCAAAGAATATTTGCGTCAGCCGCGAAGAATTCGTGCTATCTGAAGAAGAAAAGTATCAGATAATGATATCTAAAATTGAAGAAATCACAGAACTTTGCAACGCTTATTTACATGTGATAGTTTTGCCAAATTCAAAGAGCACAGAATCAAAGTTACGTTTCCTGAGTAATCTAAGTCTAACTGCGGCAATGATAAAAGAAACAATTGAAAAATTCGATTACAATGAATTGCCAATGGATTATATTCTGGACTACATATCTTCTGGTGAACAGACATTGTTTACGATGGTGCAAGCAACGCCGAAAACACAGTTAATGCTTTACGATTTGCTTAAAACCTATCCAGCCAAAGACCCGAATGTATTATGGTTATATCATTGGGTTGATGAAGTCTTATCACAAAGGATATATGATTACGCCAAGCAAAATGGATTCGCATGATATCACTGCCCGGAAATTTTTCCGGGCTTTTTTTGTCGTCCATCCTCGCCCTTAATTTTTTTCGCAAAAATATACCCTTTTTTAAAAAATTTTGCATATTAAATGTAAATACAAAAAAAAGAACACAGGAATTCAAAAAAAAAGGAGATAAAAATGCGTAAAAAAATATTATTACTGACACTTACATTATCCGCAGTAATGCTGGCAGCTGGCTGTGGTAAACCAAAAACAGTTAAGGAGGACATCGTAACCGAAAGCGAAGAAAAAGATACAGTTGATATTACAACTGACCCGACTAATTCTCCGACACCAACAATTAAAACGGAAGACGACTTCACGGAAGAAGATTTCAAAAACGCAGAATATGTTACAATAGACAATGTAAACGTGAGGGCAAACCCGGACGCAAATTCTGATATCATAAGCAGCATGGAAAAAGGGTCACGGGTTAAGGTATCCGGACGTGAAGAAGACAAAGAAGGCAATAAGTGGTATAAAGTATCTGCTGATGATTCAGGCACGATTGGATATATGTCAACGAAATATGTTAACATTGTCCATAAGAAAGGAGATACAGCGAAATGAGAAAAGGTAAAGACCCAAACAAGAAACCACCGACAAAAAGACAGAAGATTATCTGGACTTCATTCATCGCAATCTGTGTTTTGATGATAGCGGTAATGATATGCGGGGTTTTCGGGCTTAAGAAAGCAAAGCTATTTAAAGATAGTGCCAAGGAAGTTAAATATGAAAAATTCCTTGAAATGATTGATGACAAAAAGGTCAAAGACATCAAATGGTCAGAGGATGAAGAGACCATTACTTTCAGAGACAAGAAAGATAAGTCTTATACAACAGCCAATCCGAAATATGAAGACTTTAAAAAAGATATGCTTGAGAAAGGCATTGAAGTGAAAGAGGAAAATGGCCTTGGAAAATACGAAACACCGATTATGATGGGTGTGCAGATGCTGATGTATATCATTCTCTTCGCAATTATGATTAAATGCACCGGCATGGGTTCTTTAATTGCCCCGAAAGAGGCAAAAGAAGCAGAAAGTAATGTCAAGTTTAAAGATGTTGCCGGTCTGGAAGAGGTCAAGGAAGACCTGATGACAGTAGTTGATTTCTTAAAGAATCCTGATAAATATAAAGAAGCCGGAGCTGAGATTCCGAAAGGTATTCTCCTTTATGGCCCTCCAGGCACTGGAAAAACACTTCTCGCAAAGGCTGTTGCCGGTGAGGCTGGTGTAAAATTCAAAGCCGTTTCCGGTTCTGACTTTGATGAAAAATATGTAGGCGTTGGAGCCAGCAAGATGAGAAAGCTTTTTGATGACGCAAAATCAAATGCGCCATGCATCATTTTCATTGACGAGATTGACTCAATGGGAGGAAAGAGACATTCAAAACAGAGCAATTATGACAGACAGACATTAAATACACTGTTATCTGAAATGGATGGCTTTGATGGAAGTAATGGCGTAGTTGTTATCGCCGCTACAAACAGACTTGAAGACCTTGATTCAGCACTTACCAGACCGGGAAGATTTGACAGTCATTTTGCAGTAAGTCTTCCGGCGACAGCAAAAGAAAGAAAGCTTATCATCAACCTGTATGCAGAAAACAAAAAATTTGCAGAAGATGTTGATATGGAAGCGTTTGCAAAAGAAACTATCGGAAACAGTCCGGCATCAATCAAGACTACATTAAACGAAGCGGCAATCATTGCAGCGAGAAGAAATAATGGTATTATCAACCGTGAAATCCTTGATGAAGCATGGATGAAACAATTGATGGAAGGACACTTAAAGAAGAATGCCGATAAAGACAATATTGAACTTGTCGCATGGCATGAAGCAGGACACGCCCTGGCTGGTCTCCTGATGGGACAGGATTTAACAAAGGCTTCAATCATCCCGTCAACCTCCGGAGCAGGTGGAGCTACATTTATCACCCCGAAGAAACTTGGTTTATTTACTGTTGATGATTTAAGGGAGCAGGTGATTATGCTGTATGCCGGAAGAAATGCTGAACGGTTATTTGCAGCAGAGAACAATATGACAGAAAACGGTGTCACAACAGGAGCCTCAAATGATATTGAAAAAGCAACAGGCATCATTAAAAAAATGATTACCGAGTATGGAATGAGTAAAAAATTCGGGCTGCTTAATCTTGAAGAGCTTGACGTAAAGCCTGATGTGATTACCGAAGAAGCGGTTAAGCTTGCGGAAGAATTAAATGAAGAGTCTTTCAATATGATGAAGTGCAACGCGGACAAGCTTAAAAAAATTGCTGAAAGACTCGTAGAAAAAGAAACTTTAACAGGAAAGGAGATAGAGGAGATTGCAGGATAATAGTTTTATTACAAAAATGACCGGCCGCGGCGAGCTACCAATCGGTAAGATGCCAGGTTTTGAGCCTCCGGGTGATGAAACACATGAAATCATTCTGGAAAGGTTTAAAAAACAGATGAGAAAAGAAACAGTGTCTACTGTATTCTGGACTATCATGAGTCTGCTTTTTATAATTACTTATATCGTTATGTATTTCAGGATGGATGCAAAAGCAGACGCAAAAAAAGGTATCCTGGTGGCGCTGGCAGCTTTCGTTGTGATTGCTGTAGTTACTATTTACAAATATGCGTTTATTGACAAAAAGGCTGATGCGATTGTTAATGAAAAGAAGTATAAGGTGGCACCGGCAATGATACACCACATAATGCCGGGATTCGGAACAAGGCTTGGGAAGCTGACCGTCAAGATATGCGATGCAGGCGACGACAATGTCGGGAATGTTTACAATTATGAATTCGTTATAAATAAGAAGGTTTCAAAAGCATACAGAAAAAATAAAGATATTATTCTAACAGTTATTGAGATTGATAAGCAGAATGAATTGTACAACCTGACATACATAGACGAGGCTGACAAGGATGATAAAGATGCAGCTGAATAAGATATATAGGAGTGAGACATGGAAAAGCGCGATAAGAAATATCGCGCTTTTCTTATTTTTTTGCGAAAAACTTTGTAAAAATAGTTTAAAATCCGAACAAAAAAAATATTTTTTCTGCATATTGTATATGTACAATTTGAAAGGAGGTGTTGTTGTGACAAAAGAAGTAGCAGAGCTTCAAAAAATAATTGATAATCACGACAATATTGTATTCTTTGGAGGCGCCGGAGTATCAACCGAAAGCGGCATCCCTGACTTCAGGAGTAAAGACGGGTTATATAACCAGAAATACAAATACCCGCCGGAGACAATCCTGAGCAATATGTTTTTCTACAGACGTCCGGAAGAATTTTTCAGGTTCTACCGCGACAAAATGATTTGCGATACGGCAAAGCCGAATGCAGCTCATTTAAAGCTTGCAGAGTTAGAGCATGCCGGCAAGGTCAAGGCGATTGTCACACAGAACATTGATGGCCTGCACCAGATGGCTGGCAGTGAGAACGTGCTTGAACTGCATGGCAGTATTTACAGAAATTACTGCAAGAAATGCGGCAGGGAATACGGTCTCGACGCCGTAAAGAATTCTGAAGGAGTTCCGAAATGTGAATGTGGAGGGATAATCAAGCCTGATGTTGTATTGTACGGCGAAAACCTGAACGACGATGTCATGAACAGGGCAGCGAGAGCAATCAACGAAGCCCAGGTGCTTATTGTCGGAGGTACTTCACTGTCAGTATGGCCGGCCGCAAGCCTTATTGATTATTTCCGCGGCAATCACCTGATAGTGATTAACAAAACCCCGGCTGAAAGGGACTCGTTCGCAGACTTGGTAATCCGTGAACCTATCGGTGAGGTTTTTTCGCAAATTGTTGCGAAAAAATAATTTTGAAAAAAAATCAAAAAAAAGTGTTACAAAATTTTTTTTATTTTGCATATTAAATATGTAAGCAAAAATGAAATAGAAATAATTAACCTCGAGCCTTGCCGGAAAGGTAATCCTCCTGCCGATTTTTATTTGTATTTTCATTTTGCAAAATATATATAAGCGCATAAAAGAAGCGCAAAAAATAAATCTAACAGGAGGAAAAACCAATGCAGAATAAAGCAAAAAGAAAAATTGATTACAAGAGGGTAATGTGGTGCCTTGCTATGATTGTGCTGGGAACTATGATGTTTATGGTTCCGGCGTTTGCCAAAACTGTAAGTGCAAATAAAACAATGACAAATCTTATTGGTTTAATGTGTTCTATGTTTAAATATGTTGGCGCTGCAATTTTTGTTTGGGCAATCATCCAGTTTATTCTTGCAACAAAGCGTTCAGATGCTGATTCTAAAGCAGATGCAATACAGACCGCTGTTTGTGGTATTGCGCTGATGGGAATTGTACTTGTCGTAAACGCACTTGGTATCGGAGCTGCTATTGACGGAGATGATAATAGTAAGTTTACTGACGATAAATTAAAAGACTCAGCAACATCATAACTTAACGATAATAATAAAGCAAAAGGCAGGCTTTTATAAGCCTGCCTTTTGCTTTGTCAAAAATCCGCAAAAATTTGAGACAATTCAGAAAATAATGTATAATAATATAAAGAAAAAAAATAATAAAAAAATTAAGAAAGGAGACTCTCTTTATGAACGAAAATACGAAAAATACGTTAAAAGGTATATCAAAAATCGTATTGACGATAATGGCATATAGAACTTACGACGTTGCAAAAGTTATAAGTGCTGTTTTGTGTCTGATGGCAGCTCATCAGCAAATTACTTCCGGAAAAGCTACGTTTTTCCTTACTGTTGTATTGTATCTTTTTACATATCCAATGATATCAGTTATAATCTACCTCCTTTTGTTGATACCAAAATATATCTCCAAATTCATATTGATGTTTATGAAAGGTGGGAATGAAACTGGATTTGACGGATTTAATGGTTATAATGATTATGGATATGGTAACTCTGATGGATATTATGATTATGATGGGTATTATAGACGTGATTACGGTAATCAAAATTATAGCAATCATCAGTATCAGAATAATTACAATCAAAACGCTAGAAATAGCCATCAAAATTCCAATAGTTCAGATGATAGTTACAACAGAGCATATGAGGAATTCAAGCGGCAGTATAATCAGTATTATTATCAGAAGAATAATGCAAATTCCGGAAACGGCAGCCAAAACAGCAATAGAGGTAATTCATACAACAATAATCGGTCATCAGGAAGCACATCTCATGTAAGCGATTATGAAAAAGCTTTAAAATTCTACGGCTTAAAAGTTCCATTCACAGAGAAAGAATTAAAGGAAAAACGTAGAAAGATGATGAAAACAGCGCACCCTGATGCTGGAGGCAGCACTAATGAGGCGGAAACAATTAACCAATATTATGATATTTTGAAAAAATATGCGAACTAACAGGCAAGAATTTTGCATATTGTATATGTAAAATTTTACAGAAAAGGAGAAAAAAATAATGAGTACTTCAAAAAAAATTACTTTAACCCTCATTTGCCTGCTAAGTATTATATTAGGAACCGGATATTTTCTTGGCCTGGCATATTTTCAAACACATTTTAAAATCGGAACAGAAATAAATGGTTTTAACTGCTCGTTCAAATCGATAGACGATGCAGATGCATTGCTGTCGCGGGAAGTGCAGAGCTATGCGATGGCTGTTAACACCAGAAACGGAGGCGTAGAAAAGATATCTGCAGATGATGTCGGAATGGCGTTCGCCGGAAAAGATGAACTGATTGATATGGTAAATCATCAGAATTACAATTTATGGTTCCTGCCTGAGAATACAAACGTCACACTTCCGGTTGGGTGCTATCAGATTGATGAAACAAAAATGGACGAAGAGTTTAACAGCCTGAAATGTATGAACGATATGGTGAAACCTGAAAGCGCACATATCGTTGAGACCAATGATTTCTATCAGGTAGCATCAGCCGTAAAGGGTAACGAGCTTGACGTAAACAAAGCCCGTCAGATAATTGAAACAGCAATCAGGCAATGGCAGCCGGAAGTAGACCTGGAAGCATCAGAATGTTACATTGAAGCAGAAGATATTGATGAAGATGTATTGCAACAGAGATGTGACTTGTTAAATTCAATCCAGGATACAATCATTACATATGACTTTGGAGACAGGAAAGAGACAATAGACTTTGAAAAGATAAAAGATAAATTTATAAACAAAGATTATGAACTGAGTTCTAAAAAAATCCAAAAATATATTGAAAAGCTGGCAGAAAAATATGACACTGTCGGAGTTGAGAGAAAATTTGTCACGTTTGATGACAGAACCGCCAGTGTCACAGGTGGTGATTACGGATGGAAGATAAGTGTAAATGATACAGCGTTAGAACTAATGAACCTTATAACAGAAGACACGCTTGATGTCGTAAAACCAGTATACATTCAGACCGCCGCAAGCAGGATGAAAAATGACATCGCTCATTCGTATCTTGAAATTGATGCTTCAAATGATATTGCTGTGCTGTATGTTGACGGAAAACCAGTAGTCCAGTCAAAGATTAAAGTTAATGGAGACATCGCGACAGGCTGCTATAAAGTCCAGAGTAAACAGGACGTAACCGATGATGGAAGGATAAGAAATATTTCATTTGGAAACTCAAGCATTTATCAATATACAGGAAATGAGTCTTCCGGTTTTTCCGGCTCTGATGATATTTCAGGATTCTCATCAAATGGAGTGAAAGAAAATTGTGCAGCTGTGGACGAAACCGGTATGACGACAATTTTTAATACTATGCAGGATACATGGCCTGTAATCGTTTATAATAATGAAAATATTGGAGGTTAAGAATTTTATGGAAGATAAAAAAGAAAGTGACGAAAAAGTGAACAATAAAAAAATTATTCGTCATACTATAGTTGTATATTTGACAATAGCTGTTGCGACATTCACTGCAGTAGTGCTTTTATACTCATGTGTGCTTATAAACGCGTACATCCCGTCCGAATCTATGGAAACGACCTTAATGACAGGCGACAGGGTAATCGGCAACCGTCTCGCTTACAAATTTGGCCACGACCCGGAAAGATTCGATGTTGTAATATTCTATGCCCCTGATTCCGGTGAACTCTATATCAAAAGGGTAATCGGAATGCCTGGCGAAACAGTGACCATCAATGATGGAAAGGTTTATATTAATGATTCTGATACTCCACTTGATGATTCTTTCATCAGAGAACCAATGGAGACAGAAGGTAAAAGCACATATAAAGTACCTGAGGACAGTTATTTCATGATGGGTGATAACAGAAACGAGTCTTATGATTCAAGATTCTGGGACAACCCATATGTATCAAAAGATAAAATCGTCGCAAAAGCTTCTTTAAGATACTGGAAGGGTATCAAAATTGTTAAATAATGCCGTACTTAATAACCAGTCGGCAACAGAAACATTTTGACAAAAAATAAAACAGGAGGAAAAAGTCAAATGGATAAAAATAAGAAGACTCCCGAAGATGACTTAGAAGAGAAAAACGTCATAATCGGGGCAGAAGAAGCAGACGACGAAATAGAAGACGATGACCTTGAAGAAGATGACAGCTATGAAGAAGAAGCTGAGGAAGAGGAGGAAGAGCCCGAAGAGGAGCCATCAAAGAAATCAAAGCCTCAAAAATCAAATCCATCCAAGCCGCAAAAGGAACCAAAAAAGAAGGCCAAAAAGAAACAGGAAGAATATGAGGATGAAGAGGAATACGAAGACGAGTACGACGACGATGAATATGAAGACGACGATGATGGCGGCGGAAAGACAAAAATCATTATCATCGCAGTTGTGATTGCGGCTGCAGTCGCTGCGGCAGGCATCTTCATGTATAACAAAATCACAAAGGATAATGAGGCAGAGCAGCAGCGTCAGGAACAAATGGAACAGCAGCAGGTAGAAAATACACAGAAAGAAATCCAAGCTGAAAACGAAGCTGAAGCAAAGAAAAATGCGGAAGAAAATCAGGACGTAGAAGATGAAGAAGAAGAGGAAACTCCAACCCCGACAGAGGAACCTGCCGCTACATCTACTCCAAAACCGCTTCCAACAGCAACACCGACAGCAACACCTTTCCCGGAGGAGACAACTGATGATGATGTTTATCACACACCTGATGATGATAACGATGGAGTTGTAGACGTCTCAAATGAAGGAACAACAGGTGGAATATCAAATGACACAGAAAACACACAGCCAGAAGTGACACAGGCACCGGCAGGTGTTATCTTTGTAGGAGATTCAAGATTCCGTGCTATGGCCAATATTGCAACCGATAACTCAGACCTTTGGGAATGCTCTTCAACCGGTGATTATAACTGGCTGACAGGAACAGCATTTACAGATGTAGACCCGAGAGTAGGAAAAGGCACAAAAGTATTTATCAGCATTGGAATCAATGACCTGACACAGTATCAGTCTTACGCATCAGCAATTGTCGCGAAAGCTCAGGAGTGGAATGCGAAAGGGGCAACGGTTTACTTTGTATCAGTCGGCCCTGTAGGTTCTGACAGCTATATCTTAAACCAGGATATTGTAAATTATAATACATACCTGTATCAGAGCTTTGCAAATGCAGGAGTTTATTATATTGACGCATACAACTATCTCGTTCAGGCCGGATACGACACGACTGATGGAGAGAACTACACAGATGCCACAAGCATGGCATTATACAACTACATTAACAGCCTTATCGGACGGTAAGACTATACAAAATACAGCCAATAAAATTGGCTGTATTTTTTTTGTAAAAAAAAATGTAAAAAACGAACCAAAAATTTTTTTTTCAGCATATTGTAATTGCGAATATTTTGATAGAAAAGGAGGTTGTTTACAATAGGCGGGAACGCGCTTGCCCGTCATTAAAAGTAAGACAGCGCCCGCCTGATACACGCGAAACAATCGCGGTATCGCAAAAAAAAAGAGAAAATGAAGAAGAACCAAAAAATAGGAGCAAAAGAAAGCAGGCGTAAAAGGAAAAAGAAAAAAGGGATATCAGCCAGCGATATAGTGTTAATGCTGATATTTATAATAGCGCTTGCAGTAGCTGCTTTTGCCGGATACAGACTGTATTCCATTATGATGGAATATAAAGCCGGCGTTGATGAGTATTCCCAGATTGCCGATACGGTAGTCAAAGAGAGGGATGCTGACAAAGAAAAAATTAAGAAACTGAAAGATGCAAAAACAGGCGAGGAAGCCAAGCACTGGGAATCACCGCTTGATATCGATTTTAAAGAACTTAAATCTATCAATCCGGATGTAGCCGGATGGATATATATGGAAGCTCTTCCTGATATCAGTTACCCGATTGCCCAGGGTGATGATAATGAATTCTATTTACATCATACTTATAAGAAGGAATCCATTTTTGCAGGTTCAATTTTTGTTGACTGTAAAAACTCAAAAGATTTTTCTGACCAAAACACAATTGTGTATGGCCACAACATGAAAAATGGCTCTATGTTCGGAACCCTTAAAAACTATAAGTTGCAGGAAACGGTAGACAAGAGTCCTTATTTCTGGATTATTACAAAAAAAGATGCATATAAATACAAAATCTTTTCAATATATACTGCCAATGTTGACGGCGACACATACACCTTAATAAAAGGCCCGGGAAAAGAAACCGTTGAGTATGCAAATAACATGAAGGCAAAATCAAATATTGATATGGGCGAGTTTGATTTTAAGGAAACTGACAAAATCGTCACATTGTCAACCTGCACTGGAGATACAGCGACAAGATTCGTTGTCCAGGGAGTAAGAGTTGAGCCAGAATAAGCTGCAAGAAGGCTGCCGCAACGGAAGAAAATCCATAGAATCATTTTGGTTAGCCTAATCAGAAAAAAAATAATTTCACGGAATTTTCAAAAAATGTTTCAAAATTTTTTTTATTTGTCATATTAACAATAAGCAGCTGAGAAATCAGTTTCTTGCAGTCCGAAAAGCTGCAAAAGAACCAGCAAAAAAAATATCGCAAAAAGCGAAAAACAAACAGGAGATAATAAAAATGAAAAATAAAATTATTTCAGCCATGCTCGTGGGCATGTCAGCTACAATGGCTGTACCAGTTACAGCAGTAATGGCAGCAGAAGGAGAACCTGCAGCCACAGAAGCGACCGCAGCTGAGGCCGCAGTAACAGAAGAGGCCCCTGCAGAAGAAACACCTGTAGAAGAAACTCAGGCCGAAGAAGCTGCTCCGGAAAATGAAGCAGAAGAAGTTCAGGAAGAAGAAGCTGTTCCTCAGGTTGACGAGAACGGAGAAGTAACAGAAGCCGCAAAAGATGCAGCTACACCTGCAGATTTTAGAGAAAAGCTTTCAACACTTTCTTTCTCTGCTGAGGTATTCGGAAAATATGCTGACAAACTGACAGCATACGCAACAAGCGATGCTGTAGACAAGAGCAACCTTTACAATTGTGAAATGTCAGTATTAGACCAGGCAGAACGCTATGCTAATGGAGAATCCGGAGAAGCAATTAAAGCAATCAAATATCAGATTGCATTAGAGTTTGAAAAGGTTTATGGCGAAGATGCATTCCTTCCTGGCCGTGATATCAGAAAAGCTATCCTTGAAGATTTAGGAAAAGCTCAGGATTTTACAGCTTGCACAACAATCGCAGAGGCAGACCAGCTTTACAAAGATAATGAAGGTATTGTAACTCTGCCAGTTGATATGATTAAGAAAGATGACGGAGATATCTCTGTAAATCCAAATCCTGGAGAAGGCGAGAACAAGCCAAGTACTGGAGGCGATGGAACAGGCACCGGAACTGAAGGTGAAACTAAGCCGGAGCTTGATACATATGTTTCAGGAATCCAGGACTACGAAATCAAAGTCGGAGAAGACATTGATACATCATCCATTTCATATAATGCAGAGCATATTTCATCCGTTGAACTTGACTCTTCTAAGGTCGACAATACAACAGTTGGTACATATACAATTTCATATATAATCAAGGGTATTGACGGCAGAGTAAAGACAATTGATAAACAGTGTGTAGTAATTGAGAATTCAGAGTTAACAGCTTTAAGAGCAGAAATGTGTGCAAAAGCAGACGTTTTATTTGAAGGAAAATTCACTGAGCAGGCTTATGCAGCAGAATGGAAGACTGCACTTGATGATGCAAAAGCTAGAATCAATAAACTTGGAACATCCGATGCTGAGAAAATGCAGGGTATTGTTGATGAACTGACTAAGACTGGACAGGATATCCTTGACAGACAGCAACTTTATATCGCTCAGACGGGATATGTAAAAATCTTAAAAGAGTATTACAGCTCACTTAAATTTGAGACAGATTCACAGAAAAAAATGGCAGATGAGACATTAAATGCCACAGTTGATAAGATTTCCAAAGCTACATCTATTGATGCAGCATCAAAAGCCCTTGAAGATGCAAAGGCAGCATTAAAAGATATTGCAGAACAGAAAGAAACAACTCTTGATGAGCTGAAAGAAGCTGCAAAAGCTGAGATTAATGATAAAGCAAAAGTTATCAACGACAGCACATCAATCACAAGTGATATAAAAAATGCATTCATTCTGAAAATTGATTCATGTACAGACGCAAAAGCAATTGAGTCAGCAAAGAACTCTGCTGATGCTGCATTTACAGATGTTGTTGCGGTAGTAGGCGGAGACATGGCTTCATTCGTTAATCTCTTCAAAGACTTAAAGGGTATTTCTCCGGATGGAGACACAACAGCAATGATTGACGTTGTTATCAACCTTGGCGCTCCGAAAGATATGAAAGATGGAGCAAACAGAGTTGAAGACGTATGTATCGCATTAGCAAATTCTGCAGAACAGTTCATCAAATATTTAAATGTTTGCGCAGGCCAGGAAGTTAAAGGCAAAACAAAAGCAGAAGCATATGCATCATATATGGAACTGACAAATGGAAATTCAGAAAGAAAAGAGCTTGAAAAAGCTAAAAAAGCAGCAAAAGAAGAACTCGACAAAGCAATTGATGCAATTGACGACTCAACAGAAGAAATTAAGAAGAAGAAAGCAAGCGTAAAAGAAGATGTCCATAACTTAATTGACAAATCTGAGTCTATGAATGACCTTGACGCAAACCTCAAGTCCGCAAAAGAAGCTGTAGACGCCCTGATTAAAGAAGTACAGGGAGAAGGAGAACTGAAAGACCTCAAAGAGGCTGCTAAAATTCAGATTCAGTCCGTTGTAGATGACCAGAAAGATGAAAAGCTTAAAGCAATCCTTCAGGATATCGCAACTCCGGCTCTTGAAAAAATAGATGCAGCTAAAACTCAGGAGGAAATTACTTCAATCCTTGAGGCATATCAGAAAGACATTCAGACAGCAATCGATACATACGCAAAAGATAAAGAACTCGCAGCAGCACAGGCCGCAGCAGTTAAGAAACTGGCTACACTTGAATCAAAAGCAAAAGCTGATTATGTAACAGAGGATATGAAGAAAATCATCACAACAGCTAAGGAAGAAATCCAGAAAGCTAAGACTGTTGACGATGTAACAAAACTGTACAACCAGGCAAAATCTGATTACAATACAGCATACGTAACATCCATGAGAGCAGTTTATGAAAAGAAACTGGATGCTCTGTTAACAGATAATAAGTTTACAGATGCAACATATCTTGAAAAAGCTAAAGAAGTAGTAACAAAGCAGAAAGCAAATTTAAAGCAGGCTGCAAATGAAGCAACAATGCAGGAAGTATATAAAGTAGCAAAAGAAAACGTTGAAAAACTTGTAACAGCACAGTCCACAGCTGCTAACTTAGCGCAGGTTAAAGCAAACGCAATCCAGTCTCTGCAGAATGGATATCCAAATCCATCTTCCGCTACAACAAAAATCTTAGAGAAATATATTAATAAGATTAACAGTGCGACATCAGAGACAGAAGTAAATGATATCGTTCAGGAATGCAAAGATGTACTTAAGAAAACCGGAATTGATTATAACAACAATAACGGTGGCGGAAACAATGGCGGTGATTCTGACGTGACACCTACACCTGGAGCTGGAATTGATTCTGATGTTACACCTACTCCAAGCAATAGCGCAACACCGAACGGCGGTACAACAACAACATTACCTGGCGGCGGAAGTTCAACTGGAACTGGCACAGGTTCAACAGGAACTGGCGATGCATCCCAGAAAGGAACAAGTGATGTATCCGCAGCAGGAAATGTAAAGACCGGCGATGAAAATATGGGAATTATCGCAATGGCAGGAGCTGCTATCCTTGCAGCAATCGCAGCAGCCGGAATTTCCCTTCGTAAATTTCTTAAGAAAGACGAATAATTAGCATATATGCTAAATGCCAGCGGTTTTTTGCCGCTGGCAAAAAAAATAAAGAAAAGAGGAAAAAGAAATGAAAAAAGGATTGATTGCGATTGTTGTAGCTGCAGTGGTAGCCGTTGGGGGTGCTGGTGGATACATGATGTATCAAAAAAAAGCAGAAGAAAAAGCCTACAACGAAGAAGTTAAGCAGGCAATTAACAGCCTCCCATCTATTGTAGTATACGAAAAAGAGGACTTGCCAACTGTTGAGTCCGAATTTGCAAATGCCGGAAGCTGTATTGATATCAATTCCGTAGAGCCAGACATTAGCAATGTATATACAACTGAACCTGGTGAATATGAAGTAAAGTATACATTCAAAGACTCAAAAGGAGAGCAGAGAACAGCTACTGTCCCCTGTGTTGTAAAGCCTGAGTTGTCAATGCATGTAACCGGAATGAAAGATATTGAGATTGACAAAGGTGATGACCTGCCGACTGAATCTGGATGCGAATATGACGACCAGTATGTAAGCTCTGTAACATTAAACACCGAAAACGTAGACAATGAGGAAGCTGGAACATATGATATTTCATATACTATTCTTGGTGTAGACAACGACATGAAGACAGTTGATGGATATACATGTACTGTAAACGAAGTGGCAACACCAACACCGACACCTACTCCAAAACCGACAGCTACACCTACTCCAAAACCGAAGAAGGACAAAAAAGATAAGAAAGATAAGAAGAAAACCGAAGCAGAAGTTACTCCAACAGTAAAACCGTCTGACGGAACAGAAGTTGGAAATGTTGAAGTACAGAATAATGTAGTAGAAACAGGTGATGAAAACAATATCTTTGCAATCGGCGCTCTTATTGTAGTATGTCTTGCAGCTGCAGGTGGAGTAATTGTTTATAAAAAAAAGAAAGATAACAAGTAATTGTTAGGAGCGGGAATATTCTCGCTCCTTATTTTTTATTTTTTTTCAAAAAAAATGTACTCGTTTTATATTTTTTTAGCATATTAAAAGTGATGACAATATGACAAAAAATAACCACTCGAAAGGAGTAATAAAAAAATGGCAGAAAAATTTTTATTAGAGATGGCCGAGACAATCAAAGCCTCAATTCCTGGCAATAATATCCAGATTGAAGACCAGGAAAATAAAGCTGTAATTTCCGGAGATATGGAATGCGGCATTAAAGGCATTAATGTAAGCATTGAGTGCTCTACAAGTACAATTAAAATTAAAGGAGCACGAGAATATAAGTATCCGATAACTGAAGCGTCAAAAGACATTTTTCAGCAGGAAATGATAAAAAAATATAATGGGGATTACAACATCTATGCAAGCGGGCAGATGCTGGCGTTCTCAAAGTTCTTCTCCTATCAGACCTCAAATGAGGCAATAAATATTACTAAAAATGCAATTGCAGCAATGCAGGATATGGTCGAAGAGTTTGAAAATAAATGTGTCAACTTTATGGAAAAAACTGAAGACGATTCATCCGAAAATGAAGAATATAACCCGGAAGCAAATGTAAATATCGTAAATGTTGATAACAACTATCACGCAGTTTCAATGACAGAGCAGGACAACCAGGCCTATGATGATGAGCATAAAAGTTTCTCAGAGGAAATCTTTGATAAGCTGGTCACAAGCATCGGAGGAAGAAGGGTAGGAAATGAAGTAACTGTTTCTGATGAAGAATCAGGGAAGATTACCAGATGCGTTTTATTCCCTCTTGACGCTGAAATCCTTGTATCCGTATCAACAAATGTTTCACATGATATCGGTGCAATGTATGCGTCGTTCATTAATGCAAACTATCCGGAGCTTAGAAGTGCTTATGACACAGACAATGAACTGTTTACTGTAAGAAGATATTCTTCTCCGGATAAATATGCACCGGAAGAAACTGAGGAATACTTAAAAATGTGCAGTACCGCAATTGATGCTTGCGTACAGAACTACAAAGCAACATTGACCAAAAAAGACTCATCTGATTTCGCATCAGATGTGCAGCAGATTCTGGCAGAACAGACAGAAACCGTTGCCGAAAGAGAAAAGGTTGTGGCATCAAGGGAAGAAGCAATGGCTCAGAAAGAGCAGGAAATCCTTGCTCGTGAGGCGGAACTCAATAAGAGATTAAAAGAAGTTGAAACCGAAAAAGCAAAAATGCAGGCAGAGGCTGAAAAGGAGCGGAAGCGTCTTGAAGAACATGAAAAAGAGATGCAGGACAAAATCAAGGAATACGAAGACAGAAATACAAGAGATATCCTGAATATCCAGCAGCTGGCGAATCAGGTGGCCGCGCTCCAGAATAGACAGAATGCCTTAGGAAATGTGGACAATGATGCTGAGGAAGAAATCTTCAGAATGAAATCCAAGGTGCAGCAGTTGACATCCCAGAAAATCGCCCTTGAAAGCAAGCTGACTGAAAAAATCAATCTTAAAGAAAAGCGAATCAGAGAACTGTCTGATACTATTTCTGAAAAGAACGCTGAAATCAGTAAAATCAATTTAAATATTGATGATATGGTGCAGAGTAAGGTTACAACAGAACTTGGAAAAACCGAAAAGAAGATGAAATCCATGGAATCTCAGCTTAAGGAAATCGGACACATCCTGACGCCGGAAGACCTGATTGAATATCTCGAGCAGTATGATGATATGGAAATCAAAAAATTCCATGCACCAAATGCCGAAGTTGTTGCATATAACGACGGAGCATTGGAAATCAGAATCAGAATCGGTGATATGAACTATGTTGATGTATCAAGGGAGGCTTCTTTAAAAGACCAGGTGCTGAGAGTATTAAATTCAAAGCATGGTGATGTTAAGTTTTTCAGCAAAGATAACAAAATCATAGCGCGAGCATATTTCAAGAAAAATGCCTCCACAGCAGATGTAGATGACCTTATTGCAACATTATCATCTAATTTCAATAAGTAAGGAGGGATATAGATAATGGATAAAACAGTTATTATTTTGATTGGCGCAGGTGTTTGTTGTGTTGTTATTGGTTTTGCCCTGTTTGTTAAACTGTTGACCACAAAGTCAAATGACGATGACGAGACAACAGGAAACAGAAAACTGCTGGATGAGGAATATGCAGAGAACTTCAAGGAATGCTTTGAAAACACCGGAAACATTGAAGAAGCCCTTGAACAGTTAGCACAAATTTATCTTGACAATCAGTTTATGTATAATCTGATTGTAAGTGCATTGGACTACATCAGGGATGAACAGGGCGATTACGAAACCGCTCTTGAGAAAATTAATGTTGACAGTGATGTAACAATTATGAAGATGCATAACGATGCAATCAAAAAAGCGTTAAATATTGATACATCTTCAACATCATCAAAGAAAAATAAAGCTAAAAAGAAAAGCAAAAAAATGATTGTTGAAGAAGAAACTTTTGACGATGAAGACGAAGAGTCTGAAATCGAACCGGAGCCAGAACCAGAACCAAAGCCTGCAAAAAAGGCTGTAAAAAAACAAGTAAAGAAAACAAAAAAATATGAGCCAGAAGAAGAGTTTGAAGAGGATGATGAAGAGGAGGAAGAAATCCAGCCAAAGCCAGTAAAAGAGCAGCCGGCCCAAAAACCAGCTCCGGTAGATATGGATAATTTTGATGACGATGACCTCGACGACTTCAAGATTGGCTAAGGAGTGTAAAATATGGATAACAAAGTTAAAGCCATAATTGGCGTGGCAATATTAGCAGTCGGGGTTATCGGTTTTAATACAGTATCAAAAGAACTGAAGAAAGACCCGGTTGTTACTGGGATTGAGGCGGAGTTTGTCGGGGAAGTTGCCCCAGGGGAGACGTTTACAAAAAGGATGTTTTCCGTCCAAGGCGTAACGGATTCTGGAAGGCTTGTAAAATTAAACAATTTCTCTTCTGAAACAGAAGCCGCTGCTATGAACGGTTCAACATGCGAAGTTGAGATTAATTCGCAAGGATATACAGACACGGTAATAGTTAATATTACAAGAGAACCTGTTATGGAGAAAAATATTGGATATCCAAACGAAGAGGACGCAAAGGTTACATGCTATTCAAATGGAGACCTTGAGTTTATTGGAAAAGGAGATATCACAAATTTTAATAATGGTGTTCCACCGTGGGATGACTATGAATATTCTCATGTGTATATAGATGATACATTAAATGTTGAAAGCATGGACGGTTGGTTTACCGATAACCAGAATTTGGTTTACTGTACCAGCATCCCGAAATCAGTAAAAACAATGAAAAAAACATTTGCAGGCTGTATTGCATTAGAAAAAACCCCTGATTACTTCCAATGTTCAAATTTAAAAATCATGGATTATACATTTTCAGGATGTGAATCTCTTAAAGAAGCAGATGTAATCCCAGTAAATGTTACTTCTGCAAGGTATCTGTTTGAAGGATGTACATCATTACAAAAACCAATTTCGCTTGATAAAACAAGTAATTTAACAAATATTAACGGAATGTATAATGGATGCATAAATTTAAGGGAAGCAACAAAAATACCAGACACTGTAGTTTCAATGAGTGAATGTTACCAGAATTGCATCAATATTAAAGATGCTGTTAAGTTCCCGATTAATATACAGGATGCATCATCCGTATATGCCGGAGATACTGGTCTTGTTACAGCAGCAGCTATTCCAGAATCTGTAACAGATTTTTCAAACTGTTATGCGAACTGCTCTTCATTGTCTGGCTCTTTGGAAATTAATTCAGATACAAGCAATTTTGGAGGTGTCCTCCAGGGAGCTACAACAAACGGAGATAAGCTTACAATTTCAGGAAACAGTGGAAACCTGCTTGCCATCCAGAAAGATGCCGGAAATAGAAATATCGCACTTGCTGACCCTGAAGCGGCTTCCAAACAAAACGAACGAATGCTGAGAGAACAGGAGGGGTAAAAATTGAAGAAAGCTATAGTTTTTTTATGTTTTTTTGGTGGAGCGGCCTGTTTCATATCAGCTGGACTATACATCAATAAGAACAACGCAGGCATGATAAACACAACGCAGGAATCAGTCCAGAAAGTAAAAAGTCCTGAACTGTTATCTGATATAAATATGACTCAATATGTATCACTTCCGGCTTCGTTCTCAGATATTGATATCGTGGAAGACTTAGATAACATTGAGGTGACAGAAGATAATGTTAATGATATTATATATGATAAACTGTTAAGTACAGCAACTCATTTAAGTACTGCATCTGATGATGGAATCCTTCTAATGGTTGATTATACTGTTACAAAAAATGGAGCCGTCGTTGATACTCAGACAAATTTTAAACTTGGCTATAATCAGGACTCAGAATTGTATGACGAAAAATTTCACGACGCATTAAAAGATGTAGCAATCGGTACGCCTGTTCATATAGAAGATGTATTTTTTAATGGTAATGAAAATGCAACAGTAGACCTTACTGTCACAAATATCTATAATATGCCATACCCTGTCACAGATAACTATATCGGTGAAAACACAGAGTATCAAAGTTTATACGACATGAGGACAGAGCTAATCAACGATTCCAGTGGTGAAGCAAAACAGCTTGCAAGAACGCATACAATTAATACTTTAATTGACACCATGATGAGCCAGACTACATTTATTCAGCTTCCAGAAAGTCTTATTATGAAAGAGCTGGACGCCTTAAAGAGAGATAATCCAGATGCTACATATGAAGAGGCAAAGCATAGCTTATACAAAATCTTCTTTATCGCAACCGTTATTAAAGACTACGATGTTGCTACATTAACAGATATTGAAAAACGATATGCAAAACTTGATGATTCTGAAAAAGAAGGATTGTCAGATTATGAAATTGAACGAAAGAAATATCTGCTGTTTGAAGATGATGTTGTAACATGTATTTATAAAAAAGTACAGGTAAGCAGCGATGCAAGCAAATCAGGAGAGTCCAGTAGTGAGACAATCGTAGAAGAAGATAGCGCAGAAAACGAAGAACAGCCGTCAGGTGAATCAACAGATGATACAACAACCAGCCTTTCGGCTGATGATATAGCTTAAATATATTGACAGCAGGCAAAAAATGCCTGCTGTTTTTTTTATAAAAAAAAATAAAAAAAACGTTCAAAAAAAATATTATTTTGCATATTAATTCCGGCATATTGTATTGGAACACAAATATTGTCTTCGGCTAAAAAAAGGAGGTAAAAAAAATGAAAAAGACAATGTATTCTGCAATGAAAAACCTAGCAGAATATATTGCTGCAAGCCAGTCGTCTGACTTTGATGGAATATGGGATGAATGGAGCAGCAAATATAAACCGGAAGATTATATGGAATTACCGCTTAGGAAAATGGGAATGCAGTTATGTCAAATAGACAAAGCTGAGATAAAGAGTGTGCCAGAAAGAAGCTATAGAGACACAATTAAAAAGACGTTAAAACCTGGAATTAATAAGGAGGAGTTCGAAAATGAGCGAGAAGAATACTTCAAATCAGCAAGATACGACGAAGCAGAATGAAAAATATGATGTTGTATATAATAAAAATTCAGGATACAGCCAGAGCGAAGTTACAAAATTGATAAAAATATATCATATGGCGATGGCAGCCGGAGATAATGTAACCGTGCAGGATGCTTATACAAAAATATACTTTTTTATTGCAAAGTATGTATATAAAACACTGTGGGGCAATTACCATACATTAATGCAGAACAAGTACCACCGTGAAGATATAGTCCAGGACGTGTGGGTAAAAATTTTTAATGAGCTGAAAAACTTTGACCCGGACAAGGGTGCCCTCACTACTTTTATTACTCCGTGGATAAAGCACGTTGTGTCAGATTACGCAAGCAAAAACTTCAGGAAAACTTCAGTTTATTATGCGAATGCTATGACGAAGATAAATGGAGCTCAGAACTATTGTAAACAGTATGGCTTAAATTCAGATGATATTGAGACAATCATGAGTCTGACAGGATTGTCAGAAGCGACAGTAAAAAATACTCTTGACATTATGTCTAAAAAAGACAGCGTCTCATATGAAGCCTTAATTGATGCCGGTGCTGATTATGTTACACAGATTAAAGGGCCTGAGGAGTCAGTGATTGAAGCAGAATCAGAACGTAACCTTGGGGAGCTTCTCAGGGATGTGCTAACTGATGAAGAACTGCAATTGTTATCATTGCTGCTTAATCCGGAAAACGCAAACAAAAAGCATTCAAGCTACCGTGAAATCGCTGAACAGATTCCGGGAAGTAATATTCCTAAAATCAAGAGAAAGATTTCAAGGATAACTACAAAACTTAAAAACAATAAAAGATTTGCCCAGATGTATCCATACATTATCGCGCAAGAAAAAGCGCTGGAGGACAATTATATTCCAGTGCTGGATGATACAGATGAGGTTGATGAAATGTATGAAAATTTTGACGATATTGATGTAAATGATGGCTGGAGCAAGGCAAAAAAGAAAAAGAAATAATTTTTGCTGTATGCTTGCATGTAGGAGCGTATGGAACATATGATACACGAAAATCTGGAAGAAATATATGCCAAAAAAATACAAAAACAAAACCAGGAAAAACTGAAAAAACAGGAGTTTTCAAAGTCCTGGATTGGAAGAAGAAAAGCACAGGCAGCTAATGCCAAAGCTAAAAAAATATTCTTAAAACAAAGCGAAATATTGTAATTAAAGGAGGAAAAAATATGCTATTTTTTATTCTTATTCTTATTATTGCTGCTGCAGCAGCACTTGCGAGACAGATTCGGATTGTTCCACATCAAATGACATATGTTATTGAACGATTCGGAAAATATTATGACACATGGGAGGATGGCCTGCATGTTAAGATGCCGATTGCGGACAGAATCGTTAAAAAAGTTTCCAAAAAAGAACGCGTTTATGACTTCCCGCCACAGGATGTCATCACAAAAGATAATGTAACAATCAGCATTGATTCTGTTGTGTACGCTAGTGTCTTTGACCCGCAGAGTTATACATACAGCATTGATAATCCGATTCTTGGTCTGCAGAACCTGACAGCAACAACGCTCAGAAGCATTATCGGTTCTATGGAATTAGACCAAACGCTGTCATCCAGAAGTGAAATTAACCAGCATATGCGTACTGTCCTTGATGAGGCGACTGATGGCTGGGGCATCAGGGTATCTCGTGTTGAGGTTAAAAACATCAAGCCACCAGCTGAGATTGAGGAAGTAATGACAAAACAGATGCGTGCAGAGCGAGAAAGACGGCAGACAGTTCTTGAGGCCCAGGCTCATAAAGAGTCTGTCGTATCCAGAGCGGAAGGCGATAAGCAGGCAAAACTTCTTGCAGCGGAAGCTGAAAGGGATGCGCAGATTGCCCTTGCAGAAGGACATGCCAAGGCGATTAAGCTTGTATATGACGCTGAAGCGGAAGGTATCAAACGGCTTGTTGATGCCGGTATTGATGACGGCGTTTTAAGGCTGAAATCAATTGAGGCCATGAAGGACGTTGCAAATGGAAAGGCTACAAAAATCTTCATACCGAATGATTTGACCGGAAGCATTGGTGCTGCCGGCGTATTCGGGGAAGCATTCAGGGAGTTCAATGGAGTTCCTGGAGAAAATGAAAAAGAGATAAGAAAAAAATGTGTAACAAAACAGCTTAAGAAGGATGCATGCCTTGATGACGAAAAGTCAAGAGCGACATATGGAGCAGCAATGACAAATGCCAATATTGAACATGATTTGCATGATTCTGCATTTGAAGCTTAAGAAGCAGTGACCGCTTTCGCGGTCACTGCTTCTTTTTCTAAAAAATGTTATTTTTTAAAAATTATTTTGCATATTAGATGTGTAACAAAACTGAAGAAATTACATTTTGCCTGTATTTTGAGCCTGTCATTGCTGCTGCGGCAAGAATCTCACAAAATGATAACAGGAGGAATTTATATGGCAAGACATAATTATGTAAGAGTCATTGCATTCGTCAGAAAGGAGCCAAAATTTAAAGATATCATCGATGGCCGTGCAGGAATTGTCGGACTCACGACAATCATGAGCGGACGAGACTACGAAAAAGCAAAGACCGGTTATCAATTGAATAGTGTATCATTCTGTGCAAGGTCACAGGAGAAAGAAATTGTTGAAGAGATGGAAAAGCTCCAGCTTCTTGACATTGTGGAAATCACAGGATTTCTGGCAACAAGGGAAGTCGACAAAAAAGAAGAATGCCCGTTTTGCAATGCTGTAAACAGAAGAGTTGATGCATGTGTAGCCAACGGAAAAGTAAAATCCGGAGGTAACGAGATTTTCGTATATCCAATCACAATCAGGGTAAAACAGCACTGCAAAAGCGAGCAGGAAGCATTTGAATATCTCCACAAAAATAAGGAAGATGCAAATAGAGTGTTCATTCTTGGAAACCTGACCGGGCCGCCAATTCAGGGTGTGCTTCATGATGGTAAAAAACAGTACACAAGATTTCAGGTTGCCATCAACAGAAAATATTGTCCGAAAGGCGGCAATGAAATGTATGAGAGGACTGACTACCCCTGGGTATATTCATACGGTGATAAAGCACTTGAAGATTTTCAGAACCTTGAAAAAGGAGCTCTGGTCTTTGTTGACGGAGCCCTGCAGGCACGAAAATTTAAAGAACAGTACGTATGCGGAGTATGTGGCCAGGAATTTGATGTCAGAGGAAGAACACTGGAAGTGCTGTCATATGATACTGAATATTTAAGACTTCCAAGACCGGAATTTGAAACAGATGATGCAGACGACGAAGATGACGAATGACTTCACGCAGGGGCAAAGCCCCTGCGTTTTTCTTGTTGCTTTGAAATTGGCATATTAAAAGCAAAACAAAACAAGAAAGGAGTTTTTTATATGCGAAATTTTAATATGAACGCAATCAAAGATTTTTGGGAGGATTATGTAAATTCTTTTGTTGACACAAAAGTAAATCTGCGTAATGCAAAAATATGCCGGATTGACAGGATGAAAGGAGAGAATCTTATCATTCTTGCGACAGAGGTAGATACAGGATTACAGTATGAACAGAAAATGTCTGTTCTGCCTGCAAAGCTAACAAAAAGACTGGAACGTATCGGATGTTTTTATGAAATTGATAATTGCCGATATATTCCGACAGTAGATGTGAAGGGCAGGGTCATTAATGATTACTGTAAACCGTTAAAGTCTGAGGATGATACAAAAAGTACAATCGTGCTGAGCAGGTTTTCTGAAGATGAAGATGTAGCACGTCTTGCCAGACGTATGAAAAACGCAAGAAACTTGACCTTCGTTTCAAGACGGCCTTTTGAAGTTATGGACAGCTATGTAACATATAAATATACAAGCCTTGTCGGCATCAAATCTGCAAATAAGCAAACTCAGATTTATGCAATTGACATCATGGATGCTCTTTGCAAAAAAGCAGAAAAGACAAAAGCCTTTTCAGGTTATATTGACCAGCAGAAAGCCAATAATGTCAACTTTACATTTACATGTAATATTGACAATAGTTCATTGGCTTTAAAGGTATCAGACAGCATCACCGGAAGAAAGTCAATCCAGATTGACATTATTTCAAAAATTAATGGAAGGACGTATACCCTTGAAAGCATTGAGATTAACCATCGCAATACAAAATCAGCAGAGTGCATCGCCGATACATTATTCCAAAAAGTGTCACGTTATTTGCAAAATCCAGCCAATACCGAAGCGTCACCTGAAGATGTTGAAAAGGTCTGCCTGAAATACATACCACAGAAAGCGAGAACAGAATTTACAAAAGAAATCAGAAGAGAAGGGGTAAATGCTGTTGAAGCGGCGTATGATATGATTTCGTCAGGGCTTATCTTCAATCTGAAAGGAAAAGTTCACAAAACAAAAGAATATGATGCAGGAAAAAGAAAAGCAGAGATTGCTTTAGGCCAGATGATGGCTTCCAGATAGCATAAAAATTTTATCTCCACGATTACCGTGGAGATATTTTTTCGGCATATTGTAAATATACAAAAAGCAGGAGGTTATCAAAGATGGCAAACGAATACTCTAAAGAAAACGTATGGAAGATAATGGAAGACTCAAAAACTGTTAATTTTATCAGGGCAATCGGACTGCCTGACAGAAAAAATATCCGGATTGATATTGAAACATATACGACGATTGACGGAGAAGCGAGCCAGGAGCTCGTTGATGAACTACATATCCTGAGACAGGATATGACAAGAAGAACTGCGAAGACCTTAAAGAAGCTTGACGTAACTGCGGAAGAGCTGAAATGCGGGCTTTCTGATGAAAAAGCAGTAAAACAGGTATCTGAGTATCTTCATAAATATGACGGTGTTATTGTGTCATATGGAACATGTGCAGTGATATCAGATATTAATAAGATTGCCATGGAATTTCAGATTCCGCTTGTAGAAAATAACCAGTTTGATATGAAAAAGATGACAAAGAAATGTGATGAAGACTACCCTGACAAGTCTACGATAGAAAACACCAGGGAAGCATTAAAATACTGCTTAAAAAAATACAAAAAGATATACGCAGCAGAGAATAACAAAAAAGCCTGCACGCTGAATTATGCATATTATACTGAATTTGACACTGTGCGTATGTACAACGAATGGATTTGCTGCAATACATCAATCGGAAATATTTATTACGATACACTTTCGGAGGAATGGGGAATGACCAAAAAAGAAAGTAAAAAAGTCGGATTCTCTATTGAAAGTGTAGATACTGAGGATGTGAAGAACCAGCTGCTGAAAAAATATTACGTGAAAAACATGGAAGAGTTGAAAGAAAAGCTGAAAATCAGGTTCGAACTGAAAGAACAGCAAAAATCCGGAATCTCGGCGTAAGCCGTCGATAAAATCCTGCGAAAAAAAATCCGCAGGATTTTATTTTTTCTGGAAAATTTCAGCATATTGTATGTATCAAACAAAAGGAGAAAAAAATATGGCTAAAAATAATACTTTATATATCGTAATGCCGGCATACAACGAAGAAGAAAATATCGGGGATGTTGTGGCGTCATGGTATCCAAAATTAGAGCTTGCCGGAGCAAATTCCAGGCTCGTCGTAGCTGATAGCGGCAGCAGTGATAAGACACACGAGATTCTTGTTGAGATGAAAAACGAATACCCACAGCTGGAAATCCTTGAAGGAACAGACAGGCAGCATGGGCCAAAAGTTATTGCCCTGTATGATTACGCTATCAAAAACGGTGCTGACTATATCTTCCAGACTGATTCCGATGGACAGACAAAGCCTGAACAGTTTGACCGGTTCTGGGATATCCGTGAGCAATACGATGCCGTGATTGGGCACAGAACAAGAAGAGAGGATGGAAGAAGCCGTGCTTTCGTGGAGAAGGTGGTATGCATGATGCTTAAAATGTATTTCGGTGTTAAGGTGCCGGATGCAAATGCACCGTTCAGACTGATGAAAGCCGATGTTGTAAAAAAATATCTTTACAATATGGAGCCGGATTTCAATCTGCCTAACATTATGATGACAACATTTTTCGTATATTACGGCGAAAATGTTAAATTCAAGCCAATCGCGTTCAAGCCGAGGGAAAAAGGTACTAATTCAATAAACATCAAAAAAATTATCAAAATTGGATGGAAAGCACAAAAAGATTTCAGAAAATTTAAGAAAAAAATGGCTGAAAAATAATTTAAAAAAACGTTACACTTTTTAAATTATTTTGCATATTGAATGCGTAACAAAAAATGAGATTAAATCGGCCGCCAATTTTACGGCGGCATAAAGACAATGATACCGCGAGCTGCGCTCGCGTGTACCAAGCCTCGCAGAGGCTGACAAGCGAAGCCACAAGGCTGAGCGTAATACACCGCAAGGGCTGACAAACGACGACAAGGTCGGAGTGTAAAGCACGGACGGTTTCCCGCCCGTCGGTAAAGAACAAAAAACAGTAAGTGCCGTGAGGTGATTGCTGTGTAGCTATCAACTCCGTAATCCCTACATAGAGATTACGACGTGGCGTTAATGTGTTGTACAAAGAAGCAGTGTACGAAAGGATGCCTGTGGAAATGCATTGCGTCAAACTGAATATAGAGGTGTCACCCCTACCAAGGGGGCGCTCAGAGATACAAAACAGTGA
>OASZ01000232.1_pt1 | contig 72719 bp, 62 predicted proteins | sample 1501241 | NCBI WGS metagenome assembly OASZ01 (sample SAMEA2579926, study PRJEB22360) | human gut metagenome | biome: human gut; feature: human-associated habitat; material: faeces | place: Denmark | collected 2008/2010 | reverse complement strand
CCACAAATATGCTTTATTTAGCTTCAGGAGTTCTGTGCGTTGACAGCTCAGAAAATCAGTCGGAGAGATTTGGGGAAGAGGACAGAATATGTAGAAATTCCGGGAAATGAAATTCTATAGGATTGACACTTGAACCAGTGCCATAATCGTATAAAAATCACAACCTGTTGAAGTCTCCCTCAAATCTTTCTCAAAATAAATTCTGAGTTTGAATAGGCAGCCAAAGACAGCTCTCAGTAAATAAAATAACCTATATTTGTGGCCTCGGAGCAAGGGTTGGATACGAGCGTGTGTAAGCGAGTATTCAAACCGCCGCGACTAAAGTTACAAATATAGGTTATTTTATTTACTGAGAGCGTCTCCTTTGCCTGCGCAAATCAGAATACATCCAAATCTTTGCCATTAACCACATAACCTTCATAGCCAGCCTCTCGTATCTCGTCAAGAATAGCTTCATCCCTCCATGCCATTTCCGCTGCAAGATTCTTACGGTTATCCTGAATATTCATATGATAAATACGGTGGTAGGTTACGAGAAGCTTGGGATTGGCTTTTTTTGCAACCTGGGCGAGGTCTGTGCTTAATGTATGCACCTCGCGGTGATATTTCTGCCATTTTGGTTCACGGCAGGATATTCCGGCGGCATATTCTACTTCGTGAAGAAGAATGTCGCAGTCTTTGGCTTTTTCTGCCACGATATCAAGTGGGGCTGTATCGCCTGTAATCACAATAGTTTTATCTGGTGTTATAAACTTGTATCCATAACATTCTAAAGTTCCGTGACTTACAGGAAATGCCTCTACTGTTACACGGTCATCTTTATAAATAATTCCAGACTCGATTTCTGTGACTTCCACTCGGTATCCCGATTCATTTGCCTTTTCAAATCCGTTAATTCGGAAATCAATATCAGTCTCATAGGCTTTTAAGATATGATCTGTCATATGCTGCATTCCCTTAGGGCCAAATACTTTGAGTGGAACCGGACGCTCTAATACCCACGGGGTAAAAATGAGGTCTGGATATCCGGCAGTGTGGTCTGTATGCAGATGTGTACAGAATGCCACTGTTAAAAGATCTGGTCTTAACGCATCAATTCCATTAAAGTAAGCTGCGGAAGCCTGTCTGACTACTCCCGGCCCAAAGTCTACAATATATGCCCTGTCTCCTACAACTACTGCGGAAGACGGACCATTTGCATTCGGGCAGGCATTAGGTGTGCCTGTACCTAAAAGAACAAGTTTTGTTTTCATTTTATTGTATCCTTCTCTATTTTGTATTTTATATCTTTTATCTTAATTTATATTATGCTTTCCCTACATTTTCAATTGCTAACTATATATAAAATTATCAGAACACTACTCCGCTACTTCTTCCCCAGAAACATGCTTAATAGATATTCCAGTAAATCCATAAATAATACTGAAAATTGGTGTTAAATACAGCAAGAACAAATATGGGAAGAATGCAGACCAGGCTACACCAAGTGTTCCTGCCATATATACGCCATAGCCATGCCATGGAATCATTGGGCCTGCCATTGTTCCTGAATCTTCAAGACAGCGGGAAAGGATTTCCGGTGCCACTTTTCTTTCTTTAAATACTGGTGCCATTAAGCGGCCTGTCAGTACATGAGACATTGGCTGGGAACAGCTGATCAAACTTGTGATATAGCCAACAATTAAAGTAACTAAAATCATAGAACCATCACTGTTAATACGCTTTACAACCGCATTTAAAATGTGCTCTAATACGCCGAGTTTTTCAAGCATACCTCCCATACCAACAGCAAAACTGATGATAGCAACGTACTGTAACATACTTCCCATACCACCACGATTTAAGATGGACTGAAGTACCCCTTCCTCAATTGTAGTTGTATATCCACTATATGCAGTCTGAATAATACTCTGTAATGTCGCATGCTGTACAAAAAATGAAACTGCTCCTGCTGCAAAACTTGAAATTCCAAGTGCCGAGATTGCATTTACCTTACAAAGTAAAAGCACGATAATTAAGATTGCAGGAATTAATGTTACCGCTCCAAGATGGAATTCTCCATTTAATTCTGTAATATAGTTTGAAATATCTCCTGCTGTATAACCACCACTTGTCTGCTGGATTCCTAAAACAGTAAAGATAATTAATGTAATGATATATGTAGGAATCGTTGTCCAAAACATGGCACGGATATGATCACCTAACTTTGCACCTGCGACAGCTGGAGCTAAGTTTGTTGTATCAGAAAGCGGGCTTAACTTATCACCAAACATTGCACCACAGATAACTGCTCCGGCAACCATACCAGGATTAATTCCCATCGCATTGCCGATTGCCATCATTGCAACACCAGCACTTCCAACGGAACCATAAGAAGTTCCTGTTACAACACTAAGTACAGAACAGAATAATAATGTAAGCGGCAGTAACCATGCCGGGTTAATCATCTTAAGCCCCCAGGCAATAATTGTCGCAATCGTACCGCTCTGTAACCAGGTACCAATCATAACACCAATCGCCATAAGCAGACAAAGTGTTGGAACGACCATACGAATCGCATCATATGCGCCCGCAACAACATTATCATATGGAATACGAACAATCTTGCAAACAAGATAAATAAAAATCCAGCTTGCAAATAAGCCTATCATCGGTCCGCCAGTCTTTAAACGAATACAAACTGCAACCGAAAAAATTATCAATACAAGCAGTAACAATGACTGCGGTAAATTCAGTTTCTTTTCTTCTTTCATCACTTTTCTCCCATTCTGTCAGATTCTCTACTGTCAACAAAACAATTACATTCTATACAAATCGTAACCTTTTCAGAAACAATACTTACTGTAAATCTATATGTAATTTTATCTTCCTGTCTGTATGAATCTTTATTTCGCCTCTTTAACCTATTACGATTTAATGTGTTAAATTGCAAAAGACGAACTATATTATAACCCATAATAAGCGAAAAAGCAATGTCCTATTAATGAATATTGCAAGATACACAACGGGAAGATTTTTCTAACCGCCGAGATTACGAACGGGAACTTCGTACCGTTTCCGCTAACATTGATATGATTCTTGGGAAGAATCACGAGCAGGAACAGCAGATTGAGAAAGAGCAAAATTTATAAATTTCCTGTTTTCATACTTTCCAAAAAGAGGTATTATATAAAAAAATGCAGGAGGTATATTCAAATGAAAGCACATAAATATTGGTCACTTGGTGCATTGGCAGCCATGATTGGAACCTTTTATACCGGCTATAAAAACAATGATATAGAAAAAGCCCAGAGTTTAAATTCTCTGAGCTTTTCTCTTGTCTATAGAAGTTTCGTCCACAGCTTTTCTTTTCTTATCTTCTATCTGGATATACCATAGTATTTCAAACAGCAATCATAACAGTTGATTATTCATGGATTTCTAATGGAAGATTATCTGGATCATGGAAAAATGTCATTTTCTTTCCAGTATAATCATCTAAGCGTACCGGTTCTGTTGCTATTCCTTTTGCGTTAAGCTCCTTAACCGTATCGTCAACACTTTTTACCTTAAATGCCAGATGCCTCAAGCCAAGTGCTTCCGGATAATTTACACGGGCCGGAGCATCTTTTATAATAAATAGCTCAATCTCCTGCTCTCCACAAGCTAAATCTATTTTATAATCATCCCGTTCCTTTCGATAATTTTCCCGGATTATTTCAAACCCCAGTAAATCAACATAAAAATGTTTTGATTTCTCATAATCGCTTCCTATAATTGCAATATGATGAATTGTGTCAAACATTGATTTATCCTCCGTCGCTTTTCCTATAAGTTTATCACAGTAAGATTTCTATGAAAACACATTAATTCTCTGTTTTTTTATTTGAGTTTTTCATTAGACACATTCATTAATAATCGTGTATCTTTTTTCATATTTATTTTACGAGAAACTCTTTAATATATCCATGTTAATCTAATCACTGACAGGTAATAAAGCAGGGATTTATCTCTACTTTCCCATTTTCTTCTCTATTGCTTCCGGAACTCTAATCAAGCCAAATCGCCATAGTATCGGATAAATGTATGAAACTCCTCTAATATCTCCAAGTGCCTTCGGTTTCTTCACTTCTTCTGAAATCCTCTTACTATTTTCAAATGCCAGCACCACACTACTCCAGGCAAGACTTTTACTTTTCTCTCTACGATCTATCAGCAGCTCTCTGTTATACTCTCCGTTCTTACCGACCTTTAATTTATATCGGAATGGTAATCCTGTTGCCGTTTTAAATGGATACTCCTGAAATGCAATAACAGCCTGCCACAGATTTTCCTTTGATGGTATTTCCTGTAAAAGCCGAACCTGTTCTTGTCTATTCTTATATGTCCGGCATCGCTCCGCATTTAGACTTATCTCTGCTGCATTATAAATTCCCTTTGTGTAGGGCAGATAGGAATGAACCGATGCTCTGGAAAGACCTGTGAGTTTCATAATCTCCGGAATCTCTTTTCCTGACTGATGCAGATCATTGATTTCTGTACATATATCTGATGTGAATACATCTGCAGTAATAAGTAGCTTACGGAGTTTAAGCAGACTAATATTTAGCTCATCTGCCAGTGATCTTAAAGAATCTGCTTCTTCATAGGCATCCCTTAACTCTTGAAGAAAATTGTTAAATTGAAGTTCTGGATTATATTCTGGTTTCTTTTTTGGTCTTCCTGCCATTTTATAACTCCTATTTCCATGTGAATCCAATTATCTTGCACCTAAAACAGAGGATTCTTTGCTATTCCCACACTATTTATCCAAGGTTGTTCCTCCGTGATCGTATAAAATGGTATTCGCGACCCCATAAGACTCAATTAATTTTCTACCGCTATTCCCTCTTCGCGCTCTTTCGGCAAAATAAAATTTTTTACAAATAAACTTGGAGTATATGTATCTAGATATTTTCCCACTTTAAATTTATATGTTAATTTGTTATTTAAAACAGAGGATATTCCGCCGTCATATGCCATGAAATATCCCCTGCTTTATACTTTTTATTATTCTATATCCAAATTACCTGGTATTGCATTTTGTTATACTTCGCATTCCTGCAAATAAGCTATTTAATCCCCTTACTATTTCATTATATAACTGTGTTCCATGATATGGCCTAAACTGAAATACACTAGTTCTAAATGTCCCAGTAGTATTAGTCGATATTTCCTTTATTTTAGAAGCCAGTTCATATGTTTTTTGAAAATCTTCTTTTGTTTCTCCTGGAAATCCATAAATAAAATATCCCTTTAAATCAATCCCGCTCTCTAGGATTGCCTTTGAAACAGTAATAATATCATCTATAGTTCCAAGCTTATTTATTTTTCTTCTTACGCTTTCTGACCCAGATTCTATTCCGATAAATAATTCCCTACATCCTCCTCTACGGAGTTTCTTTACCTTCTCAACATCTTTAGCTAAAGATAATACATGAACCATTCCTCTCCAACTTAAATGTGGAAATTTTAAAAAAATATTATTTGTCATATCTATACTTTTACCATTTCTTAGAAATAAATCATCTAAAACTCGAATACTTTGAATATCGGGATATGCAGATAGTATCTCTCTAATTTCCGTTATAACACTTTCTTCTGTCCTAATTCTAGTTGTGATATCTTTATTTAAACTCTTAGCCCCTCCACAAAATGCACAGTCAAACGCACAACCTCTCGATGTAATAATCGCTATTTCTTTTTCACCATAATGATTATATATTATTTCATTTCCTAAATACTTCCTATTTAAAAAAATATTTGAGATATCTTTTGGAAAATATTCTGAATTCTTATTAACTCTGTATACAACTTTTTGATCGTTTTCTTGTTCTGGAATTTGTTTACATCTTCCCGAAACAAGCGCCGGTATTATAAATTCTCCCTCCCCAATAATTATATTCAATCTATTTTGAGTATTCCATCGAAGTATATCTAAATAAATGCTCTTAACAACCTGTCCTCCAATAAAACAATCACAAGTTATCGTAATGCTCTCAATGATATACTTCACCATTTCATAATTTTGTGTAAAAATATTTATTCCAATATAATTCGGATGCGTTTTATTAATAAAATCCACTATATCATTTACAGACTTTCTTTCTTTTACACAATCAACAATAGTAACATCTATCCCTGCTTTTTCTAAATATGTTGCTATGTATCCCAATCCCAACGGTGACAAATATTGTTCTTTTTCTTTCGTAGCATCCCAAAATATAGGAGAATTAAATAAAATAAATTTTTTCATACCTTTCTCCATCTATCAGCTATATAAGAAATCACTTTTTCGACATTTTCATCTAAATTATCATTATTGTAGATATTCATAATATCAATATTATGCTTTCCTAATTCTCTAACCCCTTTCTCCATAAAATCAAGTTCTCTTTTTGACTGATTTTCCTTTTCAAATCTAGTTAATACATCCCGTTCTGACAGTCTTTCCTGCAAAATTTTCTCATCAGCAATCACCGCCAGTTGCAAGTCTGGTTTTATTATTTCAGAATTTGTATTCAATATAAACTCTGTGCCAACACCATCCATTTCTTGTAATATTAATGATGAAAGTATATATCTATCAGAAATAACTATTTTCCCTTCTCCTAATGCAGGCATAATCTCATTTATTATATGCTCATATCTATCTGCTGCAACCATACATGCTAAACTTACTCCTGAGTGTTGCTCTGCAAACTCTCTCAAAAAATTACCCAATTTGGTATCTGTTGGCTCTCTTGTCACATAAACATCATATCCTAATATTTCTAGTTTATTTTTTATAGCTGCTATTAAAGTTGACTTTCCAACACCATTAGGTCCATCTACGGCAATAAAATAGCCAATTGATTTTTTCTTCTCCAACATATAAGCAACCTCTTTTCTTTCCAATTAAGATTATATCTTATTAGGTAAATATAGTAAGTGGTAGATAGCGAGTACCTTGACTAAATTTTGACCGCCTTTTGGCGGTCTTATTTTTTCTCTGGCTTTCTGCACTTTTCAGGAAGACTTGTTGACCACGGTAACAGATTTTCACAGAAGCTCAAGTCTGTATCTTCCATGTGCTGTGGTATTTCTTCCGTCTTTTCTCACAAGGACTGACGTCTCATCTGCATAACAGAGACCTTCCTTTTCTAAAGATTATCTCTATTATATCAGAAAACAGGACAGCAAGCGAATCACCCCGGTTATCCTTTTCGTCAGTATCACAATGCTTTTTTCCGCTTATTTCCGTGCCTGCAGGCAAAGGAAACAGATGCCTTTCTCCTAAAAAGAAATCTGCGTTATCTTGTAAAAAAGAAGAACAGGCGGCTTATATATAAGAAAAAATATGAAAGCCCGCCTGTTTTTTTTGTCCATAAAAAACTTTTAAAATTTCTACATTATGCACAAAACTATACCGTATAATCTGGTGCCTTTTTCAATCGTTTCACCTGCTTTTTAGGGAGGGTAGTAAGACCTTCCATAAGCCATCGGAACTGTTGGGACGTAATGGAACGTACTTCTGATTCTGTTCTTGGCCATTGAAACTTCCCTGCTTCTAATCTTTTATAAAGCAGGAACCGTCATTTTCCCATACCAGACCTTTGATACGGTCTGTTCTCCGTCCACAGAAAAGATAGAGGGTATCTGGTTCGATGGCATTTCCTCCAAGATAAGAGCACACAGTATCTGCCAGACGGTCAATCCCTGAACGGAGGTCTGTATATCCTGTTACAATAAATATCTTTTTAAAACAGGTCGCATCATTTAACATGTGAGAGTACCCGGACTGTCTTTTCCAGTAAAGCTTCCGAAATATCTCCATGAACCCGGACGATACATCCATTTATCTCGATCGAGATATCGGGAGTACTTTCTGGCATTCTTATGAACAATAAAGCAGGGATTTATCTCTGCTTTCCCATTTTCTTCTCTATTTCTTCCGGAACTCTGATCAAGCCAAATCGCCATAGTATCGGATAAATGTATGAAACTCCTCTAATATCTCCAAGTGCCTTTGGCTTCTTCACTTCTTCTGAAACCCTCTTACTATTTTCAAATGCCAGCACCACACTACTCCAGGCAAGACTCTTACTTTTCTCTCTTCAGTCTATCAGTAGCTCTCTGTTATACTCTCCGTTTTTACCAACTTTTAATTTATATCGGAACGGTAATCCTGTTGCCGTTTTAAATGGATAATTCTGAAATGCAATAATAGACTGCCACAGATTTTCCTCTGATGGTATTTCCTTTAGAAGCCGAACCTGCTCCTGTCGAATCTTATATGTCCGACATAGGTTGTCTAAAGTCCATTATTATATTATTCCATATATTTTCTGTTGAATAATTAATCTTAAACACTCCTTAATGATATTTACTCTTATCTTTTGTGCCATCCTCCCCACCTATAGGATGAGAATGGCACCATCAAACTTTTATCATCAAACGGATAATAAAAAAGTTTTTTCTCCTTCTACATTTTTTCTTCTACAGCTCTCGCCAATTTTCCCTCAACTACCTGTGCCTCTTCTTTCGTTGTTGCACTAACAGAAATATAGGCCTTAAACACTCTTCTACAAAACCTGAACATATGAATCAGGGAAAAATAATTATTATATCAGGGCCCTCCGCTTCAGGGAAATCAGCAATTGTAAATTCCTTAATATCATTAAATAAAAATTATATAAAGGCTACACCAGCCACTAGTAGAAATAAACGACCTGGAGAAAAACCAAACCAAGATTATTACTTCTTGTCAGAACAAGAATTTGTTCAGAAAATAAATAATGATGCCTTTTTTGAATATTCAAACTATCTCGGTCTATACTACGGTACATTAAAAGCCCCTATATATTCAGATATTGAATGCGGAAAGAATGTAATTCTCGATATATCTTTGGAAGAAGCATTTAAGCTTAAGCGTAAATATCCAGAAATAATTCTTGTATACATCACTCCACCAGATGCTACAACCGCAATCATGAGATTAAGAAAACGTGAACAAAATGATAAACAACATATACTCGAACGGCTTACGGTATATGCAAAAGAATCATATTCAATGCTTCGGGGCGATATTTTACTTGTCAATAATAATACAGAAAAAACTGCACAACAGTTGTCAGCAATAATTAATAACACATCTGGAAGTGATGAGGCTTTTGAGAAATCAGTTGAATCAGTAATCTCTTTCAAAAAAGAAATTACTCAATATTTAAAAGGCAATTACGTTGACAGCCTAAATCATTTATCTAGTGAAAATCCATACAAAGCAACTACTGATACAACTACTATATCTATGGAACTACAAATTATACATTCCATGTTGGAAAAACTCTTGGAAAAACTCATTGAAGAAAAAAAAGAGAAGGATAACTCTGAGAATTTGATCATAGACGCATCACCAACACATTCCACTGAAGGTCCTGGAAAAACAGAATGTACAGAATCAACTATGCTAAATAATAGAGTTGATATTAAAAATTATTTGGAAATGGATTTTCCTGGGATTACATTTAGAAACTTCATTTCGATTTTCCAAAATTATTCTTTATTTAAGATGGACACTGAAAAAATAGCTGATACTCTTAATAGATCCCGCAAAACATTGGTAGACCGTTGGATAAAACAAGGAACCTAATCTAAGTCTGTGATGTTGCTTCGTCCGCTTACCTGCCACATTCCGGTAAGTCCCGGCTTGGTTGCGAGGCGGGCACGGTGATGAAGTTCGTATTTATCCCATTCGTCTACTGTTGGCGGGCGGGTACCGACTAAGGACATATCGCCTCCTTATGTCAACTCAGGAACAACTTTTTTTCAAAAATTTCTCATAAAGCACAGTATTATCAACTTACCCTCAAAATAAGCATAAAAAAAGAACCCCTGATTTCTCAGAAGTCCCAAATTCTTCGATTCTATGTCTACTCTATTTCTCCAAATTGCACTATCCTAGCCTGATTCAAATTAAATTCCACCAGATTATATTCTGGATAATGCGTTCCTGCTATTCGATACGTGTCATTTTCATTCCACTCACAAACTCTCCAGATTATCCTCAGCATTTGAATACTGCAAATTTTAAAATCCCAGTCTTTAGGATTATATTTAGGCACACGAAAACACTCCGCTTCTTTTCGGCTGACAGACTGAACTGCTAAAGTTCTTTTCTTCGGGTTAAATAAGAAGCGAATATACCTCGGATCACCCAATTCTTTTATCGTTGATCGAAATATTCGTATTATTCCTTTTTTTTGACACAGAGATACCCCTGTGATATTTGCTGTGGTTTTCGGCATCTGCACTCCTCCCTTCCAAATGAGTGCACTTTCTCCTATCACCTTGTTGCTGAAAATTCTATATAGCCGTCTGTTATATTAGTTTCCAGTGCTTTTTTATGTTCTTCTACTGATAAACCAAAGGAATCCTTCCAATTTTTTGGATAAAATGGTATTCTATTCAACTTTCTCGCCACTTTTGCTGCTATCTCTTCCTGATTCTGCTCAGGTGTCTGATCTGTTTCTGCAGTAACTAATACTTCCTTTTTCTCTACTGAATCTGGATTCGCTTTTTTCTTTCTTTTTGTATCCATGAATATCTCTGTTTCCAGCAAATCAAAAATATACATAGTTTCATCTTCATGTGTTATTTTATGCCCCAAAATCTTATATCGGCAGTCTGTATTCCATCCCATCATGTCATACATCATTGCTGAAAATAATTTATTTGACATTTTTCTACTTTTTCTTTTATCTGGTTTTTCAATACACCATCTCAAAGCATCTTTGTCGTTTTCTTCGCATTTCCGCACTACCATTCGCTTATTATCCTGGTTAACAAGAATCTGTATGTAAACTGCATCCTCTAAACCGGCAATGCAGGCAGTATTAAATGTCACACTATCTCTCCGGATTACAACGGCTGGCTCCCGTAAATGTGCAAAAAGTTCCCTTCTTACAACCTGGTAACCATCATAACTAAAATCTTGTGCCAGTTCCAGTGCTTTCTGATCTATATTTTCTGTGTTCTCAATAGTCTGATTTATCATCATTTCACTCATACTGCACACCTCATCTTTTCTATCATGTTCTGTGCTTCTTCATTCAGCTTATCCAATAAATTTTCTGATATAGGTTCCAAACCTTCTACTATTTTAGCTGGACGCAGCACATCCCAATTTCCACAATACTTAACTCTATGTAAAAGAACAACATCTTCCGGGCTATCACCAAAATGATTCTGCCACTGCTTCGGGAAAAGTGTTCTGACAATCTTCTTTGTTTTATTTTCAGATGTTTCTACGGTATTCTCTTCCGCTTCAGTCGTATTTATGTCCGGTAAATCCTCTTGAATTATCTCATGTTTAATCACTTCTGGTTCTTCCAGGTCAAACAATAAGATCTGTTCGTTATCTTCCTTTGAATATTGACCTCTAAAACGATATTTACACTCATTATTCCAGTCCATTAATTCAAATAGTGGTTCTGAGAATCCCCGGCAGCTTTTAGGCAGGACTGCCCATTTACCATTTCGTATCGTTCCCCATTTTACGGCATTGATGTTATCCTTATCGCATGGTCTTACGGCGATACATCTTTCTATTGAATTAAAAAGAATTTCTACATATTCCACATCTTCAAATTTCTTCAAACAGGCAGTATTAAAGCTAATACGTCCTTCTGAGATTGTCATGGCTGGATTCAACCTTGTAGAAAAGAACTGTGCCCGAACAATTTCGTATCCAGATAAATCAAATCCTCCCTCTTTCTTTTCTTCTCTTGATTCTTCACTATCTTGTATACTATTTTTATCAGAATACACACTCTGACTTGCTTTTTTATAATCTTCTGCTGTAAATCCTGTCCAAGACCGATTAACCGACACAAAACCTTTTAACGCTCCACCATCTACTACCTTGAGATTAGGAAATGGAAAGCCTTTTTTCGCATACTTTGTTACTGTCAACATCTTCTGTACCGCATTATAAATATCCCTGTCAACAATAGCCTCATGGTGATCTGTTTGTCGGTACTGGTTCCGATCATGACGATTCTTTTTTGATTTATGATCAAGATAATTAGGCGTAAATGTCTTTCTGGAAAGTACATCTCCACAATATCTCTCATTTCTCAATAAACTCCCCACCGTACCACTTGACCATTTGGTGTTTCCAAGTTTCGTTTTCCGCTTTAATTGCATCAGTATTTCTGCAATTTCCGCAGTTGGAAAACCGTTAAGAAACAAATAATAGCATAAACGCACTGTTTCTGCCTCTTCTTTATTAATTACCAGATTACCATCCTCATCCACATCATATCCCAATAATTTTGGTGTAAGAAATATGCCCCTGGAAAAACGTTGTTCTATGGAAATATTCATAATCTCACTCTTCGTATGAGACTCTTCCTGTGCAGCTGCGGATAATACTGCCAGCATCATTTCACTGGTATTATCCAATGTGTAAATATGTTCTGTTTCAAAAAACACGCCCACTTTTGGTCGCATATTTCCAAGTTCACGAACCTTTGCAATACAATCCACTATATTTCTGGCAAATCTGGAGACACTTTTGGTAACAATCAAATCTATTTTTCCAGCTTTACAATCTTCTATCATCCGATTGAACTCGTCTCTATGCTGTAAAGATGTACCGGATATTCCTTCATCAGCATAAATTCCTACCAGCTCCCATCCTTGATGTTCTTTAATCATATCTTCATAATGATTCTTCTGCAGCTCATAAGAAGAAGTCTGATTAACATCATCAGTAGAAACACGGCAATAGGCACAAACCCTTTTCTCTGCTGTATCCTCAAACAACTTTTCTCTTGGTTTTGCCGGAATAAATTCCAATTCATTTCGGTCAACACCCTTATATCTTTCACGAATCTTATTCTTTTGTTCTTCCTGTCTCTTTATTTCTTTTTCATATCCGCTCACCTGATGCATCACTCCCATTTAACTGCCAATACCATTTATCTCCCGATTTATAGGATATAATCCCCATATCTTTTTTTGCCTGCTCCACAGTACGTTTACCAATACCATTTGCACGCATTTTATCAAATATATCTGCACATGCCATATCTGTTCCACTTAGCAGTAATTGCAGATAATCCTTTGCTTTGTCCAGTTTACTATCTGTTTTTGATTTATGAGACAAAAGATCTTCTACCTCATATTCCTCCTGCCCTATCCACCGAAATCCAAAATCCGGATGTAGTTCAAATACATATGCCTTTCCTTCTGGTGCCAGATTATTTTTTATCTGAAGCATTACACGATAATGCGGAATATTTCTATCCCTTCCTACTAATAAAATACTCCTTGCTACTGCAGCTATATCTATACTTCCAAGTCCTCGATATATGCCTTTTGTCCGATTGCTTTTATTCATGTGTCCAATCAGCACAACTGCACATCCAGTCCGCTCTGCAACTTTTGCAAGATTTGTAAGAACAGAACGCACCGAATTTGTACGTTGCATTTCACTATCCATTCTCAAGTAGGCTTGAAGTGGATCAATAACCAATAATTTCGCCTGTGTACCTTCAATCGCTTGTGCCAATCTTGTGTCATTTAGTAATATTGGTTCTTCATCCGGCTGTTCCAAAAATGCAATTCTACTACAATCTGCACCTGCCGCTTCCAATCGTGGCTTGATTGTATCTTCAATTCCATCTTCTGCCGCCTGATAAATTACGTTTCCCGGTATTTTATCTCCGCTTCCATCTGGCATAGCTTTTCCAGTTGTAATAAGTGCCGCAAGCTGCATCATCATGGTCGATTTGCCTTCTCCTGGATCTCCTTGCAATATTGTTATCTTTCCATAGGGAATATACGGATACCATAACCAATCAACTTCTTTTGATGACACTGCATTATAATATGTAATTCTATAATCATTTTGTTCCTTTTCATTTTGATCCATCTATAACCCTTCCAGCTTTTTATTTTTCTCCGTCATATCTGCAACCAGTTCTGTAATTGTTTGTATTTCTTTTGGTGTAAGACCAGATACGTCAACCGTTCTTTTACTTTCACATCCCAGCAGATAGTCGGTACTCACTCTATAAATTGTAGCTAATCTGACCAAAATTTCATAAGAAGGCTGTCTGACATCATTTTCATAGGAACACATTGTATTTTTATTTACTCCAACCAAGCTTGCTACCTGATCTTGCCGCAAGCGATTGTTTTGTCTTAATTGCTTTAATCTATTTCCTAATGATTCCATCATGTGCATCTTACCTTTCTATGCACTATGAAAATTTTTGATTTTACAGTATTTTAGTATATTCTATCAATTTATAGTTCTCGTTTGGGGAACTGCGGTTCCTCTTTCGAGAACCAGACGAATTTCCACTTAACAATGCTTTATAATATTTTCAATCCATAAATACTGCTTTCTCTTTTTATGTTTCCAATTATATATTATCTAGTGAATTTATTCACTATATTTTTGCATTTTCCCCTACTTATAATTAAACAATCAGGAAATAAATTAGAAGGGCGGGAACAATGTGATTGATTATAGTCCGTTATGGATTACAATGGAAAAACGAAATATATCTCAATATTATCTCGTCAACAATGGCATCGACTACCGAACTATGCAGCAACTCCGGAATAACCAGAATATTACCGCATCTACTATCGAAAAACTTTGCCGGATCTTATCTTGTACCCCAAATGACATTTTAACTTTTACAGATGATGATATACATGATAAATAACTGTCGGAACCGATGAATCCGGCAGTTTTATTTTGCAACATTGCGGTCTTGCGGTGTTGCGGTCTTGATACAAAATATCTTCAAAACTCAATCATTTCACCTTACTTACTCGACATAGCTGTAATTTTTGATATAACGGTAAATCAACTGCTCTACGACAACACACCAATTTCATTTCATAGTTTGATGCTGATATTAAAGAACCGACAAGTGATTGTTCTTAACAAAAAAGAATTTCTGCTAAAAATAATAAAAGCAATCAAGACAACACTGCGTAATTATAAATCCGAAAGACAAGAACGCAGAGAATTTATCTCTGCGTTCTTACATCAATCAGCAATAAAATTTTTTATTTTTTCAAACAAATGTAAATAATCATTATAAACATCTTCCTCGTATTCTATTGATTCTATATATCTATTCAACAGCCCAGAAGCAACTGTTTCACTAACGTTATCCTCACGCTCAACTAATTTTAGATCATATTGTTCTTCCATCTTTAATACAAAATCTCGAATATTATCTTTATTCATAGCATATTGTATTTTTTCCGAAGCTTCTCCTGCATAGTCATCAAACTCTACTTTCTCAAGTTCAGGTCTTGATGCTGTTTTTTGAGCTTTAAATTTGAATTTCATAATTGTATATAACTCATTATGAACGCTTCCCACCTGACCTTTTAAATCATTAAAATAGGCATTTACAAAATCATTTATTTCCTCTACATTTTTTTCTGTTATTTTAGCTAAAAACTTTTTTAATTTTTCCAAATCAGAAAAAAGTACAGATTCAATACAGTACCCATCATGAGTATGTGCCCATGATGAATTACCTAATCTTCGTGTTATTTCTCCATTTATATATTTTTCATTAGCATTTTCGGTCGAAAAATCTTTATCAAAAATAGCTGCATATTTGCAATTTCGAACTGCTTGTGAAAGCAACTGCTTATTCGCCATAATTTTCAAATTCATGTTATCTTTTCCTCTTACATACCAAAATGATATTTTTGAAAAATCTATGGCATATTGTGAATGTACTTTTTTCAAGGAGTCGTTTATTGCTTTTAAATAAGTTATATCATCCTCGCCTTCTACAAAGACGACCCGCTTATTTTTTTGTAGTCTTGTTAAACCAGTTATTACCCCGCCCAATGAATGGTGCAGTACATCCACGTTTAAATCATTTAAAGCTTCGATATTGCCTTCATTTTTATTTTCAGAGTTAATAAATACTATATCTTTTGAATCCAGTCCTGATACAAAATTATCATTATGTGTAATCACAAAGACCTGCACATTTGATATTTCTTTCAAACAATCTAATAATTTATTCTGTATTCTTGGACTTATATGTGAATCTGGTTCATCAATTAATAAAACATTTAATGCATTATCCATAATATCCATTGATGAAAAAATTTCTGCGACTTGTAAAAAACCACTCCCTTGGAGTCCTATGTCTAATTTTTTTTCATTTTGAACAACATATAAATCAATATATTCTTCTTTTTCTCTTGCCGTTCTTGGTGGAATTTTAAATTCAAACTCACAATCTAATACTTTTTTCATCCTTTGAATCAATACAGTTACATCACTCGATAGTATTTTATTTCTCAACACTTCATGCGATCTACCCTTTTCAATTTTTTTCCTTATTTGTCCTGGAAACATATACGGTTCTTTTGCGAGTACCTTTGCAACTGGTTCTGTTTGCTGCATAAAAAGAAAGTCCGTCAATTTTGTTCCTACTGAATCCATTTTTTCTTTAAACGCATCAAATTCTTCAGGTGTTTTTCGCTGCAATCTAACATATGCGTTCTTAATTGATGGTTTTACTAAGGAAAAATTTAAATAATATTTTTCTTCTGAATTTTCTTCACTAAATTCTACCCCTATTTCACAAGACCTTTTAGTTCCATAAAACAGATCTTCATCTTTAGTAATCCGCAAGAAATACAGTTCATCAAAACTTATGTATAAAGGAACTGAATGACTGTAGAAACTTTTCTTATTGCTTGTTAGGCTTTCATTATAACATTTCTCCCATAGTAACAATGCCTCAAATATTGTAGATTTCCCGATATTGTTTTCCCCAATAATCACATTAAATTTTCCACTAAATTTGATTTCAACAGTATCTTTATATGTTTTAAAATCTTTCAAAGTTATTTTAGATATAATCATTACTTTTTCCTACGTCCTTTTGCATATACATTCTCTCATGTAGTGACATTTTTTATATATTAACACATTCTTCCATATATCAAAAGTATAAAACACCGATAAACAAGATTTTTCTCCTTGCTTAACGGTGTCTTCTAAAAATCTAAAATCCATTCTCAAACATCGACAGCCCTGCCATCAGCATCCCTTCATCCATATCCAGTCCATCGCTCTGTTCTTCTTCTATCACTTTCTCGGCATCTTCTTCAACAACTACACTCTTTTTTATCTGCTGTATAAAATCCGTATCCTGCAATAACTGCTTCTTTAATTCCTCCACACTGACATTTGCATTATTATAGGAAGAAACGGGTGCATTTTCTTTATGTAGCCACGCATAAACCAATTCTGTAATCAGTGCTGTTTTACACCTTTTCTGTGATTTCAGATACCTTCCGATTTCTCTCTGCCGTTCATTATCTTCATTAAATATCAGTACAACCCGTATCTCTCCCACACATTACACCCCCTGTCTTTTCTGGATGTGTAATGCTGTCATTTTCTCATATCCTACCGCATTTGCCCGGATGTCCTCGATAAACTCTATATATTTAAAATCAGAAGATTTTTCAATCTGCTGTTTCAGAAGCAAGCTACCTCCACCAAGAAATACTGCTGGATTAGTTCGGAAGTCTGGTACATACGCATGGAGTTTATTGATAATCCTCTGCATCCAGTCTCCTGCCATTTTCTGAATCTCTCTTACCACTTCTTCATCCAGAATCGTTGCTTCCTGCATTAATACCTGCTCTACGTCTGAGGATTCCAGATGGATACCGTAATTCTGCTGGATGGAATTAGAAATTTCTGAACGGAGAATCGCCATTCCAGATCTGTCACTGACACGAACTGACAAATCCGGCTGTCCTTTTCTGATTACCAGTAAATCTACAGTTCCGTCTCCAATATCAATGCAGTTGACCGTCCGGTACTGACGGAACAGGCTTGCTTTATAGCACATGACTGCCGCAAAATTTTGAGGACTTACCAGAACATCTTTCAGGTAACAATTTACCGGCTTTCCATTGAATCGGAAAGAAATTCCATGTTTTGAATGTTCCATAAAGTATTTTTTGAATCCCGGAGCCTGCTGTCCGAAGTCTGCTGGTGGCAGTCCAACTCCCAGTACAATATCTTTGCCGGATAAAGTGATTCCTCTTTCCTTTGCTTCCAAAGCCAGTGAAAATAAAGTTAGTATAAAATAATCTTCATCCACTGTCTTATCTGCTTTGAATGGCATTCTTGTTTCTGATAACGTATAATACACACCGTTGTATTCCAGAATATCCTCATTCATAAATCGTCCTGGTTCAGAAGTATATCTTACCAGACCACATGGAAAGTTTACATGTACCCCTTTCATATTTCCGTTTCCATGATCAATTCCCATAATAATTTCTGCCATATCCTATTCCATCCTTTCCTGATCATCTTATACTTAACTGTCACTTATCTTTAAACTGTCTGGTTTTCCGCATATTTTTTCATATTTCTTATGACAGTTATGTATAAGTTTACTTGTACTTTTGTATCTGTTATGTAAGTTATATGTTACTTTTGTATCTATCATCATTATATATGTCACATTTGTATCTGTCAATATTTTTCTTGAAACTTTTGTGGCACTTTTATTTAAAAATGTGATATACTTTTGCTATTGGAGGACTTTGCCTATGAATACAGGAGAAATAATCAAGTATTTTCGTCTGGCTCGTAACATGACACAGGAACAACTTGCACAGGACGCTGAGATCAGTTTCAGTACACTCCGCAAGTACGAAGCCAATGAACGTAATCCGAAATATGAACAACTTTCAAAAATTGCTGATGCGTTAGGTATCAGTGTGAATCTTTTTATGGATTTTGAAATTCAATCTGTATCCGATCTGTTTTCTATTCTGTTTAAAATGGAGGGACAGGCAGATTTAGAAATTGCAACCTCAAAGGATTTGGCAGTTCTATCTGAAGATGCTCTTTTTCTGCATTTTAAAAATGGATACATCAATCACATATTAAGCAATTACCATGCTTCTGTTGAAAGTATCCAGAACATGGATGCTCAATATCGTGAAAAAGCTCTATCAGAAATCCAGAACAGATTATTGGATGACAATAGCAGTATCCATACTGACAGTCCTGCTTTATCTGCCGATTCCGGTAAACCTGCTCTTTCTCTTTCTTCTGCTGATCAGACCTGGTTTGAATTATCCTCTGACTGCTCTGATGAAGAAAAAGAACAAATGATAAAAGCTGCTACCTTTATAAAAAGCTGTCTGCGACATTCCGATAAATAAATCTTTGCACAAAAAAGACAGATGTGGGAATATTTCATTACCTGCATCTGTCTCTTTCTATTCTATGCTATTTTCTACTCATGAATTTCCAATGGAAGTCCATCTGGATCATGGAAAAATGTCATTTTCTTTCCGGTATAATCATCCAGGCGTACCGGCTCTGTTTCAATTCCTTTCCCATTCAATTCTTTTACTGTATCATCTACACTCTTAACTTTAAATGCCAGATGGCGTAATCCCAATGCTTCCGGATAATTTACACGAGCTGGAGCATTTTTTATGATAAAAAGTTCTATTTCCTGCGGCCCACATGCCAGATCAATCTTGTAATCGTCACGTTCTTTCCGATAATTTTCTCTGATTACTTTAAATCCAAGCAGATCCACATAAAAATGTTTTGATTTTTCATAATCGCTTCCAATGATTGCAATATGATGAATGGTATCGAACATAACTCTCTCCTCCGTTTTTCATAAGTTGATATATATTTTTCTCACATTTTATCACAGTAACGATACATGTGGAATAGTCGTTTCATATCCATTTATTTTTTTAATTTTTCTGCCAGTTCAAACCAAAACTCCAATTCAACGACATCTTTTTCTCCATGTTTTCTGCTGCCAATACCTACCCAGTCCGCTTCATTTAACAGATTCTTCATTGTTTCCTTATCTTCCAGTGCTGATTCACCATCACTCAGCAACCAGATATATCCCGTCTGCATTTTAATAAGTGCGGACATGTCTGGAAATGTCTGAATCTTAATATTACATCCTGAGATTTTTGAAAACTGTACTGCCCGTTCTGACAGATATATAAATCTCTGATATTTTACAGGATTGATAATCTGATATTCTTCTTTCTTTTTACGCTCTGCTTTTTCCATAATCGTTCTTGCTTCCTGGAATAATTTTTGATGTTCTTTTTCCCTTTCCTCTACCGAAAGTGACTGTTCATGCTCATCCTGTTCCTTCTTCATCTGCTCATACATTTCTGTCTGTTCATCGTAATAAAACTTTTCAATATTCACTTATATAACTCTCCTCCCACATGCACCCATCAATCAATTCTTACATTACTCGACTTTATTTTCCTTTATTTTACATATCCCTCGATCAAATTATATCTCTTATGGTGAAGATGTCCACCATATTTTTTATTTTATTCGACAATTATAATTGAAATTAATGGTATTTTATGCCAAAAAGCAAAGAAAGGCGGGGATACCTTGATTGATTATAGTCCATTATGGGAAACCATGAAACAACGCCACATTTCCCAATATGCCCTGATTAACAAAGGAATTGACAAACACACCCTCGATCAGCTTCGGAAAAATCAGAACATTACAATCCTTACCGTTGAAAAACTGTGCAATATTCTTAACTGTACACCCAATGATGTGTTCGCTTTCAAAGATGAAAAAGATTTGTAATACCGTCATAGTATAGCAATATTTCTATGGCGGTATTTCTGTATATAGCAGGGCAGAGAAAAACCGCAGGTGAAAATTCCTGCGGTTTCTATTTTCTAAACTGTATCGGTATTAAACTGCCTTACAATTATGCACTTTTCTTCTCTGAAGCTATCTTTTCGACTTCCTCTATGGTTAGCTCTGTGTATGCTGCAATATCTTCATAACTGAGTTTGCCACCATCCAGCATTAAACGGGCTATATGGACTGCTTTCATTTTTGCCGCTTCATTTCTCATATCTTCCATCGCTTTACACATTACCGCCACCCTTTTCTCATCTTCTTTAAAATAATGCACACGGTCAGCCAGAACTTCATAATACATATCTTTCGCATTTGTACAGGCAAAATCATGCATAAGTTTTCCCAGTGCTGTTTCATCCTTTATCTGTGAATTCACATATATGATATATAATATATAATATTACGCATGATTTCTGCAATATTTCCACTGCATATATTCATCTTCGGAAATCATTTCCTGCTTTTTCTTTCCTCTAATAGTTCCCCACTGATAAAGGAATTCATTGATTTTCTTATTCTGCAGATTGATCACGACCTCGCCTGTCCTTCCGTTCCTCTCCAGTTTCATTTCTGGAAAGTAATCTTCCAGCACAAGAAGCCTATATATCATATCTTCTTCCCTATAGCCTGTCGGAATGGAAATGTTTCTCGGATCTACATCAAGGACTACTGCCATTTTATGCAGCATTTCTTTTCTCGGTGTTCTATTGTCAGTTTCATATTGTGCCATTCTTGGACTTGCACTTTCTTCTCCGATTCCAATCGCAATTCCAAGTTCTTTCTGTGTCATTCCTCTAAACTTCCGGATTCTTTTAATATTTTCGCCTGTACTCATATCCTGTTTTTCTCCTTTCGCAGCAAACAGCTTATTGGAAATGCGATTACATACCATACTGCCCTGATTGCAATTCCAATCGCAATAATAAAACCAAATACAGCTCCGATTATCGCACACAAGGCTACCATTCCTATCGTTCCAGATAAATCCCAATGCCACGGAATGATGAAAAACATATATGGGATTCCTACCGGAACACCATATACCAGCATCAGCCGGAACCAATCCATTTCTCCATCTACCAGATACAGATACTTTCCAAGCCATCCGATCAATGCCAGCACAGTTATCATCAATACCCCTTTATACATAAAATTTTTAAATGTCATGCACCCTTCGCCCCTTCCATATATTCTGAGATCACCTTTTGTAAAACATCATCAAATCTTAAAATTACTTCAATCCGTTTTTTATCATACACATACACGGTATCAATCATCGTATCTATAATCTCTTTGGTCAGCTTTCCTCTTTCTATCTGTACCTCCAACTGTTGGACTGCTGTTCTTATCCGGCTTCTGTATCGTTCTTCTTCAATGATCACACTGGCAAGTGCTTTTTGTTCGGATTGTATCTTTTCGATTTTTTCTGTCAGCTGTTTCTTCACTGTTATATATTTTTCTCTGCTAAGTACGCCTTCTGCATAAGCTTCATACTGATGGATACGTTCATTTTTTAATTTTTCCAGTTCCGATTCCAACACTCTTTGTTGTCTTTTCCCTGTAAAACTATTATCCGTATATTTTTCTTCGGATTCTCTTTGCACTGAATCCAATATCCTTAGTATCCTTTTTAAAGAATACCAGATATGCCCTTCTATCACAGATACCGGATACGCATCTTCAGGACAATGAGAATATCTTCCTGCCTGAACTTTATGGGGACAATATATTTTTGGATGAATACCGCCATCTGTATAAGCTAATGCCCTGTGGCAGTTTCCACACCGTACTTTTCCTTTCAGAAGGAAGTCTTTCGTACCACGATATTCTGGCTTTGTCATAAACATAATAGATGCACTTGCCACTTCATACTCTTCTTCCGTAATGATTGCCGGATTGATATTCTTCCGTATAATGACATCTCGTTCTGCTGTCTTTCTTGTTACTTTACTTCCAACCGCTACTGTATGCCGCCTTCCCATAACTAAAGCACCTGTGTACTCAAACCTTCCAAGAATTGTACGGATCATCCCGGTATCCCAAACAACTTCCTTATCTGGCATTTTATAATTCCCCTGCCGCAGCAATCCGTTCATCTGATTATATTTTCCAGGTGTCGGCACCTTCTTCTCGTTCATGTAATAGCAGATCTGGGAAGTATTGCAGCCTTCCATCGCTTTATCAAATATCATACGGACATATTTACCTGCTACCGGATCTATTTTCCAGCATCCATGCTCTTCATCTTTTAAATAACCAAATGGAGGTTTCGAGCCTGTCCATTTTCCGTTCTTCCATTTCACTTTCAAGGCACTCTTTAACTTTTTGGATATATCCTTGCTGTAAAGATTGTTGACAAGATTATTGATTGCCATATCTAATCCCATCGTTTTTCCTATGTACTCTTTACTGTCATAATTATTGTTTAATGAAATAAAGCGGATTCCCAGGAGTGGGAACACTTGCTCCAGATAATCTCCAACTCCAATATAATCTCTCCCAAATCGTGAAAAGTCTTTTACAATGACGGTATCTATTTTTCCTGCCTTCGCATCTTCTATCATTTTCTTAAATGCCGGACGTTCAAAATTCGTTCCGGAATACCCATCATCCACATATTCTATGTATTCATCACTCATGTCCTCTCTGTCAGTGATAAAATTGACAAGAAGTGATCTCTGGTTGTCAATGCTGTTGCTTTCATCTTTATTTTCTTTCCCTAAATCTCCATCTGCTATAGAGAGTCTTAAATACAATCCATTAGCCAATCTGAACACCTTCCATTTCTTCTGCTATCTGCTGGAATTCATCCTTACATTTGAAGCACACATGGATACTCCCATCTGCATATACTTCTATATATTCCACCAGTTCTTGTACAAGTGCCTCATTATATTCTCTTTTATCCAGATATTTTTCCATATGATTTACCATATCCATATATCGGTTTGCTTTCTTTTCCAAGATCCTTTGATTCTGTTCTTGTACCTGAAGCTCTTCTCGGAGATTTTGGAGTTCCCCTATATAGCGTTCCTTCATCATATCAAAATCATCTTTATCCACAATACCTGCTACATAATCTTCATATAGTCTTGTATTGCGTTCTTCCGTCTGTGCGATCTTACGCTCTAATGTCCTTACCTTTTCCGCTACTTTATAAAAAATATTATCTTCTTTTGTTGCACTTTTCATTTTCTGCAAAAGCAATTTCCTGTCACACATACTCTTGATCAAAATCTGGATCTGATCCATCACAAGGATCTTGAGTAAGTTTTCTTCTATCAAATTTCTGGAACACTGTTCATTCCCACAATAGTAATCGCTTCCCATTTTTTCATTGGTTGTATAATTATGGGTATATCGTCTGAAATACATAACGTTCCCACACTCTCCACAGCGAACCATTCCCGGAAAACTATCCTGATATTTTTGTCTGTCCTTCGTATATCTGGACTGGCGTTTCTTCGTTACCTTATGAATCTCTTCTCTGCTTTCCTGCAATTCCTCATAATCATCCCTCGCAACCAGCGGAGTATGCATATCTTTCTGCACATCCCATTCTTCTGGTTCGGTATGGTACTGTTTCACTCCTTTGTACAAAGACTGTTTCAGTTTTCCTGTGACAATATCTCCTGTATAGGTTGGATTTTCTAATATTTTTCTGACAGTTCCTCCATTCCACTTTGTCTCCTCAAGTGAAACTCTTGCTATCTTTCTTTTTTCTTTCTGTCCGGGTGTCGCAATTCCCAACAGGTTCAGCCTGTCAGCAATTTCTCTTTTACTGACTCCCAGCAATGTCCATTGGAATATCATACACACAACCGGGGCAACCGTTTCATCTACGACCTGTCTTGTTTTATCCTCAGAACGGACATAACCAAATGCAACCTTAGATAACGTAATATTTCCGTTCCGCTTTTGTGCTTCCTTTGCCGCCAGGATTTTTTTAGACATATCCTTTGCATACATGGCATTTACCATGTTTTTGATGGGAACATTTATATTTTCCCTGTCCTCCTTTCTGGAGCTATCATAATCATCCGTAATCGCAATAAAGCGTACATTTAACTTTGGCAATATAGTCTCCAGGTAATATCCTGTTTCCAGATAGTCTCTGCCGAATCTGGACAAATCTTTTACAACGATACATTGCACCTTGCCAGAACGAACATCTTCCATCAATCTCATAAATCCGGGACGTTCAAAATTTGTGCCTGTAAATCCATTATCAATGTATACCTCTTCCAGTCTCAGATCCGGATGCTCTTCTATAAATCTTTCTACAAGCATCTGCTGCACAACTAATGTTTCATCCGTTTCATTTCCTCCGTTTTCAACAGACAGACGAATATACGCAGCCGTATCTAGTAAGTTTTCTTTTTTGACAACCGTTTGTATATTAGATTCTACGTTTCTGTTTTTTCTGCTCTTTCTTGCCATCCCTATTCCTCCATCCATTCTGCTGGAAAGTATTTTTTCCATTCCTGCTTGGATAAACATACCTGCACTTCTTTAAAATCTCTTATCAATACTTTCTCAATCCATTTATTGATATGCTCTGGCTGTAGTTCTTTCGGAAGATTCTCTTTCTTAAAAGTCTCTAACCATTCATTTTTATTGCTATATGCCTTTTCTATAACGGATACCTCTTTCATAAGTTCACTGAAATCTCCATCATACATACGAAGCTGATCCCGTATTTCTTCTTTTCCCACCAGATATTCTTCTTCATTGATTTTTCCTGTCTGGTAGTTCTGATATAATGGAATACGCTCTTTTTCCACTTGCTCCATCTCTTCAAAGATTGTCCACGCTCTTTGTGAATACTGCTTCAACCATTCATATTTTTCTGATTCTGCTTCTCTGGCTGACAGTTTCTTTTTTATCTGTTCTGCCAGTTCCATTTCTCTTTGTATGGCTTTTCTTACTTCAGCAATCACGGTTTCAAAAGAAATGTAGGTACTTTTATCTCTTGGAAGCTGATTCGTCCCACTTGCGAAAAGAAAAACCGTTTCCCCCGTTTTAAAATTTCTCTGTGATATTTTTCTTCCTGTCTCGGCATCAAATATCTTTTTTACAAATAATCCATTTTTACCTGGTCTTGTTTTTCTTGGCTTCTTTCTCTTATCGAGAATCTCCTGCACTTTTTCAAACATGCCTTCTTCCAAAATAGGAGCTATAGGAAGTGTACAAATTTTTTTGTTGATCGTCTTTTGCCAGTAACCAGCATACGCTGTGCATCTAAGGATTCTCTTTACAGAGCAGAATAACCATTTATTGTCATATGTCGGCCATACCTTATGACCGACCCGTGCATTATGCACCATCGGAGATTCTATTCCACTGTCATTTAAAATTTTCACTATATTTGCAATCGGCATACCATCTAATACCATCTGAAAGATCTCCCGCACAACAACTGCCGCTTCTTCATCAATAAGCAATTCCCTGCGGTCATCAGAAAGAATGTATCCATACTTTTCATCATGCACGGTATAAAGTCCCTCCAGCTGTTCTCTGACTGCATACTCTCTCATGCCTTTTAACTGAACTGCCGCATACCTAGCTTTCTTTATATATTCATATAATTCTTCTTTCGTTTTTCCAATGCTGATAAATTCGTCCTGTACAACTGCAAAATGTATTCCTGCCGGGACAAATGTTTTTACTAAGACATCATCTGCACAGGATATTGTCCTTCCGCATCTGTCAATGCTGTCTACAACTACCATATCAAATTTGCGGTTGATCCCATCTTTTGTCAGTTCTTCAAAAACTGTGTTCTCTTCTGTATCTTTTTTTCTGTCGCAATACTTTGCAGATAATGTCCATCCCTGTTTTTTCAAGTATTCCTGTATATGCTGGTCCTGCTGTTTTATAATATCCGCCGGAATCTTTCCGTCCTCTTTACAGGAAGTCGTTCTGGTATAACTTACGCACCGCATACAAATTCTCCTTTCCGTTCCTGCCGCTCACGTATAATCTGCACTGCTTCTATCATTTCCTGCATCTCGTCACTATACTTGAACTGAATTTCAATCTGCTCCTTGCTGTATACAATGATCTGCTCTATCAATGTAACAACTGCTTTCCGGTCAAGGCTTTGGATATTTTTATATTTTTTGAAATCCTCTATCCATGGATGCATCCGTTTTTCTTCCGCAGATAACTTTTCTTTCTTCTCTTCCGTTTCCTGTTTCGCCTTTTCTGCTTTCTGCATCTTCTCTGTGAATCTCTGATTATATTCATGGTACTCTTCTCTGCTGACAATACCGTCTACCATATCCTGATACAATCTCGCCTTTAAGTCTTTATATCTTTCCACTTCCTCATAAAGTGCCATTAACTGCTGTTCTAAAGACCGGCTCTCCACTTTCTTGTAAGTATCCATTCCATTTTTCTTGATGATCTTTTCTGCTTCGATCAATAATGCGATCTGCTTTTTTACAGAATCCAGAACTACATCATAAATCATTTTTTCACTGATCAGATGGGAACTGCATCCTTCTTTGTTCTTATAAGTGGAGCAATGATAATAACAGTATTTTTTTCCTTTCTTCGTTGTGCTTCGCTTGACCATGTTCTCACCACAGTCCCCACAACGTACAAATCCAGAAAACAAATAAACAGATTTTCTTTTCGGAGCGATCCGGGTATCTATTTCCAACAGACTTTGTACATATTGAAAACTCTCTTCTGGAATGATTGCTTCATGTGTATTTTCTACTCGTATCCAGTTTTCTCTTGCAATAGGAGAACTTTTCTTCACCTTATAATTGATCTTTCGGTTTTTGCCCTGAACCATTGTGCCTATGTAAAGTTCATTCTGCAAAATACGGTTGATGGAAGTGACTGCCCATTTAGGATCAGAACCGGAACGGAATCCGCTGTTATAATTCATCCCCCGGCTTCTCTTATATTCCAATGGCGGCAAAACTCCCATTTTATTTAACTGAGCTGCTATTCTTTGTGAACTGTACCCATCTATTTTCAGATTAAAAATAAGCCGTACAATATCTGCCGCATATTCATCAACAATAAGATGGTTCTTATCTTCTGGATCTTTTAAGTATCCATAGGCTGCAAAGTTGCCAATAAACTGCCCGTTTTTTCTTTTCACATCTAACTGACTTCGGATTTTAATTGAGATGTCCCTGCAATAAGCATCATTGATAAGATTCTTAAACGGAACAATGATCTGATCTGCATCATCCGATCCTGTAGCACTGTCATAATGGTCTGTGATTGCGATGAACCGTACACCCATAAATGGAAAGATCTTTTCCAGATACCTTCCTGTTTCAATGTAGTTTCTTCCTAATCTGGATAAATCTTTTACGATGATACAGTTGATCTTCTTCCTTTTCACATCCTCAAGCATCCTTTGGAATGCCGGACGGTCAAAGTTCGTTCCACTGTATCCATCGTCGATATATTCCTCGACCAGCTGGATCTCTTTGTGATGTTTTACAAAATCGTTAATGAGACTTCTTTGATTGCGGATACTGTCACTCTCCAGTTTGTCTCCATCCTCTCTGGATAACCGGAGATAATCCGCTGCTAAAATAGACTTTTGATTGAAATACATAAAGCCATCAACCTCCTACTTTACTCGCTCTGTGGCGGTGTAAACCAAGAAATTCACGGCTCCTTGAATGCTTTTAAATTTTGACCCACATCCATATTAACATAACTTCTGGATTACTACCATACCTTTTTCTTTCTTTTTTCGATTATTTTTTTCTGGACGATTTTCCTTTTACATGGAAATACATCTGCTCAGGCTTTCTTCCAGAGAGCATTTTCCTGCAAAGCTGATCTTCACAACTACCCCATGTGATTTATAGCAATACGGATTTTTAATCTGCTTGATGTAATCTGCAATCCTTTCTGCCTGCGGTAATTCTTCATGAATCTCCACATCATCCAGCTCTACTAACGTACTTCTATCTACGGTACGGATGTCCACTGCTGCCATTTCCTGCAATTCTTCTAGTGTAGGCATTTCTATATTTTTCATCTGACTACCTCCTGTGATCTCTCTTTTTCTACTAATCACAGCTGGCAGAGGGCAAAATGTCAGATGAATTTTCACTTTTTTTATTTTTTTTCATTTTTATCTGTCTTTTTGATGTCTCCCACGCATGATTATGGGAAAGGATTCTCTCTTAGAGCAAGTTTCGCAATGTAGCACAATAACCCCTTCCGGGGTTACGGGCCACTTGCAACTTGATGGGGATTTCGTTTCCCCATACCCTCGACCGCAATCAAAGATATGCGTATTGGTTCCCATTGTCATGGTCACAGCGTGATGATTCTTCATCACTTGTTTTCACAGCAAGCTGTAAAATTTTCTCTTTCCTATGCGGAACCTTTATGCAGAAAGGAGCATTGAATGACAAGACCAAAAAAAGATGAAGCACTTACCAAAACTAAAGATGTTCACCTGCGTATGAATGAAACGGAATATGAGATTCTTCTGGAAAGAGCCACTGCAACAAACATGACTGTTTCTGATTTTATCCGAAATGCCTTGAACAGCCAGAATGTTATTATCAAATATGAAATCACTGCAGATGTTCCAGAAATAAAAAGACTGATTGGTGAATTGGGTAAGATAGGAAGCAACCTCAATCAGATTGCCCGATATTTTAATCAAGGTGGAATTATCTCCTCAGAAATGAGAGCAGAAATAAAAAAATCTCTCCGGGATATTTATGAAATGAAATATGAAGTGATGAGAATGGCAGGTGATTTCCGTGGCAGTGATTAAACATATCGCAAGCAAAAATGCTGACTATGGAGAATCCGAACGGTATCTCATCTTTCAGCATAATGAATACACCCAAAAGCCAATCCTCGATGATGAGGGGCATATGATATTACGAGAGGAATATTACCTGGATGGTCTGAACTGTGACCCGTTTACTTTTGCATCTGAATGTCAGGAACTAAACAGCTACTACCATAAAAATAAAAATTTCAATGAGATCAAGTCTCATCATTACATTATCAGCTTTGACCCAAAAGACAGAGAGGAATGTGGACTGACTGGTGAACGGGCACAACAGCTTGGACTGACTTTTGCAAAGAAGAACTTTCCCGGTCATCAGGCTTTAGTTTGTACTCATACAGACGGTCATAATGAAAGCGGCAATATCCATGTGCATATTGTAATCAACAGCCTTCGGAAATATGACGTACCCCAAGAACCCTATATGGAATTTGACTGTGAATCAAAAGCCGGATATAAACACCACCTAAGCACAGCCTACCTTACTCACTTAAAACAAGATGTTATGGACATGTGTCAGAAAGAGGGCCTGCATCAAGTTGACTTGCTCTCTCCTGCTGAAAGAAAAATCACGGAAAAAGAATACTGGGCACAGCGTCGTGGACAGGAAACACTTGATAAGCTCAACCAGAAAATGCTTGAAGATGGTATCACACCAAAAGAGACTCGCTATCAAACAGAGAAACAGTTTCTCCGGGATGCTATTGATGATGCTGCAAGCACCGCCAAGTCACCAGAAGAGTTTGCACAAATCCTCGATAAAAAATATCATATCATCTTCAAGATCAGCAGAAACCGGTACAGCTATCTTCATCCAGGCAGAAAAAAATATATCACTGGACGAAATCTCGGAACACGATATGAAGAGGATTTTCTATTACAGACATTTAAGGAAAATGAAAAATCACTCTCTGATAGGAAAATGAAAATTGAAGAACCACAAGTTCCAAACACTGTGAAAGATTTGCAGACAGCACTTTCTCCTGATGCTTCCGATATTCCTGTACCGTTCATTTTCATAAAATCAGATCTCCGACTTGTGATAGATTTACAGACCTGTATCAAAGCACAGCAGAGTGAAGCCTATGCTCAAAAAGTCAAACTCTCCAATCTGAAACAGATGGCTCAGACGGTTGCCTATATTCAGGAACATGGATATAACTCTCTTGAAGATTTCCATACGGCACTTGATCAGGCATCCGATCAGACCAGTGCCGCCAGAAAATCTTTAAAGGATACAGAACAACAGCTTAAAGATGTGAATGAGCAAATACATTTTACCGGACAGTACCTTGCATACAAAAACGTATATGCCGACTATCGTAAGAGCCGCAATAAGGATAAATTCTACGAAGAACACCGGGCAGAGCTTTCTCTTTATGATACAGCTCTCCGGACACTGAAAGAAAAATCTGCCGGAAATAAGCTACCTTCCATGAAAGCCCTATATGCTGAAAAAGACCGGCTTATTGAATTACAAGATTCACAACGGGAAGATTTTTCTAACCGCCGGGATTATGAACGGGAGCTTCGTACCGTTTCCGCTAATATTGATATGATTCTTGGGAAGAGTCACGAGCAGGAACAGCAGATTGAGAAAGAGCAGAATTTATAAAAACAGGTCAGTTTCATTTACCGAAACTGACCTGCATTTTACTCTCTTAATATTTTTGAATGACAAATTTGAGCTACTCCCTTTTTTTCAACACTAATTTCTATTATGTAATTATTACTTGAAATTGCATCCTCCATCATTTTGCATTGCTTATCACCTGTCACACTACCATCAGTATAATCAAAATCTGCAAATGTACCACATATATAATCTGCGACTCGATTCATCTCATCATAAAATATTTCTTCTTTAATATTCTCTAAATACACCTCTTGTATCCTATGATACTCCTCACCTTGTTCGCTTGCAATTATACAATGTGAAATTATATGATAAAACGTCTGATATATTTCATCATTCCAATTTGTAATAGCATCTCTATCGGATAACCAACTAAATAATTTTATGTTTTTTTGTTCTCTTAATAACAAATAGCGTAAATATCCTGCCAAAAAACATATAGTCATCATTCTACCAAATAATGAATAGTTAAAGTTTTTCTTTCTACTTTCGTTCCTAAGTTTTTGAAGTTTTTTATTCATCTCTTTATAATTTTCTGCATTACTTGGTGTAGTAATCTGCCAATTTTCTGTTAAATTTATATATGTTTGTATCAACATATCCCCTGCTTCTTTTCTTTTCCATCCATCAAAATAATTTTTCTTTTGCAATATAAAACTAAAAGAAAAACAATATCCCTGATTCAAAAATTGGCAAAATTGATCCGATACAAGTCGAGTATGTTTTAAATCCTTTTTTTGCAAATTATTTATGACTTTTTTCCAATCATCGAAATTCAAAATATATGGGTATATAACAAACGTAATAACATCATTTTTTTTGTTCTTATCACCTATACAATAATCACTACACATAAACCATTTGTCCACATCTGGATACTGTTTTAAAAAGTTTTGAAATTTTTCTAATATTGATTTATTTACCATTGACTCTAAACATTCAAATATTTTCTGCATACTAATCTCCATATATTTTCCTTTCATTACTTATTATTTTGATTCCATTAGTTCCACCATAACTATCACCAACTAAAGATTATTTTCTTCTTTGCATTTCCATACTGGCAGAAGATCGTTTTTTCCTCTCCACTTGCATTGAATTATTTTTTCTATCAATAAAAGCATCTGCAATTTCAATAAGTACAAGCACCATCACCGGGGTTCTTCCACCAAAAGCTAAATTTCCTATAAGAATAAACTCCTGCCTGGCGAATGCCAATATAAGTGATAACACCAAAAAAGTTATTTTCATAAAGAAAGCCATATTCTGTGCATCTTTACTCTTTGATATTGAAAATTTATAGTAAATAATCCCCATAAACATAGCCGTCAATAATATAAATAAATTTCGCTGCATAATTTACCCTCTCCTTCGTAAAATTAAACTCATTTGTCACCTTTATCCTATATTATAATCACTGATCTCTTTTTTTCAACAAAAATGGCCCTGCCACATAAGCAGCAAGACCACTTCCGTTGAAAATTACTTCTTCTTCCTTTCCATCTCTTCTTCCACTGCTCTTTGTTGCTGTGGTTGTCCTTTTCCCTGACTGGCTATCTTTTGCTGATGCTTACGAAGCCGTTTCAGCACAGATCTCCGTGGAGCATTTTTATCTTTTTTCTTCGGAGTATTGTTCATCAGTCCGTCAATCATATTGTAGTTGGCTTCTTCTGCCATCTCTGCACTGCGGAGATATTCTCCGTTGTCCATGACCTTCTGCCAGTTTGCCAGCTCTGGTTTCTTTTTCTGCTGTTCTTGTGGCTGTTGTGTCTGATTCGGCTGCATTTGTGATTGCACCTGCTGTTGTCTTTGTTGTTCCTGTTCTTTTACTATCTGCTGTTGCATAAAGTTCTGTATGTTCCGTCTTGCTTCTTCGTCAAAGCCATTGTAACAGTCATTCATAACTACTGCTCCATCTTCACTGAGAATCACATAGGCGGCTCTTGTCCCATACTCTTCATGTTCCATCAGAAACCATTTCTTCTCGTTCATCAAAATGTAATCCTGGGCAAGCCATGTACCTTTCTTTCCTTCGATTTCATATCCGGTTGTATCAATGGAAAGTCTGGTATCAGAGGAACTTTTAATTGTGAGAAATTCTGGAACAATGATGAATCCATCTTTATTAATATAGTAAGCTGTGGTTTTTCCCTCATCTGTGATAACCAGAACATCGCTGCATCCGATGGAATGACCTTTGAAGTTCTTCGGTCGTTGTTTCTGCAGGCGTATTTTTATATCCGCCGGAGTTTCCCCCGGCTGGATTCTTCCAATGTACACCTGCTGATAGTTCTCAATGCTGACGCTCTTTCCTTCGCTTCTCAGCTTTTCATAAGAACGGAAACGAACATCCCGGTACTCTGGTGTTTCTTTTACCTGATATACTGCACACTGACTTGTACTCATTCCTCGTCCTCCTCTTCCAGTTCCGCTTTATAATCTTCCAGATCCATAAGAAAAATCTCATAGCCTTCATCGCTCATGCAGAACAGCTTTCTTATGGTATTGCAGACAAGCCCGATCATATCCGCATCCCCTTTCAGAAATGGAATAATATTGTCGATGGCTTCCATCGTATCATTTCTGTTGCCTTTATCAAACATTGCGGTCACTAAACATTCATCTGTATCAAAGTTCATTGCCAGATCCATCATAATTCTACATCCCCCTTCTTATGTGCTTTGGGTTTTTCTGCTTCTTTATTTTTCTGCTCCTGTGCTTTTGCCCTTGCCTGAAACTCTTTCAACGACTGCAGCACGGATTTTTTCAGTTCTCCTTTTTCGCCCTTTACAGGCTCTTTCTTTTGCGTCTGGTTCGATTCTACTGATACGGATTCTTTCTTGACTGGTGCTTCTGGAACTTCCTGTTTCACTTCCACAGCCTGTTCTGTTTCCTGCACTTTTCCATGTTTCTCATTCAGATACTTTTCCATATCGTTGATTGCTTTCTGTACCAATGGACTTTCCTTATAATGAGGAATCATATCTATCAGTTCCCTGTCTACTCTGTCCCAACACATCAGTTCATATTCCCCGGAATAATCCTTATCCCCGTCCTGCAGGTCAAATCCAATCCCTTTGCCTCCATGCAGTCGATCTGCCGGAATACTTTCATAAATCTTAATCGCTTCTTCCAGAGTAAGATTATTATGGTACTCCCCCATGACCGGGAACTCCATGCACTCTGCCACATAAAAAGTAATCGTAGCTTCTGGCTGTTCCTGTTCTGGTTGTCTGGTAAAGATAGAAAGGGTTTCTACATTTTCCAGACGGGAAAGCAGTGAACGGGCAGTTATCACATCACTGTCTATATCAGATTCTTCCGATACTTCAACCAGCCAGTCCTTTAAACACCCTGTTTTCTGATTCAGAATGTCCTCTGTGATTTTCTCCACCTGTTCTTCCCTGTTCTCAACGGTATCTTTATATTCGTAAGTGTCATATTCATAGCTAAAATTATCTAAATCAGCCGCCAGCTTTTCGATTTCCTTCTGATCAAGATAGGCTTCTGACTCTTTCATATATTCTGCCAGAGTGATTCTTTCTTCTGCGATAGGATTGATGTCCACCTTAATACCTGCCATTGCGATACCATGAGCCTTTAATTCATTGAAGAAACTGTCCTCCCGGATATTGCCACGATAAGAAAGCACTACATCAAGATCAGAATCATCTCTGTAAAGTTCCTCCCTGCTTCTGGAACCATGCACCCTTGCTGCAAGCAGCTCTACTTCATTTTCTAATCCCATATCTTCCAGAATACCCTGTGCATGATACAAGACACCCCGTTCCACTTCTGCCCTGCTAAGACCATTTAATGCAACCTCATCTCTTCCAATCTCAGAAGTCGCACGAAGTTCACCTGCCTGCAGTAAGTCTTTGGAATGTTGGATGGTCATTGCCTCAAATTCTTTATAGTCCACTTTGATACATTCCATATCATCCATTCTTTCACTTTTCAGGATTTCATAAGTAGCTTTCTGAACAGATACTTTGGGATCATCATAATCATTGGAATGGATTTCGTGCAGGTCAGAATCATAAAAAATATAAAAATAGCCTTCTTCCGTTGCCTGTACGGTCAGATACCCTTTGCTCTTGGTAAACTGCATTGCAATTCCCTCACAGGTATCCACTGCTCTTTCCCGGTCATAGTCCTCAAAAATACTTGGTGGACAATTCTTTAATAACTGTGCCAGCTGCATCTGCCGTTCGCCTGCTTCTTCCACTTCTGCCATCAAATTCTCATAATCAACGGGAACTGCATTTTCCAGGGACATATCTCCATCTTCCAAAATATCTTCCATTGCCTGACGCATAGAAATATCAGGATTATCATAGGCACCGCCGTCGATCTCATCATAATCCAAAGCATAAAAGGTATAATCATAGCCTTCCTCTGTTCTCTGGATTGCAAAATACCTATCGTCAATCTTATATGCCAGTTCATCCGGCTCCAGTTCCGGCATAAGTCCCTCTACAGAAATCCCTTTCTCCTGCAGATATTCTGAAATAGCTTCCAATGCTCCTGCATCATACCCATTCCAGAGATCTTCTGCGACAAGCTGACCATGTTCCGATACGATAATCCCTGCCACATCTGAACCATACTCATCATGTTCCATGAAGAAAAACTTCTCCCCTGCATACTCTCTTTCATCTACTGTATGCCAGGTTCCCGCATGTCCATCTGCTTCAAATCCTCTGGTATCTGCTGTAATGGTGACTTCCGCTTCATCCAATGCCTGTTCAATCTTCTGCATACGGATCTCTGCCCTTGCCATATCAATAAATCCATCTAACACCGCTGGGTGGCTTTCTATCACATAATCCTGATTCAGATTCTTTCCCTGATTGATATTTTCCGGGATCTCGATATGCTCTGCCCAGTCTTTGTTCTGTCTGGAAAATCTGCCGTCATAAGAAAGTTCCCGGAGCGTATTTGCCATAATAAATGTCATACGCTCTTCTCCAAACTGCTCTAACACTTGCGTTGCGGCATCTTCCTCTAAATGCAGCCCGTCAAATTTTAATGCGATTGCTTCCTCGATTGCTTTCTTACAATCAATGTTTAACTTTCTGGAATCCAGATAGACATCTACATCCCGTTCTTCCATTGCCTGAGCAAGTGTTCCTTTATAGACTGGCGGGTAGGCTCTGGTATGATTATTTTCCAGTATCTCCATTCTCTGCTGTACAAAGTCCGGAAGTTCCTCAAAGCCGAAAGAATCCACATAATAAGCCTTTGTTTCCGCCGTCCGGTTTATAACTATGACATCGCTTACCGATAAGGAATGTCCATGAAAATCGTTTGGGCGGTTGATATTAAATCTCTCAAAAATATCATCTAATGTGATCGTTGGTGTCCATGGAGCCGCATACACCATCCTGTAGTCTTTTCCATCAATGCTATAGCCTAATTTTTGAGCCGATTCAAAACCCATAAACTGATAAGTATGCTCTCCACCCGTATCCATCTGATAGATTGCAAAACGACCGCTTTCTCCATGAAGAAGTAAGGTTTCATCAATCTTTTCTGCACTATCCTGTTCCAGTTTTTCCTGTCTGGCTATCGCTGCTTCTCTTTCTTTATGTACTTCCCATTCCGTTTCCGTAATACCAAAAATACCGTCATGCCCCAGGATCGCATTTTCTGTTTCTGCAAGAATCTGTCTTGCCTGCTCTGGATTGTCTGGATTTCCATGTAAGAGAAAAACTTCCGCACCCTCACGATACAATTCTACTGCCCTGTTTTTTTCAAGAGGATACATATGCTCCAGTCGGATTCCTGCTTCGTGCATTTCTGTAAAACCAATCCTTCCATCTGGAAAGTTATCCATCTGTGCCTCTGTTTCATGCACAAGACTTCTCATAACTTCACTTCGGTCACCCCGATTCGCTGTCAGCATACGGTTTACCAGTCCCAAAACTTCATCCCGGTCATCCATCTTATAAGCAAAATTTACGATAAGGTTCCTTTGGGATTCCGTAAAATTCTCATGACTGGCGGTTTCTGCAGCTTCAATCAGTCTATGGGCATACTGCATGGTACTTTCTCTTTCTTCTGGAAGCTCTTTGGTTGGAAAGTTTGCTCTTGCTGCCTGGATCACTTCATGTACTAAGTTTGTACCGGCTTCATCATAAGATCCCCGCATATCCCAGACCAGATCATTCAGTCTTTCTACCTGTCCGGGAAATGTTTCTGCGTATTCCGTTACAAATGCTTTCTCTTCTTCTGTAAAAATTGTTCTCGGAAATTCTGCTTTTTCCACCAGCATTTCTGCCTGTTCTTTCGGTGTCAGCTCTGAAAAATAAGCAATGCCTGTATCAGCATCATACGCTACATCAAAGAAGTCAATCGGATAATTCTCTCCCACTCCATCACTTGCATACAATACTGTGATCGTTGCACCTCTGTCCTCCAAAAATTCTTCCAGTGGTTTCTCATCCTCTGAAAATTCTTTCTGTTCCAGTAAAGTAACATATTCCCTTACATTCTCCTGCACCTGTTCTGCTGTCATATTCTCTACCAGATTATAACTATATTCCGAACCCATACTGCCTGAAAGATGCAGGATTACATCCTCTCTATGAAATGTTTCTCTGATTGGTCTTTCCATCTCAATTTCATGCATCTGCTCCTCAATGTTCCCGATGATCTCTGCCGATGTTTTTCGGATGGTATCCATTGATGCTTTCAATGCCTTCATATCCCTGCTCTCACACCAGCTGGCGATATAGGTAAACGAATATTCTGAAGTATCCAGACCAAAATGGTTGCAGACAATGTAAGCGATACTTTCTGCTTCCACTTCCTTTGTTGTCTGGTCTTTTAAGACTCCTTCCGCATCCATTACTTCCCGGTCATGCAGCAATGCGTGGCTCACTTCATGGATTCCGGTTTTCATCGTCTGGACATTACTCATATCTTCCTTTATCGCAATATATTTTTCTGTCTGGTGATAATAGCCTTTTGCATCCCCTTCCACATTCATCATGCGGATCGGCACAGGAGAAATATTCTGCAACGCCTGCATGAAGGTATCATAAAACTGTACACTTCCGGTAAGCTCCGGCACCTCCAGTTCTGCAATCGGTTCTCCCTCTGTCTGGCTGACATCAAACACTGTCGCTACCCGAAATCTTGGGATAATCATTTCCACAACCTCTGTTTCTGGCTGTCCATCTTCACCAATGATTGGTTCCTGTGTATCCGGGTCAATCTTTTCAATCTCCTGTTTTTCTCTTACTGGTGTCGGTGCAATAATCTGGATTCCTTTTTCTCCACGTTTTACATGACGGTTAAATTTCTTCTGCCATGCCTGATACCCGGCCACCAGTGTTGCTTCCGGTTTCTGCATGGTGATCAGCAGCGTGTTATTAAAGCTGTAATTGTGGAATTTTGACATGGTATTCAGATATTCGGTATATCGCTCCGATGTAAAGATTTCCTTTACTCCCTGCTCCAGCCGTTCCGATATTTCTTTTAACTGTTTTTCTATATTATTTGCCATAAACAAACCCTCCATTTTATGTCCCCGCCAGAGAAAACTCTGACGGGAAATCTTTTATAACTCCTGTTCGTGTTTTTTCTTTGCAGCTTTCTGTACAGGTGGCTGTTCCGCTGTATTCTGCTGTGCCTTCTCCTGCTTTAAGCGTTCCAGAATAGACGGCTTATGGATTCTGTCTGCTGTTTCCGGAAGTTCTTTTTCTTCTACGGCATCCCTGCTGTCTGTGCTGCTTCCTTCTCTGCCAATATCCTCATCTGCTATAATCGTCTCATTGCCCTTTTCATCCATGTTCAGCAGGGCATTTAACTCGGATAACCGTTCCATCTTTTCATTCAGTTCTGCTTCTTTCGGGAATGGTTTCTTTACCTCTTCCTGTGCAGTAGCAAGCTGCTGTTGTACAGTTTCCAATTTCTGCTCACTTTCCGTCAGCTTCCTGTCGATAGAAGAAAGGGTGTTATGGATACGCTGCATATTTCCTACCGAGTCTTTTCCAATCTCCAGCTTATAAGAGCATTTTCCTTTGATCGTCAATTCAAACGCATTGGAGAACATATTGTAGGAAGCAGATAACGTAAACCCATGATATTCCCCGACCTTTCCGCCGGTGCTGACAGTTTTTAACCCTGCACAGGCGGCGATCAATGCCTCGCCTGCTTCTTTCTTATCTTCATAAAGGACATTCCCTACCGTCATGGCAAACGTGTCATTATCCTGTAAATCCACACTTTTTACTACCTGCGAATCCACCTGCATTCCGGCAATCCGCTCTTTCAATGCACTGATCTGTACCGGGAAATTCTTTGCAATATCGGATTCCAGACGGTAAATCTGACTGGTATGGTTTGCCTTTAAGAGTTTCAGCTTACTCACCTGCACATCCAGATCCATTTTTTCCTTAATGTACGGATTGCCTGTAGCAAGTGCCTTGATCTCTGCATAGGACAGTGCCGTATCATCCACATCTTCACAAGCCCTGACCGGGGATTTACTGGTCATGATCTGACTGATGAACTTCTGCTTATTCTCCAAAATCTGCCACATATACGCATCAAAAGTGTTCTCCGTCACATACCGGAATATCTTTACTTTGTCATTCTGGTTTCCCTGTCTTAAAATACGTCCTTCCTGCTGTTCCAGATCAGACGGCTTCCACGGACAGTCAAGGTGATGGAGAGCAATGAGCCTGTCCTGTACGTTGGTACCAGCACCGAGTTTTGGAGTGGAACCCATAAGGATTCTCACCTGTCCGGCCCGTACCTTTGCAAACAGCTCCGCTTTCTTTGCCTCCGTGTTGTATTCATGGATAAAAGCAATCTCTTCTTTCGGGATTCCTCTGGCAGCCAGTTTGTTTCGGACATCATCATATACATTGAATGTCCCGTCTCCTTTTGGTGTAGATAAATCACAGAAAATCAGCTGGGTTGTCCGGTCTGCTTTTCCTTCCTCCCATACCTGGAAAGCATTTTCCACACAGGTATTGACTTTACTTTTTTCTGCATCCGGAAGGAGTTCATTCAAAAGCCTTTGGTCTAACGCACACTTTCTTCCGTCGTTGGTAATCTTGAGCATATTATCTTCTGTCGGATTTACCATTCCTGTTCTTACTGATTCTGCACGTTCTGAAAATGCTGCTACCATATCCTGCTGTTCTTCACTTGGCTTCAAGACTTCATTGATAAACTCTGCTTCCGGTACGGGAAGGTTTAACATATCAGAAGTCTGAATATCCGCAGCTTCCTTAAAAATAGAGATCAGCTCCGGAAGATTGAAAAAACGGGCAAACCGTGTTTTCGCACGATAGCCCGTTCCTTCCGGTGATAATTCGATTGCGGTTACTGTCTCCCCGAACGTTGCTGCCCAGGAGTCAAAATGTCCCATGCCCATACGCATGAGTGTGTCATACTGGAGATAACGCATGATAGTGTAAAGCTCGGTCATGCTGTTCGATACGGGAGTACCTGTAGCAAAGGTGATCCCTCTGCCGCCGGTCAGTTCATCCATGTACCGGCATTTCATAAACATATCGGAACTTTTCTGTGCATCCGTCTGTGAAATACCTGCTACATTTCTCATCTTTGTATATAGGAAAAGATTTTTGAATGAATGGCTTTCATCCACAAACAGTCTGTCTACACCTAACTGCTCAAAAGTTACTACATCATCCTTTCTGGTCTGGTCATTGAGTTTCTTCATCCTCGCCTGCAGACTCTTCTTTGTTTTTTCCAACTGCTTGATGGTATAATTCTGCCCTGCCTGATGTGCCGCTTCTTCAATGGAAAATGTAATATCTGCAATCTGATCTTCCAGCATGGCAATCTGCCGTTCTCTTGAAAGAGGGATTTTCTCAAACTGCGTATGGCCGATAATCACGGCATCATAATCCCCTGTCGCAATACGGGAACAGAACCGTTTTCGGTTTGCCGGCTCAAAGTCCTTCTTCGTTGCCACCAGGATATTTGCTCCCGGATAGAGACGTAGAAAATCACTGCCCCACTGCTCGGTCAGATGGTTTGGAACGACATAAAGATTCTTCTGTGAGAGTCCCAGCCGTTTTGATTCCATACCGGCTGCGATCATCTGGAACGTCTTCCCTGCTCCTACGCAATGAGCCAGTAACGTATTATTTCCATACAGTACATGAGCCACTGCATTTTTCTGGTGCGGCATCAGGGTGATTTCCGGGTTCATGCCGACAAACTGAATATGGCTTCCATCATATTCCCGTGGACGGATGCTGTTAAATCGTTCATTATAGATCTTACAGAGATCTTCCCGTCGGTGCAGGTCTTTAAATATCCACTCCTTAAATTCCTCTTTGATCAGTTCCTGCTTCTGCTGTGCCAGCATTGTTTCCTTCCGGTTTAATTCCCGGTGTTCCCCCTCGGCATCCTGTACCGTGTCATAAATCTTGGTATCCCTAAGGTTTAAGGCATCTTCCAAAAGACGGTAGGCATTGGCTCTCTGCGTTCCATATGTGGAAGTAACAAGAGCATTTCCGTAACTGTCCACATTCTTTCCCATAACATTCCATTGTCCGGTCACTTCGGCATACTGGACTTTGACCTTGCTCCCTACATAATATCTTGGTGTATGGAATGTTTCTGCCATGAACCGTGTAATGTAATCCTCAGAGATCCAGGTTGCCCCAAGTCTTGCCTCAATCTCTGATGCATCCAGATCTTTTGGCTGTACCTGCTCCAAATACTGCACGTTCACCTGATATTCCGGGTGATCTTCTGCAAACTGTTTGGCAATCTGAAGTTTCTCCCTCACATTTCCAGAAAGATATTCGTCCGACGGCTCCCATTTTTCACCGATTGGATTCTTAAAGATCACCCCTGCCAGTTCTTCGGTAAGCTCCTCTTCTGTTTTCCCGGAAAGCTGTGCCATATAGGAAAGGTCAACGCCTGCCCTCTCACCAATAGAAACCGCAAGTGCTTCACTGGCAGTATCCACAGAAGTTACCGTTTCTGCCCTGCGGATTGTCCTTTTGGTAAAAATATCCGCTTTCCGTTTCAGTTCTCCCTTATCATCCAGAAATTCCAGAGAAGTCAAAAGACAATAACTACTGTCCTGACTAAATGCCCTCTTATTGGCATGGTTGCTGATAAGACCATATTTTGCTGTAAAGGTATCGTATTCTTCATTGAGTTTTCCCTGCAGCTTTGTGATCTGTTCATCGCTTCCCTCTTCCATCTGACACTGGATCAGTTCATTCGTAACATCACGGATCTTCACCATCCCTTTGACACGTTCCGCTGTCATTGCCGGAAGCTCCATGCGGTTCATCACAGAATTTTCCCGGTAATAGACTTCCTTATTCACTACGGTAAAACTGAAATTCTTTACATCCGGGTCTGCCGGGATAGAGACAACATCCTCTTCTAACTCTGTATCCGAAAGTTCCAGTTCCGTGATCGTGCCATGGATATTCCTAATCGCTTCTTTTAACTGTTCTTCTAAGGTAATGCCTTCTTTTGGTTTTACGGTCACTTCCTGCTTTCCGTACTGGGTACTTTCTGTGGTAAATTCACCAAGCACCATTTCCGGATGCTCTGCAAAATAAGCATTGACTGAATAGCCTTCCAGTGTTTCCTTTAGATTTAACCATTCCGGTTCCTCAATGGATGCCCTGTCCCTTTTCTGGAAAAACAGAATATCAGAAACAACGCTGGTATTGGCATTTCTCTGGAACGCATTATTCGGTAATCGGATGGCTCCAAGCAGTTCTGCCCGGTTTGCGATATACTGTCTCACTACCGGATTCTGCTTATCCATCGTTCCACTGGAAGTTACCACTGCAACTACGCCGCCCGGACGGACCAGATCAAGGGATTTTGCAATAAAATAATCATGGATCATAAAATGATGCCGGTCATATCTGCGGTCACTGACCTGATACGCCCCAAATGGAACATTACCTATCACGCAATCAAAAAAGCTGTCCGGATAACTGGTTTCCTCAAATCCCTGCACGGCAATCTTGTTTTTCTGATAAAGCTGTTTTGCAATCCTGCCCGAAACCGGGTCGAGTTCCACACCATACATATTGGTTTTGCCCATACTCTCCGGGATCAGTCCCATAAAGTTACCGACACCACAGGACGGTTCCAGGATATTTCCCTGTTTCAGTCCCATATTTTCCAGTGCTTCATACATACTTCGGATCACGGTCGGGGATGTATAAAAAGCATTTAAGGTCGATGCCCTTGCTGCACTGTATTCTTCTGGCGATAAAGTATTCTTTAATTCCAGATACTCATTCGCCCAGCTGCTGTTACTCTCCTCAAATGCCTGCGGGATACCACCCCAACCAACATAACGGGATAAGATTTCCTGTTCTTCGGGTGTTGCCAGACGTTCTTCTTTCTCCAAAGTCTGTAACAAATGGATGGCTTCCATATTTGCCTTATACTTTGCCTTCGGACCGCCTGCACCAAGGTCATTATCCTGGATACGGAAGTTGTGCGGTTCTGTTACAATCTTTTCTGTTTCCGGTTTTAAATATGGCTGGAATTCTCCCTCATATCCAAACAGTTCATTTTCTCCGGGAATATAATTGCGTCCGGTTTCCAGACACCGGAACACATCGGCAGTTGGTGCATTGCTGACTGCATAAAAATCATCATACGAATATTTAGGGAAATCTTCTGTATGGTAGGTTGATAAATGCAGTTCTGTATTGGAACGGGTCTGTGCAACCAGATCTTTTCCTTCTATTCCTTCCGGCAATACCCCTACTGCTTCAAAATGATACCCCTGATACGCAAAAACACCTTCATCCCAGGACTCCGCCAGTTCTTCTGCTGTTTTAGCTGTTGCCTCTTCTTCTGGTTCTTTCTGTTCCTCAGAAGTTTCTATTATTTCCTGCTCCTGACTCTCTGAAATAGATTCTTCGACAGTAACCTCTTCCTCTTCTATTTCCTCTACATCTGACATATCTACTACGGTCGGTTCTGTCACTGCCTTCGTATCTAAGAAATCAAACATGGTCATCTGGTGCCCGGATGGTTCCGCAAAAGACGGTTCTACTTCCGGTGTCGGGAATATCGTATAGGTTCCTTCTACATACTGGTGGAGTTCGGAAAGAAGTTCTGTTTTCTGCTGATAGTTTGTCCCATACGCTTCAAAATCCAATGGAAGAGCTGCCAATGCTGCATCCATCTTCTGTAACAGTTCTTCTGTCTGCTCTGGATTCTTTAAAACTGCCATCATTTCTTTTCCTGGTTTTTCCCAGAAGAAATCATCCGTAAATGGTCTGTCTATCTCTTCCGGAAGACGGTCATAAAAGCGGAGTACCTTATTTGCCATCTGTTCCCGTTCATATTCCGGCATACGAGCATAATCTTCTGCCTGCAGGAACTGGTCATTCTTTATCAGATAAGCTACTCTATTTGCGACTTTATTCCAGGATAATAGAATTGACGTATATGGATTCCCATAAGCACCTCTTGCAAGAAACAAACCTTTTCCATCATAGTTTGCATGTGAATCATCGGCACCAGACAGTGCATGACTGCTTCCACCAATCCCATACTGTTCCTTGATAAAACCTGTCCTCGATCTTTCATCCTCATGCAGCAGATAAAAGGAATACGTCCTGAGCCTTCCCTGCGAATACGCTCCACCTCCTACAAGATAAGCATCAATCTCATCCTGCGTAATGAACATCGGATGTTCTTTCCATGCAAACCCGTCCCTTGCCTGATAAGGGATGACCTCATCCGCAAACTTCTGAAACTGCTTTGAGATATTTACAGGATTATAATGATGAAAACGCATAATAGAATGATTTTCTTCATAGGCTTCTGCCAGTGCATCCAGTCTTTCATTTAGTTCCGAAAGCCACTGGGGATCTTCCAGCTTTTCTTCCAGATAATCTGTGATCTCCAGATAGATACTACGAAGATGTGGTAAATCCTCCTCATCGAAAACAATCTCCGCTACTCCTTCTGCCATATCCCCTTTCATATAGGCAAGAGCCTGGGCGTGTTCTTTTACTGCATTATTTCTTGCCGCATCCAATACAGACTGTGGTGCATATTCACCCTGGTCTAAAAGCTGATGGATACGTCCGCTGACATCCTCCCATGATAAAAATGCCTTATCTAAGATATGGTCTGTAACCGTATGCCCCACTGCGATCTGCATCCCAGTTTCATCAAACCAGACTGAATATTCATTTCCATCAATCTGAAAGCCTTTTCCACCTTTACGGTATTCACGCTTTACAAACTCCGTATATTCCTCCGGTGTCTGTTCGCTCATGAAATTATAGATAATCCGGAGCTGGCTTGCTTTCCGGTTTCCTCCTGTTCGTAAGATCTCATCAACAACTTCCTCTGGAATCGGGATTTCTCCGGCATAAAGGGCAGCTGCCCTTTCCTCGATGTTCCGCCTTTGTTCATTTGCGGTTGGATATTCGGGCAAAGATAAAGCAGAGGCGATCTCTTCCTCTGCTTTACTCAATCCATCTTCTCTTGTATCTTCGACTAACTGTATACCAATTCCGTCAAGATGCTCTCTTCCGCTGTTGCCATCAGTGCGTTCATGTGTGCTGTCCATGCCATCGGATCTGCTTCCTTGTCCGGTGCCGGATTCTTCTCCAGTAATTTCTCCATCTGGCTGTCCATTCTCTCCTGTGCTGCTTTCTCGATCTGTTCCAGATGGCTGTTCAGCTTCCCGGTCAGGAACAGGCTTTGATAAAGGCTGTTCTTGTGTTCCTTCAGAAATGTCCTCCGTAGCATCCCGTATTTCCCGATCGTCACTTCTTCCTCTTCGACGGTCAGATTCGGAAACAGGTAATCTCCCTTGCGATGATATGTCAGTTCCATAATCGGTTCCTCCTTCATTTTCAATATTTTCTTCTTTTTTCGTTTCTGCATCCCGGTTTTTAGTTTCACGCATTAACGTGGTAAAGTTATTATAATTCCTTTCATTGGAATTTTCAACCTCTTTTCTCGCTTCTTCCAGAGAAATTTTATGTACGGTCTTTCCAATATCAATCAGAATACTCTCACTGAGCTGGCTTGCCGTATTTCCAAGAAAGGTGAGAACTGACAGACGGTTATAATCTGTGATATGCATGAAGTCCTCTTCTTCCAAAAGTTCCATCGGGTCAAGCCCGCATCGCCTGGAAAGCAGATAGTAAACACTGTCTGTTGCCAACTGACGGAAATCACTGCGAATCGTCACCTCATCCAGATCTTCCAGATAAGTACCTTCTACAGCATATTCCAATCCGTCCAGGTATTCCTCCAGATTATCACTGACCATTTCCCTTGCGACTGCCATCAATGCATCCTGCAAAGTTGCTGTATCCTTTTCTTCCAGAGCATAGACCTCTGCCAGATGGGTGAGGATCTCTTCTCTCTGGTGTTCCTGCATCTGCCAAAGATACGGGCTTCTGCCCCCGGCTACCATGTGGGTATCCGAAATATCAAACACATAACGGAGTCTGGTATGCTGCCCTGTTTCATCAAGCAGGGCGATTCCCCTTGCACCACGGTTCACCCATCGGAACATCTTTTCATTCCACAATTCCAGTGATGCACAGGCCGTTGCTTCCGGATGCTGTGCATGGATCAGAAGCTGGTCTGAAAAAGAATAACGATATAACCTTGATGCTGTGTCCATATAATCCATCCAGTCTCTGGGGGAACCGCTCACTGATACCGCATGTTCCTGTGCCAGATCCCGGATGTCCTGTAATTTAGACATATCGCTTTACCTCCTTGTCTTATTTCTTTTTCTTCTTTGGGAATTCCAGATGGAATCTCGGCTTGCCATCCTCCAGTGTGAGTAACAGATCTGCATCAAATTTCATATCTTTCTTTTTAGAATACAGACCTTTTACATGGGTACAAGCCTTATCAAGAAGTTCTCTTGCCATCTTTTTATCCAGATTTTTCTCCATGCTTCCTAAGAAGCGGTTTTCTTTCCAAAGGGCAAAATCACACTGACGGTTTGAACAGTAAAAATTCTGTTTCCCCTCAAAAACATCACAGCCACAGACCGGGCATTTGCCGATCACTTCCCTCGCAGTCTGAAATCTCCTGCGTTCCTCTTCTGGTATCTCCCTGCATACCTCTAAAATCTTACGGACAAGAGAAGTAATCTCTCCCATGAACTGAGTATCTGTAATCTGTCCTTTTTCCATCATCAACAGCTGGTTCTCCCATTCCGCAGTCATTACTGCTGATTTCAGATACTCTGGCATGACCTTTACTAATTCCTTTCCCTCGGTACTTGGTAATATCTGCTTACCCTTTCTCTGTGCATAACCGGAAGAAACCAATTTTTCAATGATACTTGCCCTTGTTGCTGGAGTCCCCAGCCCTTTCTTTTCTGTTTCAGAATCAAACTCCTTATTACCGGCTGTTTCCATTGCAGCAAGGAGCGTATCTTCATTGAATGGTTTCGGCGGAGAGGTATAATGTGTGGTTTTCTCTGCTTTCACTGGAAAAAGCCTCATTCCTTCTTCATACCCAGCAGGAATCGAAGTCTCTTTTTCCTTTTCCTCCACTGGTTCCGCTTTGACACACAGCTGTTTAAATGCCTTTTCTACTTCCTTAAATCCCATCTGTACTGGAATCTTCCCTCTGGCTTTAAAATCATGTTCCTGGCACTTTACCGTAATATCTGTCTGCTCATACAGATATTCTTCTCCAGTTGCCTGTACCAGCTGCTGACAGATCAGCATCATCAGATTCTTTTTATCTGCCGGTAAATCAGCAATTCCTTTCTCCACGGCTTCTTTCGTCGGAAGAATCGCATGGTGATCAGATACCTTTGCATTGTTGATTACCCTTTTTATGCCATGCCCCAACTGTCCATAATCTACAAATGGAAGTAATACTGGCATTTTTCCTACCAGTTCCTCTACCGAATCTTTCATATCCTCCGTTACAAACTGGCTGTCTGTTCTTGGATAAGTAACCAGCTTTTCTTCATATAATTCCTGTAACATATCCAGTGTGCATTTCGCTGTATATCCAAAGTAACGGTTGGCTTCTCTCTGCAAACTTGTCAGATCATAAAGTTTCGGTGGAAATGATTTCTTACGTTCTTTCTTCATCTGTGTGACCACAGCGGTCGAACCATTACATAACGCTGCAAGCAGATCCGCAGCTTCTTCATTTGCAATGTTCTCGGAAACTACTGTAAGTTTTCCATCTGTCAGTGCTACCTTATAAAACGCTTCTTTTTGAAAATGCTCAATCCTCTCCTGCCGTTCTGCAAGCATGGCAAGGGTTGGGGTCTGTACCCTGCCCACAACCAATCGTTTAAAATATCTCGTGGTGTATGCTCTGGTTCCATTCATTCCGATCAGCCAGTCAGCCTGTGCCCTGCACACCGCAGCCATACAGAGATTCTTATATTCTTCCTCACTTTTCATTGTCTGGAAACCTTTCTGAATGGCGGCATCTTCCATCGAGCTGATCCACAGACGTTTCACTGGTTTCCTGCATCCGGCAAGCACATACACCCTTTGAAAGATCAGTTCTCCTTCTCTTCCTGCATCACAGCCATTTACCAGATATTCCACATCGCTTCGGTTCATCAGACCTTTTAAGACATCAAACTGCTTCTTTTTATCCTTGGAAACTTTCAGCTTCCATGCTTCTGGAAGGATTGGCAGATCATCAAACTGCCATTTTTCATATTTCGGGTCATATTCCTCTGGCTGTGCGTATTCTGCCAGATGTCCTAAGCACCAGCTGACAATACAGCTTTCTCCCTCCAGATAACCGTCCTCCCGCTTATAAGCGGACAGATTTTTCGCATAACTTTGTGCTACACTTGGCTTCTCTGCAATCACTAAAAATTTAGACATAATCCTTTCCTTTCTACAAAAAAGGCAGCCAAGATTTCTGGCTGCCCCTGTCCTTATTACTGTTTCCATTTCTTAAAAACGCTTATTCTTCTTTTTCATCGTCCTCTTCATTTACATACGGACCGTCTGAAAATTCAAGCTGTTCACTTACATAATCTTCGTCCTTACTGCGTCCATGTTTCTTATAGACTGCGATTCCTGCAAAGCCTAAGATTGCGGCAACTACGATAGCTGCAAGACCTTTCACATTCATTCCGCTTTTCTCTTCTTTCTTCACTTCGGTTTCCTCCTCTGCTGCTGGTGTAGTTTCCGGTGTGGTTTCCGGGATCACTACGGTTGATTCTTCAGTTTCCTTGTCTTTTTCTGTTTCATCCAGAAATTCTGCCAGATCATTCTCATCGACCAGAGACATCATATATACGTTCTCTGTATTACTGGAACGGTCAATGACCATGTAAAAAGTATTCCCCTTTTTCGTCTGGATAGTAAGGAACTGTTTTGTATCATCATTTTCCTTATCATCTACAAGCTGGGCATTTCCCGGTGTAGAAAAAGCAGAATTATTACTTTCTCCGGTAACTCTTCCCGTATCCTCTGCTTTCTCCGTATCTTTACTCTTTTCTGTTGTTGTCTCTTCCACCACCGCTGTCGTTGTCTCTTCTGCCGGTGGATTTGCATTTGCATAAACAGTAGCAAGGGATGTTCCCGAAATCATTGTTACCGCCATAGCAATCATCAGAAGTTTCTTTACCACTTTATTCCTCATCGTCTAAAACCTCTCTTTCTGCCACCTGCCCCACAGGTGGTCTGTTATCGCTTTCTTTTTGGGGTGTCTCCTTGGTATCTTCCACTGTGATACCGCCGTCCTCATTCATCTGAATCATAACGGTTCCTTTCTGAATCCCGTCAAGCAGTACCAGCAGCTCCCGGCTGTCCAGTTTCATAGAACGAAATGATTTGATAATCTCCATATCTTCCATCTGTTGTTTTAAAGTATTCTGCCGTTTCAGATGTTCCTGAAGCTCTGCAATCTTATCCTCTGTTTTCTGAATATCATCCAGAATCTTTTTCAATTTCATGTTCATCTGCCTGTCACCTCCTCTAATGCAGACGACCAAATGCCATAAAGTGTTCCTGCCAGTAGGCACTTGCGATACTTGTATATTGCACCGGCTTACCACAATGGATCATCATGTTATTGCCGACATAGATTCCAACATGACTCGCTCCACTTGTGTTATAGGTTCCCTGGAAGAAGATCAAGTCTCCCGGTTTTGCTTCCGATGGAGATACCTGCGAACAGTGAGAACGAAGCCCATCGGCAGTACATCTTCCAATATTCCATCCATTTCCACAATTATTGATAACCCAGCTTACAAATCCGGAACAATCAAATCCACTTGGGGAATAACCACCCCAGACATAAGGAACTCCCAGATATTTCTCTGCTTCCCGGATCATCTTTGCAAACTGTGGATCAGATAAAGCATCTGTCGGTATGGTATAACCAAATCCACCACTTCCGGTGGGTATGCTGTTTAAGTCAAACAGGTAATCACGATTTCCATAATATTTGTTATACGCATCGTATCTTTCCTGTTCTTCTTCCGTCATGCGGCTTCTCAATACGGTATCCAGATTGCAGTTGGTCATCGTCACATCCAGACGGTTTACTTCTTTCGTTGTCGTAACCTGCACTTCCTGGCTTCCATTGCTGTCTGCTATGTATGCCTCCCATGTCTGGTGCCCGTGTGCGGAAGCTGCTGCATGGTTATCATAATAAACATCAAACTGAACACCATATCTTGCAAAAGCTCCGGTATCTTCTACTACATATTCCACACCATTCATAATGACATGGGTTCCCATCGGTACAAAAGGATTCGATGCATCTACGGCGATCGTATGATTGGCTGTCGGCATCGCACCACTGGCTGTCGGTCCTCCACTCCACTGCCCACAGCAGATGGAACAGTTACAATACCCACTGGTGACAACCTGTCCCAGTGATTCTCCTACCCGGACTGTCTTTGTTTCGGTAACTGTCTCTCTGGTAGAATCTGTCGTAATACCATACTGCTGACGGAAAATGGACTCTATCTCCTCTGCTACTTCATCATAAGTAAAACCACCGTATTTAACTGTCAGATAAGAGATCAGCTGATATGGATTATGACCGATCTCATCAATCTGGTACCGGTATTCATCGTAATCCGGATGCGTGGATTCCATCTGATTGATCTGCGTATTTAAGGCTTCTTCTAATGCCCGGTATGCATTTTCAGCGGCATAAATGTCCTCATCTGTACTGGAATAACTGGTGGAAATAATGGCAGACGAAGCTCCCTGCAGGGATGCACTGCAGCTGGTAAAACTTGCTGCAATCAAGACAAAGATCAATCCAAAGATAGCAACTGTAGCAAAAATCCCACGATTTTGTGCCACAATCATTTTGACTGCATCTTTTGCTTTCTCTGTAAATTTCTGTGCTGAAGTGATCGCTGCATCCTTTGCCTTTTTACTCTGCTTTGCTGCCTGATACTGTTTCTGATAACGTTTCTTCTGGAACAGCTTTTGCAATGCAGATTTTCTTTTCTGCTCCGCTTCCTTCTTCACCATATTTTTTGCTTCATTTCCATAAACAGATTCAAGCATCAGCCTGCTTTTTTCTGCTTCATCAAGAACGCTTTCTTTCAGTCTTTTTGACTGTTCCCTCCTTTGCTTTAAGCGTTCCCTTGTATAAATGGATTTTCTTGCAAGGTTTTCTCCTGCAAGCTCTGCCCGGTGTGCCCCTTCTACCGCAGCATTATCATCTTCTGCCTCATGGGTTTTCCAATGAGCCGCCGTAGCCGCAGCATCTTTCACGGCAGATGCAGAACTTCGGATACCGATACCGGCTCCATGTACCATGCCATCACTTTCATCGCCAAACGATAATCTGGAACTCTTTTTCCGCTGTTCTTTCAGCACACGTTCCCGCTTCGATTTGCCTTTGATCTCCTCCGAAAATCCATCCAGAGACTCTTCTGCCACTTCTGAAGTTTCCCTGTACCGGGCAGCTTCTCTCTTTGCCGTCTTGCTTTCTTCGGACGCCTCCTTTTCCTTCCGTCTTTCTTTTGACGCATAATCTCTGACCATCTTTTTCTTACGGAGATCCCGGCTGTCTGCAACCGTTTCCAGATAAGCCCGTTCTCCCCTTGGCTGTCCACGGATGCTCTCACTGCGAAATGCGGATTTCGTTGCAGCTGTGCTTTCATCGGCTACTTGTTCCCCATCCAGTTCTCCATCTATATCTTGTTCTGACTTCTCATCCAGTACAGTTTCTCTACTATATCTGGCTTTTGGGGAACTCTTCTCCGAATGTTCTGTTTCCCTTTTTTCATTGCTATGCTCACGCCTTCTCTTACTGAAATCCAGTTCATCCTTTTTTTCACTACGGGAAACCTCTGTATCCATGTCCCGTCCAGTGATCCTTTTTTCTTCTTTATTCCGAAGATTCTCTTCTCTAAGACCATCACGGCTCATCTTCTGGACGGTTTTATCTCTCGCCTTATACTCATGCTCCTGCAAATCTCACCATCCCCTTTACTGTTTACCTGTTATTCTGCTTTATCCTGATAGTTCTCCCATTTTTCCAGTACCTCATCTGCCAGTCCTGCAATGGAATCTGTCAGCTTATCTGTAAGCCTTTCACTCAATGTTCCTCTTGCAGCCAGACAGGAAGTAATCCCCATAAAGTCAATCAGTTCCGCTAAATACAGCAGATCATCTAACATCTCGCCAAACACCTCCTCCCCGTTACTGTCCTTTCCTTTTTCTAAAAGTTCTTTATAATTGTCTGCACAGATCCTCTCTGCAAATACACAGCAAGGTTCTCCATTGCATCTCTCAAAATTCGTATAATCTCTCATGTAGTAATCCTCCATTTCATTTTTGGGCAGAAAAAAGGCCGGAAATCTTTTCCGGCTCATCCCCTGCTTTTGTTCTATTTTGTTTTTTATATTTTTTAATCATCTCTTTCTCCGATACCAAGTTTTTTACGCTTCTCTACCTCATCTGGCTTAGAAGTCATCAACGCATACAGCATCAGAGAATTATCAAATTTATCCTTAAACGGGATAATGGTACTGCCATAAAAGACCAGTCCCTCACCTTCTCCACTGTTGGTAACATAAGAAAGCTGATGTGGTGAAATGTTCAGCTGCTTTGCAAGAATCTGCCTGTCACCGGATGCCTGGTTTAACATCAGGATAAAGTCAGAATTTTCAAAGATATTTTCTATCTCACGGCTGGCAAGCAGGTCTTTTACATTCTGTGTGATACCCGTCGGAATACCGCCCCATTTACGGAATCGCTTCCAGATCTCCACGCTGTACGCAGCTGTCTGTTCTTCTTTTAAAAGCAGATGAAATTCATCAATGTAATATCTGGTACTCTTATTCGCTGAACGGTTAATCGTCACCCTGTTCCATACCTGATCCTGTACAATCAGCATACCAAGCTTTTTCAGCTGTTTTCCCAAGTCTTTGATGTCGAAACATACCATGCGGTTACTCAGTTCCACGTTGGTTCTGTGATTGAATACTTTCAGAGAACCGTTAACGTAGATTTCCAGTGCAGTCGCAAGACGCTGTGCCTCCTGCTCCTTCTGCTCACGGAGAAGATTATATAAATCCTCTAAGATCGGCATCTTTTCCGGTACTGGGTCAGAAAGAAAGTCCTGATACACCAGACGTACACAACGGTCAATAACTGTTTTTTCTACCGGCTCCAATCCATTCTTCCCACCAACTACCAGCTCACAAAGAGACAGGATAAAGTCAGACTTTAAGGAAAGTGGGTCATCATCATCTGCGTAATCCAGATTGATGTCCATCGGATTGATATAATCATGGCTGGTCGGTGAAATGCGGATAACCTGTCCATGAAATGCCCGGAACAACGGATAATACTCTCCTTCCGGATCACACACGATAATGTCATCTTTTGTCACGATAAATGCGTTGGTGATCTCACGCTTTGCCGCAAATGACTTACCGGCACCCGGTGTACCCAAAATCAAACCATTCGGGTTTTTCAGTTTCTTTCTGTCTGCCATGATCAGATTATTGGAAAGGGCATTTAAACCATAGTAAATGGATTCTCCACCCATAAACAATTCCTGTGTGGTAAATGGAACAAAGATTGCCGTAGATGTTGTGGTAAGTGCCCTTTTGATTGGCACAAGATTCATGGCAAGCGGCAGGCAGCTCATAAGTCCCGGCTCCTGCTGATAATCCAGACGTTTCAATGCACAGTTATATTTCTGTGCAATACCGGCAGTCTGGAATACAACATTTTCAAGCTCCTGCTTTGTCTCTGCCGTATTTAAAAACAGTGCCGTTACAAGGAACATCCTCTCATTCCTGGACTGTAAATCTTCCAGAAGTCTCTTTGCTTCTCCACCATATGTATTTAAGTCTGATGGGATAATGTCCATGTCATATCCGGCACGAACTGCCTTTTTCTGCTCCTCAATCTTCATCCGGTTAATATCGGTCACCTTGCTCTTTACCAGCTTGATCGCTTTCATCTGGTCAATGGACTGGATATGGAAATTCACCATAAGGTTACTGTCCATCTCCAAAAACTCTGCCAGCATCTTGTCCGTAAGCTCTGGTGCAAGAATCTGAAGATAAGAAACGGCTCCTATCGTTCCACCCATCTGAAAGTCTTTTCCATTCTTAAATACGAAGCTGGTCGGTGCGATATAATCCTTTGTGCTAAGACCTGTCCGAAGTACCTCATCATAAGAAAAATGGAAAGGGACTTTACTATCCTGATTGAATGTCTCGTACATGATCTGCAGCCTTTCGGCTCCATTCAACGGATACGCTGTTACACCAAGGATCTTGAAGTTATTCATAATATCCGACTCGATACGTTCCAGCTTCGGTCGTGCTTCCCGGATATTCTCTGCTTCAATACCAAACGTAATATACTTGGTACGCATCAGACCATTATTTCCTTTCGCCAGCTGATTATTAAGCATCTGTGCAAACTCCATACGCAGATCATCAAACTCATCCTCCTGCGGATTGATATGGATAACCTTTTCATACTCCGCCATGTTGCTGTGCTGATTGATAAAGGAAAGCTGAAAATGAATCGTGCTGTCAAAATAATTTAAGAAGTCACACCAGTTTTCAAAGATCGCATTTTTATCCTCATTCTGAGCTAACTGGTAGTTGATGTCATAAAAACGGATGGTCTTGGAATAAAATTTATCCTGCACCCTGCAGATACCATCTCTCCCCATCTCATGATAAGGAATGGACTGCTGTGCTGTAATCCGTTTATCTTTGGCAGCATTTGCCACTTTCTTTTCTGTGGTACTACCTTTTCCTCCCGAAACCTTCTTCCCTTCTGTCTGCTGTCTCGGCGGTGCTGTAGCTGAACTGCTCTTTTTCTTCTTTGCACTTTTCTTTGCTTCACGCATTGCCTGTTTCTCTGCTTTTGCCGCAAGCTTCGCTTCTTTTTTCGCATTTTTCTTATCTGCTTTTTCATGCTCTTTATGAAGTTTCGCTTCATATTTCTGTGCCCTTTTCAAAGCCTTCTTTTCCCTGCGGGTCAGCTTTCTGTTTGGTCGGCGTACCCCTCTCTGTCTTTCCAATGCTTCATAGCCTGTTACCATTGGCTCACTGTGCAGTCTGCCGCTTACCGGCTTACTGCTGTCCGCCGGTTCTGGAATATCTTCTCCACCATCCTCTTCATCCAGCCAGTAATCATTTGGATAACGTTCTTCTTCCAATCTCTGCGGTGGCTGTCTATCGTTTTTTCTTTTTAACACTCTTCTGTCCTCCCTTCTTTTTTCTGACCATGATAAATTTCTTCTCATACAGATTTTCCATCTGATACTTCCGTACCGGAGGACGGATAAATTTCACGGTGATCATATTTTTCAAAACCTTTTCTAACGGAAGTCCATCCTTTTCATACATGGCAAATAAAAATGCCGGAAGCATCAAAAGGCACATCCCTGTCGCTGCATTACTGGAACCGATGATCCCTCTGGTAAGGAAATAAAATGGTACTCCCACTGCCGCCGCAATCCCAAAACAGATCAGCTGCCGTTTGGTCAGGTTGAAGATGATCTTATTTTTGACCTTGGTTAAGTCTTTAGGTACTGATACAAATGCCATTGCCAATTCCCCCTTTCTTAGTGAGCGTTGAAGATACTACGGGCAAAGTTTCCTGTTTTCATCAAACTGAAACAAAGGATCACCGTGTATGCCATCACGCCGAACAATGCAGAATGTATGTTATCGGACATCTGGATATTCGCTACTAAGACTGCGTAAATTCCTACGCAGACCATCATAAAGAATCCCTGAAATGCCAGTGCAAACAATCCACGAAGATAGTTGTTTCCAATCTGCCCCCATTCCCGGTTAGACATGGTTGCAAATGGAATAGCTCCAACGGACGAATAGAGATAGATTTCAATCATACGCCCATACAAAATCACTGTAATAAAGACTGAGATAACCTTCATACACAGGCTCACAAGCATCGTTTCCAGTGCCAGTATGACAAGTTCACCGATTTCCATAGATTCCATTGCCGTTTCCATCGTGGTAATCATCGTATCTATATTGATCGCTGTATCGGAACTGATGACACCAGCGGCCCGGCTCACTACTGACTGCCCGACATCAAATACCGCCATGGTAATCGTAAATGTATGGCTGACGATCCAGACTGCCACCCACATCTTGAAAAAATATTTAAAGAACATCCATGTATCAATGTCATGCATATTGTTCTTTTCTGTTAACATGGAAATCAGCTCATAACAAAGCACAAAGGTAATAATCATACCGGCAATCGGTACAATGACCGAATCGGAAAGATTTTGTATCATGCTGAAAATGTTCCCATTCCAGCCCTGCGGTGTCTGCCCAACCTGAGCAGCAATCTGACCAGTCTTTTCATTGACATCGGTATACATTGTTGTCAGGTTGGAACTTACCATGCCTGTCAGAAGATTCCTCATCCATTCTTCAATCGCTTCAAATATCCGATCCATGAGTCATCTCCCTCCTAAGTTTCTCAGCTAAACAAACCGGAAAGTAACGGTACAAGCTGGGTGCCGATCAAAACAACACCGCCTCCCGCCATCAGCTGCTTAATCCCCTGGGATTTCGCACCTGGGTTATCATTACCATATCCTTCCAGCAGGTTGATAACACCCCATACTGCAAGACCAGCTCCGATCGCTACTACAAGAGTCTGTAAAATATTAATTGCCTGATTAAAAAACGCCATAGTCGTTGTCTCCTTTCAAATCATTGCTTTTTCTCGGTTTCTATCTATGTTTTAAGAAGTCTCTTCCGGCTCTGCCCTTATGGGCGGCCTTTCATGATCTCTCAAATCCATCACCTCCCTATAAGGGCAAAGAAAAAAGAGCTATGTGTTTACATCTTTTACATGCCCTGCTTCCTTGTTTTCTGTATTTAATTCTTCTGCCAGACTTTCCTCTGAAAAGGCATACAGGTCAAATTCCTGTGTCCTTGTCAGCTTCACTTCCATCCGATGCCGCATATACGCTTCCACATCAAATTCATTTTTCTTATCATAGTCCGACAATTCCTTGTATCGTTTATGCTTGGTAATATCGAACTTGTCACTGAAAAACGGTCTGACACCTCTCAGCTGAAGGATACATTTACTGCCATCCATGACAGCAAGCTCGTCCCGGCTCATCAATTCCTTTCCTGTTTTCTGATAATTCATCCCATAAGAACGGCTCTGTCCACGGGTATCAGAAGTGTTGTATAAATCAATCGTTTCCTTTCCCAGTGTCTCGGAAATCTCCTTTAATGTGGAACTTTCCTTGCCGCCAAGGAACAACATCGTATCGCAGTTACCTAAAATAGTTTCAGCAGCATCTTTATAGATGGTCTTGAGCTGTGACTGCGACTGTAGGATAATGGATGCTGAAATCTCACGGCTACGAATAGTTGCGATCAGCTTATCAAATTTCGGAATCTGTCCGATATTTGCAAATTCATCAGCTAATATTCTGACATGATATGGTAATCGTCCATGGTGTACATCGTCTGCCCTGTCACATAACAGGTTAAATAACTGGCTGTACATCATTGCCACAACAAAGTTAAACGTATCATCGGTATCTGAAATAATGATAAACAATGCTGTCCTCTGATCTCCTACCATATCCAGTTCCATTTCATCATAGCTCATGATCTCACGAAGCTCCGCAATATCAAATGGAGCAAGTCTGGCTCCACAGCTAATCAGAATCGACTTCGCTGTTTTGCCGGCGGCTAATTTATATTTCTTATACTGACGTACTGCAAAGTGTTCCGGTTCTTCTTTCTCCAGTTCCTCAAACAGCATATCTACTGCATTTTTAAATGTCTCATCATCTTCCCTTGTTTCCGATGCGTTGATAAATTCAAGCAGCGTTGCAAAGTTCTGTTCCTCCTCCGGTGCTTCATACCAGATATAGCCAATCAATGCACAGTACAGAAGCCTTTCTGCCTTCGTCCAGAAATCCTCACTGGACTTCTCCCCTTCCCCTTTGGTGTTTACCATGATAGTATTCACCAGTTTCAGAATATCTTTTTCTGAATGGATATAGTGGAACGGGTTATAATGCATACTCTTGGAAAAATTGATCGTATTCAATACTTTCACTTTATATCCATGCCGTACCAGCATCTTTCCGCACTCAATGATGATCGTTCCCTTGGGGTCCGTGACCACATAACTGATATATTTTCCCATCTGCATCAGATTTGGTTTTACATAAAACCGGGTCTTTCCGGAACCAGATCCGCCAATTACAATCACGTTCTTGTTCCTTGCAAATTTCGGATTCTTGGGTCTGCCGTTCATAGTCAGCCGTTCGGTCATGGTAAGGAGAATATTGTTCTCAAATATTGGGTCGATAAAGGGTGCAATGTCTTTTGCTGTCCCCCATCTAGCCGAACCATACTCCACTCCCTGCCGGAACTTTTTGGCATTTTTCCCTTTTAGATAAACCATGAGCTTCACTCCCACGGCTCCGGTCAACCCAACCAGCAATTCATTTTTATGCATACTTGGAAGAATCCTGCTAAATGCCAGCTGGAAATTCAAGATCAGCACCATCAGTCTTTCTATCATGGAATTACCTGCACAGTATTGATACAACCATGCCAGCTTATTTCCCACATAAAAAATCATGATATACGGAAGATTCAGCAGAATGATCCGAAGCAGCTTATGTACATCCACCGGCGGTAATCTCTCCAGGTATCCTTTTCCTACACCAAGCAACTTCTGTAATCTGCTCATAATGACGGCTCTTTCTCCTTTCCTTTTGTTTTCTCCAGTTCTCTGTGCTTTTTAAGCGACTTGGAAATCGCCTGCTGAAGCTTTTTCCTTACAGATGGCTTTTTATCCTTGTTCAGCGATTGTCCTGTATATTCTTTAAAAGCCGCAGTCATTACATCTGCATCTCTGGCTTTAAAGAACACATAATATCTTGGCGGATCAGCGTTCACATCTTTTTTCAGGCTGAAATCAATGCTGTACTTTTTGGCTACACGCTCAAACGATTTGATATTTCCATCCGTGATCTCAATATTGGAAAGCTGTACATTCTGCTTCATCAGCTTATCCATACTCTGCTTTCCCTTATAGGTTTTATCCTCTTTATCCTGCTTAGGCTGTTTCTGCCCCTGCAGCTTTTGTTTCTCCTGTTCCATCTTAGTAAGAGCTTTTTTCATTGCTGCCTTTAACAGATTCGCAGTAACCTTCCCACATCGGATACAAAGCGATACGGTTTTTTCATTTACTTCATCCTGCACTTATCTCACTCCTCCTTTCCTTATTCTTCACTGTCACCATACATATCGTGCTGTACCAGTGCGGAATAATAATTGCTGATCGTAAGTGGTGCGTTATATAAAACTGTCAGTAAATACTGCCGGATATTGATTACCTTACTGGTGTTCTCCTTCAAGCATTTCAGGACAAACCGGATGTGTTCAGAATTTAGTTTCAAAAACTGACTTTTAACCACATCCTTTGGCTTTCTGTCCCCACCTATCCGTATCATTTCCAGTTCGGAACAGACAGTATCCACAATCAGTTCCACAATCTCGTTCAGCATATCCCGGTTATACACATCAACCAGATATTCATACCCAATGTTAGTCAAGATCATCTGGTGGTATACCTCTCTTTCCATTCGTTTCCTGTGCATTTCTTCACTCTCTTCAGAATAGAAAGAAAGATACTCAGTATCACTCCTATCAGTGTCACTTATTTCAGTCTTATTATCCTCAGTATCATTACCCGGCATTTCTGACATATCCGTACCTGTCATTTTGGCATTTCCAGAAATGTCATTTTGACGTGTCTGGATATTCCTTTTATACATATCCTGTTGCGTACATTTGCGTACATAAATCCTATCCGGTCTTCCTAACCCCTGCCGTATCCTCGTAATCAATCCAATTCCTTTCCGACTGTCAAGCTCTGCTAACAGATTCCCTACCTTTTTCAAGCCACATCCCATCATGCCGGAGATCTGCTCCTGGGAAAAATAGATATATACCTTTCCCTCTTCATCCAGCCACCAGTTCTTTATAGATAGCTGCATACGGTCAAGCAAAAGTCCATAAAGCAATTTCGCTTCACAGGAAAGGCTCTTAAACTGCGTATTGGTAAAAAGGACTTTAGGCACACGGTAAAAAGAATAGGACTCCGCTTCTTCACCGTAATGATACGGAAATTCATATGTATTATCCTGTGTTCCGATGTTCCTTCACTTCTTTCATAGCCTTCACAATGCAGTAACCCAGACAGGGAGTATGTTTTCCATAAGGACAGCCTTCACATGGCTCCCAGTGAGTTACCTTCCTGCGAAGTGGCGGAGAAGAAATACGATAAAAACATTCTTTCCTTTTGCATTTCTTTCTCCCTGCACTAAAGAAGTAACAATACGCACAGTCCGAAGGCTTATCACTTGCATACCCTACTTCTGTCATCTTCCTGCTCCTTTCCTTCTCTCAGCTTGTTATACTGTTCATCGGATTCCTTTCCAACTCTTATGCAACAGTATAAAACAAACCCATATACCAGGAATACGATAATCCCTGCAACGATCAATACTGTTTTCATCCCATTTCTTCTCCCTTCACTTTTTTATCAGTATTGGCAAAAAGGGCATCTATGAAACACTTGTCCATAAATGCCCTCTTCCTCTTTAAGAAATCTTAGGATCTCTTATTTTTTCTTCTTTTTGCGGAGAATCACAGTACCTCCGACTCCTGCCATTCCAACTCCTGCAAGCAGGATCCAGAAAAGGATCGGTGTGTTATCTCCTGTCTTCGGTGAAGTAGATGTCTTTGTTGTCTCAGTATCTTTTGTTTCTGGTGTTGATGTTGTTTCTGGTGTTTCTGGTGTTTCCTCTGGAGTCTCTGTTGGTGTTTCCGTCGGCTTCACTTCGTCCTTCATCACTACTTTCTGAATCTCTCCTGTATCTTTTACTGTAAACTTCACATCTTCTGCTACCAGGTATCCATCCGGTGCAGTCTCTTCCCGAAGTGTATATTCTCCAATCGGAAGCATTTCAATATAGTGTGGTTTTTCCTCAGATGTCCAGCTCTCTACTGTCTTTCCATCTTTATCAAGGATTGTCAGTTTTGCTCCTGGCAGTTCCTTACCAGAAATATCAGTCTTGGAAATCTGCACTTTTGTCACATCATCCTTCATTTCCACCTTCTGTACCTCACTGGTATCTTCAACCGTAAAGGTAATGCTCTCTGCTGTAACATAGCCATCCGCTGGAAGTGTCTCTGTCATGGTATACTTCTTACCAACTGTCAGTTCTTTAATGATATGTGGCTCTTTTCCGGAAGTCCATTCATCCACGGTATTTCCACTTTCATCGGTCACTTTCAGTTTTGCTCCCCCAATCTCTTTTCCATCCGTCAGAGATGTCTTGGTAAATTCTACGGTTGTTGCCTCATCTTCAAAAGTAAACTCATAGGAAAGAGTCTCTTTTTCAGCCCCACCATACTCAAAAGTAAACTCCTGTACCTGATCTGTGGTCGCAAATCCCTGTGCTGGTGAAGTTTCCTTCACATAGTAGGTATGACCAAGAGGAAGATCCGCAGTAAAAGTCAGTTTTCCATCTTTATCTGTAGCCTGTTCCTCAATCACCGTATCCGCTTTCAGGATTACATCACCTTTTGCATTGACAATATCATCCTTATTGCACAGAGCAAATACGGCTCCTTCCAGTACACGGTCAGAATCTTTCGCTTTTTTCAGCACTTTCACTTCTGCCTTCTGACGTTTGTTCTGCCAGTCCGCAGAGTAAGTAACTTCCGCAGTATTCTGATCACGGTAAGTCAGGTCAACCTCACGGGTTTCTCCATCAAGAACATAACCGTTTGCTGTCTCTTTCTCTTTGACATAGTATTTGCCAAGAGGAAGATCAGTCAGTTTTGCCACACCAGTCTCATCCGTTGTAATGGTTGCTACCAGTGCATCCTTTTTATAATAATCCTCACCCTCACCATCAGCCGCTTTAATATCCTCTAAGGCATAAACTTCAAAAGTAACCTCTTTCAAGGAACCAGAGAAATATTCAAACAGGTGCTTAATCCAGCCACCAACGGAATCCAGTACAGATACTTTGTCCAGGAACTCACCTTTTTTATTGATGATCAGTGTTCCAGTCGGTACGTCATCTTTCATTTCCACCTTCTGAATTTCTGCAGTATCCTCCACAGTAAATGTGATTTCTTCTGCCATCAGATAACCATAAGGAGCCATTTCTTCACGAAGTGTATAAGTCTCCCCTGCAGTCAGTCGTTCAATCAGATGTTCTTCCCCTTTTACAGATTTCCATGTATCTACCACATTTCCATCTTTATCAAGCACTGTAAGAGTGGCACCAGAAAGTTCTACTCCTGTAGTAATATCTGACTTCTTGAATGTTACTTTTGTTGGCTGGTTCTTAAATATAGATTCCAGTTTTACCACTTTCACATCCTGTCCCTGATATTTCGCAGTTACTTCCAATGTCTCAAATGAAGATACATAACCGGCAGGAGCCGCAAGCTCTTTGATATAGTAGCTTCCGAATGGAAGATCCAGTTCAAATACTGCCTTTCCATCTTCATTGCTGACTGCTTTTCCAAGCAGAGTGTCTGCTTTCACAGCTACTTCTCCATGAGCAAGAATATCTTCCTTTGCATAAAGTCCAAATTCTGCACCTGCTACAACCGTCTCATTCTCAGCATCCTGTTTTACCACGGATACCTCTACTTTCTGACGGTCATTCTCAAAAGCTGCTGTCTGCTCGATCACTGGTGTTTTCTGGTCTTTGTAAGAGAAAGTAACAGTCTGTGCCTCTTCGTTTAACACAAAGCCCTCTGGTGCTGTCTTTTCGACAACCTTATACGTTCCAAGCGGAAGGTCAGCAATCTGAGCCTTTCCGTCTTTATCGGTCGTAACCGTTCCCACTAATGCTCCAGAAGCATATTCCAGAATACGGCTGCCCTGGTCATCTTTCTGGAAATCTGCTGTGTAAATGTCCTCAGCTGCATATACTTCAAAAACTGCACCTTCCAGATTTTCTTTCTGGTAAGTGAAATCATCCTTAAATCCATTCAGAACTTCACCCTGCTTTACAATGTTCAGTTCCCCTTTGACCGGATGGTTTTCATAAGCGTTCTCAATAATGACATCGCCAGAAGTTCCGTCCATCTGATATGCAGTGTTGGAATCTACATTCACCTCATAGTAATTCTCATTCAGAGTATATCCATAAGGTGCGTTTACTTCCTCAATGCGGTAATGCCCGATTTTAAGATTCTGCGGAAGGATCAAATATCCCTGCTCATCTGTAAAATAGGATTTATGTTTTACTGTAGTCGGATAAGTCGTTACCTGCTCCACATATTTCTCAGTGTCCATGTTGAAAATCTTGAACTCTGTATTCTTCTGAAGCACTGCTTTCTTTGTCTCGTCATCCTGTTTGATGATTTTCAGCTTCGCTTCAAATTCTTTATCCAGCATCACTCTCCACACCTGCGGAGTGCTTGGATGGTTCTCTGTAATCTGTACAATGAAATCATCTACCGGAGTATAGTTATGCGGAGTTGTTGTCTCACGGACAATATATGTTCCATAAGGAATTGCAATACTGCAGGCATAACCTTTCTCGTCTGTAAAAATTTCCGTTGCACTGTTTTCTCCGATTACTACTGGTTTGGCAGAATCAAAATCATAGCTGCCATCTTCATTTACTTTCAGGGAAGATACCAGATAAGCGGTAAATCCTGCCCCTTTCAGTAAGTCTGCATCGGTCTTTCCGTTGTTCGCTGCTTTAATGATCTGGAATGGCTGTTTCATCACCTGCTCCAGAGACAGACAATCACGTTTTACTTCTGCTACAAGGTCACCCTCGTAATTGCAGACCAGATTATGTTCTTCCTCATCTGCCAGATAACCGGTTGGAGGAGTGATCTCTTTTACATAGTAATTGCCAAGATATAATCCATCCACAGAAGCCTGTCCATTCTTATCTGTCGTAAGAGTGGCAACCTGTTCTCCTGCTTTATAGACCACACCAGTCGCACCGTCCGGATGCACAATATCCGCACGGGCATAAAGTCCGTACACTGCTTTTTCCAAAGTGGCATCGCCCTGTGGAACTGCCTTTTTGGTTTCCTTATCCTGCTTCTGCAGAGAAATCTTAGCTGTCACACGTTCATTTTTGAATGTATGCTTAAATGTCTGTTTTGCCTCTTTATCATTTGTATATGAGAAAGCAAACGTATAAACATCTTCTGTATTTCTCACATAACCTTCCGGAGCCTGCACTTCCTTCACATCATAAGAAAATCCAAGTGGCAGGTCTGCTGTAAACTTTGCTGTACCGTCTGCTCCTGTTGTCGCTTTCTGGATCAGCGTACCTTTCTTCACAACAACTGCACCATCTGCATTGGTAATATCACTTGCAGAATAAAGTCCAAAGATTCCTCCATCCAGAAGATTTTCTGTATCTTTATCCTGTTTTGTAACAATCACTTCTGCTTTCTGTCTGTCGTTCGTAAAAGTTGTCTCAGAAAAAACAACATCCACATTTTGTCCGGCATAAGAAAGAGTTACCTTCTTCTCCTCTCCGGCATTATAAAATCCTGTCGGAGCCTGCTTTTCCTTTACAACATATGTACCAAGATGCAGATTTTTAAGAACGATGGCACCATTTGTATCTGTTGTCAGATTCTCTTTTACCAGATCTCCCTTACTGTAAACTTTTGTACCGTAGGCAGTTTTAATATTTGCTCCGGCATACACATCGTAAACCGCACCTTTCTGTCTGCGTTTCTCATACTTAAATGTTGTACCGTTCTCTGTCACATCTGCACCAACCAGTACCTCACCTTCTTTATAAACGGTAAGCTGTCCCAGCTGTTCTTCATCTGAAACTGTAACGGTTGTAGTCTTGCTGACTTCCAGTTTCACATTGTAAGCAGTTGCATTGATACGGTATCCGCTTGGAGCTGTAATCTCTTTTAGATATACGGTATCCTGTGTCTTAACGATCTGCACAGACGCTTCACCATTTGCATCTGTTGCCGGTAACTTTGTGATCAGCTTCGTACAGTTTGCATCGCTGTATAAGCCAAACACCGCCCCGGACAGCTTCGCATTCGCTTTGGCATCTTTCTTAATCACCTTAACGCTTGCATACTGTACCCAGGTTACTTTAAAGTCCACATATTTCTCATCATCCACACCTTCACCAAATACCAGTGCTAAGTCCTGTGAACCTGACCCTGTGCTGATCTTATAAGCAGAATAGTCTTTGGTTACGCTTCCTTTCATCGTAGCTGACCAGCTTCCTGCAACATCCTGCACCTGTGTCAATGGTGCTGATAAATAAAACTTCGTTCCACCACTGATCTCTACGGCTTCCCCGGCTTTACTTGTCTTTCCGGTTGTTACATTATGAAGCTTCACGCCACTTGGAAGTTTCATCGTGATACTCTGTAGTTTGTCTGCCTTAAATGTAATCTCCTTTGTTCTCTGGCTGCTGCCATCTACATAAGCAGTTACATTTGCATCCGAAAAACTCATATCGACATCCGGGATCTCCGGCTGTGAAATACAGTAGTTATACAGTTTCATAGCAAGTGTTTTTGCTTTGCTGCTTGCTCCGGAAAAAGCGGAATCTCCACCATTTGCATAAGATGCAGCAAGATGAACCAGAATAAATCTGGCACCTGCACTTAAATTGCCATAACCGTTCTCTTCTGTAAAGAATCCTTCATCACCTGCCGCCTTCGTTCCATAATAGCAAACCTTAGCCAGTTTCTTACCGTCACTCAGCTTTGTAATATCGTATGTTCCGGTTCCAGGACTGGATTTCTCCGGCTGGATACAATAAGCGGTTGCGGAAACATTTCCGAACTTCACGGTGTACTGATACGTCAGATAACTTCCATACCCATAATCAGAATAATGATAGCAGTTTCCTCTGGTTACTGTTACTTTCTTGGTGCTTCGGCTTGATGCTTCCCTTGCCATAAAAGTAACCACTTCCCCTTCTTCCATTGAATAAAGGTCAATACCACTATCCTCTGCCTGATCCATTACTTCAGAAACAGTTAATCCAGACTCTTCATCTGTTGTGACTTCCTCCTCTTCTGCCAGATCTGTTACTATTTCCGTCTGCCCTTCTGCATCGGCATCTTCTTCCGCATTACCAGAATCTTCTGTCTCGCCAGCATTTCCTTCACCGACGGTATTTTCAGAAGTATTTGGTTCTGTCAGCTGTTCCGTTTCCGGCTCTTTTACGGTTACATTTCGGCTGATACGATAAGAAGGATTTCCACTGACCGGTTCTACCTTATAAACTGCTTTATAGGTATCTGCCTGGTATGTGTCAAAATCATCTCCTGCTTCATTCTTCGCTTCATACAGCTCTACTTTCACTTTGGCATCATTGATTCCTTCAATACCGGAAAAATCCACCTTAATGTCAAAATCAGAACCATAATCAATGCTGTAATCATTGGCAATTAAAATCTCATCCTTAGCCAGTTTATCTTTCACTGTTTCCAGTTCCGGATACTGTGCTTCAAAAGACGATGCTGCCTTTTCCGGTTCTGCTGCATAAGCAGTTATTGGCTGTGCCACAGCACTTGCAATCGTAATAACAGATAATACGCCAGACATTACTCTTTTCAATGTCCCTTTCATTCTCAATACCTCACTTTGCTTTATTTTTTCTGTTACCGGTTTACAGGCTTTCACCTGTCTGATACAATCAAATCATAGGCATCACCCCGTTTTAAATTATTTGTGCCAAAATCATTACTGATGACAGCACAGTCATACGCCGGAACCTGCAAAAGCAAAAGCTCCGACGCATGGTCTACTGTCATCGCCCGGCGAACCGGGCATAACAAAAATAAGGATTGAGCATTTCCGATCAGAAGAGAACTTCCACTGGCCGCAAAATGCGTAGCTGAGCTTTCATCCTCTCCTGACCTTTTATTCAGTTATCAAGGTACGGCGGATTGGGATTAAATCATTTAGAAATGTTGTCTTGAATGACTTTGCCCTCTTTCCACTAATCACAGGCGGCAGAGGGCAAAAGGTCAGAAAAATTTCAAAAAAATTTTTTAGAATATAAATGCTATTTAGAATTGAAAATAAACTTACAGGGAAACTGCTTTACACATGCAGCTTCCCCTTCTCATTTTACTTATCTTTTTTTGCCATCTTCATCATAATTTTTCTCTATTTTATTAAGAGCATATTTCAATATTTCTGTTACGGCATTTCTCTTTACTCCATTTTCCTTTGCAATCTGTTTATGTGTTTTCTGATTCCAGTAAAATTCCTGAACTACTTTTTTCTGCTTATCACTAAGTACACTCATCATCTCTTCTGCAATCTGCTGACGGTTCACACGTTCTTCTACATCCATCAATTCATCTTCCATTCCTTCAAAATCCTCAGAAATGCCATTGAATGAAATGCAGCGTCCCCGATCACGAGTAGCCAGATTATGTGCCAGCCGGTCCTCGCCAATCAGCATCAGACGCAGATACCATTCTTCCTTTTCAAAAAAGCTTTCCTCTAATTCACAGAAATACTTCTTCTCACGAAGTCCTGTCTCTGGATTCCAGGTATTATACTTCTCATCTTCTTTTCTCTTCTTTTCTGTCACAGAAGAATAACCATAACCAAGTTCCAGATTTACCGGGAATACCGTTGCTCTGTTTCCGATACCATAAAACGCATATCCGGACTGATATACGATAATATGTACCTCATTCACACCTGCTCCTGTTGTTTTATGAGCAACTACCGGTGATTCCCCTGTACGAAGCTGCTTCGGTGTAGGAAGTTTCTCTCCTCTCTTTGGTGTGTCGATCAGTTCTTTCAAGGTTCTTAATGTCAGCATAATTGCCACCTTTCCCGCAGAAACCGGTGACAAAAAGAAAGGCAGCTAAGCTAAATAGACCCCGATTCCGCTAATTTTTTTTATTAGCGGAACCGAAGCTCCAACCTGCTGCCTTCTGTATGGAAAAATCTGCTGCACAATCACAGTGTTAAGATTCAACCAACATTATTTACTTCTATTTACTACTGATACGGTATCCGTCTTGTTCTCTTTTTCTTTCTGACGGATTTCCTTTAATACATCTGAATAATCACCAAAGGCATCGTAGGGACACCTGCGGCGAAACTCCAATTCTTCCTGCGTCATGAGCTTTTCCTCCTCCATTTGATGTAATAAAATTCTAACAAACATCTGTCCGAAACTCTTCACAGCCCATAATGTAATTTTTTATTATTTCACAATCTGCAATGTTGACATAAAAAAAGTGATATAAATAATCTCTATAAAAAAGATTACTTATATCACTATGTATTTGGTAAAAGCCGCTTCATACAGGGCATTACCATATTAAAAATAAGTTCTTGATCTGCCTCACTTAATTGTTTCATCATATGTTCAAATTCAAAAAATTTATTAGATGCTGTCTTTGCCTCACCCGGCAATAATTTGTTTGGTGTAACATCCAGTACTTCGGCTATAAGAAACAGCTTTTCCAATTTCATTTCTGATTGAGCTGTTTCTATTAGGTAAATGGTATTCTGTGTTGCACCTATTGCCTCAGCAAGTTCAAGCTGAGACATCTTTTTCTTTTCTCTGTAATATCTGATCTTCCTTCCGACTTCCTGTAAGTTTTCAGATTTTGAGACTTGTGGCAATACCATTCACCTCCTTTGTAAATAAAAAATAACCCCAAAGCAAATAATTAGATTTAATCTAAAAATGGGCAGACTTCTAGCGTAATATCACACTAATCATCCTTACAATCATATTTTTGGTACAGCACCTAATAAATTGTTGCCATCTTAGTGCAGCGATTTATTAGATGCTGTACCAAATTTCTTAATCCATTTCTTTGACTAAATTTTTCTAATTATTTGCTTTAGGGTTATATCTATTACATATACGGAGTTTGATACCCCTCACAAATCTCAACTGAATAAAATTATTTCCAAAAATCTTAAAATACGTCCATAAAAATTAATCTAATCCTTAATTTCATTGTCGCATTGTTATATCCCTCCTGCTATAAAATTTTGGAATTAATAAGTCATTAACTACCGAAAAAAATAAAGTTATTTGAAGTTATGTGGTAGTTAGAAATAGATTAACATACTTGTTATTTTTTGTCTAGTGTTTAAATGATTTAATCACTACTTAAAAAAAGAAAACCCGACAAAACACTATGCTTACTCGCTATGTTGATAATATATAGGTATACTATCTCCATAAACTTCTTGCATATGTTTTGCCGGGTTCCTGATGTTTCTGTGCCATCTCCAACACGTTCAGCAAACTCTTGAATATCCGTGCTGTATGTGAAGCTTCCTGCTGTCTAATATTACAGATTCACAGATATTCTCATTCCTGCATATTAAATTGTATCACTATACTTTACTCTTCTCATTCTTCCGTATCCCGGAGAACTCCTACCAGATGTGACATATACATCTCTAAGCGATCAACTTCTTCCTTCGACCGCTTCTTATTCATATCAATGCCAACAACTACACCCAAATCTGCAAATGCTGTCAGCTCTCTATGACATCTCTGGCAACGCACCTCTGAATAGGTAAAAAGGCTTTTCTGGTTCACTTTGCCGCATACCGGGCATGTAACAAATAATGGTTCTTTGCTCATCAATAATCCTCCAAGTAATATCTACACAAACTATCACTCAAACGGATAAGGGAAATGAAAACCGTTGATGAGTTAATAGCAGGCGATTCCGTAGCACCGAAGCCATGCCACCTGCTATATGATCTTCCCCTGGGATTGGCTCTGACAATCTCATCGCAACCTACACCTGCTACTGTCCATATCATCTACTCCAATGACTTGATCACATGAACAGCAACACCCTGAACAGTACAATTCTGTGTATAAATATCCGGGTACTTCGGATTCTCCGGATGTAACCGTACACACCTTCTTTCTGTATCAAGGAAAAACCGCTTTAATGTGGATTCATTATCTACAAGTGCTACAACAATGTCTCCATCCGAAGCCGTATTCTGCTTCCGGATCACAATCATATCTCCACTGTTGATACCTGCTCCAATCATAGAATCTCCACTGGCCCGCAAGATAAAGAACTCACCTTCTCCAAATAATGAAACAGGAAGAGAAACATATTCCTCAATATACTCTTCCTCCAGCTGTGGCATACCACAGGATACTGACCCAAGTACTGCCGCTGGCTTCGTAAGTAAAGATATTTTATTCGTTCTCTCAGTAACAATCTCCCCATTGCGGTAGCTTAACATTCCTCTGTCATTCATAGCAACAAGGTACTTGTATACTGTACTCTTGACTATACCGAGCGCATCTGCGATTTCGCTGGTATAAGGTGAACGATGATTCAGCAACTGAAACTGTTCTGCATAATCCATAATCTGCTTCATCAATTCTTCGCTTTTATGCCGCATCTTTTCACCTTACCTTTCTATCGGAAACGTTGCGTTTCTGATAGAATTAATTATACCGAACAAATTTTCGTAAGTCAATATGTTTTTTTCAATTTTTCCGAACATATTTTCGTTCATTCATCCTCAAATTCCATTTCGTTCATTTCTGGAAAATCCAGCAACTCAGAAACGGTCATATTAAATCCCATAGCAATCTTACGCAAAGTCTTCAGCTTTGGATTCTTTGTTTCTCCTCTCATCATACTATTAAGCGTTGATTGCGTAATCCCTGACAATGTAGCAAGTTTATTTGTCGTTATCCCTCTCTCAACACACAGATCAGTCAATCTCTTTATTATGGCATCTGAATACGTCATGCAAATTCTCCTTAAATCACAATATATATTCAGTATAAATGATTTCCCCTTCGTTTATTAACGGTGTGCCGTTGACATTTCCGCAAACTGATGATAAATTAACGTTATACCGTTATTTACTTGCACAATTTTAAGGAGGAATTTATCTAATGAGCAAAAAAGAACAGAAACTAAAAAAGAATCTCTATAAAGCACTCACAGAATATTTCATTCATAATCCTAAAAACAGTCTGACATCATCAGAAAGTATTCTGGATCAGCTTGCCTCTTTTCGCATGGAAACAGGATTACCTGCCGCACTCAGACAAGATAAAAAATGTCAAAAAGCTCAGAAAAAATGCAATAAAGCCAATGAAAAAATACGGGATCTTAATCTAACTCCTCAACAATGGGACACTGTTGATGCCGCTATCACTGCTGAAAACATTTCATCTATAGAATATATACGGATTGCCTATAAGCAAGGAATCATTGATGCATTTTCTATTTTACAAGAAACACTTTAATATATCCATGTCAATTTAATCACTTGTAAGCAATGAAGCAGGGATTTATCTCTGCTTTCCCATTTTCTTCTCTATTGCTTCCGGCACTCTGATCAAGCCAAATCGCCATAGTATCGAATAAATATATGAAACTCCTCTAATATCTCCAAGTGCTTTCGGTTTCTTCACTTCTTCTGAAATCCTCTTACTATTTTCAAATGCTAGCACCACACTACTCCAGGCAAGACTCTTACTTTTCTCTCTACGATCTATCAGCAGCTCTCTGTTATACTCTCCGTTTTTACCAACCTTTAATTTATACCGAAATGGTAATCCTGTTGCCGTTTTAAATGGATACTCCTGAAATGCAATAACAGCCTGCCACAGATTTTCCTTTGATGGTATTTCCTGTAAAAGCCGAACCTGTTCTTGTCTATTCTTATATGTCCGGCATCGCTCCGCATTTAGACTTATCTCTGCTGCATTATAAATTCCCTTTGTGTAGGGCAGATAGGAATGAACCGATGCTCTGGAAAGACCTGTGAGTTTCATAATCTCCGGAATCTCTTTTCCTGACTGATGCAGATCATTGATTTCTGTACATATATCTGATGTGAATACATCTGCAGTAATAAGTAGCTTACGAAGTTTAAGCGTAAGCGCTTAATTTTTTGGTATGATAAAAAAATCCCCGACTACTTTTCAGTAGCCGGAGCACCTTGACAATTCACATATGATTGATTTGATTCGTTTGCACGACGTTCGAT
>OASZ01000226.1_pt1 | contig 74221 bp, 66 predicted proteins | sample 1501241 | NCBI WGS metagenome assembly OASZ01 (sample SAMEA2579926, study PRJEB22360) | human gut metagenome | biome: human gut; feature: human-associated habitat; material: faeces | place: Denmark | collected 2008/2010 | reverse complement strand
ATAAAATGGCGTGTTCACACCATTTTATTTCGTTTTCGGTGTTCGGCGTGTCAATAAGTATAAATTGCTTATTTGTGCGAGCACAAACGCAATTTATACTTTTGACACTTACATCATATAAATCTCATAAGAAAAGAGGTTCTAAATGGACTGGTCCCCAATTTTGATTTCCATGAAGACAGCCAGTCTGTCTATTTTTATCACATTTTTTATTGGGTTGTTTGCTGCCTGGGCAGTGGTAAGCCTGAAAAATGAAACATTAAAAGTCATTTGTGATGGTATTCTCACATTGCCGTTAGTCCTGCCGCCTACAGTAGCAGGCTTTTTTCTGTTATATCTTTTTGGTGTAAAACGTCCTATTGGACAGTTTTTTATTGAGTATTTCAGCGTTAAGATCGCTTTTTCATGGACCGCAACTGTACTGGCAGCTGTTACTATGTCATTTCCGTTGATGTACCGCTCTGCCAGAGGCGCTTTTGAACAGGTAGACCGAAATCTGGTGGCTGCAGCCAGAACGCTGGGAATGAGTGAATGGGCTATATTCTGGAAGGTACTTTTTGCAAATGCCACACCAGGTATCTTAAGTGGCGGCGTCCTGGCTTTTGCCAGAGGCTTAGGTGAGTTTGGAGCTACTGCCATGATCGCAGGAAACATTGCAGGAAAGACCAGAACACTGCCGATGGCTGTTTATTCAGAAGTAGCTGCAGGAAATATGGATGCAGCTTATTCTTACGTATCTATTATTGTTGTCATTGCATTTATTTCTGTTGTACTTATGAACTGGGGCGCACTGGTCCGTTCACGGAAGTTTTAATGTTTTCTTAGAATTGAGGTAAAAATAATGGCTGTTCAAACCGAACATTCTCTCCGGCTTGGAGTTGAAATAAAGAAAAAATTAAAAGAATTTGACCTGGATGTCTCATTTGATGCAGGGAAAGGCTGTCTGGGAATTTTAGGACCTTCCGGCTGCGGAAAGAGCATGACTCTTAAATCAATTGCAGGTATCATTACCCCGGACAGCGGACGGATCGCCATACAGTACGCAAAAGGGGAAGCGGCAGGGGGGAGAGTCCTTTATGACTCTGCCTTAAAGATCAATGAAAAACCGCAGATGCGCCGTGTAGGCTATCTGTTCCAGAATTATGCCCTTTTCCCAAATATGTCTGTTGAGGAAAATATTGCGGCCGGTTTAAAAGGACTGGCAGCAAAACAGGCCATTGGAGGCAGAAAGCCTTCTGCACAGTCACCGGCAGCGATCAGGGCAAAAGTAGGGGAAATGTTAGAGCGCTTCCGCTTGGCCGGTCTTGAAAAACGCTATCCGGGACAGCTTTCCGGCGGTCAGCAGCAGAGAGTTGCACTGGCACGTATTTTGGCATATGAGCCGGAAGTACTGCTCCTTGATGAGCCCTTTTCTGCTATGGATACATATCTGCGTGAAGGTCTCCGTTTGGAACTTTCTAAAGTATTAGCTGACTATGATGGTGTTTCTGTTATGGTAACCCACGACAGGGATGAGGCATTCCAGCTTTGCAAAAATATTATGCTGTTAGACAGAGGACATGTGCTTATTGCGGGGGAGTCCAGAAAGATATTCCAGGATCCTGTTACCTGCAAGGCAGCAAGACTGACCGGATGTAAGAATATTTCAAAAATTGAGCGGACCGGTGAATACCGTGTCCGTGCCCTTGACTGGGATAACCTGGAATTTGTTACGGACCGTCCGGTTGGGGATGATATTACAGCAATAGGTATCAGGGCTCATGATTTTGAACCTTTGACAGGAGAAGAAGCAAAGGCAAAAAAAGAGGCTGGAGAGGAAAATCTTATCCCTGTTGTAAAACCAACTATTTCCGAAATGCCTTTTGAGTGGTATATTACTCTTAGCAATGGTCTTTGGTGGAAAAAGGAAAAGACTATCCATACTCATAATGCAACAGGAGTAGTACCGGAATATCTCCGGGCAGATCCAGCTTCGATCCTGCTTTTAAAGGGGGAATTATAGTAAGATCGCAGCCGCAAGCTTTAAGGGCAGGTAAAGGATCACGGAAAGGAAAAGGAAAACATGGATTTAGAAAACAACAAAGAACTTCACACAGGAGCTGTCATCGTGGCAGCTGGTCATAAAAGCAGGAATACACCTTTTAATCCCCTGCTTCCGGTGGGAGACAGCACGGTGATCCGCCGGATCATTATTACCTTAAAAAGAGGGGGAGTTTCTCCCATTGTGGTGATAACCGGTGATAAAGCAGATGAGATAGAGAAACATATTTCCAATCTCCAGGTGATCTGTCTGCGAAATGAACAGTATGATAAAGTACAGATGTTTTTCAGTATCTGTATGGGACTGAATTATATTGAAGATCTTTGTGACCGTGTGTTTGTCCTGCCGGCAAAATTTCCTGTTTTTCTTAAAGAAACGGTACAGCAGATGATGAAGTCAGATGCAGATATCGTACGGCCTGTTTTTGATGGGTACAGAGGTCATCCTGTTCTGGTATCATCTGGTGTGCTGCGTACCATTGTTTCTTTTCAGGGAGAAAATGGACTTCGGGGGGCCCTGCGCCAGGCAGCAGAAAGCTTTAAAGAAGAGGATATTCCTGTTGAAGACCAGGGGATCATCCAGGCTATTGAAACAGAAGGTGACAGCTGTGCTGATTTTATAAAAAAACAGCAGATCCAGATCCACCCAAGGATCAAGCTTGACCTGGAGCGGGATGATGTATTTTTTAATGCCCAGACAGCCCACTTTTTACAGCTGACTTCCCATACAGGTTCTATGCAGACAGCCTGTAAGCAGATGCACATGTCCTATACGAAGGGCTGGAAGACCCTAAGAGAAGCAGAAAAGCAGTTAGGTTTTCCGCTTTTATTTTCCCAATCCGGAGGCAGTGATGGAGGCTTTTCCAAATTGACACCTAAGGGAGAAGAATTTTTAAAGCGGTATGTAAAAATGGAAGAAGAACTGAAAAAAGAGGGAGAACGGCTGTTTGAACTTTATTTTGGATGTTAGGTAAAATACTGCGGTCCATGCAACGCTAACGTCTCTGATATCGGATTATTGCGTGCTTTGCACTCCTGTAATTCTGAAAACATTCGTAATCCGCTTATTAAAATAAGAATTGCATAAATTAAAAAAACTGTTATAATGTATTTAAGAATGAACAAGCGCAGTTTGGAGCTTTATGCAAGCAGTGTATCAGATGTGGCTCTGTGGGATAGAGGATCATATCTGTGAAAAAAGCCGGTCTGATCATGACCTGGGACAAAAGTGTCCTGGAAATGATTGGCCGGTTTTTTTTGTTAAAGCGTTATTCGCAAACGAAAATAACGAAAGGAGAATGGGAATGGGGGAAAGCAGGCTTCACTACGGAATGTCACTGAGGCTGTATTTTGAAGAAAAAGCTTTTGGACCGGGAATGGTCATGCTCCTTAGGGAGGTGGAGCGCACCGGTTCCCTGCAAAAGGCGGCAAAAAACATGAATATGGCTTACAGCAAAGCCTGGAAGATGTTAAAAGGGGCAGAAAAAGAATGGGGATTTGCCCTTACAGACCGTGAGGCCGGGGGGAAAGACGGCGGCGGTTCCAGGCTGACACCACAGGCAAAAGGACTGATCGAGGCATATGTGGGATTTAAACAGGATGCAGAGGAACAGTTAGACCAGCTGTTTGCACAGTATTTTTCAGAGGAAACGGTAGAAAAAATAAAAGAAATGGAGTGATATTATGGAACCACAGGAGATCGTATTCTGTAAAGGAGGCGGCTGTACTGCAAAGCTGGGACCGGGAATCCTGGCAAAAGTGTTAAATAATCTGCCAAAAACCTATGATCCAAACCTGCTTATCGGTTTTGACGGTTCTGATGATGCAGCAGTGTATAAGCTCACAGATGATCTGGCAATTGTCCAGACACTGGATTTTTTTCCGCCTATGGTGGAAGATCCTTATATTTTCGGTCAGATCGCAGCAGCCAATGCTTTAAGTGATATCTATGCTATGGGCGGAGATGTAAAAACTGCCTTAAACATCGTATGCTTCCCGGAAGCCATGGATTTAAACATCCTGGGAAAGATCATGTTAGGAGGCAGTGAAAAGGTAAGGGAAGCCGGAGGTGTACTTGCCGGAGGTCATTCTATTGCAGACAGTGATGTAAAATACGGTTTGTCTGTAACAGGTGTGATCCACCCGGATAAGGTATTTGCCAACAGCGGCTGCAAGGTGGGAGATGCACTGATCCTTACAAAACCTCTCGGCGTGGGAATTGTATGTACAGCATCCCGTATGAAAGTGGTTTCCAAAGAAGCATATGAGCTGGCAGTAAAATCCATGACTACTTTAAATAAATACGCATCGGAGATCCTTCGTAAATACCGCCTTCACGGTTGTACTGATGTAACCGGATTCGGCTTTTTAGGGCATCTTTGTGAAATGGTCACAGATCAGGCTACAGCAAGGATTGATAAGGAAAAAATACCTTATATCCCGGAATGTGAGGATTATGTAGAAGAATTTTACCTTACAGCTGCTGCACAGAGAAATCGAAATCATGTGCAGGATAAGGTGGAGTTTAAAAACTGTTCCTTTGCAACAGAAGAGATTTTATACGATCCACAGACTTCAGGAGGACTGCTGGCATCTGTAGATAAAGAAGATGTTCCTGCAATTATGGAAGAGCTTGAAAAACTGGGACTTCCTTGCGGTGTAGTAGGAGAGATACTGCCAAAGCAGGAAAAAGCGGTTATCATCCAGTAGAATGAGTGCAGGAAAGACTCCGGAAGAACATTTTATGGAAAGAGAGGAAGAAAAACATGAGATTAGATGAAAGAGGAAAGCAGTGTCCATTACCAGTTATTGAAGCAAAGAAAGCATTAGAGTCATCCGCACCAGGAGAAAAAGTAGAGGTTGTAGTAGATAATGAGATCGCAGTACAGAATTTAACCAAAATGGCAGACCACAAAGGTTTTGCAGTATGCTCTGAAAAGACAGGTGAGCGTGAATTTTTAGTTACCATTACTACAGGTGAAGGAAATGGAGAAACAGCTCAGGCACCAGCGGCAGCAGAGGAAGTGACCTGCACACCAGATGGCAGAAGAAGAGGTATGGTAGTTGTTCTTTCTTCCAACCAGATGGGACAGGGAGATGAAGTATTAGGAAAGCTTCTGATGAAAGGCTTTGTATTTGCACTGACTCAGCAGGATATGCTGCCGGAGACCATTCTTTTATACAACAGCGGCGCATTCTTATCCTGTGAAGGCTCTGATAATCTGGAAGATCTTAAGACTTTAGAGGCACAGGGTGTGGAAATCCTTACCTGCGGTACCTGTTTAAATCATTATGGAATAGCTGAAAAACGTCAGGTAGGCGGCGTTACCAATATGTATGAGATCGTAGAGAAAATGACCAAAGCCAGCGTAGTAGTACGCCCATAATGTAACAGGTCAGAAATCAGGAAAATGGACGAGTACATTTCATATTGAAGGAGAAGACAGCAACATGATACAGAGGAAGGAACAGCTTATACTTGTAAGAGGAGGGGGAGATATTGCGACCGGAACGATCAGCCGCCTGTTCCACAGCGGTTATCCGGTAGTGATATTAGAAACCACTTCTCCGTCTGCGATCCGCCGTCAGGTGGCTCTTTCGGAAGCTGTTTATGACGGGGAAAGCAAAGTAGAGGATGTGACCTGCATAAAGGTGGATTCCTGGGAAGAAGCAAAAGAAGTATTAAAAGAGCAAAAGAAAGTGCCTCTTTTAGTGGATCCTGACTGTGATATATTAAAGCAGGTACGGCCATGGGCTCTGGTAGATGCCATTCTGGCAAAGAAAAATCTGGGGACCAGCAGAATGATGGCAGATAAGACCATTGCTTTGGGACCCGGTTTCAGTGCAGGGAAAGACGTGGACCTGGTAATTGAGACCCAGAGAGGACATAATCTTGGCCGTATTATCAAAGAAGGACCGGCAGCACCTAATACAGGAATTCCCGGTATCATCGGTGGATATGGTAAAGAAAGGGTCATCCATTCACCGGCAGAAGGAAAGCTTTACGGCAGAGTAAAGATCGGTGATAAGGTGGAAAAAGGGCAGACGATTGCTGTGATCTGCACAGAAAACGGAGAAGAGGTGAAGGTGGAAGCGACTCTTACCGGTCTGGTGCGGGGCCTGATACGGGATGCTTATCCGGTAACTACAGGATTTAAGATCGCAGATATTGATCCGAGAGAGAGCGAGTATAAAAATTGCTTTACTATTTCTGATAAGGCAAGAAACATCGGCGGCTCAGTTTTGGAAGGGCTGATGATGCTGGAAAATGAACAGGGATATTAGGGAGGATATCTATGATCTACTTAGATAGTGCGGCAACTTCTTTTTACCGTCCGCCCTGTGTGGCGCAGGCAGTAGCAGAGGCCATTTCCAGTATGGGAAACTGTTCCAGGGGAGCTTATAAAGAAGCACTTACGGGAGCCAGGGTAATTTATGAGACCAGGGCTCTTTTAGCGGAAATGTTCCATGGAGATGGTCCGGAGCAGGTGGCTTTTACTGCTAATTCAACAGAAAGCTTAAATATTGCCATAAAGGGCCTGATCAGGCCGGGAGACCGTGTGGTAACTACTGTTTTAGAACATAACAGTGTTCTGCGTCCTCTTTATGAAATGGAAAAGCTGGGAGCAGAGCTGGTCATCGTTGGTTGTGAGAAGGCAGAAGAAAATGCTGATGAAGAGGAAAAAAAGCGGGTAAAACGTCTGGGAAAGCTGGATTACAGGGCTTTACAGGCGGCGATCACTCCGGGGACCAGGGCAGTAGTCATGACCCATGCATCTAATCTTACAGGAAATTGTACGGATCTGGCGAAAATAGGAGAGTGGTGCAAAAAGGCCGGGGCATTGTTTATTGTAGATGCATCCCAGACAGCAGGACATTTTCCTGTCAATATGCAAGAAAGCCATATAGATGTATTGTGTTTTACAGGTCATAAAGGTCTTATGGGGCCTCAGGGAACAGGAGGTCTGTGCGTGCGCAAAGGTCTTGACATAAAACCACTGTTATCAGGTGGCAGCGGTATCCTTACTTTTGAAAAAAAACATCCGTCAGTGATGCCGACAGCCCTGGAAGCAGGAACTTTAAATGGTCACGGGATCGCCGGATTGCGGGCCGCTCTTCTTTATATTAAAGAAGAAGGGATTGATACTATAAGAAACCGAGAACACAAGCTGATGAAGCTTTTTTATGAACAGGTAAAGGAAATCCCGGATATCCGTATTTATGGGGATTTTTCACAGAAAGACAGAGCTGCCATTGTATCATTGAATCTGGGAGAAGAAGATTCAGGGGAGATAAGTGACTATCTGTCAGCAGAATATGAGATCGACACCCGTTCCGGTGGCCATTGTGCACCTTTGATGCATGGCGCATTAGGAACTGTAGATCAGGGAGCTGTGCGTTTCAGCTTTTCTCATTTTAATACAGAAGAGCAGGTGGAATGTGCAGTGCAGGCGCTGAAAGAGTATTAGCTGCGGTTTAACCGGATCAGCATATGGTGTCTGACCTGTAATGGATATCAGTATGCAGGGATAAAAGACGTCAATATCACCTGAAAAACAGGACTGTGGCCACTGACATTGACACCTGTCTGGAGGTGAAATGATCAGATGGAAACAGTCCTGTTTTTTATGTTTATGGGATTTTATGCCGGAACGTGCTGCATTAAGATTTCAGTAAGGGCAGTACCACTGCTGGTATGACAGCGAACGATCTCAGTTTCATTTTCATTGACCTCATCTAAGGCGCAGCGGATCATTTTGTGGGAAACGGTATTGGTGAACAGAACTAAAAGATCAGGTCTTCCAATCTGCTTGTCCAGACTGGCACTCATCTGGGTGAATACCTTTGCTTTGCAGTTATAGTTTTTACAGATTTTTTTATACTGACTGACCATACGGTCATGTCCGCCGATAATAACAACGCTCATAATGCAGCCTCCTTTTAAATGGTATGTCCTCTCGGAATCTTATACCCCGGAAAACATACGGACGTATTGAGAACATGTTCATTACTATATGTATGGGGAAATGATAAGTAATATGTTTTGTTTAAATGAAGTTAGCTTTAACTAACTATGGTAAAATCATACATGATTTATGGGAAAATGTCTATAGAGTTAAATGATAAGTTTTCTCAAAATACGTTAATAATTTGGCAGGTTTGTTAAAACTAAAATTTTTTGCACAATATACAAAAAGATTTAGATTTTATCGAAAACCTTATTATTTTTGCGGATTGTACCAAAAAAATTTTTAGGTTATACTATGTTCAGAGTTAAGAAAGAAATTAAACAAGCAATAAAACAGCAATTGATCCATAAAAAGTTACAGTTCAGCCATGACATCTTCTTGTTTCCATATTCATGAAAACAAGAAGCACGGCGGGTTCACCATATGCTGATTTGGATGAAAAAGTGCTTATGCGAGCAAGCTTGCAACACACTTTCTCATTCAAACCAGCGCATGGCTGAACTGTAACTATAAAAACTATGACTCAGAAAGGAAGATAAGAACATGGCAGCAATCACAGTAGCATTTGTATTTGGAACTCTGGCTTATGATATGTATAAAGTAATCTGTAGAAAATAATTTCTTAGGTAATATAAGATTTAAAGAAACTTAAAGGACCTGAAACAGCCCGGATTTTCCGGAAACCTGTTTTGGGTCTTTTTGCGTTTTGTTTTTGTAGATTTATTTGTATTTCCATTTGTGTCTTCAAGGTGCAGATTTCTTTACGGTCTGAAAAAAGTATGTTAGAATGTATCAAATGGCAAAATTTTTGGGGGAATTGTTTTGAGGATTTCAGTAAAAAATGGGGGAATCTGGACGCAGACAGATGCACTGTGGATGGCCCTTTCCATAGATAGACATCTCCGCACACAAAAAGATCATCCGGTCATCCTTTCATTTGCAGGAGGCGGAGGAAAAACTTCATATATCCGCCGTCTTGCCTGGGAAGGGAGAGAACGAGGGTTAAAGGTACTGGTAATGACCACGACCCACATGGCAGAGCCAGAACATTTTGCAGTTTTTAAACGGGATCTGGAAATGGTAAGAAGCATGCTTGAGAAAGAATCCATCGCAGTAGCAGGACGCCCTGTAAAGGATGGAAAGATTGCTTTCTGGGATAAGGATTTTTACAAACAGGCTGCGGCATTGGCAGATATTGTGCTTATAGAAGCAGATGGATCTAAACGTCTTCCAGTAAAAGTTCCAGGGGAAAATGAGCCGGTGATACCGGAAAATTCCAGTGTCATTATCTGTATCTATGGCCTTGGTGCCATTGGAAAACAGTCAGACAGCTGTTGTTTTCGTTTAAACCAGTCAGAAGCCCTCTTAAAATTGAAAGATGAGGAAAAAAACGGGCACTGGATCATGACAGAGGAAAAAATGGCTTATCTCATGAGGGAAGGATATCTGAAACCTTTGAGAAAAGTATTTTCAGACTCTCTGGTGATCATGGCGCTGAACCAGGCAGATACAAAGGAAACAGAAGAACAGGGGAAATACATTTTAAAGTCAGCTGGAGAAGAGCAGGGAATATTAACAGGAAAAATGTATGAAGAATCTTCTTTTGACTTATTTTAAGATTCCGGGAGAACATTAAAGATAAAGGAGGAGTGTAAATGAATGTATCGCTGATCTATATGGCGTCTGGGTTTGGAAAGCGGTATGGGACAAATAAGCTGCTAACAGAATTTCAGGGCGAACCGCTGTATCTCCATGGGCTGTTAAGTTTGCAGAAAGCAGCCAGGCTTTTAGCAGAGGACAAGATCCGGTGTGAACTTTTTCTGATCAGCCAGTATGAAAGAGTCTTATCCGGTTCTTTTGACCGGGTTCCTGAAGCAGAACGTATTTTCAATGAGGACAGTGATCTTGGGATCACGGCATCTTTAAAGCTGGGAACGGAAGTTTCAAGGAAAGACACGGATGCATTCCTCTATTTTGTAGCGGACCAGCCATGTATGAGGGGGGAGACCATAGCAGAGTTTGTCCGTGGATTTTTAAAAAGCGGTAAAGGAATCGGCTGTGTATGTGCAAAGGGGCACAGAGGCAGTCCCAATCTGTTTGCCGGAAAATATAAAAAGGAACTTCTTGCCCTGGAAGGCGATCAGGGCGGACGACAGATCATGCAGGAGCATCCGGAAGATATCTGGATGATGGAAGTGGATGAGCGGGAATTAAGGGATATCGATCATCCGGCGGATCTGAAGCAGCTGCGCCTGGAACTGGAACATTCATAACAGTTTGGCACATCCAGACAGAGCAGACAACACAAACACATAAGGGGAGAAAAAATGGGACAGAAAGAAGAGACAGAAGAAAAACAGGAAAGAAATAACTTTGCCAAAGGAAGCATTGTTGTAAATATATTAAAGCTGGCTGTGCCTATGACTTTGGCCCAGCTGATCAATGTGCTTTACAACATTGTAGACCGCCTTTATATTGGGCAGCTAAAGGATGAGGCAACTCTTTCTTTAACCGGGCTGGGACTTTGCCTTCCTATCATATCCATTGTCATTGCATTTGCCAATTTGTTTGGTATGGGCGGTGCGCCTTTATGCTCTATTGAAAGAGGAAGAGGCAACAACGAAGAAGCAGAAGCCATTATGGGAAATTCCTTTGCCATGATGGTCATTGTAGGCCTGATCCTTACTGTAGTGGGACTGATATTTAAACGGCCTATGCTGTATTTATTTGGTGCCAGTGACGCCACCATCGGGTATGCAGATGCTTATATCACCATTTACCTCATTGGAAATCTTTTTGTTATGACTGGCCTTGGAATGAACAGCTTTATTAACTCCCAGGGCTTTGGCACCATCGGTATGATGACGGTTCTTTTAGGTGCAGTTGCAAATATCCTGTTAGACCCAGTATTTATTTTCTTTTTCCATATGGGGGTTCAGGGAGCAGCACTGGCTACGATCTTTTCCCAGCTGATCTCAGCTATATGGATCTTAAAATTCCTTACAGGCCCTAAGGCGATCTTAAAGCTTAAAAAGGATGCCATGAAGTTAAAACGCAACAGAGTCCTCCGGATCATCGGTCTTGGAATGAGTGGTTTTACCATGTCTATCACTAACAGTTCTGTTCAGGTCATGTATAATGCCATGCTCCAGAAAACAGGAGGCGATCTGTATGTAGGTATCATGACTGTTATTAATACAGTCAGAGAAGTGATCTCCATGCCGGTCCAGGGCATTACACACAGTTCCCAGCCGGTCATGGGCTATAATTATGGTGCAAAAGAATATGGACGTGTGAAAAAGGCTATTGTGTTTGTATCTGCCATATCTGTTTTATATACCCTTGGAATGTGGTTTATCGTCCATACATTCCCTGGTTTCTTTATCCGTATTTTTAACAGCAACGGTGACCTGGTAGATGCGGGAATACCTGCCATGCGTATTTATTTCTTCGGCTTTTTCATGATGGCTTTCCAGTTTGCAGGCCAGTCTATTTTTGTTGGCCTTGGAAAAGCGAAGAATGCAGTGTTTTTCTCTATCTTCCGCAAAGTGATCATTGTAATACCGCTGATCATCATTCTGCCTTCTATTTTCCATCTGGGAACAGACGGTATCCTTATGGCTGAGCCTGTATCCAATTTCATCGGCGGAGCAGCCTGCTTTATTACTATGCTATGTACAGTATGGCTGGAACTTAGCCGTGGGGAAAGAGAAAACAACCAACGGGGAAAATAACAAATGAAGATAAAAGTACAAAAGCTTACAATAGGCGCTGTTCTCATTGCAGCAGCGTCTGCCTTTCTGTTCTGCAGCGGATTTAAAAAAGCATCTGACTATGGAAATGGTGAAAATGGCTATTTAAAGTCTGCTACTTATTATTCAGATGAATGGGTAATTAACTTCTGGAACAGTGAAAGCAGCCATATGGAGGAAGAATTAAAACAAATCGCAGAGGATGGATTTAACAGCATTATCCTGGTGGTCCCATGGCGGGAATTCCAGCCGTCCATGAATCCGCAGCGCTATAATGACTATGCCTGGGAAAAGTTTGACCGCGTTATGGAAGCAGCGCAGAGGCAGAACCTTAAAGTTATGCTGCGTGTAGGTTATACCTGGGATTATTACAGCAGTGATAATGCTCTGGAACGTTATGAAAAGTTGCTGTATGATGATGGAACAAAACGGGCATGGATCCAATATGCAAAGCGTTTGTATGAAAGAGCGGCAGTTCATGAAAATTTCTGCGGCGGCTTTATCACATGGGAAGATTTCTGGAATTTTGCAGAAAACAGTGTTTTTTACGGAAGCGGGTTAGCAGGAAGGAAAATGGCTTCAAAATGCGGTTATACCCAGTATGTAAAAGAACATTATACATTAGAAGAACTGGAAGAAATGTATCAGGATACCTTTAAAACATATGAGGATGTATATTTGCCGGATAGTTTAAATACCTATAGCCGAAAAGTTTTTTACCAGTTTTATGATGATTTTTTAAATAAGATATTAGCAGAAACACAGGCCGTATTTCCAGATCTTTCCATGGAAGTACGCCTGGATATCGATCCGGTGAAAAGACCGGACGGTACACTGGAAGGAGTGTTTCATGATGCCACATTTACCTGTGGCTCTTCCAGCTTTACCAGTGCTATGTATAGTGTCGCTATGGGCTTTGAAAGCAATGGGCAGGAATTAAGCGCAGCCCAGGCTCTGGCTGGTACAGGACAGAACTTAGACCGGCTGTCTGCTGCAAACGGTGGTAAGAAGCTGTATGTGGACCAGTTCTTATTTACAGACAATACTCCGGGCTTTGAGCAGAATGCAAAGCTGACAGAATCGGAAAAAAGTGCTTATCTGGATGGTGTGTCAGATATTTTTAAGGCAAAGACCCTTGGATATGCCATCTGGACCTACAGGGACTATGGGGATAATAAGCTTTATAATCCGCAGTTTGCATTGGATAAACAGGGATGGGACTTCTCCAGTGGAAGTTATATAGAAGAGCGGGATGGAAATAAAATGGCTGTTATTCCTCCTTTTGGGGAAATTTCCCAGAATATTAAAAAACGGTCTGCAGGTGGAAATGGGAAAAAGGCACATGTAAGGTTTTGGCTGGAAGGAGATGGAAACTGCCGGGTTACAGTCCGGGGCGGAGAAAAGAGCCAGACTGTACCGGCAGGAGCCCCGCAGATCATAGAACTGACATTTCCGGGTATTGCCATCAGTGAAGTAAGCTTTACAGTCCAGGGAACGGGAAAAGTTTACATAGATGATGTAAAAGTGTATACCTGGATCACAGAGGGTGATATGTACCATATGGATGGCACAGAAAGTACCTGTACCAAGGATCTTCGGGCCATGAACAGGAAAGTACAGTAAGAAGAGCAGTAAAAGAATTAAAAAAATAAAAAAGAATAAAAATGAAGTTTTGAAACATAATAGTCTGGTAACTATGAAATATGTTCCTGGTACAGTTATTTACGAAACGTAGTATCCGGGAACAGTATAAGATCGTTGAAGGATCATAAAAATTCAGGAGGGACCAGACATGACAAAACTGGAATGCAGCGCAAATAATTGTGTACACAACTCAGAAGGCTACTGCTGTAAAAGTTCTATTAATGTAGAAGGCGCAGATGCAAAATGTGCAGATGATACCTGCTGCGCAAGCTTTTCTGAAAACACTGGCGGTGTTTTTAAGAACCTTTTTAAAACACCGGAATCTAAGCTGGATGTAGTTTGTGATGCTGATAACTGCAGCCATAATGAGGATCATTGCTGCTGTGCAGGTAAGATCGACATCCGGGGCGAAGGAGCCTGTGACTGCGGGGAGACCTGCTGCGGTACTTTTACACGGAAAGTTACAGTTTAGCCATGACATCTTCTTGTTTCCATATTCATGAAAACAAGAAGCATGGTGGGTTCACCATATGCAGGTTTGGATGAAAAATTGCTTATGCAAGCAAGCTTGCAACACACTTTCTCATTCAAACCAGCGCATGGCTGAACTGTACACGAAAATAAAAAGTTAAAAAGAGTATTGACAAATGAAATAAAAAAGAGTATAGTAATAAAAGTTGTGAGAACGACTGACAGGAAAGCAGGTATATCCGCCTCACCCTGGCACGAGTAAGTGACCCGGGTTCATATTTCAGACACTGCAGCAAATAAAAAACGGAATGTTTCGGTTTTACTTTTACGGCTGTAAAAGGTTTCAGTGGAAGATTATGTATTTTATGCGGATGGCACTGGCTATCCGCTTTATTTATTTTGCTCTTCATTCAAAAACATGACTATGGAGGTGTACGACTATTAGCGAATTAATGATTAACGAACAGATCAGAGACAGAGAAGTAAGACTGATCGGTGAAAATGGTGAACAGTTAGGAATCATGTCTGCAAGAGATGCTTTCAAGCTGGCACAGGAGGCAGAATTAGATCTGGTAAAGATCGCACCAACTGCTAAACCGCCGGTATGTAAGATCATCGATTACGGAAAATACCGTTACGAGCTTGCCCGCAAGGAAAAGGAAGCCCGCAAGAAACAGAAAGTAATTGATGTAAAAGAAGTTCGTTTGTCCCCGAATATTGATACCAACGACCTGAATACAAAAGTGGGAGCTGCAAGAAAGTTCCTGGAAAAGGGAGACAAAGTAAAAGTAACTCTTCGTTTCCGCGGTCGTGAGATGGCACATATGTCTAAGTCAAAATACATTCTGGACGATTTCGCTGAGAGTCTGGCTGATATCGCAGTAGTAGATAAGCCCTCAAAAGTGGAAGGAAGAAGCATGGTTATGTTTTTAACTGCAAAACGTTAAAATAGAAAGTTTTAAGGAGGAAATTTACAATGCCAAAGTTAAAAACCAGCAGAGCAGCAGCAAAGCGCTTTAAAAAGACAGGAACCGGTAAGTTAGTCCGTAATAAAGCTTACAAGTCTCATATCTTAACTAAGAAGTCTACAAAGAGAAAGAGAAATCTCAGAAAAGATATCGTTACCGACGCTACCAACGTAAAGGCAATGAAGAAGATTTTACCATACCTGTAAGTTTTAAGTTAAATAGGAGGAATTACCGATGGCAAGAATTAAAGGCGGCTTAAACGCAAAGAAGAAGCACAATAGAATCCTGAAGATGGCTAAGGGCTACAGAGGCGCTCGTTCTAAGCAGTACAGAGTTGCTAAGCAGTCCGTTATGCGCGCACTGACCAGCTCCTATGCAGGCAGAAAAGAGAGAAAGAGACAGTTCAGACAGCTGTGGATCGCTCGTATCAACGCAGCAGCCCGCATCAATGGTCTGTCCTACAGCAAGTTCATGTACGGCTTAAAGCTGGCTGAGGTTGATTTAAACCGTAAGGTTCTGTCCGATATGGCTATCAACGATGCAGAAGGTTTTGCTAAGTTAGCAGAACTGGCAAAGAGCAAGCTTGCTTAATCTGTTCAGAAGATAAAGATATTCATAAAGCACTGGAAGATAACACAAAAAGTTGTCTGCCGGTGCTTTTTTTGTGCATATAGATCAACAGATGCCCACAAATTATGTTGAAATTGGGACTTATAGGCCAAAACGTGTTGATAGAAAGTACTGTGAGCTCTTGAAAATAAAGGGTTTGCAGGCATTTAATCTTCCTTAAAATTAGAACCATGGAGGGAAGGTTAAATGAATCAAGTAAATTGTCCTATTTGTGGTAAAAAATGTGTTAAATCAGAAAAGACAAAAGCAGGTTCGCAACGTTGGTTTTGTAAGAGCTGCAAAACATCGTCGACACATAAAATAAATAATGAATCTAAGGAATTGCAGTTCTTTTTAAATTGGTTGTTTGGAAAAGAATCTCAAGCAATGATGCCTGGAGAAGGAAGAACCTTTCGAAGAAAGACAGCAAAGTTTTGGAATATATGGGCTATGCCGCCAAAGGTAGAAGGAATCAGAGATATATGCAACTGGTTTTAAATAAACCGTATTGTATATTTTATACAACGTCTTTACCAATTTCAGAATTTAATTTGTTATTTTTCGGTTTTTTATACACTGTGCATTCCGGAATCCCACACCCGGAATTCTTTGGTTGATTTTAGCTAACCCATTTTCTTTTGGTATTTCCGCGCCTGGTTTGTTTTGAACCAAAATTTCCGTTTTTTCAGGATTTTATATTTATTCATTTATATCTTATAATTATTCATATAATTATGTACAATATTCATCAAACCTTATTATTTACTGCGTTTCTGGCTTTTTAAAAACCATCTTTTTTGTATATTCTCTATTGACATACAGAATTTTGAAGCATAAAATTCAAGTAACAGTTGAAAAAGAAACCAAATTTGTGCGAATAGTGCTAAATCATCGAATTACACAAAAGGAGGATTCGATATGAACCAGTTTTTAATTGAAAAACGCAATCCGATTCTGTTTCCGGAGTCAGCTGCTGATTTTCCAAACAGTTAGAGACTCTTAAAACCGAGCTCAAGGCCCTGATGGCAGACAATCCGGAGGGAAAAGATTTTTATCTGAAAACAGCCGTAGACGTAGCCGTAGATCTTCGCTCCTGGCTGGCTGAATGGGTTCTGGTTGACCTGGTAAAAGCAGAGGATATTACAGCTGCTTCCAACGATCTTCTTGCGTTCGCAAAGGATTTTGGCGCTGCCGAAGCTGCTGTAGAGGGCGAAAAGGAAATTGAAGCCATCGCTTCCAGCGCAACGAAGAAGCTGCGCCATCAGCGCAAGAGCCCTGTATCCCATTTTCAAGGCAACCAACAAGCAGTACGGCTTTGTGTGCATGCAGGTAGATTCGCGCGATATCAAGGATACAGACGCTATGATTAAGCAGGTGGAGTTCTGGTATGACGCCATGAAAAAGGAACTCGGTGTAGAGGAGCCCAACGTAGTATTCAAGCTCCCGGCTGTGGAAGCAGCTCTGGAAGCTGCCCGCATTCTTCTGGAAAAGAATTACAAATTATGTATGACCCTGAACTTTACTGTAACCCAGCACCTGAGATTTGCTGAAATTCTCAGCAAGGGTAAGAAAAACGGATACCTGGTTCTGATGGGCGACCAGCTGGATGATCAGATTGCAAAGGAACTGGAAGCAAAGGGTGTTGAGAATGCCAAGGATATTGCGAAACACGGTGCCGAAGCTGTGATTAGAAAGTCCTACCGGCTTCTGGCTGAAAAAGGTTACAAGAACCTTTCCATTATGACTGCCGCAGTCCGCGGACCGTGGCACATTCAGAATTCCTTTGCACCGGTTGGCGGCGCACCTGTTCTGATTACTACGGTTACCGGAAAGATCAATCAGTTTGACGCAGAGCCGACTCCATTCGATTCTCTCATGAATCAGCCGGTAGAAGAGAAATACCTGGAGGTTCTGAAGACCAGCGATGTATTCAACAAAGCAATCTGTACACCGGACGAGGGACTTCTCACCTGGGAGAATCTCTACGAGTATCCCCGTTTGTAGCATTCTTCACACAGTTTGTCGCAGCATATCAGGAAATTGAGGAGGATTTTAAATGATAGTACAACTTCCCTATGGAAAAGAAAATCTTGAGCTTTCTATCCCGGACAGACATTTTCTTCAGACGCTTCTGCCCAACGAGGTCCAGACGGACCTTGTGGGCACAGAGGAAGTAATCAGGGCACTGGAACATCCCATTGGCACCGAGCGGTTAAAGGATCTGGTGTCTCCGGGTCAGAAGGTAGCCATCGTCACCAGCGATATTACAAGGCCCCTTCCCTCTTACCTGGTTCTTCCGCCTGTTCTTAAGGAGTTGAACCGCGGAGGAATCTCTGACAGCGATATTACCATCGTTTTCGCTCTCGGAAGCCATCGCGCCCATACCAGAGAGGAAATGATTCATCTGGTAGGTGAAGAGGTCTTTAACCGGGTAAAATGTGTAGACTCCAAGGATGATTTTGTACATATGGGGACTACCAGACGGGGAACCCCTGTTGATATCTATCGGGATGTGGCAGAGGCAGACGTCCGTATCTGTCTCGGCAACATTGAGTTTCATTATTTTGCGGGATACAGCGGAGGCTCCAAGGCCATTATGCCGGGCGTATCCACCCGGAACGCCATCCAGTGCAATCACTCCCGCATGGTGCAGACCGAGGCAAAGGCAGGCGCTATCGAGGGCAATCCCATCCGCGAAGATATTGACGAGGTATGTGAACGTTTTGTTCCTATTACCTTTATTGTAAATGTAATTCTGGATGAGAAAAAACGCATTCGCCGCTGTGTGGCCGGACATTTTATTAAGGCCCACAGAGAGGGCTGCCGCTTTCTGGATCAGCTTTACAAAATCCAGATTCCCCACCGGGCAGACATCGTAATCGTTTCTGCAGGCGGATATCCCAAGGATATCAATCTTTACCAGGCTCAGAAGGCTCTGGACAACGCAAAGCATGCGGTAAAGGACGGTGGCTGTATTCTCTGGGCTGCCTCTTCGAAAGAGGGACTGGGCGCAGAAGTTTTTGAAAAATGGATGACCGGTCACGAAAAGGCCCACGATATGATTGAGCATATCTCCCGCGAATTCCAGCTGGGAGGCCACAAGGCCGCTGCCATCGCCATGGTTCTGGAAAAGGCAGATATCTATCTCTACAGCGACATGGACGCTGATTTTGTACGCAGCATCCACCTGAAGCCCTGTCAGGATCTGCAGGCAGAGCTTGATTCCGCGCTCTCCCGCTACGGCGAGAACGCAAGTGTCATTGTAATGCCCTACGGCGGCTCCACACTGCCCTGCACAAAGTAGGCAGTCATTGTAAAAAGCCGATTGATTTCGATGAAAAGCTGGCAAAATGATAAAAATGCAACAAAAATAGAAAAATAACAAGCAGATAAATATATAAATTAACAAAAACATCTAGACAAAACGAGAAAAACATGCTACATTATATACATAATAAACGCGCGTTCACAACAGGTGGTTATATGAATATAACAAGTGAAGAAATTGCAAAACTGGCAAATGTTTCCAGAAGTACAGTTTCCAGGGTGATCAACCATTATCCCAATGTACCAGAAGAGACACGGATCAGGGTGATGGATGTGATCGAGAAATATGGATACCAGCCAAACACTTTTGCGCAGGTTTTAGCCGGAAAAGCGAACCGGGAGATTGTATTGTGTATTTCTAACTGTGATGCAGCGAAGAGAAGATGGAGAGGTGCCATGTCCTCCTATTTTCTTAGGATGATTGGTGAACTGATCACTCAGGCAAAGGAATATGATTATACGATCTCAACATTTGTAGTATCAGAAATAGAAGAATTATCTAAAGTAGAAAATATGTACCGTAGCCGTTCTATTAGCGGCGGGATTTTTGTGGGATTTGAATATGAAATGGAAGCGGTAAACCGGCTGATCGAAAAAGGGTTCAATATGGTGGTGGTAGATCCGGATGTGGATATGCTTCGGGCGGAAAATGTAAGTATTATCTGCAGTCAGAATGTTGATGCCGGATATATGGCTACGAAGTATCTTTTAGATAAAGGGCATACCTGTATCGCGCATCTTTGCGGAGATGACCGTTTATCCAGCAGAGACCGTATTATCGGCTATAAAAAAGCCATGGTAGAAGCAGGTTTGGAAGAAAAAGACCTGATCATAGAGCCGGGAGATTTTAACAGCCAGAAAGCATATATTGCAGCAGAAAAGATTTTAGATACAACAAAAGCAACTGCCATATATGCTTCCAACGATGCAATGGCAATATCTGCTATAAGGGCAGCAGAGGCAAGGGGCTTACGGGTACCGGAAGACATCAGTATAATGGGCTGTGACTACAGTGCCACTTATGCAGAATTAGGATATAACCTGACTTCCATTGAAATCTCTCTTCATGATATTGCAAGAGCAGCGCTGCGTTCTGTGGTGGGAATAGATGCCAAGCGAAAGCGGAAATGTCCTGCAATATTGATCAAAGGTACAACAGCATAAGAAAAAATAAAAAAACTATTTTTTTAAAGCAACATAAACGCGTGTTCATGTTTAAAAAATAAGATAAAGTGAGGCGGATGTATGGCAAAAATTCTTTTTAATGAGGCAACAAAAGAGTTCCATCTTCAGAATGACAGGATCAGTTATATTTTTTGTATCATGGAAAATGGACAGTTAGGTCATCAGTATTTTGGAAGGCATTTAACACACAGGGATTCATTCCAGCATTTCATCCAGATGCGCACACAGAGCCACACAGCGTATGTGTATGAAGATGATTTTCTCTTTACCCTGGATACCATCCGTCAGGAATATCCTTCCTATGGTACTACAGATTTCAGAGAGCCGGCATACCAGATCAAACAGGAAAATGGCAGCCGGATTACAGAATTTGTTTATAAGAACCATGAAATCTACAAAGGAAAGAAAAAACTGAAAGGTCTTCCAGCCACTTACACAGAAGCAGAGGATGATGCAGTAACAGTAGAGATCCTGTTGGAAGATGAACTTCTTTCCGTGCAAATGGTCTTATCCTATACTATCTATGAAGATTATGACGCTATTTGCCGGAATGTACGTTTTGTAAATAATGGAGAACAGAACCTGGATCTGTTAAGAGCCATGTCCATGTCAGTAGATCTTTATGACAGCGATTTTGAAATGATCCATTTAGACGGTGCATGGGCAAGAGAACGTCATAAAAAGAAAAGAAAGCTTGTAACCGGTATCCAGTCTATTTCCAGTGCAAGAGGTGCCAGCAGCCCGGACCATAATCCCTTTATTGCACTGAAACGTCCATATGCAACAGAGGAACAGGGAGATGCTTATGGATTCTGCCTGATCTACAGCGGCAATTTCCTGGCACAGGTGGAAGTGGACAGATATGAAACAGCAAGAGTTTCAATGGGCATCAATCCGTTTGAATTTACCTGGCATTTAGAACCAAAGGGTGAGTTTCAGACGCCGGAAGCTGTTATGGTATACAGTGCGGATGGCTTAAATGGCATGAGCCAGAATTTCCACCAGCTGTTTAACAAGAGACTGGTTAGGGGAAGCTGGAGAGAAAAAGAACGTCCGGTGCTTTTAAATAACTGGGAAGCTACTTACTTTAAGTTTAATGAAGAAATGATCTTAAAGATCGCTGAGAAAGCGAAGAATCTAGGAGTTGAACTTTTTGTACTGGATGACGGCTGGTTTGGCAAGAGAGATGACTCAGGAAGTTCTCTTGGAGATTGGTACAGTGATCTGGACAAGCTTCCGGAAGGCGTAGAGGGATTATCAAAGAAAATAGAAGCAATGGGCTTAAAATTTGGTCTTTGGTTTGAGCCGGAGATGGTAAACAAAGTAAGCTGTCTGTATGAAGAGCATCCTGACTGGGCAATTCATACACCGGGAAGACGGATGTCCCATGGAAGAAATCAGTATGTTTTGGATTTTTCCAATCCTCAGGTAGTAGATCACATTTATCAGATGATGGAGAAGGTACTGAAAAATTCTAGTATCTCTTATGTAAAATGGGATATGAACCGAAATATCACAGAAGCTTATGGAGCTTCTTTAGGGGCAGATCAGCAGGGAGAGTTCTTCCACCGTTATATTTTAGGAGTATATAGTCTGTATGAGCGTCTGATCGCAGAATTTCCTGAAATTCTGTTTGAATCCTGTGCCAGTGGCGGAGCAAGGTTTGATGCAGGTATGCTTTACTATGCACCACAGTGTTGGGCAAGCGACGATACAGATGCGGTAGAGCGTATTAAGATCCAGTATGGAACCAGCATGGTTTATCCGGTTGCTTCTATGGGAGCACATGTATCAGCGATCCCTAATCATCAGGTGAAACGTATGACAGATGTGGATTTCAGAGCTCATGTAGCTTACTTTGGTGCATTCGGTTATGAACTTGATCCAAATGCAATGACGGAAGAAGAGCAGGAGAAAGTAAAAAAACAGATTGAATTCTTTAAGAAATACAGAAAGCTGATCCAGTTTGGAACTTTCTATCGTCTGGAAGATCCTTTTGAAGGTGATGGAAATGCAGCCTGGATGTGTGTATCCCCAGATAAGAAACAGGCAGTTGCAGTTTATTATAAAGTAAAGGCAACTCCAAATCCAAAGCTTAAAAAACTTCCGCTTACAGGACTTGATCCAGATAAACGATACTATTGCAGCAGAAATGACAGAACCTATTATGGCGATGAACTGATGAACATGGGACTGCTTCTGGATATGGAATTTACAGGTTCTTCTGCAAGAAAGGACAGCGTTACCAAGAAAAATTCCGGTACAGATGCAGGAGATTTTACTTCTCAGATGTATGTATTTGAGTGTGTGGATAACTAAAAAGGGAGAAACAGTTTATGAACGAAAAAACACAGAAAAACAAAATACCGTTCTGGCGGAATATTAAAGTAGTTCCTTATCTTTATATTTTGCCGAATATGATTTTGTTTCTTGTATTTATGATCATTCCCATTTTTATGTCATTTTACTATGGAACTGTAAAATGGAATGGAATGGGAAAACCGAAATTCATCGGTCTTGCCAACTATATTTACATATTCCAGGATAAAGTATTTTTAAAGTCCATTTTTAACACTTTTTACTATGCAGTAGCAACAGTCCCTCTTTTGATGGCGCTGGCTCTGTTCTTAGCTGTTATGTTAAACAGCAAGATTCCGTTAAGAGGTTTTATCAGGTCAGCAGTTTATGCGCCGGCAGTGGTATCTACCGTTGTAGTAGGTACTGTATTTACCTGGATCTTCCAGGATCAGCTGGGCCTGATCAATTACCTGCTTACTTCTGTAGGTGCAAAGGCGATTCAGTGGAATAATGATCCCAAATTTGCAATGCTGATGTTAGTTACAGCAACGATGTGGCAGAAAGCCGGCTACAATATGGTTATTTATCTGGCAGGACTTCAGAGCATCCCAACTGAGCTGATGGAAGCGGCTACTATTGATGGAGCAAGTACATTTCAGAAATTCAGATATATAACACTTCCACTGTTAAAGAATACACATATGTTCGTTATGATCACATGTATGATCAATGCGTTCCGTTCTTTCGACCTTGTATACACCATGACACAGGGTGGACCGTTAAATGCTACCAAGACCATCGTTATGTATGTTTACGAGCAGGCATTTAACAAGAATTACTACGGACGTGCAGCAGCTGGTGGTATTGTACTGTTTGTATTTATGGCAGCACTTACCATCATCCGATTCAAGATAGAGAAGGAGGATTAACAGATGAATGGTTCAGACCGTATGGGAATGGATAAAAGAAAATATTTTCTGTTAAAAACGGTGATCTTTCTGTTTATGTTGGCTGCAGCATTGATCGCATTGTTCCCTTTCTATTGGATGTTTGTAACTGCCGTAAAGCCGATCGATGAGATCTTTGCTTTTCCGCCGAAGCTGTGGCCAGGTGAATTTATCTGGAGCAATTTTGCAACTGCTTTATCCAGAGCACCGTTTGGGCTGTATTTCAGAAACAGCTTTATTGTAACAACTCTTTCAACATTGATCACTGTATGCATTAACCTGTTAGCGGGATTTGCTTTTGCAAAGTATAAATTTAAGGGAAAAGAATTTTTCTTTATGATTGTATTAAGCACTCTGATGATTCCGTTACAGGTTACCATGATCCCGGTTTTCGTTATCGCATCCAAACTGGGTATCAGAAATACACTTTGGGGCGTTATCATCCCGCCTTGTGCAGAGGCACTTGGCCTGTTCTTATCCAGACAGTTTATCAGTGATATTCCAGATGGACTGCTGGAAGCAGGAAGGATTGATGGTGCAAGTGAGTTTACCATTTTTACTAAGATCATCCTTCCAAACGTAAAGCCGCTGATCAGTGTGTTGGTCATCTTTACGGTTATGTGGAGATGGAATGATCTCCAGTGGCCGCTGATCATGCTTTCCAATGAGAAATTTTATACCGTACAGTTAGGTCTTTCCAATTTAAACGGCGCACAGTATGTAAACTGGAATGATATGATGGCAGCTTCTCTTATTTCGGTTATACCTGTTCTCACAGTATTCCTTATTTTCCAGAAGCAATTTGTACAGGGGGTTGCATCCAGCGGAATCAAGGGATAATAAGTGACCGAAAACAGGAAAAACAATCATAAAAACTATTTAAGAATATTATTTTAAGGAGGAAGGTTTTATGAGTAAAAGCAAATTAATGAGGTCCATGTCAATTGTTATGGCAGCAGCTATGATGAGTGGTCTGACAGCCTGCGGTGGCGGTGGAAGCACCCAGACAACAGCAGCACCGGCAGAGACCAAGGCAGAAGCGGCAGCTTCCGAAGCAAACGGGGAAAAGAAGGAAGAAGCAGCTGCAGCAACAGAAGAACTGGTGGCAGAAGATGGTGCAGAGATCGAAGTTGCATACTGGGAAGGTTCCACATCTGATAAGGAAGCATGGGACGAGCTGCTTGCAAATCTGCAGAAGGATCATCCTGAGATCAAGATCATTCCTCAGACCTATCCATCCTCAGACTTCAGAGATATGCTGGATACCCGAATCGCTGGTAATGACTGGCCGGATGTTATCCGTTATACCTATCAGCGTCTTGGTAAGTTCAAAAAGGCAGATGTTATGTTAGACTTATCTCCATACATTTCCCAGGAAAGCTTAGATGGTATTTCACCGGCATTCCTGTCTGCCTGCCAGTATGATGGAAAGTTAGTAGCAATGCCTCATCATACCGATACCATGGCAATGTTCTACAACAAGAGAATGTTTGAGGAAGCAGGTATCCGTATCCCAACCAGCGTTGAAGACGGATATACCTGGGAAGAACTGACTGATATTGCAAGAACTTTAAAGGAAAAATACAATCTTCCATATGCATTTGGCGGAATTTGGGAGAACAATAGTGGATACCGCTATCTGCCATTCTTATATATGAACGGCGGCTCTGTATTAAACGAAGCACAGGATGCAGTTACTATGGACAGCCCAGAAGTATTAGAGGCAATCAAGCTGTATGAAGACTGGAGAAAAGAAGACCTGGTTGCTAATACCGCGTTCTCTGGTGCAACTACAACCAACTCTCTGTTTGTAGCTGAGCAGATCGCATTCACCTTCTCTGGAAGCTGGCATTGCTCTTACATGCAGGAAAATATGGGTGACAAATGGGGTATGACCTATATGCCGATCAGAAATGGAAAGACAAGTTCTGATATGGGTGGAAATGCTGTATTCGCATATGCAGATACCAAGTATCCAAAGGCAGCAGCTATCGTAGTTGATTACATTACTAATGAAGAAAACATGAAGAAATTCTGTGAGACCGGTTCCTTCATCCCTGTAAGAACCAAACTTCTGGAGGGTGGAGTAGAGTATAAGACTTTCAAAGATGAGATGAAGATCTTAAATGATATTGTTGGAACCATCGATCCTAAGATGGCATCAGATGAGACTTCAGTAGCATTTCAGCAGTTAAATGAAGTATTCAATGAAGAAATGGATCCACTTGCGGTAAACAACTCCGTAACAGCAGAAGAAGTAGCAGCTAATTGCCAGGAGCGTATGACGGAAGTATTAGAGGAACAGTAAAACTACAAAAACACATAAGTAAGGATTTTTGAGAGGAGCAGATTCAGATTATGGCCATTAAAATCACCTTTCTGGGAGCCGGAAGTTCTGTATTTGTAAGGAATGTTCTTGGCGACTGTATCATCCACCCGGAATTAGAAGACCTGACCTTTGCACTGTATGATATTGATGCACAGAGACTGGAAGACAGTTACCTGATGCTTCATGCGATCTGCGCCCACTATGGAAAGAGTGTGAAAATGGAAAAATATGTGGGAGTTGAAGAACTCCCACAGGCACTCACCGGTGCCAATTTCCTGATCTGCGCGATCCAGGTTGGCGGATATGATCCTTGTACTATCTCTGATTTTGAGATTCCGAAGAAATATGGCTTAAGACAGACCATAGCAGATACCTTAGGCGTTGGCGGCGTGTTCCGTGCACTGCGCACCATTCCTGTAATGGAAATGTTTGGAAAGATGGCTGAAAAATACTGCCCGAATGCAGTATTCCTTAACTATTCCAATCCTATGGGTATGTTAAGCGGCTATATGGAACGTTATTGTAATGTCCAGTTTGTAGGACTGTGTCATAGCGTACAGGTGGCAGTTCCAAAGCTGTTTGCAGGACTGGGAATGGAATATGATTCCAGAGTCCAGTGGAAGATAGCAGGTATCAACCATATGGCATGGTTGCTGGAAGTATCCAAAGACGGAGTAGACCTTTATCCGGAAGTAAAACGCCGTTCCAAAGAACAGGGTTATCCGGAAAATGATAAGGTCCGTCATGAGATCATGCACCGCTTCGGCTATTATGTAACAGAGTCCAGCGAGCATAATGCAGAGTATATGCCATACTTTATCAAGGATAAATATCCGGAGCTGATCGAACGGTTTAATATCCCATTAGATGAGTATCCAAGAAGATGTATCCGCAACATTGAAGAGTGGGCAAAGATGAGAGAAGACCTGATCAATTCACCGGATCTGACCCATGAAGAGTCCAGAGAGTATGCGGCAAAGATCATTAATTCTATTGTTAATAACAAGCCATTTAAGTTTGGTGGAAATGTGATCAACCATGGTCTGATCCCGAACTTGCCATCCAATGCCTGCGTAGAGGTGCCTTGTATGACTGATGCTTCCGGAATTGCTCCTGTTTATGTAGGAGAGCTTCCAGAGCAGTTAGCGGCATTAAACCGCACTAATATCAATGTGCAGCTGATGGCCATTGAAGCAGCAAGGACAAAGAAAAAGGATGCCGTTTACCAGGCAGTTATGCTGGATCCTCATGTGGCAGCTGAGTTATCTATGGATGATATTGTCAGCATGTGTGATGATCTGTTTGAAGCACACAAAGACTGGATGCCGGAATATAATTGATTTGTCATAAAGAAAAAAGTGAGCAGAACAGGGGGAGAAAGCGTGGATGCTTTCTCCCTTTTGAGTTATGTGGCATGTGAAAGAACCTGCAAAAGCAGGTGGATCAGATGTCTGCAAGAAGGAGATGAGAGCGATGAAACAAAGAGATGTGTCTGTGTGGCAGGAAGAACGTGCTAAAGAGTTTTGTGAAGAATGGTATAAAACACAGGTGAAAAAGGATCATAAGATCGTAGTCATTGATGATGATCCTACGGGAACACAGACTGTTCATGATGTTCCTGTGTATACAGCTTATGACCTGGAGCATATAAGAAAAGGCTTTAAGGAAGAAACTCCTTTGTTTTATGTGCTGACTAATTCCAGAAGTTTAAAGCAGAAAGAGACAGAAAAACTGCATCTGCAGTTGGGAAGAGATATTGCACAGGCTGCAAAAGAGAGCGGTAAGACCTGTACTGTGATCAGCCGGGGAGATTCTACCTTAAGAGGTCATTATCCACTGGAAACACAGTGCTTAAAACAGGCGATGGAAGAAATCAGTGGGGAAAAGATAGACGGGGAGATCATTGCGCCTTTCTTTTTAGAAGGGGGACGGATCACAGCAGGAGATATCCACTATGTAGTGCAAAAGGACGGGGAAATGGTTCCGGCTGGCGAGACAGAGTTTGCGAAAGATAAGACTTTTTCCTATCATGCTTCGGATCTGAAAAAGTGGATCGAAGAGAAGACCGCAGGAAAGGTAAAGGAAGAAGATGTGCTTTCCTTTTCTTTGGAAGATCTGCGGAATGGTACACCGGAAAAGATCGCAGACCGCCTGAAGATGTATGTGATTTTGGAAAGGTGATCGTAAATGCAGTCTGCTATGAGGACATGATTGCTTTTGCACGTGGTTATGAGCTGGCTTTAGAGAGAGGAAAACGCTTTATTTTCCGCAGTGCGGCAGCTGTACCAAAGGTACTTGGGCGGATCACAGACCAGCCCCTGCTTACAAGAAGGGATATGATCCGTGAAAAAACAAAGGCAGGGGGACTTATTGTCGCCGGTTCTCATGTAAAGAAGACCACAGACCAGTTAAAATGTTTGTTAGAAGATAAAAACAGAGTGGCAGTGGAGTTTAACCAGCATCTGATCCTGGATCATGAGAAGATGGAAAATGAGTTTTCTCGTGTCATGGGACTTGTAAACCAGTCCATTAAGGAAGGACGGACAACGGTGGTCTATACCAGAAGAGAACGTCTGGACTTAAATACAGGAAATGCAGAGGACGAATTAAAGATTGCAACAGATATTTCCAGGTATCTTACAAGAATCGTGGAGGAATTAAAGGTAAAACCTGCCTTTATTGTTGCAAAGGGTGGTATTACATCCAGTGATATTGGCGTAAAGGGCCTTAAGATTAGTAGAGGCTGGGTCTTAGGACAGATCCGTCCGGGTATTCCTGTATGGGAGGCAGATGAAAATAGCCGTTTTCCGGGGATCCCCTATGTAGTATTCCCTGGAAATGTAGGAAATGAAGAAGATCTGAAAAAGGTGGCAGAGATCATGGAAGCGAAGAAAAAGCCGATAGTGGCAGTGCTTTTAGGAGATGGAAGCGGAGTTGGACCGGAGTTAGTGGTAAAACTGGCAGATAAAGGAGTTTTGGCTAGTTGTGGGAAGCCATTGATCCTTGGAAATGTAAAATTATGGGAAAAAGCAGTAGCGGAGTTTGCTCCGGGGCTGAAATGGCAGCAAGTGGAAAAAGCAGAGGAAGCAGATTGGTTCAAGGGAATCCCAGTGCTTTCTGTAGGAGAGCAGGAGCCGGATCGCTTTACCATAGGGCAGGTAAATGAAATATGCGGTAAGTCCTGCATTGAAATGATCCAATGTGCGGTAGAGCTTTATAAAAAAGGCCTAGTAAAAGGCGTATGTTATGCTCCTTTAAATAAAGGTGCCATGAAACGGGCCCACAATCCGGTTGCAAGTGAAACAGAACTGTTTGCGTTTCTTTTGGGGCAGAAAAAGGGATACGGTGAGATCAATATGTTAGATAATGTATGGACCACTCGTGTGACCAGTCATATCCCGGTATCGGAGATAAGTAACAATCTTACAGAAGAAGGAATCTTAGAATCTATTGAACTGGCATACCGTACCTTAAAACAGGCCGGTTATGAGACACCTGAGATTGGTGTGGCAGCTTTAAATCCACATGGAGGAGAAGGGGGACTTTGCGGAAAAGAAGAGATCACAGTGATCGGACCGGCAGTAAAAGCGGCTGAAAAGATGGGAATCCATGCCAAAGGGCCATTCCCTGCAGATACTCTGTTTAAACAGGCTTTTGACGGCAGATTCAATGCTGTAGTTACTATGTACCATGATCAGGGACAGATCGCTCTTAAATTAAAGGGATTTGAGCGGGGGATCACCATTGGAGGCGGATTAAGACTTCCGGCAACGACTTGTGCTCATGGCACAGCACATGATATTGCATGGAAGGGAATTGCTTCTACGCAGTCTTTAGAGAATGCTTACCGCACGGTGTGCAGGATGGCAGAGAATGTGTAAGATACCAGAGGAAAAAGTTCAAAAATCTGACGCAAGCTTGCTTGCAGGAGGATTTTTGACCCCAACATCATGTATAAAAGTAAAAAACGAACTGACAGCGTGTTAGAGGGATCGGTATATTGGATAATAGAAAAAACAGCCGGGCACTATGCCACGGCTGTTTTTTGGGAAAACGTATTTTTGTAAATATGAAGGAAATAAATGATCTCTGCCACTGCTGTGATGGTCCAGGAGAAGACATAAAGCAGATACAGGGAAGGAATAGTTTTAAAGTAGGCAAATACAGTGTAGACCCAGATAACACGGAATACGCAGGATCCCATGATAACGATGAGCATGGGGGCAAAGCTTTTGCCTAAAGCTCTGGAAGCTGCGATAGTGCAGTCCATAAAAGCAGATACACCATAGGAAAAGCCCATGATGGTAAGGCGTTTAAGACCGGCTGCAATAACATCAGGATCTGCTGTAAACAGGGATAAAAACTGGGTGCCAAAGGCAACTAAGGCAAGTCCCATAGCCATTCCGATCCCAAAGGAATAGGCAAGGCTGATGAGGTAACTTTTCAGCACCCGGTCGCGTTTTCCTGCGCCTAAGTTCTGGCTCATAAAGCTTGCGCAGGCTGTGTAAATGGCTGCCATTACATCATAGATCAGGGCATCTGCATTAGTAGCAGCAGAATTTCCTGCAACCATAGTAGCACTGAAGGAGTTGACACCTACCTGGACGAACAGGTTTGCAAGGGCAAAAATAGCGTTTTGAAAGCCGGATGGGATACCGATCTTTAAGATATCCACAGTTTTTGACGGGTCAAGATGAAGTTTGGATAAATGTAATTTGTAATCCGCATTAATGCGGAACAGGTCACGCAGGATCAGTCCTGCAGAAACATACTGGGACAAGGCGCTGGCTGCTCCTACACCGGCTACATCCATGTGGCAGATGATAACGAAAAACAGGTTCATGATCACATTTAAAATACCTGCGATCAGCAGATAACGCAGAGGCCGTGCAGTATCACCGGCAGCACTGAAAATGGCATTACCGCAGTTGTAAATGGCCAGAGCAGGCATTCCGAGGAAGTAGATCCTAAGATACAGTACAGAGCCATCAATCAGTTCTTCCTTTGTTTTTAAAAGCTCTAATACCGGATGGGCAAAGCACACTCCAAATAACAGAAGGAGCAGACCGCTTGCAATGCTGACGATCAGTGAAGAGTGCACTGTATGGGAAAGTGCCTGTTTCTTTCCAGCACCCAGATACAGGGCCGTAAGTACATTGATACCACCGGAAAGACCAATGAGGAAGCCGGTAAACATAGTTACCAGAATGGTAGTAGATCCTACAGAGCCAAGGGCCAATGGACCGGCAAAACGTCCTACTACAGCAATATCCGACATATTAAAAAGAACCTGAAGGATATTGGAAAGTATCAAAGGGATGCTGAAGATAAAAATATTTTTCCAAAGTGATCCCTGAGTCAGGTCTCCAGATGGCTTTTTCATAAGAAAATTCTCCATTCGTAAAATTTAATTTTTAAATAAAAGAATTGCGGGAGTGCAAAGCACGTAGCAATTCGGTATCAGAGGGGTCAAAAAATCTTTTGACCCTAACATCATAAAATTTTGCAAAGATAAAAAAAGACCCATAACATAGGCTATACCTGTGTTATCAGCACTAACCCCAGTATAGCATATAGGGATATTGTGTACAAGAGATGGAAAAATAAAAAAAATTCAAAAAAGGTATTGCAAAACTGAAAAAACTGTGCTATATTATAACACGTGCTGCGGGAGTGCTGGAATTGGCAGACAGGCAAGACTAAGGATCTTGTGGGTGTATGCTCGTGTGGGTTCAAGTCCCATCTCCCGCATATGCAGAAGTGGCGGAATTGGCAGACGCGCACGGTTCAGGTCCGTGTGGTAGTAATACCTTGAGGGTTCGACTCCCTTCTTCTGCAGGACTTAAACAGGAGCTTGGAAACAGGTTCCTGTTTTTTCGTTGTCGGATATATTGAGAATGCACCAGTGACCTGTTATCTGATCTACATAAATGATTTTTTCTGTGCTGGCACGGGAAGTTGCTGTATTCAAATGCGAAGCCAAGGCAAATTCCGTTGCTGATCATGCAATGAATGAAATAGTAACGAATTTAAAAACTGTATGTTCTCTCGGAATCTTTCTGTACCTGATTTTGTGAGAAGATTTTTTGTCAGTTGTGCCCAAATTTCTGAGGCGTACGCGGTGCGTACGGTGATGAAATTCGGGTGCGACTGGCGAAAAATTGGCCACAAAGGCAGATGCAGGAAAGACTCCGAGAGGACATCTGGTGCATAGGGGGTATGAAAAATGGATTTTTATAAAAGACTGGGGATCGTATGTCGGGCAATTCCCAAAGGAAAAGTCATTACTTATGGACAGGCAGCTCTTTTATGCGGTTTCCCAAAGAATGCCAGACAGGTAGGATACGGGTTAAAAAAAGAGCTGGCAGGTGAAGTGCCAGCTTATAAGGTGGTAAACAGCAAAGGGATTCTTTCCGGTGCAGCTTCTTTTGATTATCCGGACCTTCAGCGTCTTCTATTAGAAGAAGAGGGAGTGGAAGTGTCCATGGATAACCAGGTGGACCTGAAACAATATGGATGGAAAAACACACTGGAAGAGGCGGAAGCCTTTGCAGAAGAGTTTTGCAGACTGAAAATTTAAAATTCATCTTCCAGCGCCGGGATCCGCAGGGTAACTTCTGTTCCATGACCAGGTACGCTGGTAAAGGAAAGGCCGTATTTGCTTCCGTAAAGGCTTTTCAGGCGCAGGTTAGTATTTGATACCCCTATGTGTCTTGATGAGGATCCTACAACAGCCTGTGTGTGCTCATCTAAAAGGGAATCCAGCTTTTCCGGTGGGATTCCGGCTCCGTCATCAGAGATAATGAATACGATATCATTTCCTTCTTTCCATCCTGTGAGCAGGATGGTCCCTTTTTTCTCTTCTTTCATCATAATGCCATGAAGCAGCGCATTTTCCACAATAGGCTGAAAGGTAAGCCTTGGAATAGAAAAACTGTCAAGCTCCGGAGGTACATCGGCAATAAATTCCGCACAGTCGTTATAACGCATATTTTGAAGCTGCATATAAAGGGTTACATGGGTCACTTCGTCATGTACTGTGCTGATCAGATCCCGGCTCCCAAGGGTCAGACGGTAAAAACGGGTAAGAGCCTGGATAGCCTCAGTTACCTTTTCACTTTGTCCAGACTGAGAAAGCCAGTTGATCATATCCAGTGTATTGTAAAGAAAATGAGGATTGATCTGTGCCTGAAGTGCCCTAAATTCCGCATTCCGCAGTTCTTTTGCAGCTTTTTCTTCATAGTCCATCAGATGATTGATCTCAGCTGTCATATAATTATAAGTTCCGGATAATACACCGATCTCATCGTTTCCGGCATCAGAAAGTTCCAAAGGCTCCGGCCGTCCTTTTCGTATGGTTTCCATCTGCAGTGCTACGCCGATGATACGGTCAGCGATTGATTCAGACAGTTTGTAGGCGATGAAAAGGGCAAATAGTGCGATCATGCCATAGGTGACGGCAAAATTAGTTACAACGGAGTGGCCTATACCAGCCACCTGGTTTCTGGGGATCAGGGAACACATATACCAGTCTGTATTTTTTAATGGGAAGCAGGCAGTATAGGCAGAAAATTCCCCGTAGTTTACCAGCTGAAACTGTCCGCTGGCTGATGGGTCAGATTGTAAAGCCTGGATTGCCAGGTTATTTGAAAATAGAGATGGATCAGAAGCAGATATTAGATCCAGGTCATCATTTATAAGAAAAGAAAATTCATCTTTTATAGTAGAATCTTTTTTTAAGATCTCTTCAAATGCATCTTCAGAGAAATAAATGGCAGAGTAGGCAGCAATGGATTCTGGATCGCCATCATAGGAACGGTAAAAAATAGGCTTGATATAGGCGAGAGGACCATGCTCCGTTACCTCTTTTTCAGAAAGATCGACTTTAGGAACAAAAAGCTGTGATGCTCCTGTTGTTTCAAAGTGTTTTAACCATGGACTGGAAACCTGGGAAAGAGGCAGGAACAGCTTCTGGGTATCAGTATTAAACTGTTCAAGTTTATGGTAGGTGTGGTCATCATAGTAAAAGGTTACAGATTCGATGAGAGAGTGGTCTGTAAGGGTATCTGCCAGGCGTAACAGGTTATTTATTTTATTTCTGGATGGTATCAGGCTCTGGGCCTGGGCGTTTGAAATGTCAAACATATCCCGGATCACATAAGAAGAATTCAGCGTGTCAGAAGCATGGGTCACATGGGATACCAGATTTTCCGCAGACAGCACAGACTGGGAACCTAAGGCCTGCTCAGAACGGAGGGCATCATCTATGACAATGCGGAAAATATTTAAAAATAGAAAGCAGATGAGAACGGCTGTAGGCAACAGAAAAAGGATGGTATGGGATACCACCAGCTTTTTCTTTAAACGCATGTCATAAATATAATAATGAAGAATCCGGTCAAAAAAGTTCATTAAAGCATCTTCTCCCTGTATTCAGATGGTGAAAGCCCTACGATCTTGCGAAAGGCTTTACTGTAATAATTTCCGTCACTGTAGCCTACTTTTGCAGAAATATCTGTGATCTTATAAAGAGGATCACTTAAAAACTGCTTGGACATTTTGATCCGGTAATCAGTAAGATACTGATTTAAGGTCTGGCCGGTTTCGCTTTTAAATAAAGTACACACATAAGCAGGAGATAAATGTACATGTTCACTGATATCAGGTACTGACAGAGATGGAACAGCATAATTGTGATGCAGGTATTCCTTGATCAGGAATACCACCGGGTTTTCATCTTTGTTTGATAGCAGGCGCTCAAAATACAGCTTTATTTTTTCACAGAAGAACTGATGAAGTGTTTTTAAAGCTGCACAAGCCATGATCCCTTCCCAGATAGATTCGGATTCCAGACCTTCTCTCTGCCACAGGGAGATATGGTTAGACATACTGATCTCATCTAATTTCACCAGATACTTAAAATACAGGTCACGGACCTGGCTGGAGGAGATTGCCAGGCTGTTGTGTACAGACTGATAGAAATGATCGGCGGCAGCAAGGGCAGCTTCTTCATTTTTATTGGTAAGTGCCACAGTCAGATCCATCGTGATATCTGTAAGAGGCTGGTTGGCAACCTCGTTTTCTGCTTCCATTAAAAGAGTATCAGGGTCATGGAAGAAGCTTCGCTTTAAAAGTTCTCTTGCAGTTTCAAATGAGAAAGAAGCACGTTTAAATCCCAAAACCACAGGTCCCATGGATAGGAAGAAGGAAGTCAGTCCTTTAAAACGGTCTTTAAGGTCTGTGGCACAGTTGATCAAAATGGTCTTTTCAGGTTTTTCATTGCTGCAGATAAAATAGATGATAAAACGGTCTGTTTTAACAAAATCAAGGGCCTGAAATCCTTTTTGTGCCAGATATTCCTGAAAGCTGTGCTGTATTTCGTTGATATGCCCGGAAGGCAGTTCAGATACTGGGGTAAGGCAATCCAGGATCAGGGCTGTAAAATAAGAATTTTCCCCTACAGGAGGTTTTAACTGTGCTCCGATCACAGGAGCCTGTTCGTCTGGATCTGCTTCTGTTAAAAGCTGTGCCAGCTGGGATCGCAGATTGTATTCGTGCATCCATTTGGCATTCAGAGAAGCATAAATGGACCGGTACTGGCGGATGCCTTCGGATAAGGCTTCTGTAAGTTCGTTCATATCAAGAGGCTTATCTACGTAGCTGACAGCCTTTAACTTAATAGCTGCTTTTAAGTATTCTTTATCAGAATAAGCACTCATGAACAGGATAATGGCATTGGGGAGCACTTTAAGTATCTCCTCGGCCATTTCCACGCCGCTCATGCGGGGCATGCGCACGTCTGTAAGGATCAGGTCCGGCTTTTCCTTTAAGGCAATTTTAAGGCCATGTATGCCGTCGTCGGCCAGGAAAGTCTGATGAATCCCCAGTTTTTCTAAGGGAAGGCTTTTTAAAATACCTTCACGGGTCAGTTTTTCGTCATCAACGATCAATAATTTCATAGGATTTATTACTCCACATTCAAAATCAAAAAATATTACCGTATATGATAGGATTTTACCATGGAATCCAAAAAAAAGGAATGTTATCATAAAAACATCCAAAAGATAACCTGCACAGCCGGGACCTGGCTTATTGTAAGCCACATCCCCAAGAGGTACCGGCTGTGATATTTTTTATATACGATCAGGAGGAACCGAAAATGCAGAAGATTGAGTTAAAATTCGACCAGCCAGAAGAGATCATTGATTTTGTACGTATTATGAACCGTTATGAGTACGATGCAGACGTTAAATACGGCAGCATGGTAGTAGATGCCAAGTCTATCGTAGGTGTTTTATCCCTTGCACGTTCCAAGACTGTAGAAGTGATCCTTCATACAGATGAGTGCCAGAACCTTTTAGATGAGATCGCACAGTTTGCAGCATAGGTAAAATATTGAGATTTAATTAAAAAACGATTTTTAGAAGGGACTTTTTCTAGGTGACTGGAGAGAGTCCTTTTTGTAATGGTACACGGTCAGGCACTTTTGAAACCAGTATACAGCGCCATAATGTAATGACTGGGAGGATTTGCCAACAGGACCGGGCGATATGAAAAAATATAGACAATGATAAGGGAATGTTTTATACTTGTTATTAGAAGATACAGGAGGAGAACAGTTATGATAGAGTGCCAGCCAGGTATTTATGAGGTTCTTCTAGAAACGGACCGGGGGGTTACAAATAAGATCAATATTTTTATAATTCCGGGAAACAAGGGCGGGAGAAGTTTGATGATCGATACCGGCTTTCGGGATGAAAGATGTTTAAAAACGATGGAAAGTGTTTTAGAGGAACTGGGGATTGCTTATGAAGATCTGGACGTGTTCATGACTCATAAACATCATGATCATTCTGGTCTGGCAAGTATTTACGCAGACCGCGGTGCGACTATTTATATGAATCCTTTAGAGGAACGCCATCCATATGACTGTCTGTTTTACAGTTCCGGAAATACAGATCCACTGGTGCAGGCAAAAGTCCTTCATAGAGTGGGAGTGACAGAGGAGGGAACACCGCAGATATGGGATATGTTTGAACAGGTGCGCAAGGAAGTGGAAAATCACAGCGGCTGGATGTATGAAGTACAGGATTTCCCTTATAAGCCTATTGGCCCTGGTGAAGTACTCAGATATGGGGATTATACCTTTGAAACGGTAGAGCTAAAGGGACATACCTTTGGACAGCTGGGACTTTTTGATAAGGAGAATAAGATATTTTTCTGTGCTGATCAGGTGATTGATGGAATTGTACCGATTGTTGCAACAACATATCCGGATGAACATCTTCTAAAGGGATATTTTGCTTCCATGGAGCGGTTCAAGCATGAGTTTAGTGATTGTTTGTTGTTTCCTGCCCACGGAAAGCACATTACAGATCCAAAAAGAGTAGTAGGAAGAATCGTATTTTCTTATCTGGATAAAATGGAGATCGTTCATAATATCCTGGAACACAGCAGACGGCCAAAAACCATTCGTGAGATCGCATCCATTGCCTATGGCATGCCCCAGCTGCCAAAGGATACGGATGAATTTATTAAATTAAAAATGGTCATGAGCAAGTGTTTTTCTTGTCTGGAATATCTTCGGGATGAAGATTTTGCAGTCAGGGAAGAGAAAAACGGTACTTTTTACTGGAGACCATAAATGCAAAAATAAAAGTAAAAGCAGCAGTGAAAATAGAAGTGAAAACAGAAGAAAAATCAGAATGTGTGTAAAAAAATACTTGCAAATCCATAAAAATGGAGTATAGTTACTTAAAAATAACTATAAAACAACATAAGAAAGCAGAGTAGGTTTATGTGCGTTAAGTGCCGGCTGAACAGGGAGTTGTCAACCAGACGAAAGGGGCAGTTTTTGAAACTGTTCCTGCGGTACATGAGCCGCATCCCGCTGCATCAGAGAAAATCTTGATTATCTCCGATTGTAGTATGAGGTATCTGCAAAGGAGGTAATTTTTTTATGGAAAGATTAGCAACTTTGTTTACCGGTTCCTTCAGACAGTTAAGACAAGTAAAGACTGTAACGGTCTGCGCCATGTTAGGAGCTATTGCCATTGTATTAGGTTCTTTAAGCATTGAGCTTGGAAGTACCCTTCGCATTGGTTTTTCAGGCATTCCCAATGAGATTGTTCATATGCTGTTTGGACCGGTGGTAGGAAGTGTTTTTGCAGGCGCTATGGATATTCTAAAATATCTCATCAAGCCTACAGGGGCATTTTTTCCAGGCTTTACTTTGATCGCCATGCTTGCAGGCCTGATCTACGGCAGTTTTTATTATAAGAAAGAATTAAGCTTCTGGCGGGTGCTTTCTGCTCATGTAGTAGTGGCGATCATATGTAATGTGATCCTTAATACCTGGTGCCTGTCTATTCTTTATGGAAAGGCATTTTCAGTACTTCTTCCGGCGAGATTAGTAAAGAATGCCATTATGTGTCCTATTGATGCTTTTATTTTCTATAATATTGCAAAAGTTTTAGATGTGACAGGTATTTTTAAGCTTGTGAAAGAAGAAAAAAAATAATATAGCTAAGATGCTTCTAATAGTGGGAAGGTCTGGAGTTTTGAATACTTCAGGCCTTTTTTTCATATATTGGAATAACGCATTTTATGATGTACTTTCAGATTTTGATAGTACATTGGATAGTAAGGAGAATGGATCATGGATCTTAATGTGAGCCAGTTTCTTTCACCAGGGAGAAAAGAATTTGTCAAAGGGACTCTGCTTCTTACCGGAGCTGGGCTTTTCTGCCGCATTTTAGGCTTTTTTTACAGGATCTATATGTCTCGTACCATCGGGGCAGAAGGTCTGGGGCTTTATAATATGATCCATCCTTTTTTCAGCATTGCCTTTGCCCTATGTGCAGGCTCCATCCAGACGGCATTGTCCCAGTATGTGGCTGCTAACCGTAAGAAAGGCTGGTCTATTTTTTTATGTGGCCTGGCTTTGTCATTAAGCCTTTCGGTGATCCCTGTTTTGCTGCTATGCAAAGGGAAAATATTTCTGGCTTCTAATGTTCTTTCAGAGCCTCAGGCGGCCAGGTATCTGCCGGTATTGGCAGTTTCTGTACCATTTGCCTGTCTTCACGCCTGCATTAACGGCTATTATTATGGAATGAACAAGGCACATATCCCTTCTTTTTCACAGATCGCAGAGCAGATGATCCGTATGGGGGCTGTGTGGCTGCTGGTCATATATCTGGAAAAAAATGGTAAACCTGTGACTGTGGGACTGGCGGTAGAAGGGCATGTGATCGGGGAAATAGCTTCAGCGGCGTTTACATTTCTGGCGCTGCTTCTGGTGCCGCCCCAGAAGGGGGGGAGAGAAGGGGGTAAAGAGAGAAAAAATCTGGTCCCAATCCTGACTCTGGCTCTTCCTCTCATGGGAAACCGCCTGGTGTTAAATCTTCTTGGAAGCGCAGAAGCAATATTGATCCCCAGTCGCCTTATTGATCATGGTCTTACCAACAAAGAGGCATTATCCGTATACGGGGTACTTACCAGTATGGCACTGCCATTTATCCTGTTTCCATCAGCGATCACTAATTCCATGGCAGTTCTTTTGCTTCCGTCAGCTGCCAGAGCCCAGGCAATGAAGGAGCAGGGACGCATTTCTACCATGGCAGCATTATCTTTTAAATGCAGCTGTTATATGGGGATTTTATGCATCGGTATTTTTACAAGGTTTGGGAAAAACCTGGGAACAATGATCTTTCGCAGTGAACTTTCCGGGTCTTTTATCACGGTCTTATGCTGGCTATGTCCTTTTATGTATCTGGCCACTACCATGGGAAGCATACAGAACGGTCTTGGAAAAACAGGAACTACATTTTTACAGAACATAGTAGCTATGGGGATCCGCCTGGCCTTTGTGCTTTTTGCAGTTCCCGTTTTTGGGATCCGTGGATATTTATGGGGATTTCTGGTCAGTGAACTGTTTCTGGCTTTTTTGTGCTGCATATCTGTAGGAAGACAGGCGGATTTTCAATGCAATATGATAGAATGTCTTTTAAAGCCGGGCTTTGCCCTTTTTATCAGCATGGGGATCGACAGGGCCTTTTGCGCAGCAATCCCTGTAACCGGTTCTGTTGTGGCAATAGTATTACGTATGGGCATCATAACAGCCTGTTATGGTATGTTTTTAGGGATGATCCTGCGGTAAAAGGGAGATAAACCAACTAACTTTGTATGAAATTAAAACAATCGGGTATTCACATTGAGTTTCCTGGAATACTATGCTATAGTAAAAGGCAGCAAAATAGTTTATAAACGGGAAATGCCCGAAAGCTTTTAGAATGTTAAGAAAGGCGGTAAGATTTATTATGGAAAAACTGATTTATCTTGATAATGCAGCCACTACCAAAACAAGGCCGGAGGTTGTGGAAGCAATGCTTCCTTATTTTACAGAATATTATGGAAATCCTTCTTCTGTGTATACATTTTCATCAGAGAGCAAAAAGGCAGTTACAAATGCAAGAGAGATCATTGCAAAGTCTTTAGGAGCAAAAACCAATGAAATTTACTTTACAGCAGGCGGAAGCGAATCTGACAACTGGGCACTGGTTGCTACAGCAGAGGCTTACAGTGCAAAGGGCAAGCATATCATCACCAGCAAGATCGAGCATCATGCCATTCTCCATACCTGTCAGTATCTGGAAAAGAGAGGTTATGAGGTAACTTACCTGGATGTAGATGAAAATGGTGTTGTAAAATTAGATGAATTAAAGAAAGCAATCCGTCCGGATACCATTTTGATCTCTATTATGTTTGCGAACAATGAGATCGGAACCATTGAGCCTATTAAGGAGATCGGTGAGATCGCAAAGGAACATGGTATTTTGTTCCATACTGACGCTGTGCAGGCTTATGCCCATGTGCCGATCAATGTAGATGAGTGTCATATTGATATGTTAAGCTCCAGTGGCCATAAGTTAAACGGACCAAAGGGAATCGGCTTTTTGTACATCCGTACTGGTGTAAAGATCCGTTCCTTTATCCACGGCGGAGCCCAGGAGCGTAAGCGCCGTGCAGGTACTGAAAATGTTCCTGGTATCGTAGGATACGGAAAAGCAGCCCAGATCGCTATGGAAACCATGGATGAGCGTATTGCAAAAGAGACTCAGTTAAGAGATTATCTGATCAAGCGTGTGACAGAGGAGGTTCCATTTACCAGAGTCAACGGTTCCAGAACCAACCGTCTGCCAAACAATGTAAACTTTGCATTCCAGTTTATTGAAGGTGAGTCTTTACTGATCAAGTTAGATATGGCTGGTATCTGCGGTTCCAGCGGTTCTGCATGTACTTCCGGTTCCTTAGATCCGTCTCATGTACTGTTAGCTATCGGATTGCCTCATGAGATCGCACATGGTTCCCTGCGTCTGACATTAAGTGAAGAGAACACTATGGAAGAAATGGATTATGTAGTAGACCAGATCAAGGAAATCGTATCTTACTTAAGAGGCATGTCTCCGCTGTATGAGGACTATATGAGACGCACAAAAGAAAAATAAGTATAGGTAAACAGCCCGCCTGCGATAGCAGGCAGTAAAGCACGTCAGTGCGGGGCTGTGAGTGGATTTACAAATATAATCAACCAAATATCAGGAGGAATTTTTTCATGTATTCAGAAAAAGTAATGGACCATTTTCAGCATCCCAGAAATGTGGGAGAAATAGAAGACGCCAGCGGCGTAGGAACAGTAGGAAATCCAAAATGTGGTGACATCATGCGTATCTACTTAGATATTGATGAGAACCAGATCATCCGTGATGTGAAGTTTAAGACTTTCGGCTGCGGCGCTGCTGTTGCAACCAGCAGTATGGCTACTGAATTAGTAAAAGGAAAGACAGTTCAGGAAGCAATGGAAGTTACCAATAAGGCAGTTATGGAAGCATTAGACGGACTTCCGCCAGTAAAGGTACATTGTTCTCTGTTAGCTGAGGAGGCTATCCACGCAGCTTTATGGGACTATGCCCAGAAAAACGGTATTAAGATCGAAGGACTGGAGCAGCCTAAGGAGAATATTGGAGAAGAGGAAGAAGAGGAAAACTATTGAGCAGAAAAGTAGTAGTAGGCATGTCAGGAGGAGTAGACTCCTCCGTGGCAGCCTGGCTGTTAAAAGAACAAGGTTACGATGTGATCGGCGTGACCATGCAGATATGGCAGGATGAGGATACCGAGGTTCAGGAGGCTGAGGGGGGCTGCTGCGGCTTAAGTGCCGTAGATGATGCCCGCCGTGTTGCCATGGACATTGGTATCCCTTATTATGTTATGAATTTTAAAAATGAGTTCCGTAAACAGGTTATGGATTATTTTGCGGCAGAATATATGGCAGGACGTACCCCAAATCCATGTATTGCCTGCAACCGTTATGTAAAATGGGAGTCCCTGCTGCGCCGCAGTCTTTCTATTGGCGCAGAATATATTGCCACCGGTCATTATGCAAGGATCGAACAGCTGCCAAATGGCAGATATGCTATAAAAAAGTCAGTGACAGCGGAAAAGGACCAGACCTATGCCCTTTATAACCTGACCCAGGACCAGCTTTCCCATACCCTGATGCCTGTAGGAAATTATCACAAGGATGAGATACGTGATATGGCAGAGAAACTGGGACTTCCTGTAGCTTCCAAGCCGGACAGCCAGGAAATCTGTTTTATCCCGGATCATGATTATGCATCCTTTATTGAAGAATATACAGGAAAGACCATGAAACCAGGCAATTTCGTAGATCTGGACGGAAATGTGCTGGGCCGCCATAAGGGGATTTCCCACTATACTGTAGGACAGAGGAAAGGCCTGAACCTGGCTATGGGATATCCTGTTTTTGTTGTAGCGATCCGCCCGGAGACCAATGAAGTAGTCTTAGGAAATGGACAGGACGTATTTACAGATGTAGTCCGCTGTAATAAGTTAAACTGGATGGCACTGGATGGAGTTGGTGAAGAAGAAGTTTCTGTAAATGCCAAGATCCGCTACAGCCACAAAGGTGCACCATGTAAGATTCGCCGTATTGGAGAAGATATGGTGGAATGCCGTTTTGATGAGCCGGTACGTGCTGCAACACCGGGACAGGCTGTAGTATTTTACCAGGGTGATCATGTAGCAGGCGGGGGAACTATTTTATGAGAAAGCAGAGAGAAAAAGTAAGTATAAAAGCAGCTGCCCTTCTTCTGGGAGCAGCCCTTTTAACAGGGGGATGTTCCGGGTATCAGTCCAGTGAAGAACTGAGAAAGGGTGCGGAAAATGTACAGGCAGAGACGGTAAATGGTTCTGGAAACGGCGCAGAAGGTGTTTCCGGATCAGAGAACGCACCAGATAACAGTGCGGTTGGAGAAAACGGAGAAGCTTCCGGTGAAAATGCCAGTGGGCCAACTGCCCAGATCATCCAAAGCGAAACAGCCCGCACTGCAGCGCCGGCACCGGAGTTTAAAGAGGTTTCTGATACGGTTTATGTAAAGTCGGAGGGGGGCAGTGTCCGTGTACGCTCTTCCTGTGATACTTCCGTGGATGATAACATTATAGCAAATGTTGGAAATGCAACGAAACTTAAGCGCACTGGTACCAGCCAAAAGTGGGACAGAGTGGAATATGAGGGAATGACAGTTTATATTTCTTCGGATTTTGTGACTACCGAAGTGCCGAAGGAACCAGAAACAACAGCTGCAGCAGCTAACGTATCTGCAGATGGCCAGGTAACATTAAACTCTTCCTGGAAATATGCGGACTATGCAAAAATCAAGTCCGGAGCAGCAGTTCTTTACCGTACCACAGCTTCTGAAAAGAAGAATAAGGTGATTGCAGTAAATGCAGGCCATGGCACAAAGGGCGGAACTTCCGTAAAGACCCAGTGCCATCCGGATGGAACACCCAAAGTGACCGGCGGTACCACAGGAGCGGGGGCTACATCAGCAGTAGCAGTATCTACAGGAATGACGTTTTCTGACGGTACACCGGAGAGCAAGGTTACACTGGCTATGGCGAAAGTATTTAAAGATAAGCTTTTGGCAGCAGGTTATGATGTGCTGATGATCCGCGATGGGGATGATGTACAGCTGGACAATATTGCAAGAAGTGTCATCGCCAACAATGCAGCAGACTGCCATATTGCCCTTCACTGGGACTCCACCACCAGCAACAAAGGCGCTTTTTATATGAGTGTTCCAGATGTGGCTTCCTATAAGAACATGGAACCTGTAAAATCCCACTGGCAGCAGCATAATGCCCTGGGAGCAAGCTTGGTATCAGGTTTAAAGGGGGCTGGTGTGAAGATCTTTTCCGGCGGCTCCATGGCAATGGATCTGACCCAGACTTCCTATTCCACTGTGCCGTCTATTGACATTGAGCTGGGAGATAAGGCGTCTGACCATTCCCAGAGTACCTTAAATCAGTTAGGAGACGGACTGGTAGCAGGTGTGAAAGCCTATTTTGGACAGTAGGCAGATAGGTATGTAACTTTCCCGCATTATGCGGGTAAATGGTGCAGCTGCTTTGCATGAGGGATGCAAAGCCGACGATATATAGCGGAAAGGAGTTACGTCATGAGAAAGGTAAAACGTTTTACAGCAATTGTCCTTACAGCGGCTCTTTTGAGCCCGGCCACTGCTTATGCAGGCAATGTGGAAGATGCAAAAGCTCTTTATGAGCAGGTAACAGAAAAGCAGAAATCCATTACGGATATGAATGCTTATTATGATTACCAGATCCACCTTTCCGGCAGCGCCTTAGAAGGCATAGAAGATGCTGGTAACATGCGTATGGAAATGAATGTGCGCATGAACCATTTAACAGATATGGGAAATCTGCAGTACAGCAGTTACAGCCGTATTACCATGTCGGGACAGGAACCAGTGATCAGCGTTATGTATTACAAAGATGGGACCAGCTATATGGACGCAGGCGGAATGAAGATCAAATATCCTATGGATCTGTCCAAAATGGCAGAACAGATCAGCAGCCAGACATTCTTATTAGCTTCAGGACAGGAGCAGGAAGAATTGCTGACGGATTTCCGTTTATGGACAGAAGGGGATAACCAGGTAGTCGGCTTTGTGATCCAGGGCGATAAGATGACCGATTACATGGGTCAGGTATTAAATGGTCTGGGAATGGGAAGCTCTCTGCTTTCTGGAAGCGGCGTGAACATGAAATTTTCAGACATTCCATGTGAATATGTAGTAGATTCCAATGGTGACTGTATTAAGATACGTATGAAGATGAACATGGGAATGAATGTGGACGGAAAGACCGCAAACATTGACATGGACGGAGATGTGGGAATCGCAGATCCAGGCAGTCCTGTTGAGATCAATTTTCCAAATTTAAGCGAATATAAGGATATGGCAGAGGCTTTTGCAAGATAAAAAAGTCTGGTGATTGCGTCCTTTCAGGGAATGTGGTACAATCATATCCAATGAAGCAGATGTCCTCCTGGGAGTCTGCCGGGAGAACATAAAGCAATAAAGGAGATTAACTGGAATGAGTGAGACACCGAATACGATTACGGGCATCAAAAGAGAGCTTCTGATGCGCCTTGGACATGATGCAGATATTTTTGCCCTGATCTCTCTGTGTACAAGAGAGCCATATGTAGTCTGTGATGAGGAGACCTTTGATGATGAGGTATTCTTATTCCTGGACGAAGAAGAAGCAAAGAAAGAAGCAGCAAGACTGGCAGAGAAAAAAGTACCTGTAACTGTTGCAAAGATCAATGGAAAGGATATGCTGGTATTCTTTACCGGTCTGTATGCGTTGGGAGTAAATGCCCTGGTTGTAACAGATAAGGGCGAGAAGGCTTCCATGCAGGTAAGTGATATTGTAAAGCGTAAATCTCCGGAAGATATGCCTCAGGGAACTGTATGGGTAGAAAACCCGGCATTACATCTGACTGCAGCATATCTGGCACAGGAAATGCGCCGTCCTGCAGCTGCTGCTGATAAGGAAAGAATGGCAGAATTAAATGAAGAGCTGACTGCTGACTTTAAGAAGGGAACATTTATTTTCGCTTTGCAGAAAGAAGAAAAGGGAATCCCGTTAGTAAAATTAAAAGACGGACAGCTGTATCAGCCTGCATTTACGGATATTTTGGAATTCCAGAAATTCAACCGTGAAAATAAGATGCGTCCGGTTGTAGTAGAAGCTGCCAAGGTACCAAGTGTGCTGGCAAATGAAGCTCAGGGCATTATCTTAAATGTAATGGGTGTAAATCTGCCGCTGACTGTTTCCAGACCAAAGGCACCAGCTGCACAGATCCAGAGAACTATTCCGGTTCCGGAAGAAGCAGCAGAAGGGAAAAAGGCTGAAGAGACAGAAAACTAACTAAGTTAATAGAAAACTAACTAAGTTAATAGAGAACTGGTACAGTTATTTGCGAAACGATGTACTGGAAGAATCCACCGTATGCTGTGAGTGTATGGTGGATTTTTTTATGTTATAGATATAAATATGATGTTGTGATTAAAAGGTATTTTGCCCCATCTGATACCGAATTGCTACGTGCTTTGCACTTTCGCAATTCTAAAAACATTTGTAATCTGCTCATTTTTCTTCAAAAAATGGCTTCTTACTCATGGTTTTGGCGGGTCACAAGTTCAAAAACCTCCTGTAATGAATGGTTACAAGGAGATGCCATGGCTGAACCGTAACAATGGATTGACAGTAACTGATTTGACATATCGACTATAAACGCTTCCTGTGGTATAATGTGCTGATATCATGAATATACAGGAGGCGTTTTCATGGGCGGACAAAAGCCGGAAACAAATAAGAATAAGATCAGTATGGGGCTGTTGGCTCATGTAGATGCGGGAAAGACCACTCTTTCTGAGGCGCTTTTATATCTTACCGGCGCGATCCGGAAAATGGGCCGGGTAGATGACCGGGACGCCTTTTTAGATACTTATGAATTAGAGCGGGAGCGTGGCATTACTATTTTTTCCAAACAGGCGGTATTTGACCTGGGAGATAAAAATATAACTCTTTTAGATACACCGGGGCATGTGGATTTTTCTGCGGAAATGGAGCGGACGATCCAGGTGCTGGATGCAGCCATTCTGGTGGTAAGCGGGGCAGACGGCGTTCAGGGGCATACAAGAACCGTATGGAGACTGTTAAAACGCCATCATGTGCCGGTATTTCTGTTTATCAACAAAATGGATCAGTCAGGCTGTGACCCGGCAGCCCTTATGAAGGATCTGAAGACTAATTTAGACGGAAATTGTGTCGATTTTGGAGGCTGGTCCGGGGAAAAAGGGGAATGGGATCCACAAAAAACACAGCCCGATGAATTTTATCAGGAACTGGCAGTCTGTGATGAAGCGGTTATGGAAGCCTATTTTGAAAATGGGATCATAAATACAGAAGAGATCAGCCAGCTGGTAGAAAACCGGAAAGTATTTCCCTGTTATTTTGGCTCTGCACTGAAATTAAAGGGTGTAAAAAAGCTGACAGAAGGTATTACACTTTATGGAAAGGGAGTGGAAACGGGAAAGGAAGAGGAGCCTTTTGGCGGAAAAGTCTTTAAAATATCCAGAGACAATCAGGGAAACCGCCTGACTCATTTAAAGGTCACATCCGGCGTGCTTCATGTAAAGGATTGCTGGGGAGAAGAGGAGAAAGTAAACCAGATCCGTATTTACTCAGGAGCTAAATTTGAAAGCGTAAAAGAGGCATCAGCAGGTTGTATCTGCGCAGTGACCGGGCCGCTCCATACACATCCGGGACAGGGGATCGGCAGTGAACCTGCTTCAGAACTGCCAATGCTGGAACCTGTGCTTACCTACCGTATCCTTCTGCCTTTTGACAGCGATGTGCATAAATGTTTACAGCAGTTTAAACAGTTAGAAGAGGAAGAACCGGAACTTCATGTACTTTGGAATGAAGAGCTTGGGGAGATCCAGGTACAGCTTATGGGAGATGTGCAGATCGAAATCTTAAAGCATATGCTGGAAGAAAGATATGGCCTGTTAGCAGGCTTTGATACTGGAAATATTGTATACAAAGAAACTATTTTAAATACAGTAGAGGGTGTGGGACATTTTGAGCCATTGCGCCATTATGCAGAGGTGCATCTGTTATTAGAACCGGGAGAGCCGGGGAGCGGACTGCAGTTTGATACTGTATGCAGCGAGGATGTGCTGGATAGGAACTGGCAGAGGCTGATCCTGACCCATTTGGAAGAGAAGCTCCACAGAGGTGTGCTTACTGGGGCTGAGATCACAGATATGAAGGTGACTCTGCTTACAGGACGTGCTCATATGAAGCATACAGAGGGCGGTGATTTCCGCCAGGCTACTTACCGGGCGCTGCGTCAGGGGCTGATGCAGGCAAAAAGCCAGTTGTTGGAGCCATTTTATGGGTTTACACTGGAACTTCCTGCTGAAAATCTGGGACGGGCCATGGCAGATATGGACCGGATGTTTGGAACTTTTGAGCCACCGGTGACTACAGAGGATGGTGTTATATTAACGGGAAAAGCACCGGTTGCCAGTCTGCGTGATTACCAGCGGGAGGTCATTGCCTATACAAAGGGCCGGGGACATTTAAATCTCTGGTTTAAAGATTATGAGCCCTGTCACAATGCAGAAGAAGTGATAGAGGCAGCAGGCTATGATCCGGAGGCAGATCTGGAAAATACAGCAGATTCTGTTTTCTGTTCCCATGGAGCAGGATATCTGGTGCCATGGTATCAGGTGAAGGAATATATGCATGTGGAAAGCCCGGTGGAGAAAATGGGCCGGAGAGTAAATGGTGAGAATGAGGCTGACGTGGATGAAGTGTCAGTTGGTAAAATAGCTGGTGGAAAACACCAGAGCAGCTCTGATCCCGGCACATCCTGGAGCGATGATAAAGAGTTAGAAGAAATTTTTAACCGCCGTTTTGGTCCTGGAAAATGGCGCAGCAGGCCGGATACCCAGAGCAGCTGCACTGCACCAAGGACAAGAAATTATTCTGCAGATAAGTCTTTAAAGGGAAAGGAAACAAAGAAACCGGAGGAGGAAGAGTATCTTCTAGTAGACGGCTATAATATTATTTTTGCCTGGGAAGAGCTGAGGGAGCTTTCAAAAGTGACGATTGACGGGGCAAGACAGAAGCTGATGGATATCCTGTGTAATTATCAGGGATATAAGAAATGTACGCTGATCCTGGTATTTGATGCTTATAAAGTGACAGGAAATACAGGGGAAGCCATAAACTATCACAACATCCATGTAGTATATACGAAAGAGGCAGAAACTGCTGACCAGTACATTGAAAAACTGGCTCATAAGATAGGCCGCCAGTATCATGTGACAGTAGCCACTTCTGACGGGCTGGAGCAGCTGATCATCTATGGTCAGGGCTGTCATCTGATGTCAGCAAGGGACTTAAAAGAGGAAGTTGCCTGGGCGAATGAGCAGATACGGGAAGAAAAAGCAAAACTGGAAAAAAATGGGAAAAACTATTTGTTCCATGGTGCAGATGAAGAACTGGCGGCATATTTAGAAGATATCCGCCTTGGCAGGAGAGAATAAAATGCTTTACACATATCCACATTATTATAGAAAATTTCAGTGTATTGCCTCAGAATGTGAGGATACCTGCTGCGCAGGCTGGGAGATTATGATCGATGATAAGGCACTGGAAAAATATAAAAAGGCAAAAGGCCCGGTTGGAAACCGGTTGAAAAATTCTATTAACTGGAAAGAAGGGTCGTTTTTACAGTATCATCACCGTTGTGCCTTTTTGAACGATGAAAATTTGTGTGACCTGTATACAGAAATGGGGCCGGACAGCTTATGCCGTACCTGTCGCATGTATCCACGCCATGTAGAGGAATTTGAAGGCAGCAGGGAGTATTCTCTTTGTCTTTCCTGTATGGAGGCAGCAAAGATCATCCTTGGCTGCGAGGAAAAGGTGCAGTTTCTTACAAAAGAAGATGAAAAAGATGAAACCTATGATGATTTCGATTTCTTTTTATATACCAAACTCATGGATGCCAGGGATCTGGTTTTTCAGATCTTACAGGACAGAAGCCTGGATGTAAAGCTGCGTATGGCAGAGGTGCTGGCATTAGCCCATGATCTGCAAAGAAGAGTGCGGGACAATGTTCTTTACCAGACAGATGCATTATTTGAAAAATATAACAGCTCCAGGAGAGATGATTATTTCAAAGAAAAACTGGCTGGCATTAAGGGATACAGCCGCTATGAAGCAGTAAAAGAGATCATAGCCCTTTTAGAAAAAATGGAACCTTTAAACCACCAGTGGCCGGAATACAGGGATAAATTAAAAGTCTGTCTTTTAGATGGCGGCCAAGAGGCTTACGAAGAGATGAGAAAAGCCTTTTTACAAAGTTCGGAAGCAGGAAAAATAAGTCTCTGGACAGAACAATTAATGGTGTACTTTGTATACACTTACTTCTGTGGCAGCGTTTACAATGGAAATCCCTATGGAAAAATGAAAGCAGCTGTGGCCTCCACGATCATGATCCAGGATATGATGATGGCTCATTGGAAAAAGAATGGTACACTTACTTTAAAAGAGGCAGCTGATGTGGCTCACCGCTATTCCAGAGAGATCGAGCATTCCGATGAAAACAAAGGACTGCTGGAAGATATATTGACCCGCAAGGGGAAGTTTCGCCTGCGACCACTGCTTGCGGCATTGTAAGAAATGGTATATAATGTAATGAGCGCAGGGAAAAACAAGCGGCAGCGAAGCAGACATTTGTTTTTCACAAGCGATTAACGAATGAACCGTCTGCGCCAGCAGACAGTAGAGCGCGCCAGCGCGTGTTCATGAGTGAAGGAGAGCGCAGGGAAAAACAAGCGGCAGCGAAGCAGACATTTGTTTTTCACAAGCGATTAACGAATGAACCGTCTGCGCCAGCAGACAGTAGAGCGCGCCAGCGCGTGTTCATGAGTGGACGAGAGATAGAAATTAAAAGGAGAAGATACAAATGAGCGAATGTTCCCATAACTGTAGTACTTGCGGTGAAAACTGCAGCAGCCGTACTCAGGATAAAAAAAGCTTTCTGGAAGCACTGGCACCGGAAAGTTCAGTAAAAAAAGTGATTGGTGTTGTCAGCGGAAAAGGCGGTGTAGGTAAATCGCTTGTTACTTCCATGCTGGCAGTAAGCATGAGCCGGAGAGGAAAACATACAGCAATTCTGGATGCAGATATTACAGGTCCGTCTATTCCTATGGCATTTGGCGTAGCCCATGAAAAAGCAGGTGTTTCCGAAGATGGAAAATTGATGCTCCCTGCAAGATCTTTAGAAGGTGTTGATATCATGTCAGCAAACCTTCTGTTAGACCATGATACTGATCCGGTTATCTGGAGAGGTCCTGTGATAGCTGGCGCTGTAAAGCAGTTCTGGACAGAAACATTATGGAAAGATGTAGATTACATGTTTGTAGATATGCCTCCTGGCACTGGCGATGTTCCTCTGACTGTATTCCAGTCACTTCCTGTGGACGGTATTATTATCGTTACCTCTCCTCAGGAGCTGGTAGGAATGATCGTAGCCAAGGCAGTGAACATGGCAAAGAAGATGGATGTGCCGATCCTTGGTATTGTAGAAAATATGAGTTATCTGGAATGTCCTGACTGTGGAAAACACATTAATGTATTTGGTGAGAGCCATACAGAACAGGTTGCAGAAGAATATGGCTTAAAGCTGTTAGCACAGATTCCGATCGATTCCAAAATCGCTCAGATGGTAGATGGCGGACAGATAGAATATATTGAGATGCCATGGTTTGAAGAAGCTGTAAAGGCAGTGGAGAATCTGTAAGCGGAAAGTGGTGATACGATGAATATCAATCTTAATCCTAACAGCGAACTGAATCAGTCCATTGTCAATGTGCCGGATGTGGTCCAGGTCCCGGATGTATGGGTCAATGAAGCAAGACAGTTTCGGATGGCGATGATGATGTATGCCTGTGCTATCCGTGAAGTAAAGACAAAATTAGAAGTGCTAAATGATGAATTGTCCATTAAAAACCAGAGAAATCCTATTGAAATGATCAAATCCCGTGTAAAGAAGCCTATGAGCATCTTGGAAAAGCTTCAGCGTCGGGGATTGGAAGTTTCTGTGGCTTCTATGACAAAAAATCTGGATGATGTGGCCGGTATCCGTATTATCTGTTCCTTTGTAGATGATATTTATGAGGTAGCGGAAATGCTGGTACGTCAGGATGATGTAACAGTCATAGCTATCAAGGATTATATTAAAAATCCTAAGCCAAACGGCTACCGCAGCTACCATATGATCATTGAGATCCCGGTATTTTTCTCGGACAGCAAAAAGCCCATACGGGTAGAGGTACAGATCCGTACGATCGCCATGGATTTCTGGGCAAGTCTGGATCATCAGTTAAAGTATAAAAAGTCCTTTGTAGACCTGAACGGTGAGATCAGCAGCGAATTAAAGCAGTGTGCCGATGTGATCGCCCAGACCGATAATAAGATGTTGGAGATCCGGAAGAGGATTGAAGCACAGGGCGTAACAGTATCAAGAGACTAAGTAATAGTACAGTTATTAACGAAAAGATGTACTAATATTCATAGAAAGACAGGGTTTGCGTAATGTAAAACCCTGTTTTTTTATACAGGGCCATGGCAGGGAGATTTTTAGAGGACACCTGAAGTTTAATGGACTTGAAGCCTTTTTTGGCTAACCGGGGAAGCAAAGCAGATAAAAAGGCAGTACCAAGATGTCTGTTTCTAAGCTCCGGGAGAACTTGGAGACTGTATAAATAGACAGACTCTCCCTGAGGAGCAAGAAAACAGGTGACTTCAGGTGATGTGAAACTGAGGGGAATATTCTGGTTTAAACGGCAGCCGATGGCGTGCCAGACTATGTTGCCTGAAGTTATGGTATCATTGGCTTCTGTTTTATTTTCTGGAGCTGTTTCTACAATCCGGCAGTAAATACCAGTCTCTGTTTTTTCGCTTATTATTAGCTTGCGTTCTAACATATATTCATCCCAGGCATGTTCTGCTCCAATATGCCCCAGAATATTTTTCCATGATTCATTTTCAGCACTGCAGGAAAAATACACAGAACCTTCTCCAGGGATCCTGTCTTCTTTACAGGCAGCAGCCAGGATCGCGGAAAAGATGCCTTTTCTGCGAAAATCCGGATGTACAAAAGGTACACATTCAAAGCTGTCATCCCCAGTCTGATAAACAGCCATGCATCCCAGGAGAAGATCCTTTTCCTGCATAGCAAACCACCAGCTGTCAGCATCCAGGATATCAGCAAGCGCAGGCGTTGGCACAAAACATGCTTCGGTATTAGCGGCAGAGTCTGCTGTGGGTGCAGAAAGAAGCTGTCCTATCTGCAATTGGTCTGATGAATTTAGATTGTTTTTAAAGAAAATTTCCATGAAATAAGCTCCCAACATAGTTTTCATAATGCTTTTATTGTAATCCAATGGTTTCCGGTATGCAACCATTGTTGAAAGCCAGGATTGTATTTTTTGTGTATTTCCGCCATAGTCTCTTGAATATGAAAAATTGCAGTGGTAGAATAGTCCAGAAAAAATCTTCGGATATAGAAGAGGACATTAAAATATCAGGAGGAAAAGCAAAGATGAAATACGTAAGACAAATCGGTATTATCCTGGGAATCACTCTGGCAGGAGAATTTTTAAACAAGATCCTTCCATTACCTGTTCCGGCAGGCGTGTATGGTCTTTTTCTTATGCTGGCAGCTCTTATGACTGGCGTGGTAAAGCTGGAAAGCGTAGAAGGAACCGGCAATTTCCTGATGGATACCATGTCTATGATGTTTGTACCGGCAACAGTAGGGATCCTGGAGTGCGCAGATGAGCTGAAAGCAGTTCTTATCCCATTTTTGATCATTATCGCAGTTTCCACAGTGGTAGTAATGATCGTTACCGGAAAAGTAGCACAGTTTATGATGGAATCAGCAGAGAAGAAAAAGGAGAAATGATCAAATGAGCGCATTAAGAGAAATTCTGGGAAATTCCCAGTATTGGGGACTTACTTTAAGTATAGGAGCCTATCTGTTTGCCTGCTGGCTGAAGCAGAAAACAAAGCTTGCCTTTTTAAATCCCATCCTGGTATCTGTTATCGTGATCATTGCATTTTTACTGGGAGTAGGAATTGATTATGATACATATAATAAGGGAGCATCTTATTTAAGCTGGCTTCTCACACCGGCAACTGTATGTCTGGCAATCCCGCTGTATAAGCAGCTTCATTTGTTAAAGAAGCATGGCGCAGCTGTTGCAGTAAGCATTATTTCCGGAGTTGCCACCAGTGCAGTGAGTATTTTCCTCATGTGCCGTGTTCTGGGATTGTCCCATGCCCATTATGTAACACTGCTTCCAAAGTCCATTACAACTGCTATTGGAATGGGCGTCAGTGAAGAAGCAGGCGGCATTGTAACACTGACTGTTATCAGCATTATTATTACCGGTGTGCTGGGAAATATGGTTGGTGAGACTGTGCTTAAGCTTGCAAAGATCCATCATCCGGTAGCAAAAGGCCTGGCATTTGGTACCAGTGCCCATGCAGTAGGCACAGCCAAAGCGCTGGAATTAGGAGAAGTAGAAGGCGCTATGAGCAGCCTTTCCATTGCAGTGGCCGGCCTTCTCACTGTAGTTGCAGTACCGATCGCATCTAAATTTATATGATGATACCAGGGGCCAAAGGTCTAAAATCCGACGAGGGCTTGCTTGCAGGAGGATTTTTGAACTTGGGACCCGCCAAAAACATGAGTAAGGAGCCATTTTTTGAAGAAAAATGAGCGGATTACGAATATTTTTAGGATTGCGGGAGTGCAAAGCACGCAGCAATCCGGTATCACCAGGGGCCAAAGGTCTAAAATATAAGTTTATATAAAGTATTATATCAGCCCCGGCACTGCCGGGGCACATCTGTATCTAAACAAACACATTATTTAACTGTGACATTACCATATGCCATAAAGGGATGTCAGCAGCTAAAGGTCTATGGGCTCTTGGTGCAAGCATGCAGGATTAATAGTCACTTGGCAGCATTTTCGCAGTAATCAATGTATTTTCGGAAAAATCTTCTCACAAAATCATGCACATAAAGATTCTGAGAGGGCATTAATCATAGAAAGAGGGGTACATTCATGAAGAAAAGAGGAGAAGCAGAAATTTCTACCACCTGGAGGCTGGAAGATATGGTCCCGGATAATGAGACCTGGGAAAAACAGTTAAAGGAAGCGTCTGACCAGCTTGAAACATACGGGGAATTTAAGGGTAAGCTGGCAGAAAAAGCAGAAAATTTATACCAGTGTCTGAAATTCGATGATGAGTTCAGTTTAAAAGCAGAACGCCTGTATGTATATGCAAGAATGCGTTCTGATGAAGATACGGCAAATGACCTGTATCAGGACATGTTTTCCAGAGCCCAGCTTTTAAATATCCGTGCATCTGAAAATTCATCCTATATGGTTCCGGAGATTTTAGCCATTCCAGAAGAAACATTAGAAAAATTCAGAAGCACACACTCTGGTCTTAAACATTTTGGTCGTCTGTTAGATCAGCTGTTAGAACGCAAGAGCCACACTCTGTCAAAAGAAATGGAACAGCTGCTGGCCCAGTCCTATGAGGCAACTCAGGGGGGCAGCCAGGTATTTACCATGTTTAACAATGCAGATGTCCGTTTTCCGGCAGTTCATGACGCAGAGGGAAAAGAAATTCCACTTACTCATGGAAATTACATTGCCCTGTTGGAAGATCAGAACAGAGAGATCCGGAAAGAAGCTTTTGAAAATCTGTATAGTGTATACAAACAGTTTTCAAATACATTATCAGCTGCTTTCGCTACCAATGTGAAACAGGCAGTATTCTATGCGAAAGCCAGAAATTATGCTTCCAGCCGTCAGGCAAGTCTTTCTGGAAATGAAGTTCCGGAGACTGTATATGATAATCTGGTGGCATCTGTGAGAAAAAATCTCCCCTTACTCCACAGATATGCCTCTCTTCGTAAAAAAATAATGGGTCTGGATGAGCTTCACATGTATGATCTGTATGTGCCTGTGGTGGCAGAAGCAGACCGCCATTATACCTTTGAAGAAGCCAAAAATATTGTAAGAACAGGTCTTGCGCCTATGGGAGAAGAATATCTGGGCCTTCTTCAGGAAGGTTTTGAAAACCGCTGGATCGATGTGTACGAAAATGAAGGAAAGCGCAGTGGTGCTTATTCCTGGGGTGTTTATGGCTGCCACCCATATGTATTGTTAAATTTTCACGGAACCTTAAATGATGTATTTACGCTGGCTCATGAAATGGGCCATTCTATCCATACATGGTATTCCAATAAGAATCAGTCTTATACCTATAGCGGCTATAAGATCTTTGTGGCAGAAGTGGCTTCCACCTGTAATGAGGCCCTGCTGATCCGTCATTTGTTAAAGAACAGCAAAGATAAACAGGAAAAGGCTTATTTATTAAATTATTTTCTGGAAAGCTTCAGGGGAACCTTGTTCCGTCAGACCATGTTTGCGGAGTTTGAGCAGAAAGCCCATGAGATGGCAGCAACAGGGGAAAGCCTGACTTCCCAGAGTCTTTGCAGTATTTATAAGAAGTTAAATGAAGATTATTTTGGACCTGATACAGTGACCGATCCTGAGATCCAGTATGAATGGGAACGGATCCCCCATTTTTATACACCATTTTATGTATATCAGTACGCTACCGGCTTTTCTGCGGCGATCGCTATCAGCAAGAAGATATTTAATGGAGAACCTGGTATTTTAGAAGGATACAGGAAATTTTTAAGCGGTGGCTGTTGTGATACTCCTATTGAGCTGTTAAAGCTGGCAGGTGTGGATATGTCCCATACAGGCCCGGTGGAGGAAGCACTTAAATTCTTTGAAGAGCTGTTAAATGAGTTTGAGGAACTAGTACATCGTTTTTGAAATAACTATACAACTCACTTGTCTGCGAATCTGATTGCACAGGTCCAAAAGCCTCAGCGTAGCCCACTACGCCTGCGTTTTTAGACCTGCACACTCAAATCCGCATCCTACGCGATTCGTACAGTTATTTACGAAACGATGTACTGGCGCAATAATTAAGAACATGAAATCTGCCTGCAGCGCCAAGTTTTCTTGAAGAAATGCGGTATCTATGTTAAAATGGGGATAATCATCCACAGCGATGCTTCTTATACGGCAAAGCCGTGCAGTGAGATGTTGTGGATCAATGTACAAAGAGTGTACCATAACCAAGGAGGAACAATATGATCAGTCAGTTAATCGAAAAAATCCAGAAGACAAAGGCTCCAATCTGCGTAGGCTTAGACCCAATGCTTTCCTATGTGCCAGAGCACATTGTAAAAAGGGCATTTGATGCTTATGGAGAGACCTTAGAGGGAGCTGCAGAAGCTATCTGGCAGTATAATAAAGAGATTATTGATAATACCTATGATCTGATCCCGGCAGTAAAGCCACAGATTGCTATGTACGAGCAGTTTGGCATTGAGGGATTAGTAGTTTATAAGAAAACCGTAGATTACTGCCATGAAAAAGGTCTGGTAGTCATCGGTGATGCAAAGAGAGGCGATATCGGCTCTACTTCCGCTGCATATGCAACCGGACATCTGGGCAAAGTACAGGTGGGTTCTAAATCTTACAGCGGTTTTGATACCGATATCCTGACTGTAAATCCATACCTTGGAACAGACGGCGTAAAGCCTTTCGTAGAAGCATGTAATGCAAATGATAAGGGGATCTTTGTTCTGGTAAAGACTTCCAATCCATCCAGCGGCGAGTTCCAGGACAGACTGATCGATGGCCGTCCTCTTTACGAATTAGTAGCTGAAAAGGTAGTAGAGTGGGGCAACATGTCCATGGACGGAGCTTACAGTAACGTAGGCGCAGTAGTAGGTGCTACTTATCCGGAAATGAGCAAGATCTTAAGAAAGCTGATGCCGCATACCTATTTCCTGGTACCAGGATATGGCGCACAGGGTGGTACTGCAGCAGACTTAAAGCACTGCTTTAATGAAGATGGTTTAGGTGCGATCGTAAACTCTTCCAGAGGAATTATTGCAGCTTATCGTCAGGAAAAATACAAACAGTTTGGTCCGGAGCATTTTGCAGAAGCATCCAGACAGGCAGTTATGGATATGGTTGCTGACATCAACAGTGTACTGTAGTAAGCATGATACAATGATCAGCACACTACTGTGAACAACAGGCAAGAAACAAAAAAGGTTGGAAAAACAACATGGCAAAATTGAAAATGACAGCTGCTGTTACCTCACAGGTACAGCTGGCAGAAGGAATTTATGATTTAAGACTGGCTGCAGGTGAGATCGCAGCCCAGGCTGTGCCTGGACAGTTTGTATCCCTTTATTCTAAAGACGGATCCAGACTGCTTCCAAGACCTATCAGTCTTTGTGGTATTGATAAAGAAAAGGGCGAGCTGCGCCTGGTATACCGTGTAGCAGGAGCTGGAACAAAGGAATTTTCTGCTCTGGCAGCAGGTGATACCATTGATGTATTAGGACCATTGGGAAATGGTTTTCCATTATTAGAAGGAAAGAAAGCATTCCTCATTGGCGGTGGTATTGGTATTCCTCCAATGCTCCAGCTTGCAAAAGCGTTAAATGAAATAAACGGCAGTGAAATGGTACAGTCTGTGATCGGCTACCGTGACAGCCATATGTTCTTAAAGGAAGAATTTGAAGCATATGGTTTAGTAACTGTTGCTACAGAAGATGGCAGTGTGGGAACAAAGGGAAATGTATTAGATGCTATCCGTGAAAATGACCTGAAGGCAGATGTGATCTATGCCTGCGGACCAACACCTATGCTTCGTGCCTTAAAGGCATACAGCCAGGAAAAAGGTATTCCCTGTTATTTATCCCTGGAAGAAAAAATGGCCTGCGGTATCGGTGCCTGTCTGGCCTGCACCTGCCAGACAAAGGATGTGGACGAACATTCCCAGGTACATAACAAGCGTATCTGTAAGGATGGTCCCGTATTCCTGGCAGAAGACATTGAATTGTAATGTTTAAGAACATGAATAAAAGCAGGAGGCAGGACCGAATTATGAATATGAGTGTAAAGATTGCCGGAGTGGAATTTAAAAATCCGGTTATGGAAGCGTCCGGCACCTTTGGTTCCGGTATGGAATACAGCGAATTTGTTGACTTAAGCCGTCTTGGTGCTGTTGTTACAAAAGGTGTGGCAAATGTGCCATGGCCGGGAAATCCAACACCAAGGATCGCTGAGACCTACGGCGGCATGATCAATGCCATTGGTCTGCAGAACCCGGGGATTGATGTATTCGCAAAGAGAGATATTCCATTTTTAAAGAAATATGATACAAAGATCGTAGTCAATGTGTGTGGAAAGACCACAGAAGATTACATTGATGTAGTAGAACGTCTGGGAGATGAGCCGGTAGATATGCTGGAGATCAATATTTCTTGTCCAAACGTAAAAGAGGGCGGTATTGCCTTTGGCCAGGATCCTAAGGCAGTGGAGGCTATCACGAAGGCTGTAAAAGCCCATGCAAAACAGCCGGTTGTTATGAAATTAAGCCCAAATGTAACAGATATTACTGTTATGGCAAAGGCAGCAGAAGCAGGCGGTGCAGATGCTATTTCCCTGATCAATACTTTAACTGGTATGAAGATCGATATTAACCGCAGAACTTTTGCAGTTGCCAACAAAACAGGAGGACTTTCCGGTCCGGCGATCCGTCCGGTAGCCGTACGCATGGTATATCAGGTTGCCCAGGCAGTAAAGGTGCCTATTATCGGTATGGGTGGTATCTGCAACGCAGATGATGCCCTGGAGTTTATCCTTGCAGGTGCAACAGCAGTAGCCATCGGTACTGCAAACTTCCATGACCCATATGCTACAGTTAAAACAGTAGATGGAATTAAGGCATATATGGAAAAATATGGAATTGAAGATATTAACCAGCTGATCGGTGCAGTAAAGTGATGATAACAGGATCACAGGGAAAAAATTATTAATGTCCTCCCGGAGTCTCTCATGCACAGAAAGATTCTGAGAGAACATATAAGAATCAAGGAGGTTATTACCATGGAAAGTTATAAGCAGGAATTTATTGAATTTATGGTAGAGAGCAATGTATTAAAATTTGGAGATTTCACCTTAAAGAGCGGCAGAAAATCCCCGTTCTTTATGAATGCAGGTGCTTATGTAACAGGTACCCAGTTAAAGAAGTTAGGTGAGTATTACGCAAAGGCGATCCATGACAATTTTGGGCTGGATTTTGACGTACTGTTTGGACCGGCTTACAAGGGAATTCCCTTAAGTGTGGCTACTACTATGGCGATCAGTGATCTGTACGGAAAGGATATCCGCTACTGCTCTAACCGTAAGGAAGTAAAGGATCACGGTGATACAGGAATCCTGTTAGGAAGCAAGATCAAAGACGGCGACCGTGTTATGATCATCGAGGATGTTACCACTTCCGGTAAGTCTATTGAGGAGACCTTCCCGATCATCAAAGCCCAGGGCGATGTAGAGATCAAAGGCCTGATCGTTTCCTTAAACCGTATGGAACGCGGAAAAGGAACCAAGAGTGCCTTAGATGAGATAAAGGATCTGTATGGCTTCCCAACCGCAGCTATTGTTACCATGGCAGATGTAACTGAGTGTCTCTATAACAAAGAATGCAATGGTCAGGTAGTGATCGATGATAAGATCAAGACAGCTCTTGATGCATATTATGAGCAGTACGGCGCAAAGAACGAGTAAAAGCCGGAGGTAGTTGCAATATGGAGAGAGTATATAAAACAATGAAGGTTACAGGAGCCGGCTGTATTGCAGCAGGTGTTGTGATCCTGGTCACAGGTCTTGTTGTGGGCATTATTTCCATTGTCAATGGAGCGCTGCTTTTAAAACGCAAATCCGAAATTGAATTTTAGGATGCGGGGTCACAGATGATCAGAAACACAACTAAACGCCAGAAGATGGGATGGGTACTGTTTATACTGTACCTGTGCCTTCTGGCGTATTTCATGTTTTTTTCAGAGTCATTCGGACGGACTGATACAGACAGGGGTTATGTCTATAACCTGATTCTTTTTAAAGAGATCAGCCGTTATTTTAAATATTATAATGTACTGGGATTCCCATTGTTTATGATCAATATCGTGGGAAATATCATTGCTTTTGCACCCTTTGGATTTTTTCTGCCGGTCATCAGCAGAAGAAGTAAGAAATGGTATAATACAGTGACCTTTGGGTTTACCTGGAGCCTGATCTTAGAGACTTTGCAGCTCATATTCAAAGTGGGAAGTTTTGATGTAGATGACCTGTTCCTTAATACACTGGGAGCAGCTTTCGGCTTTGGCTGTTACTGTCTGGTACAGCAGTTACGTTACAGGAGGAAAATACATTGAGACAGATTGGAAATAAGGTTTCCTATGTGAAAAATCCCCTTGCAAAGAACAGTTTCTACTGTCTGGGTCTGGGGATCGTCTCCCTTCTTTTAGGTGCCTTAAGTATGTATTTTTCAGTTAGAAATGCAGGACAAGGGGGACTGAATACAGGAGCCTATGGATTTTCAAGCATGGCAGCAGCCATTATGGGGCTCTGGTACGGCATCCTTTCCTTTACAGAAGATGACTGTAATTATATTTTAGCCAGGATCGGGATGGCTTTAGAGGGAATCATCCTTCTTATATGGGTCATCATTATATTTACTGGTATATTCAGATAAAATGATACCAGGGTTAAAATGGCAAAATATAAGTATCACAGCAGGCAGATGTGGATGTATAAGGAGGGAATAGTTTTTATGGATTACAGAACAATTTTACAGGAAGAAAACGATGCCGTAAGAGAACGGCTGGACCTTTCTATGGAGCGTGTGACAGCCATGGAAGAAGAGGATATCCGGCAGCCTTACGGCAATTATTTTAGATGTGTTTCCCGTTTTATCCTTATGATCGGGGAACTGGTAAAAGAAAGACAGGAAGGAAGGAAGCTTTTTCTCACCCAATTACAGGAGCGAAATCACAGGCTTTACGAAGATATTTTGCCGGAACATTATGAAGAAAGCTTTGCAAATCCGGACTATGCGGTAAAAGAGCTGGGAGAAGGCTATGGACAGATATTGTCTGCTCTTTATACAGAGATCAGGGGAGACATTGTTTATGCTTTTGAAATGCGTCTGGAAAATATCGCTATCTTAAACGAAGTCTTTCTGGAGGTATATAACCTGTTTGTACAGGCATGGGAAGAAGGAGCAGACTGCCCTAAAGAACAGCAGATCAAAGATGCTTTTTACTGGTATGTCAGCGATTATTCAGATCTGATGCTTCCGTGGCGGATCAGAGAAGGCCTGGATCCGAAGCTTTCTTTTGCAAAAGATATTATCATGGAAAGTGATTTAAATGATCTTTCCTATTTATATGAGTTTGGTGAGTATATTTCCCAGTCTGAGTTAAAGCTGGCGGCTTTTATGAACACACTTCCCCAGGAAACTGTGGATAAAATGGCAGATACCTATACAGAAGGTTATCGTAAAGGTTTTTCTGTTATGGGACGGGATATTACCCAAAAGAAGACTGTGGTTGTAGAATACCAGCTGGGCTTTGAACGGATGATCCGGGAAGCTGTTAAGAATTTCCGGAAAATGGGACTGGAACCGATTTTCTATCGGGCTGCGGTAGAGTCCTTAAACCGCAGACCAAATGGCAAGAGAGGCTATTTTGGTGCTTCTGCTAACAAACAGTATGATTATGATCACCGCTATGACAGTGCCCTTTATATGGGCAATGCCTTTAAAGAGAGAAAACTTTCTATATTAAAGGCTGCTTATGAGCAGTACAGTGAGCTGGCTTCCTGGTGTGCAGGCCCGGCTGTAGTAGAGACCTTTGGCGAGGAAGGCTTTACGCCGGTAAATAAGAAAACTGCCCTTGGGTTAAATGATCATCAGCAGGAGCTGACTTTAGCTTATGCAAATGAGTCACGCCAGGTCATCAACCAGTATATGCCGGGAGATGAGACCAGCTTTACGATCATTGCCTTCCCGAAGCCGGAGATCGGACCGGATTTTGAGGATATTTTCCGTGAGACCATTGCCATAAATACACTGGATTACGAAAAATACCAGAAGATCCAGCAGAAGCTGATTGATGCTTTAGATAAGGCTGATCATGTGGAGATCACAGGACGGGATGGAAATGAAACATCCATGAAAGTGCAGCTCCATACACTGACCGATCCAGCAAAGCAGACCAATTTTGAAAACTGTGTATCAGATGTGAATATCCCATTGGGAGAAGTATTTACTTCTCCTGTGCTTACAGGAACGCAAGGAATTCTCCATGTAAAAGAGGTCTATGTGGAAGATTATCTCTTTAAAGATCTGCGTATGGTATTTAAAGATGGAAAAGTGACAGAGTTTGGCTGCGGAAACTTTCCGGAATCTGAGGAACAGGGAAAAGATCTGGTAAAGCAGGTGATCATGCGTGGCCACAGCTGGCTTCCACTGGGGGAATTTGCCATTGGAACTAATACTACAGCTTATGCAATGGCTCAGAAATATCAGATCGGAAGCAAGCTTCCGATCCTTATTGCAGAAAAAACCGGTCCCCACTTTGCAGTAGGAGATACCTGCTACAGCTTTGCAGAAGACTCTCCTATGTACAATCCGGATGGTAAGGAAGTGATCGCCAGAGACAACGAGATATCCCTTTTAAGAAAAGAGGATATGTCAAAGGCATATTTCAGCTGCCATACAGATATCACAGTTCCTTATTCAGAACTGGGAGATATTGTGGCCGTAGGAAAAGACGGCAGCAGGATCACATTGATCAGACAGGGGAGATTTGCATTAGAGGGAACACAAGGTTTAAATGAAGCTCTTGGTCAGTAACTTTTTTTTCACAAAAAGTTCATTATTTTACTCTTGTAAAGAACAGTAGATTTAGGGTATGATTAAGAGTAGCCTAAAATGCACATGTTTCAGTATATGTACTGAAAAACGCATTCAGGACGTTCGCGTTGCGGACGTCCTGTTCTTATTGTTGGCATGCATGTTTACAGAAAGGAGTATTTTACCTATTATGCTGAAAGTTTTATCAAAATGCATCCGTGAGTATAAGCAGGCATCCCTGAAAGCCCCTTTGATGGTATCACTGGAAGTGGTGATGGAGTGTATTATTCCATTTGTCATTGCACGGCTGGTGAACCAGATGAAGGCAGGTGCCGGTTTTAGGGAAATCGCCATGTATGGTCTGGTACTGGTCATTATGGCTACGCTTTCTCTTATATTCGGTATTACTGCAGGTAATGCCTGTGCCACTGCTTCCTGCGGGTTTGCAAAGAACGTGAGAAAAGACCTGTTTTACAAGATCCAGGATTTTTCTTTTGAAAACATTGACCGTTTTTCATCTTCATCTTTAGTTACACGTCTGACTACAGATGTGACTAATGTACAGATGGCTTATATGATGATCGTCCGTATTGCCATACGTGCCCCATTAATGCTTGTTTTTGCCTTTGTCATGGCATTTATCATGGGCGGCAGAATGGCATGTATTTTTATCATTGTAGTGCCCATACTGGGAATTGGTCTTTTTTCCATTATCCGCCTGGTCATGCCGCTGTTCCGCGCTGTATTTAACAAATATGATGCTTTAAATAACTCTGTTCAGGAAAACATTAAGGGCATCCGTGTTGTGAAATCTTATGTGCGGGAGGAGTATGAAAAAGAGAAGTTTGACCGTGCAGCAGAAGATGTATGCGGTGATTTTACCCGTGCAGAAAAGATCCTTGCATTTAACAATCCACTGATGCAGTTCTGCCTGTATACAGTTACGATTTTTGTGCTGTCCTTTGGTTCTTATACGATCATCACCAGCCGGGGACTGGATTTGGATGTAGGACAGTTTTCCGCTCTTTTAACCTATAGTTTCCAGATCTTAAGCAGTCTTATGATGCTGTCCATGGTCTTTGTTATGATCACACTGGCTTCTGAGTCTGCAAAGCGAATTGTAGAAGTTCTGGAAGAAAAGAGCAGTCTGGTAAATCCGGAAAATCCGGTTTACGAGGTAAAGGACGGTTCTGTTGATTTTGAAAATGTAAGCTTTAAATATTCTAAAAAGGCAGAGAGAAACGCTCTGGAGAACATTAACCTTCATATTAATTCCGGTGAGACTATTGGTATTATTGGTGGAACCGGTTCTTCAAAGTCTACTTTGATCCAGCTGATCTCCCGTCTGTATGATACCACAGAAGGTGTGGTAAAGGTGGGGGGAAGAGATGTAAGGGAATATGACCTTAAGACACTGCGAAACCAGGTTGCTGTTGTTTTACAGAAGAATATCCTGTTTTCAGGTACTATTGAAGAAAACCTGCGCTGGGGTGATAAAAATGCCACTCCAGAGGAAATGGCCCATGCCTGCAAGCTGGCTCAGGCAGATGAATTTGTTCTCCGTTTCCCGGATAAGTACAAGTCCTACATTGAACAGGGCGGTGCTAATGTTTCAGGTGGCCAGAAGCAGAGACTTTGTATTGCAAGAGCACTTCTTAAAAAGCCAAAGATCCTGATCTTAGATGATTCTACCAGTGCAGTAGATACAAAGACAGATGCAATGATCCGGAGCGGATTTAAGGAATTTATCCCTGAAACTACAAAGATCATTATCGCACAGCGTATTTCATCTGTTCAGGAAGCTGATCATATTATTGTAATGGATGGCGGAAAGATCCAGGCAGTTGGAAATCACGAAGAGCTGATGAAAACCAGCCCGATCTACAGGGAAGTATATGAATCACAGAACAAAGGAGGCGGTCAGGATGAAGAATAATGGAAAAGCCATGGCAAAGGCTGGAAAAAAGACGTTTTTGCGCCTGATCCGCACCATTTTCGGATTTTTCCCGGTGCTGTTGCCTCTGGTACTCATAGGTATTTTATTTAATGCTATTGTAGGTTCTATTCCGGCAGTTTTTATGCAGAAGGTTATTGCTGTGGTAGAACAGAACTGGCAGTCCGGTGAGTGGAATGGCTGTAAGGATGAGATACTGCGTTATACAGGTATCCTTCTTACACTTTATGGTCTGGCGCTGGCGGCTTCTATCTTCTATAACCGGAAAATGGCTGAGATCACCCAGGGAACTTTAAAGAAGCTGCGTGAAAAAATGTTCAATAGTATGCAGGATTTTCCTGTAAAATATTTTGACACTCATAATCATGGGGATATTATGAGTTACTATACCAATGATATTGACACGCTGCGTCAGCTGATCTCCCAGAGTATTCCGCAGTTTTTAAATTCTGCTGTTATGGTAACGACAGTATTCTGCGTCATGCTTTACTACAGTATCTGGATGGCGCTGGTGGTAGTTGCAGGTGTTGTACTCATGCTGAATATTATAAAGAAAGTAGGGGGAAGCTCTGCAAAATTCTTTATCCAGCAGCAAAAAGCTATTGGTAGGACAGAAGGTTTTGTGGAAGAGATGATGAATGGCCAGAAGGTCATTAAGGTGTTCTGCCATGAAGAAGAAAGCGAAAAGACTTTTGATGCTATTAATGATGAGCTGTTCCATGTGTCTGAAACGGCTAATAAATACGCAAATACCCTGGGACCGATCTTAAACAATATTGGTAACCTGCTGTATGTGGCAGTAGCCCTTGCAGGAAGCTTATTCCTGATGTTTAAAGTGCCTAATTTAAGCATTTCCCGGTTACCATTTTCTATTAGTATCGTAGTGCCGTTCTTAAACATGACCAAGCAGTTTGCAGGAAACATCAACCAGGTTTCCCAGCAGATCAATGCCGTTGTCATGGGTATGGCAGGTGCGGAACGTATTTTCAGCCTGTTAGATGAAAAGCCGGAGGAAGATGAAGGATATGTAACACTTGTAAATGCAGTGGAAAATTCTGACGGAACTCTTTCAGAGCACAAAGAACGTACCGGTGTCTGGGCATGGAAACATCCCCACAGTGATGGAACGGTTACTTATACCAGGCTGACAGGTGATGTGCGTTTTGAAAATGTAGATTTTGGTTATGATCCTGGTAAGACAGTTCTTCATAATATTACACTGTATGCAGAACCTGGCCAGAAGGTAGCTTTTGTAGGTGCGACTGGTGCCGGAAAGACTACCATTACCAATCTGATCAATCGTTTTTATGATATTTCTGATGGAACCATCCGTTATGATGGCATCAATATCAGGAAGATCAAAAAGTCGGATCTGCGCCATTCTTTGGGTATTGTTTTACAGGATACCAACCTGTTTACCGGCACTGTAATGGAAAATATCCGCTACAGTAACCCGGATGCAACAGATGACGAGTGCATAGGAGCAGCAAAACTGGCAGGTGCCCATGACTTTATCACCCGTCTGCCGGAAGGCTATGAGACTGTTATTACCGGAAATGGTGAGAATTTATCCCAGGGACAGAGACAGCTGATCTCTATTGCCAGAGCAGCCGCTGCAGATCCGCCGGTTATGATCTTAGACGAGGCAACATCATCTATTGATACACGTACAGAAGCCATCGTACAGCGGGGAATGGATGCCCTGATGCAGGGACGTACTGTATTTGTTATTGCACATAGACTATCCACAGTGCGTAACTCCGATGTGATCATGGTGCTGGAGCAGGGCCACATCATCGAGCGCGGAAGCCATGATAAGCTGATTGAAGAAAAAGGAAAATACTATCAGCTATATACAGGAGCTTTCGAACTGGAGTAGCGCAGGAAAAACCAAGCGACGCCGAAGGCGGCATTTGTTTTTTCCAAGCACTCCACGAGCAAACAGCCTGCGTCAGCAGGCGGTAAAGCGCGTCAGCGCGGGTTTGCGAGTCGGAAAAAAGCAGGAAAAAACAAAATTGGGGTACAACTGACAAAAAATCTTCTCGCAAAATCAGGTACAGAAAGATTCCGAGAGAACATAAAAAAGAAAAGGGGGAAGGCAGATGGTGGATAAAACTGCGTTCTTAAAAGCCTATAACATTGACGAAGATGATTTTAAGGCAGCTGACATTTCTTGGGAAGAGCTGGCAGCGATCTATGATGATTATCTGTCAAAAGAAGAAAAACTCCGGGAGATCGGCAAAGACTTTGTCAATGATTATCTCTATGATATTGAGCGGGCGGGAATTCATTCCTACCGATACCGTACCAAAAATCCGGGACATCTTTTGGAGAAGATCATACGAAAACGGAAAGAAGATCCGGAGAAATTCAAAGATCTTAACAGGAATAATTATTATAAATACATGACCGACCTGATCGGTATCCGTGTATTTTTCCTTTACCGGGAAGATTGGATCTATTTCCACAAATATATTACCACTGTATTTGAAAATGACCCAGACATTTATGTAAAGGACAGAGGACAGGATTTTGACGAAGATCCATCCCATTGCTATATTGCAGAGCGTCCAAAGGTGTACCGGAGAAATGGTGATACCCGGATTTATGATGAAAAGCTGATCGACATTAAATCAGACGGAATCTACCGTTCTCTCCACTATATTATCAAATACAAAGGATATTATGTAGAGATCCAGGGAAGAACGCTGTTTGAGGAAGGCTGGAGTGAGATCGACCATGACATTGTCTATCCATATTATAAAGATGATGAAATGTTAAAGGATTTTTCCACCTTGTTAAACCGCCTTTCCGGTATGGCTGATGAGATGAGTTCCTATTTTCGCAGGATGCGAAGTGTGAGAGAAGAACAGGGATTACTGACACATCATTCGGCAGAAGATGAAAAATAAAAATACGCTTTCTTTTCCGGGTTCCAGAGAGAATTACAGAAGAGAAAGCGTATTTTTTATATACTGCAGGGGGCAGAAGTTATGCCTGCCTGTTTTCTGTTTTAACCAGCCAGATGCATGATATTGATCAGTAAGATCCAGCTCAGTCCATAATAGGAAATAACAGCTACTAAGTCGTTTACCGTTGTGATCAGTGGACCGGAAGCAACTGCCGGGTCAACATTGATCTTCTTAAAGAACAGCGGGATACATGTGCCTACAGCACCGGAGATTACCATTGCCAAAAGCAGTGCAGCTCCGATACAGCCGGATACAGCATAAGCAAATGCGAAAGGTTTTCCCTTTGCGATCACAATGTATAAACCAATGGCTGCAAAAGAAAGAATGCCAAGGATCAGACCATTTGAGAAAGCAATACGCATTTCCTTCCATACCAGCTCCAGTTTCTGTTTGCCTGTAAGAGATTCGTCCATAAGTACGCGGATGGTAACAGCCAGAGACTGGGTACCAACGTTTCCGGCCATGTCTAAGATCAGGGACTGGAAGCACATGATCAGCGTCAGCTGGCTTACAACCTGTTCAAAAAGACCTACAACAGAGGAAACGACCATACCAAGAGCTAACAGGACTAACAGCCATGGAAGACGTTTTTTTAAACTTTCTTTTAAAGGTTCTTTTAAATCTTCTTCAGCAGTCAGACCTGCGAACTTTGCGTAATCTTCACCCATTTCATCATCTACCAGGTCTACGATGCTCTGGGAAGTGATAACACCAAGCAGTTTATTGTTATTATTAAGGACTGGGATAGAGTCCTCAGAATAGTCTTTCAGTTTTTCAATACAGTCATCGATCAGTTCGTGACCATATACATAAGGATAAGAGGTAACGATCAGATCCTCTAAGGCGGAATCCTGTCGGGCAATGATCAGATCTTTCAGATCCATTGCACCATAAAAGGTCTGATCTTCTGTTACCATAAAAATGGTGGAAATATTGTCATTTTTAGCGGCCTGTTCTACCAGACTGCTCATGGCCTGCTTTACAGTAAGGTTTTCACGAATCACAATACAATTTGTGGTCATCCAGCTGCCGATCTCATCTTCATCGAATGCAGCGATCACAGCAATATCCTTTTTTGCGTCATCATCCAGCAGTTCTGTAAGAAGGGCACGTTTTTCCTTGGGAGTCATTTTTAATACATCCACAACAGAGTCTGTTTCCATGGCAGAAAGGATAGAAGCAGCCTTTTTTATATCCATTTCATCCAGATATTCAGCAGCCTGTTTCTGATCGATATGCTCAAAAATGTCAGAAAGCATATTTGTATCAAGGATACGGCAGATCTTGCGCCGCTCTGCTAATGTCAGTTCCGGGAAAATGTCAGCAAGGTCATTTTCATGGTAATCTTCCAGTTTGTTTCTCAGAATGCCTGGTGAGGCATTGCTTCGGATCACAGACAGAATCTCCTGGCTGTGGTCCTGAACTTGAATTTTGTTTTCCATTTCAGTCTCCTTTATTCACTTTTTTGCACAACAAAGCCTGCACAGCCTAAAAATGTGCAGAACAAAAAATCGCAGGACCGATACATCTGATCCTCCTTATTACAGCTTTGCGATGTATATTACGGGAGTTGTAAAACGGGATAAGAAATGAAAAAGAAATTCTGTTATGATCTGTTTATTGCTAAAGACGATAATTATACGAAACAGAACAGACTGCTGTTTCCTTTATATCCCGTGCATCTACTTCGCCCATGACTATCGCAACCGTCCATTCTGTTCACCTGCCTTTTTTCGTAAGATTAATGGTTCATTGACCAGAAGTATTTCTTAACAACTTCTTTATACATTATATAGCCTGGTTTTAAAATTTTCAATATAAAATGTACCTGTCTATTGATAAAAATATGTAAATTTTATTTAAAAAAGTTTGTAGGAAGAAAATGAAGAAGATCATGGTAGATCCGATTTAAAAGGTAGAAAAGATGATAGATCAGATAATAAAAAAGATGACCCGGGAAGTGGAAAACTGTCCTGAGTCATCTTTTTTTGGAACTGGTATCATATTAGATGTTGGAGTCAAAAGGTATTCCCCCCCTCTGATACCGAATTGCTACGTGCTTTGCACTTCCGTAATACTAAAAACATTCGTAATCCGCTCATTTTTCTTCAAAAAATGGCTTCTTACTCATGTTTTTGGCGGGTCCCAAGGTCACAAATCCTCCTGCAAGCAAGTTTGCATCGGACTCCCGACCTTTTGACCCTGGTACATCGTTTCGTAAATAACTGTACTAATCACGTAGGATGCGGATTTGAGTGTGCAGGTCTAAAAACGCAGGCGTAGCGGGCTACGCTGAGGCTTTTAGGCCTGTGCAATCAGATTCGCAGACAAGTGAGTGGTATCGTTATTTCGAAAACGATGTACTAGTATCTCATATTATATTATAGGCGGTAGCATACTTTGCCTGGATTTAAGATCATTTTCGGATCAAATACACGTTTAATGCCTTCCATAAGGGCCATATTGGTCTCGCCAATGGAGTCTATCAGGTACTGAATCTTACCGGAGCCGATACCATGTTCGCCGGATACCAGTCCGCCCTGTGCACAAGCTTCTTTATAGATAATATCAAAGAATTTGTCTACGCGCTTTTTAAATTCCTCTTCAGTAAGGTCATTAGAGCACTCGTAAATATGCAGGTTTCCGTCACCGGCGTGACCAAAGGAACGGATCACCAGACCGCATTCTTCACCGGCCTTATTTACAAATTCAAGATAAGAGGCGATCTTGGTAACAGGAACTACAACGTCGCATTCATCAAGAAGTTTTGTTTCTTCCATAATAACTTCCAGAAAGGCAGAACGGGCAGCCCAGGCATCACGCATTTTTGCAGGGCTGTCAGCTACTAAAACGTCCATAGCTCCGGCATCTAATACTAATTCTGCCGCTTGTTCAAGAAGTGTATATAACTGGTCTTCACTGTCAGAATCCAGTGTGATCAGAAGATAAGCACCAACTGGCTGTCCGCCCATTTCCTGTGGGAAAACGGAACGTCCGGTATGGCGTTCAGAAGCCAGTACGATTTCACGCTCCATAAATTCGATGGCCTGAGGATTTAAGGAAGACATTTTTAATTTTGGCACGGTTTCAAGTGCTGTTTTCAGATCTTCAAATGGTACGATCAGGGAAGCGCTTGCTTTTGGAGAAGGAATGATCTTTAAGGTCAGCTCTGTAATGATGCCTAAAGTACCTTCAGAACCGATCATCAGGTTTAACAGGGAATAGCCGGAAGAGGTCTTGGAAACAGTAGCACCAAGGTGGGTGATCTCACCGGTTGGAAGAACAACAGTCATAGCACGTACGTAATCCCTGGTGGAACCATATTTTACAGCGCGCATGCCCCCGGCATTGGTAGCAACATTTCCACCTACACAGGCAAATTTTTCACCTGGATCTGGCGGATACATCATGCCTTTTGTCAGGCAGTCAGCAGCAAGGTCATTCAAAAGAACACCGCTTTCGATATTTACAACGAAATTTTCCAGATCATAGTTTAAGATCCGGTTCATCTTAGACATGTCAAGGAGAACACCGCCAAGAAGGGGAACTGCACCTCCTGCAAGTCCAGTTCCGGCACCTCTTGGAGTGACAGGAATCGTATTTTCATAGCAGATTTTCATAACAGCAGCTACTTCTTCAGTGGAACGTGGCTGAACTACCAGGTCTGGCATATGTGTGCCATAAATAGGCATTTCATCCCTGGAAAAATCAGGGTTGATATCATCGCCGGTAAGGATATGGTCTGATACCTCTTTTAATTTAGAAATAATCTCAGGTGTGAGAGTGTTATACTGATCCATAATTAAAACCTCCTGTGTTTTATAGCAGGTGTGACCTGTTTTAGATTAAATTATAGAACGCTTTTTATTTGGCAGATTCATTATATAAAAAAGAGTAAAAATTGTGCAATGTGTAAAACATACAAAGATAAAACGAGAGTTTTGTACGTAATTTTATTAACAATGTACAAAAAAGTAAGGATGATTTTTGGGCGATTTTATGGAATAAAGTTTCCGGAAAAGATGAATAATGAGAAAAAAGCGGAAAGACTTTGCCGTTTCTTTTAAAGAAAAATGTTATGTAATTAACAAATATGAAAAAAACAGGAAAAGAGAAGAAAATGCTATGAGAAAAATGCTGTTTTTTTATGGCGAAAAATAATATAAATTGTGAAAAATGAAAGAGTAATAGGAAAACCATAAGGATTTTAGGGAATCTACTTGTATAGTGAAATTATTTTAGGTATAATGAAATGAGATATATGAAGATGAAACGGTTGGATCATCGTTTTATCATACAAAAATTAGGAGGAAGACTCGTGAACAGAGAGAAGATTATTGTGATCGACTTTGGCGGTCAGTACAATCAGCTGGTTGCCCGCCGTGTACGTGAGTGCAATGTTTATTGTGAGATCTATTCTTACAGAACTGATATTGAAAAGATCAAAGAAATGAATCCAAAGGGCATCATTTTAACCGGAGGACCAAACAGTGTATATGAAGAAGGTGCTGCTACCTGCAGCAAAGAACTGTTTGAACTGGGAATCCCGGTACTGGGCCTGTGCTATGGCGCTCAGCTGATGATGCATTTACTTGGTGGTCATGTATGCAAGGCACCTGTTCGTGAGTACGGAAAGATCGAAGTAACCGTAGACAACAACAGCAAGTTATTTAAGAACGTATCTGAAAAGACGATCTGCTGGATGAGCCACAACGATTACATCGAAAAAGAAGCTCCTGGATTTAAGATCATTGCCCACACAGATAACTGCCCGGTAGCAGCTGTTGAATGGGAAGAGAAGAACCTGTATGCGATCCAGTATCATCCGGAAGTGCTTCATACTGTAGAAGGAACCAAGATGCTGTCCAACTTTGTATACAATGTCTGTGGTTGTGCAGGCGACTGGAAGATGGATGCTTTTGTTGAAAATACCATCAAAGCTATACGGGAGAAAGTTGGAAACGGAAAAGTGCTGTGTGCACTGTCTGGTGGAGTAGACTCTTCTGTAGCAGCTGTTATGCTGGCAAAAGCAGTTGGTGATCAGCTGACCTGTGTATTTGTAGATCATGGTCTTCTGCGTAAAAACGAGGGTGATGAAGTAGAAGAGGTATTCGGACCAAACGGCCCATATAATTTAAACTTTATCCGTGTTAATGCCCAGGATCGTTTTTATAGCAAATTAGCAGGTGTGGAAGAGCCAGAAAGAAAACGTAAGATCATTGGCGAAGAATTTATCCGTGTATTTGAGGAAGAAGCAAAGAAGATCGGTGCTGTAGACTTCCTGGTACAGGGAACCATTTATCCGGACGTTGTAGAGAGCGGTCTGGGAGGCGAATCTGCAGTGATCAAGTCCCACCACAATGTAGGAGGACTTCCTGACTATGTAGATTTTAAGGAGATCATCGAGCCTCTCCGTGATCTGTTCAAGGACGAAGTACGTAAAGCTGGTTTAGAGCTTGGTATTCCGGAAAAACTGGTATACCGTCAGCCATTCCCAGGTCCGGGTCTTGGAATCCGTATTATTGGTGAAGTAACTGCTGAAAAAGTAAAGATGGTACAGGAAGCAGATGCTATCTACCGCGAAGAGATTGCAAATGCAGGACTTGACCGCAGTATTGGCCAGTATTTCGCAGCATTGACAAATATGCGTTCCGTAGGTGTTATGGGTGACGAAAGAACTTATGACTATGCCATCGCATTAAGAGCCGTAAACACCATTGATTTCATGACTGCAGAAGCAGCAGAGATCCCGTGGGAAGTACTTGGAAAAGTAGCAAGCAGAATTGTTAATGAAGTGAAGCATGTAAACAGAGTATTGTATGATTGCACTGGTAAGCCACCGGCAACGATTGAGTTTGAATAAATCGAGTTGCTTAAAAAAGCCAGTGTTTATGCGGGTT